>Ga0066692_10001278_pt1 | contig 9690 bp, 7 predicted proteins | sample GraSoiAngelo_141_FD_66456 | JGI IMG/M metagenome (GOLD analysis project Ga0066692, IMG submission 66456) | Grasslands soil microbial communities from the Angelo Coastal Reserve, California, USA - 14_0929_12_40cm | ecosystem: Environmental > Terrestrial > Soil > Grasslands | place: USA... | reverse complement strand
ACGCCCTCCAGTGCGGCTTCTGCACGCCCGGCATGGTGATGAGCTGCCACGCGCTCTTGCAGCGCAACGCGCACCCGTCGGAAGCGGAAGTGCGCCAGGCGGTTTCCGGCAACCTGTGCCGCTGCGGGACGTATCCGAAGGTGTTCGAGGCGGCGCTCGCGGTGGCCGCCGGGAAGGTCGCTTTCGCGCCGGAGGCCGCTGGATCCGGCGGTACCGGCGCTGGAGCGGCCCCCGTCCCGCAGCCCGATCCGCGTTCCGCCAACGAGAGCCCCGCCAAGGGCACCACGACCGGGGACACGACGTCGACGGCGAAGAGCGGCGCGGGCGGCGGGGAGGACCGCCAGGTCGCGGTGGGCGTCCTCGGGGCGGCGGTACGCCAGGCGGAGCGCAAGATCCCCGAGGGCGAGCCCCGACCCTGGGACGCCGAGACGCGGCTGTCCGTGGTCGGACGGCCCACGCCGCGCATCGAGGGTCCCGAGAAAGTCACCGGGCGCGCCCGCTACTGCTACGACGTGCGGCTCCCGGGCATGCTCCACGCGGCCATGGTGCGCTCGCCCCATGCGCATGCGCGCATCCGCAACGTGGACCTGAGCGCAGCGGAGAAGATGCCGGGGGTCAAGGCGACGTACGTGGTGGAGCGCGTCCTCGGTCCCGCCGAGCTGCGCATCAAGGCCAAGGCGCCCGGCAAGTACCCGATCGTGCGCTACGAGGGGCAGCCGGTCGCGGCAGTCGCCGCTTCGACGCGCGCGCTCGCCGAAGACGCCGCGCGCCGCGTGAAGGTCGACTACGAAGTGCTGCCGCACGCCTCCGACATCGAGGCGGCGCAGCGTCCCGACGCGCCGCTCGTCTTCGAGGGACCGGTCGAGCAGCCCTCGACCGCGGGAGGCGGCGGAGCGCCCAAGGGGCTGCCGCAGCGGGGCAACGTGCGCGGCCCCAACGTCCAGACCATTCCCAAGGAAGGGAACGTCGACGAGGCGCTGTCGGCGAGCGCGGTGACCGTCGACGAGCGCTTCTCGACCGAGGTGCAGACCCACTCCGCGATCGAGACTCACGGGGCCGTCGCGGACTGGAAGCCCGACGGGCTCACCATCTACGAGAGCACCCAGGGCATCCATAGCGTGCAGGAGGAGCTGGCGACGCTCTTCGATTTGCCGAAGAGCAAGGTGCGCGTCGTCTGCGAGTTCACCGGCGGCGGGTTCGGGGCGAAGTTCGGCGCCGGCAACCACGGCGTCATCGCCGCCCACCTCTCGCGCAAGGCGCGCGCGCCGGTGCGCCTGTTCCTCGATCGCCGCGGCGAGCACCTCGCGGTGGGGAACCGTCCCAGCTCCATCCAGCGGCTGCGCATCGGCGCGACCAAGGAGGGACAGCTCACCGCGCTGCGCCTCGACGCGTTCGGCAGCGCGGGCTGCGCCGCGGGGGCCGGCTGCTCGGGGCCGGTGAAGAACATCTACCCCGCCAAGGTGGTGCACATCGAGGAGTCCGACGTATTCCTGCATGCCGGACCGTCGGCGGCGTTCCGCGCGCCAGGGCACCCGCAGGGCGCCTTCGGGCTCGAGCAGGCCATCGACGCGCTCGCGCACCGGCTGGGGATGGATCCGCTCGAGCTGCGCGACCGGAACGACCCGCATCCGGCGCGGCGCGAGGAGCGGCGCATCGGGGCGCAGAAGATCGGCTGGGCGGAGGCGCGCAAGGTGAAAGCGGGGGCCCAGCCCGGGCCGGTGAAGCGCGGCGTCGGGTTCGCGCAGGGCGTCTGGTACAACTTCGACGGTCCGCCCTCGGTCGCCGAGGTGCTCATCCACGACGACGGCAGCGTCGAGTGCCGCTCCGGCGTGGCGGACATCGGTGGCGGCATCCGGACGGCGGCGGCGCAGGTGGTCGCGGAGGTGCTCGGCATCCGTCCTTCGGAAGTGCTGGTGCGCATCGGCGACACCAGCTTCCCCATGGGACCGCCCTCCGGTGGCAGCATGACCACGCAGATGCTGACACCCGCGGTGCGCCTGGCCGCGGAGCGCGCACGGGACGAGCTGTTGCGGCTGGTTCCCGGCGAGCAGGAGCTGCGGTCGGCGGCGCGCAAGCTGAAGGGCCGTTCGGTCCGCGCAACCGGCGAGCGCGCCAAGGATTACGGCGGCTGGAAGGAGGACCGCTACACGACCACCATCGGCGGCGCGCAGTTCGCGGAAGTGGAGGTCGACACCGAGACGGGCCTCTTGCGCGTCCTTCGCGTCGTGGCCGTGCACGATTGCGGGCGCCCGGTGAACCGCCTGGCGCTCGAGTCGCAGATCAACGGCGGCATCATCCAGGGCATCTCCTTCGCGCTTTTCGAGCGACGCGCACTCGACCAGTCCACCGGCCGGATGGTGAACGCCGACCTGGAGCGTTACCGCATCGCTGGCAGCAAGGACGTGCCCAGGATCGAGTCGACCATCATCGAGAGCTACCTCGGCCGGACGAACACCGACGTCAGCGGCATCGGCGAGCCTGCGACGGTGCCGACGGCGGCGGCGGTGGCGAACGCGGTCTTCCACGCCACGGGCAAACGCGTGCGCCACACACCGATGACGCCGGCCGTGGTGCTCGCCGCGCTGGGAGGTGCCGCATGAACTCCTTCACCTGGATCGAGCCGGCCGACATTCCGGGCGCCATCGCCGCCGGCGCGCAGCAGGGCGCGCTCTTCAAGGCTGGCGGCGTGGACGTGACCGATCTGATGAAGGAGGGGATCGCGCAGCCGGCGGCGCTGGTGAACCTGCGCCGGGTTTCGGAGCTGGACTTCCTTCGCGAGGAGAAGGGCGCGCTGGTCATCGGGCCGCTGGTCACGCTGGCGCGGCTTTCGGAGGACCCGCTGATGGTGAAGGGCGCGAACACCCTTGCGCTCGCCGCCGGCTGGGCGGGCACGCCGCAGATCCGCAACCTGGCCACGCTGGGCGGCAACCTGGCGCAAAGGCCGCGCTGTCCGTACTTCCGCAGCGAGCTGTTCCACTGCCGGAAGAAGGGCGGGACGGAGTGCTTCGCGATGCTGGGCGAGAACCAGGAACACGCCGTGTTCGGCAACGACCTGTGCGCCATCGTGCACCCGAGCGGCGTCGCGACGGCGCTGGTCGCGCTGGGAGCCTCCCTGAAGCTGAGGGGCCCGCGCGGAGAGCGCACGCTGCCCATCGAGCAATTCTTCGTCCGGCCGGAGCAAGACGTGACGCGGGAGAACGTGCTGCAGCCGGGCGAGCTGATCGTCGAGGTGCGGGTCCCCGCTGGCCGCCGTGGCGGATACGTGAAGCTGATGCAGAAGCAAACCTTCGACTGGCCGTTGGCGGACGCCGCGGTGGTGCTGGACCTCGACGGAGGCACGGTCCGCGAGGCGCGAGTCGTGCTCGGTGCCGCCGCCCCGGTGCCCTGGCGCGCGTCCGCGGTGGAAAAGGCGCTGGTCGGCAAGAAGCTGGACGAGTCCTCGGCTCGCGCCGCCGCGCAGCTCGCCACCTCCGGGGCGACTCCGCTGGACAAGAACGGCCACAAGCTCGCCGCGCTGCAGGCGGCGGTGCTGCGCTCGTTGCGCGCGGCGGGAGGGCTGGCATGAGCTCGGACGAGACGCCGAGGCTCTGCAAGTTCCTGCGCGCCAAGACGAGCGGCGTGCACGGCGACCCGGGCGCCCTGTGGGCGATCCGCAACGACTCCAGCGCGATCTATTGGTGCCTGCTGACCATGTCGCCGGCAGGTCCGGACGACCGGTTGGTCCACGTCTGCGACTGCGGTGAGGAGCGGGTCTGCTGCATCCCCGCAGGCGAGCCGCCGAGCGTTTGAATTCCGGCCGGGCGAGCCGCGTCGATCCGTCGACAACCACGACGGAGGACAACGTGCTTGCACTGCTCGCGCAGGTCTTCGCGTTCCACGCCGCTTGGGGCGCCCCACCTCGCCCCCCACCGCCACCCCCTCCCGCCATGCTGTCGCCGCGGCGGGCGGTGGCCGAAGCGCTCTGGTACTGCCGGGACCGCGGTCTCGCGTGTCGCCCCGACGGGGCGCGGTTGACTCGGGGCAACGTCTGGCGCGTGCGGCTGGACGTGGCCGGGTGGCGCCATCGCGAGAGCGATATGGTGGTCGACCTGGACGCATGGTCCGGCGAGATCCTCGCGGTGCACGGCCACCCGGGTTGGGGGCGGAGATGGAAGCACGGAAGATGGGATCGGGACTGACGGGCGTGGTTCACCGCATCGTCGACATCGGCGAGGTCCGGCTGCACTGCGCCGAGATGGGGCAGGGACCGCTCGTGCTGCTCCTGCACGGTTTCCCCGAGTGCTGGGTAACTTGGCGCAACCAGATGCCCGCGCTCGCGGCTGCCGGGTTCCGCGTCGTGGCGCCCGATCTGCGCGGCTACGGAAAGTCCGACAAGCCGCCTGACCTCGATGCCTACCGCATCGAGGTGCTCGCGCGCGACGTGGCTCGGCTCGTCGAGGCGCTCGGCGCCGAGCGGGCGCACGTGGTCGGTCACGACTGGGGCGGTGCGGCGGCCTGGTTCTTCGCCATGTGGCACCCGGAGCGGCTCGACCGGCTCGGCATCCTCAACGCCCCGCATCCAGCGCGGCTGTCGCAAGCCCTCAAGCGCCCGCGGCAGATCCTGCGCGGCTCACACGCGCTTTTCTTCCAGATTCCCTGGCTGCCGGAAGCCCTGCTGCGCGCGGGGGACTTCTTCCTGTTCCGCCGGTTGTTTCGCTACGATCCCGAACGGACCGGCGCATACACGGACGACGACATCGAGCAGATCGTCGCGGCGGCGCGCGAGCCGGGCGCGCTGACCGGGATGTTGGCGTGGTACCGGGCGATGGTGCAGCGCCCGACGCACACGCGCTGGAAGCCGATCGAACGGCCGGTGCAGGTCATCTGGGGCGAGAAGGACCGCTACCTGCTGCGCGAGGTCGCCGAGCCGGAGCGGGAGTGGGTCTCGGACCTGCGCTTCGCGCCGATTCCGGAGGCGAGCCACTGGGTCCAGGCCGACGCGCCTGAGAAGGTCAACGGGCTATTGATCGACTTCCTCCGTGCGTAACGTACGCGAGTGCCCGTCCGCGGTAAGAAAGGGAAGCGAGCGCCCGCCCGGCCTTCCGCGGGGAAGCGCGCCCGCAAGGACGGCGCGGCCTTGCGCAAGCGACTGCCAGAGTACGAGGCGAAGCGCGACTTCGCGATCACGCCCGAGCCGGCGCCCGGAAGCGCCAGGCCGGCGGAGGAGCGGCCCTCGTTCGTGGTGCACAAGCACGACGCGAGCCGGCTGCACTACGACGTGCGGCTGGAGATGGACGGCGCGCTCGCCTCGTGGTCCGTTCCCAAGGGGCCATCGTACGACCCCGGGCAGAAGCGGCTGGCCATCCAGACCGAGGACCACCCGCTGGAGTACGGTAGTTTCGAGGGACGAATCCCCGACGGCGAGTACGGCGCGGGCGACTCGCTCATCTGGGACAACGGAACCTACGAGGTCGTCCCACCGGGCACTCCCAGCGAGCAGAGGAAGAAGGGGCATCTGCGCGTCCGCTTCCACGGCAAGAAGCTCGACGGCGAATGGCACCTGGTGCGCACCGGCGGCGGGATGCAAGGCACCAAGTCGCAGTGGCTGATGTTCAAGGCAAAGGACGGCAAGGAGAATCCGGGCTACGACGTGGTCGCGGAGCGGCCCGAATCCGTCGTCAGCGGCCGCGTCGCCACGCGCGGGCCGGAACGGGCGGGCACGCTGCGGGCGCCGCGCGCGCCGCCGGAGAAGCTGCTCGAGGGCCTCCTGCCGCCGATGCTGGCGACCCTCGTCGACGAGGCGCCGCCCGACGAGGAGAGCTGGATGAAGGAGCGCAAGTACGACGGCTACCGCGCGCTATCGGCGGTCTCCAACGGCCGCCTGGCCATGTGGACCCGCAACGCGCTGGACCTCACCGCGCGATTCCCGGCCATCGCGCGCTCGCTCTCGCAGATCGTGGTGGGCGACGCGGTGGTGGACGGCGAGATCGCCATCCTCGATGGGAAGGGCGTCCCGCGCTTCGAGCTGATCCAGCAGGGGAAGAACGACGAGGCGCTGCTGTTCGCCTTCGACCTGCTGCGGCTGGATGGCGAGGACCTGCGCGCGCGCCCGATCGAGCAGCGGCGCGACCTGCTCCGCAGCCTGTTCTCCAACACGGCGGCGAACCTGCGCGTCAGCGAAGAGCTGAGCGGGCGCGTGGAAGATCTGCTGAAGGAAGCGGCGCGCGACGGGTGGGAAGGCATCATCCTCAAGCGCCGCGGCTCTCCGTATCAGAAGGGGCGCGGCCACGACTGGCTCAAGCTCAAGGCGCTCGCCACGCAGGAGCTGGCCATCGTCGGGTGGACGGCCGGGGAAGGAGCAGCTTCCAGTGGAATCGGCGCGCTGCTCCTCGGCGTCAACGAAGGAGGGTCGCTGGAGTTCGCGGGCAAGGTGGGCACCGGGTTCTCCGCCCGGCAGCGCAAGGAGCTGCTGGAAGAGCTGAGCAAGGACGAGGTCGACGAGGCGCAAGTGCGCGGAGCGCCGCGGATGCGGGATGCGCACTGGGTCAAGCCCCGGCTCGTGGCGCAGGTTCGCTTCACGGAATGGACCAGCGACGGGAAGCTGCGGCACCCGAGCTTCCAGGGCTTGCGGCTGGACAAGACGCCGATGGAGACCGTGCGCGAGAAGCCCGCGTCGCCGCCCAAAGCGTCGCGGTCGCGGTCGGGTTCGAGGTCGCGATCGACGTCGGAGTCGGATCAGGCACCCGCGCCAGTCGAAGTGAAGCTGACCAACCCGGACCGTGTGCTCTACCCGAAGGACGGAATCACCAAGCAGGACGTGGCGGACTATTACCAGGCCGTCTCCGGTCCGCTGCTCGCCGCGATCAAGGACCGGCCGCTGGCGGTCATCCACTGGAACCAAGGCGTGGGAAAGCCCGGCTGGTTCGAGCAGAACACCGGACAGAAAGCGGAGCCGTGGATGAAGGTGGTGGACACGCCCTCCTCGAAGGGGCCGGTGCGCCACCTGGTGGCCGACCGTCCCGAGACGCTGCGCTGGCTGGCGCAGCACGCCGCGCTCGAGCTGCACATGTGGCACTCGCGGGCGCAGAGCCTGACCATGCCGGACTGGGTCGTCTTCGACCTCGATCCGGCGGACGGGAAGGGGATCGAGCAGGCCATCGAGGTGGCCCAGATCCTGCGCGGGATGTTCGAGCGGCTCGGGCTCCCGAGCGTGCTGAAGACCACCGGGAAGCGCGGCCTCCACGTCTTCGTGCCGCTCGCCCCGGGGCACACCTACGACGACGCGCAGGGCTTCGCGCTATCCGTCGGCGAGACCGTCGCCCAGAAGCTGCCGCAGGTCACGCTCGAGCGCGCCAAGGAGAAGCGGAAGGGGCGCCTGTACTTCGACTGCCTGCAGAATGGGTACGGCAAGACGGTCGTCGCGCCGTACTCGCTGCGCGGCGTGGACGGCGTTTCCGTGTCGACCCCGCTGCGCTGGAACGAGGTGGAGGCCGGGCTCGATCCGAAGCGCTTCAACCTGCGCACCGTCCCCGACCGCCTGAAGGAAGTCGGCGATCTGTTCGCGCCCGCGTTGCGGCAAGGCGTCCGGCTGCCGAGATTCAAGCGCTGATGCGCGACCTCTACGCCATCCTGGGCCTTCGCGACGACGCGAGCGAGGACGCGATCAAGGCCGTCTACCGCCAGCTCGCTCGCACCTTCCACCCCGACGTGAACTCCGAACCGGACGCCGTCGAGCATTTTCGCGAGATCACCGACGCGTACGTGGTGCTCTCCGATCCGGAGCTGCGCGAGCGCTACGATCGGCAGCGGGCGCGCCGTCCCCGCAGACGAGCACGCGGCGAGGAGACGGAGACCCGGATCGGCCTGCACCTCGCCGGGATCGATCTCGGCGGCCTGCTCGGCGTCACCGTGCACGTGCAGCGGCGCCCGCTGTTCGACGACGCGCCGGAGCCTGACCCCGCGCCGCCCGCGCGCGACCGGCCGCGACTGCGGGCGCGCCGCCGCTGACCGTCAGCCGCCAGGCGGGTGTACGGCCACGATGGCCTTCACGATGAACGAGTCGGACCCCGATCCGCCGCCGACGCCGAGGTTCAGGTCGAGCCACCGCGTGGCGAGATCGACGACGCCGAACGCGCGGTGCACCTGCTCGCGCAAGGGGAGCAGGGCGTCGACCGGGCCGAGAGCCGCGTAGTACTCGGCGCCGAGCGAGAGCGCTTCGGTGACCGACCACGCCGCCTTGGCGCACGGCTCCAGCTCCGGGTGGAATCCTCCGTTCAGCTCGAAGGAGAGGATCGGGTTGAGCCACAATCCCAGCGGGCCGCTGCGCGCTTCCAGGATCGGGCGCAGCTCGCCGCCGCGGCGGGCGGCCTCGTACTCCGAGGGGATCCACGACAGCTCCCCGTTCAAGGCGAGGTGCAGCCAGCCAAACGCGGGCTCCAGGAGCCGCGCCTTCATCCGCAGCTTCGTTCCCGCGTAATCGTAGGTCCCGTCGGGGCGCAGCGCCGATTGCAGATAGGCGCCCGCCTCCAGCCACTCGGTCAGGCCCAGGTGCGGCTCCAGCGTGGCGTGGGCGACGTGGTGGGTCGGCAGCTCGCCTGCCGCGGAAGGCTGCTCGGATCCGCGCAGCACGCCATTGAGGTGGACCTCCACCCCCGCCGTGAGCGGGGGGGCCGTGCTCGCGTCGTAGACCTGGATCTCGAACGCGTCCTGCGCGCCTGCCGCGGTGGCGCAGACGAGGAGCAGGATCGAAGCTCGCACTGGCGTACTCTACGGCGAAACGTAAGGGCCCGCCCATGATCTAGATCCACACCGGAGGTTGCCATGGCCGAGAAGCGCTACCTGATCGTGGGTGCAGGCATGACGGCGCACGCCGCCGCCCAGGGGATCCGCGAGCTGGACCCGCGCGGTTCGATCACCATGCTCGGCGCGGAGCCGCACCCGCCTTATGCACGGCCGCCGCTGTCCAAGGCGCTCTGGAAGGGCCAGCCTGAGGACTCGGTGTGGCTGCCGCAGGTCGCGGCAGTCAAGCTGCTCTCCGGCCGCCGGGCCACCTCCGTGGACCGCAAGACGCGCCGGGTGGCCGACGATCGGGGGGAGACGCATCCGTACGACAAGCTGCTGCTCGCCACCGGCGGCTCGCCCCGCCGCCTGCCGTTCGGCGGCGAATCGGTCGTGTACTACCGCACCCTCGACGACTACCGCCGTCTGCGCCGCGGCGGGAAGCGGGCGGTGGTGATCGGAGGAGGATTCATCGGCAGCGAGATCGCCGCGGCGCTCTCGCTGGACGGGCGCGAGGTGACCATGGTCTTTCCCGAGGACGGCATCTGCGCTCGCGCCTTCCCAAAGGACCAGGCTGCGTTCGTCACCGGCTACTACCGGGAGAAGGGCGTGCAGGTGCTGACCGGCGACGTGCCCACCGCGATTGCGGAGACCGGCGCCGTGCGGACCCGGTCCGGCCGCGAGCTACCCGCCGACGCGGTGGTGGCGGGGCTCGGTATCGTCCCGGAGACGAAGCTCGCCGAGGATGCGGGCCTTGCGGTGCGCGACGGGATCGTCGTGGACACGCAGCTCCGCACCAGCGATCCCGACGTCTTCGCCGCGGGCGACGTGGCGCGATTCCACAGCGAGGTGCTGGAGAAGGAAGTCCGGGTCGAGCACGAGGACAGCGCGAACACCATGGGCCGTCTCGCCGGACAGGCCATGGCCGGCGCG
>Ga0066692_10001265_pt1 | contig 9717 bp, 8 predicted proteins | sample GraSoiAngelo_141_FD_66456 | JGI IMG/M metagenome (GOLD analysis project Ga0066692, IMG submission 66456) | Grasslands soil microbial communities from the Angelo Coastal Reserve, California, USA - 14_0929_12_40cm | ecosystem: Environmental > Terrestrial > Soil > Grasslands | place: USA... | reverse complement strand
GAGCTGGCCGCCGACCTCGAATCCCAGCTTGCGCATGAACTCTTCCGTGGTCTGAGGCACGCTGGGCGTGATCATCTTGAAGACCAGCAGGCGCGAGCGCGGCCCGAGCGCTGCCATGAGAAATGGGCCGTTGTTGACTCCGAGGTTGAGGAACGATCGCTCGTACAGCGCGAGCCGAAGCTGGACATTCCACGAGGCCTCGCGGAACACGTCGTCGGGATCGAGCGCCGGCGGCAACGGATCGAGCGTGCGCTCCGTGTCCAGGACGAACACCGTCCGATAACGCGCTGGATCGAGCCGGCGCGCGAACGTGGCCCACGCATCGAGGTTGCTGTTGCGGGTCACCATGAACGCGTAGTCTCGAACGGTGATCGTGACGAGGCGCCGGCCGCCGAGACGCGGCCCGGCCCATTGTTCGACGAAGCGTTGCGCTTGCGTGGAGCTCCGGAGCACGGCCAGGCCGGTCTCGCCGGCCCGCGAGGCCTCGAGGATGTCCGCGGGATGGTGACCAACCGGTAAGGCAGGCTCGTAGGACGGCGGGTACACGCGAGCCGCGGCAGCCGCCCGCAGCGGGCCGGCAGCCTCGCGCGACGCGAGCAGCGTGTAGCCGAGGGCTGACGGAACGAGACTGAATACCGGGAGCACGATGTTGTGGACACGCCACAGCCGCATGTCGCGGTCCACTACGGCGTCATAGGCTGCCCGCTCCTCCCGAACGCCGTCGAGCATGCCCGGCACGACGACGAACTGCACACGGTCCAATCCCTGGCGTCTTCGCTCGCGATCGGCCGCGATGGCAAACCACGCCGAATCGTACGTGATCGGAGCCACCTGAAGGTCGTAGAACGCGTACAGCGTGTCCTGGCTGGCAAGCCCGCGGCCGAGCATCCGGCGTCCAGGCGCGGCGATCATGCCCAGGGCCTCGCGAAGCCAGCGGTGCACGTGTCGTCCGGACGCCGTGGCAGGAGTCCGATAGCGCAGCCGGCGCCACACCCAGGCCGGGCCTTCGGTGCGCAGGGTGTCGAGGATACTGGTTAGCCGAGGAACCGACGCGGGACGATCCGAGCGGTTGACTCCCATCATCTCCGACGCCAGACAGAACTGTTCTCGACGAGAAACGGCCCGATTGCAAGCACATCGAGCTCGCTCTCGTAGAACGCCTTCACGGCGTCGATTGGACTGCACACGATTGGCTCCTCGTGCATGTTGAAGCTCGTGTTGACCAGCACCGAGAGGCCCGTCTGCCGATGATACTCCTCGAGGATGTTGTAATAGCCGGGGTTGACCACGCGACTCAGCACCTGCGGCCTGGCGGTGCCGTCGACGTGCACGATCGCCGGCGCTTCCTGGCGGCACCGTGCGGTCACGTCGTACGTGATGGTCATGAACTCGGCCGTGTACGCCGTCCGCGTGTCGAAGCCTCGAAAGAACGCGGCCGCGTCAGCTGCCCGGATCACGGGCGCGAACGGCATGAATTCGGTGCGACGGAGCTGGCGGTTCAACCAGAGGTTCACCTCGGGCTTGGTGGCGGGATAGAGGATGGAACGATTGCCGAGCGCGCGCGGTCCGTATTCCATCCGCCCGTCGAACCGCGCCACGATCCGGTTCTGTTGCAGATGACGCGCGAGCGTCGGGGCCAGGTCGGGCGGCCGTGAGAACGGAACCCCCGACGCGCGCAGGTGGCTCTCGATGTCCGCTTCAGAGAACCCCGAGCCGAGATAGACGTCGTCGAGCTTGATCGGCGTCCGGGCACCGCTCTCGGCCATGGCCAGGAAAGCGGCGCCGAGTGCCAGCCCACCATCGCCCATGTTCGGGAAGACGAACACGCTCGCGACCTCGGGAATTTCGGCGATGCGCTGATTGACTTTCACGTTCGCGTGCACGCCACCGGTGAGCGCGACTCGCCGCCTCCCCGTCCGAACGACGTAGTGGCGCACCATCTCGGTCAGGACGTCCTCGCAATGCTTCTGGATGCCGGCCGCGACGTCCTCCCGCGCGACGCTCTCGAGCTTGTCCTGAAGCTCGCGCAGGCAGTTCCGGAAGAGCTTGCCCTGGTTCACGTAGATTCCGCGTGTCGTTTCCCAGGTCAGGAGGCTCTGGAACACGGAAAGCGTCTTGCCCGGATCCCCGAAGGCCGCGAGCCCGGTGGTCTTCCCGGCGTGATGACTCCTGGGAAAGCCGCAGATCTGCGTGGCGTAGTTGTAGTAGACGCCAAGAGAGTTGAAGAACGAATTCCGGGACAGGAGCTCGAGCCGTCCCTCGCGACCCACGACGACTCTGCTGCACTCACCGTCACCGAACCCATCGTTGGAAACGACCAGGCACTCCGGCTCGCCGCTCGTGAAATACGCGGCCGCCACGTGGCAGTCGTGATGGTTGTAGGCGGTGACCCGCGCCCGGATGCCGATGTCTCGCAGGCGTCGCGCGATCCCGTTCAGCCGGCCAGTCACGGCCGGTCGCATCAGGCCCCGATAGAGAGAGGCGGTGGCCGGGCTCGACAGCACCCGGCCGGAGGCGGGAAGGCGGTCGACCAGCTCGGCGATGCGCTGCGCCGCGCTGGCCCGGCCTGTCTCGTCAGTGAAGTCGTTGTTGATCGGCGGTGTCCCCAGCGAGGCGTTGCCGGCGACGGCGACGCGGTCCACCTCATCGGGCCGCGCCCTCGCGATCCGCCACAGCTCCTCGAGGCAACGGACGGGATACCCGGCGGCCATCTTCTTACGAGACAGTCGTTCCTCGTTCAGCGCAGCCAGGATCTGGTCACCGCGGACGAGCGCGACGCCCGCGTCGTGTGAGTCGGAAATTCCTAGAACGAGCTCGTCGCGGTCGCTCATCGTTACGTCGTGTGCGCCCAGACGATCCGAACGCCGGGGATGGGGATGGCGAATGGCAAATGTCGGTGAGCGAGACCGAGCCGCTGGAGCAGGGACAGCACGGGATGCATCCGCGCGTGGTTGAGCAGCTTGGACAGGCTCGGTCGCTGGCGGTCCGTGCGCGATCGGAGCACGGTGAATCCGGCGTGGGCAAGCGTGGTCCGGCATCCCTGCTCGCTCAGGAACGTCGCCACGCTCGGGGCGAACATCCAGAAGCGCGAGCCGTAGATGCGCGCGACGAGAGCGTCGGCGGCCGGATAGTTCAGGATCAGCGTCCCGCGCGATTTCAGCAGACGGTGGATGCGCGCGAGCGATCGTGGGAGATCGGCAAGATTCGAGATCGTTCCGAACAGGAGAATCACGTCGAAGTGACGCTCCGGGATGTCGACCGCGCTCACGTCGCCGACTCTGACGTCGAGTCCGTGCAGCGTTCGCGCCGCATCAACAAACCGCCGGGAAAGGTCGAGGCCGACCACCTCGTGGCCGGCTTCGCGCACGACCGCGAGCAGGCTCCCGGTCGCGCACCCGACCTCGAGCACGCGTCCGCCCTCATTGGGCAGGAACGGGGCGATGTCCCGCTGGTAGCGCTGACGCGCCTCAACCATCCGCTCCGGTTCGTCCTCGAGGTAGTTGACGTAGACGCTCCCGCGCCGCCGCGCCGAACCCTGGTAATCGTCGGAGTCGTACCACGCCGACAGCGTCGCCGGCTCGATCTGCGGGCTCTGGCACCAGTTGCCGCACGCCGTGCAGCGCACGAACGACACCTCGCCCCAGGCGGCCGTCGTCCGGATCGTCCGGCATCGGGGCTCGAGAGGCTCGCCGCAGGCACACACGAGTCGCCCGACGTACGCGAATTTTCCGGGCCGTGAGGACCCGATCGCCGGGCGGCTCGTGCTCACGTCCACCAGGGCTTCACGCCTCTCACCGCCCAGCTGTATCCGTGGCGATGGTAAAGCTCCACGTCGACGAAGCCCGCCGCCTGGAGCAGGGCCTCGGCTTCAGCCCTTCGATAGTACTTCGCGAATGCAGGATTCAACTGGTCGAAGATGACCAGACATCGCTGGCGCCAGGTCATCTTCGCCATCACGTTTCGCATGTGCCGGTGCCGTGGAAGCGGCACCAAGCGACAGAGCAGGACGTACGCCGACAGGAACGCGGTGAAGACCTGAGACATCGCGACGAGGACTCCATCGGGAAGTCGCGTCGTGACTCGACGGAGAGGCTTGGCGAACGCCAGGTACACTTCGTTGCCTTCATAGGCGTAGAGCCAGAGCAGAAGCTCGCCGCCCGGCCTCAGGGCAGCAAACGCGCGATTCACAACCGGACTCGGATCCGGAATATGCATCAACACGCCGACCGAAAAGACGAAGTCGAACGCGTCGAGGGGCAGGCCTTCCCCCAGCGCCTTCACGGACGTGATGCGGGCAGCGCGCTCTCGGGTGTTGTGCTTCAGGGCATCCATCGCGGGCGAGGGCTCCAGCGCGGTGATGCGCGCAACGCCGGCGTCCAACAGCATGTTCACGAAGCGCCCGGGGCCTGATCCGATCTCGGCCACGTGAGCCCCGACGAGCTTCCCGACATCGAGCAACGGACCGAAGGTGTCCCCCAGATGGGCCACCGACCCGTAATGACCTTCGTTGTGACCATCACGGAAACGACTCCATTGATCGCCGAAGTCGCGAATCGTCTTCTCGCGAAGCGCGTCAACCGGGTGCTGATCGCTCATGCATCACTCTCGAGCGGCACGACTACGGCTGATCGGTGTGCCCGACGACCCGCTCGACGACGTAGGGGGGGCGTTTTCTCGCTTCGTCCAGGATTCGCAGCAAATACTCGCTGACGATGCCGAGAGCGAACAGGATCATCGCCCCGAGGAGCGTCAACAGCGCGACCTCCGTCATCCAGCCCGGGGGCGCCGCTCGTCGCCAGAACCAGTTCGCCAGGCTGAAGGCCAGGTACATCAGACACACGGCCGCGAGCCCAAAACTCATCACCGTGATCAGACGCGCCGGCAGATACGTGAACCCGATGAGCGTGTCGAGCGTGAAGCTGACCTTCTTCAACCAGCGCCATTGCGACGCCCCCTTCTCCCGCAGGCGGCGCATGACGGGCAGCCGGACCGGCCGATATCCGAGCCAGTAAATGAGGACGAAAATCGAGGAGTTCTTCTCGTTGATCCGATTGATGTCGTCGACCACCTGGCGGTCGAGCAGGCAGAAGTCGTACCCCATGCTCGGAAAGTCCGGAAACGCGAAGACACGCACGAGACGCCAGTAGACCCCGGAGACCCAGCGATGCACGGGCCCTTCCGCTCGGGCCTGACGTTCGCCCATGACGAACTTCGTCCCGCGCTCCCACTCCCGGACCATGTCGGCGAACAGCTCCCAGGGCTCCTGAAGGTCCGCCGAGATGATGCCGACACAGTCGCCGCGCGCGTGCCGCAGGCCGGCCTGGATCGCCGGCGTCTGGCCGAAATTCCGCGTGAGCTTCACGACCGTGATGACGTCCGGATGCCACGCGGCGTACCGGCTCACGATCTCGAACGAGGCGTCGCGGGAGCCGTCGTCGACGAACACCAGATCGAGGGCGTAGTGGGGAAGCAGTCCCTGGAGCCCAAGGAGCTTGGGCACGGTGTCGTCGAGATTCGCGGCGTTCTGGTAGACGGGCACGACGATCGACAGCGTGCGCCTCACGCCGAGCGCCTCTTCGCTCCCGACCCGACGTCGTCCTCGTCGACCCGCCAGCCCCAGATGAAGTACGGAGCGTCGGGGCCGACGTGAAACAGCAGGTCGAGAATCGTCACGCCGTGCTCGAAGGGCGAGTGGAACTGGAAGTACGGTGGATACCCGGCGTAGTCCTTCCAGATGACTTCGATCCCGGCGGCGCTGAACCGCCCGGGGTCGAGATAGGCCTTCGCAGCCGGGCCCGAGACATAGACGTCGGCGCCGACCGCCCGGAGAAGGCCGAGCAGCCGTTCGTCCTTCCGCCCGTGGCAATCGAACTCCAGCGAGCTCCTGAACTCCGCCGTCACCCCGAGACACTGGCGCGCAATCGTCATGACCACGGCCTGGTTCAACTCGGACAGGCTCGCCCACTCTCGCTTCACGTAGATCTGCTCGAGGAGTCCCCGATAGTGCTCGAAGAACTGGGCCTTGCCGTACAGGTGCTCGAGGGTCTTGAGATGCTTTCGCTGCCAGCGCGGGTCGGTCAGCATGACGTCGCAGATGCGACGTCGGAGGTCGGTCCCCACCGGGATGGTCAGCCAGTGCAGACCGTTCGCGCTCTTCACGAGGTTCCGGTTGCGCCAGTCGTTCTTCGTGAACTGCACGTCGTCGTAGAAGACGAAGAGGTCCACGTCGTGAATGAGGTCGAAGTACCCCTTCCACGGGATGTAGTTCGACTGACAGACCGCGACACGCTTCATCGACATCGGGATTCCGGGCGCAGGATTTCCACCGCCGCCCGGACGCAGGCGGCGTGCTCCTCGTCCGTCAGCGCGGGATAGAGCGGCAGTGACAGCGTGGTATCGAAGTGGTCCACCGCCGTCTCGAAGCCGGCGTCCGGCGTTCCGCGCGCCCGGTGCAGCAGCTGGTCCACGCCACGACGGACGTGGATGCTCATGCGCGCGAACGCGTCCTGGTACGCATCGAGCCCACCCGACACCTTGAGGGGAAGACGGAAGAGCATGCCGTTGTCGAACGACTCGTGAACGAACGCTGTCGGAACGACGGGCTCCAGCGCGGCGCGGTACTGCAGCGCCAGAGCGCGCCGGCGCTCCAGAGCCTCGTGGTAGCGGGCGAGCTGGCTGAGCCCGAGCGCTGCGGCCACGTCGGACATCGGCGAGAAGAGCCGGCCCCGCGAGCCGGCGGGCGCGCCGTCGCGCACCGTTCGCATGGCACGCACGAGGCCGGGATCGTGGGCGACGGCGGCGCCACCCTCACCTGCCGTCAGGCATTTGGTGGGATGGAACGAGAAGACACCGATGTCCCCGGTCAGCGGCCGCTTGCCCTTGTCGTCCACCGCCTGGGCGCAGTCCTCCACGATGGGCACTCCGAACCGGCGGAACGAATCGACGTCGGCGTAGATGCCGTACATGTGGGGGACGATGATCGCTCGCGTGCGCCGAGTGACGACGCGCGCCGCCGCCTCCGGCGTGACGACCCACGCCGGCCCGACGTCGCTCAGCACCGCGTTCGCCCCGACGGTCACGACGGCCTCGGCGACCGACGCACACACGTACGTCGGAATCACGACCTCGTCACCCGCTCCGACGCCGAGGGCGGTGAGCGCCAGGACGAGGGCGGCCGAACCGCTGCCGACCACCACGCTCCCCTCGGCGCCGACCCACTCCGCGAGCGTGGCCTCGAATTCTTGCGCTCGCGCGCCCTGACCGATCATCCGTGACTCGAGGGCCGCGCGCACCGCTTCCAGGTCGGCGTCGGTGATCCAGGGCTTCGAGTGCTGGATCGGTGTCATCCGCGCTTGAACTCTTCGACCATGTCGGCGTAGCTGCGTCCCTCGTCCGGCCACCGGGTCCCTCGCCAGTCGGGACACTGACCGCAGAACGCGTGAGCGCCGAAGTCGTTCTCGAGATGCGCCTCGCGCAAGCGTCGATAGAACTCACCGTGCCAGGTGTCGTGAATGGTGGTCGTCCGATAGTCCGCAACCACCGAGCCGTGCACCCAGTCCTGGGGACAGAAGGCCAGCTCTCCGCGTGGATTCAGGATGATCCGCTCCCATGGGTAGAGGCACGGATAGCGGGGTTGCCCGGAGGCCTGGCTGCGCAGCGTGTCGGCGATCGGCGTCACGGCGCCCGCTCCGGAATGGAGCCGGCGAATGACGACGTAGTCGGCGCCGTGGTCCTTCCAGAACGCTTCGAAGTCCCGCGTCTCGTGGCGGTTCTCCGGCTGCTCGATGTAGCTCACCACCACCCGGGTCGTCGAGCGCGCGTTGGCAACCCACTCGATGAGTCGCAGGACGTTCGCGCGCGTCTCCTCGAGCTTTCCGTTCACGCGGATCTTCGCGTAGGTCTCGGGCGTCAGGGCATCGATGCTGATGTCGATCAGATGGACCCCGCATTCCAGGAGCCGCTGGGTCCGTTTCTCGTTCATGATCGTGCCGTTCGTGGTGAGCGTGACGAAGACGCCGGAGTGGCGCGCCGCATATTCGATCAGGTCATAGCCGTGGGGATGGAGAAGCGGCTCTCCCTCGCCCGTGTAACGGATGTACTGGGTCAGCCCCCGCCCGCGAACCGCGACCTCGTCGACCATCCTGGTGTTGAGCTCGGCGTCGAGGAATCTTCCCGCGTAGTGCGCCGACTTCTTGAAGGATGGGTGCGGGCAATGCACGCAGGCGAGATTGCACACCTCGGTGACATCGACGACGACCTGCGAGGGGAACTCCGCCTTGAGCCGGCCATAGAAGCCGTACTCGGTCATCGTAACACCGCACGAAAGGCGGACACGACGTCGTCGGCGTCGTCCATCGTCATGCTCGCGCTGATCGGCAGCGTCATGATCGATTCTGCGATCTGTTCCGTTACCGGCAACGACGGTGGCTCGCCGCTGTCGGCGTAAAGTGGCATGACGTGCAGCGGCGCGTAGTGGATCGAAGCCCCGATGTTCCGAGCCCTGAGCGCGAGGATGATCTCGTCGCGGCCGCAAGTTATCTCGTCTAGTGGTAGCTGTACTACGAACAGGTGGCGGGCGTGATAGGGATGCGTGCAGTCGCGCTGGAATCGAACAGGTGGGGCAACGTCCTTGAGACCGTCCGCGTAGCACCGAGCGATGTCCAGTCGGGTTAGCTCGAACTCCCCTTGGCGGGCTAACTGGACGCGCCCTAAACACGCCTGGAGATCGGTGAAGTTCATCTTGTAACCGATCTCGGTGAGCTGGTTCGAAAGGAGCAACGACTGAGGATGGCTGTAACGCTTCCAGGCGTCCAGAGGCAGGGCGTGCTGCCGCAGGCTGCGCAGGCGGTCGGCCACGGCATCGTCGAACAGCACGATGGCGCCTCCCTCGCCGGTCGAGAGGTTCTTGTTGGCGTAAAAGCTGAAACACGTGAGATTACCAAACGACCCGACGGGGCGGCCGTCGGCGAATCTTGCCCCAAACGCGTGGGCGGCGTCTTCCACGATCACGACGCTCGGCGGCAGCGCCGCCCGCAAGGCTCCCACGTCGACGGCAAATCCGCCGAAGTGCACTACCATCACCGCCTTCGTCTTCGACGTCACCTTGGTGAGGACGTGTTCACGAGTGACACAGAGCGTATCGGCGTCGACGTCGCAGAACACGGGCCGGGCTCCTAGGTAGAGCGCCGCGTTGGCGGTGCTGCACCAAGTCAGGCTGGGACAGATCACCTCGTCACCCGCGGTGACCCCGGAGACGAGGAGCGACAAGAACAGCGCGGAGGTGCAGGAATTCACGGTGACGACGTGCGGAGCACCGATGGTCGCCGCCAACTCCTGCTCGAACGCTAGCGTCTCCGGCCCCATTCCCACCCACCCTGACGTCAACACTCGGCCGACGGCGGCGATCTCCCGCGAGGAGAAGTTGGGGCGGCCGAAGGGGAGGTAGTTGGCGCGGGTCATCTCATCGGTGGTCGTTCCGACTTCGATCGGCCTCGGTTTAGCCATCGCCTCACGACTCCGGTGATCGGTCCGTCGAACTGGAACCGCTTCCAGCCGTCGGCCGCCACCGCTTGCCGGACGTGCCCTGCGATCTCCCGCAAACGCTCGGGAACTTGGCTCAAGCGCTCGATCGCCAACGGATGTCTGTATCCATCCGTGGTTTGATACGCCGGATCGGAAGTATAACCAAGTCGGGGCCGATCTGTGTAGTTCATCCTT
>Ga0066692_10001250_pt1 | contig 9764 bp, 9 predicted proteins | sample GraSoiAngelo_141_FD_66456 | JGI IMG/M metagenome (GOLD analysis project Ga0066692, IMG submission 66456) | Grasslands soil microbial communities from the Angelo Coastal Reserve, California, USA - 14_0929_12_40cm | ecosystem: Environmental > Terrestrial > Soil > Grasslands | place: USA... | reverse complement strand
GTATTTGGAAGGAAGACGGAAGGCGGAAATCGTGCATGCCAAAAACCCCAGGCTCTATCCTCATTTTAACAGTGGCCCCCGAAGTTTTGAATCTATGAAGCCGCCGTATCAAAAAAATATGGCCAGGCTCGCGTTAATGATAGATGTCGAGTTGCGCGCAATGGTCGCCGGTCTGCAACGCGAGCTCAGTAACACCCACCATGTGCGTATTGAGTACTCGGATGCTTTAACAAAAGTCGACTTCAGTCGCTTGGAATTAATTAATGCCGTCGATGGATGGCACCCGTCGATCGAAGCACACAAGGTTTTGGCTCAAGCAGCGTTCAGCGCGTTACGTCCGAGTCTCGTGTTTCTTAGAATCACAACCAGACCAGGGGAAAAACGTCGGCTGCTGGTGGACAATTATCCCGGGCGCTAATACTACTAATATCTAGAACCTTGGGGCGCGGGAAAAAGCTACCCACCAGTGACCTTTAGATTTTTGTCACGCGTGGGAGTAGATCCTGCCTGACGATGTTCTCCTTGAAATACGGCGCGATCAGCGCGTCGTATTCGTGACGAAATTGCGCGAGCCGGTTCGACCGCGCGGCATTTTGGTTCCCGCGATCAGCGTGCAAAATTACCGCGACCACATCGAACGCACGGCCGGTCCGATGTTGCTTCGAGCGGCGCGAAATGTTTCCAGCCCTGCCGTTGCGCCGCCTTGAATTTGGCAAAGGCGTCTTCGCTAATGGGCCAGTCAACTTGCGGCGAACAGTTGCGCAATCAGTTTTCGCGCGCATTACTCTGCGCAATGAAATCGCTGGCAACGGGATTGTCGATCTTGTCGATCTGGATGTTCGCGTACGCGCAGGAGAACGCTACGCCGCCGCCGAGAGTCTATCCTGTCGCGTTACCAAACTACGACGAGGAAACGGCAACGCGGTTGCAGATTTTTTTGGATAACAGCGATTTCGGTCCGGGCAAGATCGATGGAAAGATGGGCGAATTTTTCCGGAAGGCGCTTATTTCATACAAACACGCGCATGCGATGCCAAAGACCGGCGCAGTCGATCAGTGGATGCTTGATCAAGTTCCGGTGACTTACACGACCTACGCAATCCGAGAAGAGGATCTTAAATTGATCGGAGACGTGCCAGGCAGCCACGCTGAGCAGGCGAGGTTGAAATGGCTTCCTTACACGTCGCTGTTGGAGTTCGTCGCCGAGCGCTTTCATTCGGCCGAGACGTTCATCCAAAAGCTCAATCCCGGAAAAAACTGGGAACACCTTCAGCCCGGCGAAACACTCAAGGTGCCGAATGTTTTGCCGTTTGAAGTTGAAAAATTCAGTGAGGGAAAAGTTCCTGAGAATCCGGCGTTCGCCACGCGCAAAATTTTCGTCGATACATACGAGCATTTGCTGGAAGTCTTCGACCACAACCAGCTCGTCTGCGTGTTTCCGATCACACCTGGATCGAAAACGCTGCCCGCGCCGGTGGGCACATGGAAAATTCTCGGAGCAACCGTTTGGCCGTGGTTTCGGTACGATGAAGGCATGCTGAACTATGGAGTGCGCACGGAAAATTATTACAATCTCCCACCCGGTCCGAACAATCTGGTTGGCATTCTCTGGATGGGCTTGAACAAACCGGGCATTGGCATTCACGGCACCAACAACCCGGAGACAATCGGCCGGGCTGCCAGTCACGGCTGCATTCGCCTTGCAAACTGGGACGCGGCGCGAGTGAAGGACTTGGTGAGCGTGGGCAATACCGTGATTATTTTCTAACTGTGCTCGCCCTTCTTTAGGTAGGGGCGATTGACCTCAATCGCCTACCCCGCAGCAGCCACGTCTTGGAAGCAGGCGGTTCAGGTGAATCGCCCCTATCAAATTTCCTCAAAAAAATTTCGCGCAGAATCGCGACCTCGAGCGTCTAGGCTGTAGATCACAAAGAAATGGATGCCAGTGAACGTGAACAGTACCGGGCGGCCATTCACGGCGATCGAGAAGCATTTGAAATGATTATTCGCGCACACAGTCGAACCCTTTTCGCGATCGCGTACGGCATTTTGCAGAACCGCGAGGAAGCCGAGGACGTGGTGCAGGATTCCCTCGTTAACGCTTGGAAGACACGGTGGCGCGTGCGCGACCCGGAGAAATTTCCGGCCTGGCTGGCAACGATCGCGCGACACAGAGCACACGACGTTTTTCGCAGACGCCGAGGCGTTCCTTTTACCCACGAAACAATCGAAACAAACGAGCCAGAAACAACTGATTCGGCAGCGATCGATCAACAGTTACATTCAGCGCTCGCGGCCTTGCCGGAGCTTCACCGCGCCGCGCTTACACTGCGTTACTTCGAGGAGATGGATTATCGCAGCATCGAAAATATGCTGGGCCTGACCAATGGCGCGCTGCGTGGAATTCTCGGCCGCGCTCTGGCATCGCTCCGCAAACAGCTCCGCCCCGCTCTCGCTTCAATGGACTAAACCCATGGCAACCCTTCACGAGGAAATCGATAACTGGCTCGCCGCCGATCTTTACGGCGAGCTCTCCGAGGACGAGCAGCGCCAGTTGCATACTCATCTCGTCGACTGCGCTGCCTGCCGAAAAACTCACCAGGAAACCAAAACGATGAACAAAATTCTTGAAGAAACTCTCGCTCAACAGAAACCCGATCCGGCTTTCGAACAACGAATCCTAGCCGTTTTTCGTAACCGCATTCCCGAAAGAAGCGGTTTCGTAAAACTGCTTTCTGATCTGATGCGTTTGCGCGCCGCACAAATCACCGCAGTTGCAGCGGTGCTGCTTGGGCTGGTGCAGCTCGGGCGAATGATGACAGGGGAAACTGCGACTACGCTGCGCGGTCATGAGGGCTACACGAACGAAGGGTTGTTCCGGCAACCGTCACAGGTCGCGGCGACGGGGCAAACCCGAGCCGGTGGTTTAGGTAAGTCAGACGAACTCGCTGCTAGACAGGCGAAAGACATGGCAGTCGCTAAACCAGAGGCAGCGCCTGGAGCTATATCAGAGTTGCGAAGATTTCCGGCAACGGTCGCGCCAGCCAACGCAGCACAGACAGAAGTGCCCGCGCAGGAGACCAGGAGCGAAGCAATGAGTTACGCAACGGAACCGAGCCCAGCGGAAACGCCTGCTGCAGCGACGGCCAACCGCAAACTGATTCGCAACGCGACCGTCCAGCTTGAGATCGTCAGCTTCGATGATGCGGTGCAGAAGATCACTGCATTTGCGAGCGAAGAACACGGCTACGTGGCGACGACGAGTTCGCTAAAACAGGCGAATGGCAAGCTGCGCGGTGAAGTCGTCGTCAAGGTGCTGCCGGAAAACCTGGATCGCTTTCTGCAAAAGATTCGCGGGCTTGGCGAATTAAAGAACCAGACGCTCGGCAGCGAGGATGTGACGAAAGCATACTTCGACACCGACGCGCGACTGAAGAACGCGCGGGTGATGGAGCAGCGTTTGATCGAGATGCTGAAGACGAAGACCGGCAAGGTGTCCGATTTGCTTCAAGTCGAGAAGGAACTCGGTCGCGTGCGCGAAGACATCGAGAAGATGCAGGGAGAACTGAAATATTGGGATTCCCAGGTGCAATTCGCCACGGTCACGATTTCGCTCGTCGAAAAAGACATGGAGGAACCGGCGGCGTTCCTGCTTAAGGAGCGTTCGCAGCTCGCACTTTACGCGCCGGATGTAGAGAAGATTTACAACGACATCAAGGCGCTCGCATCGCAAAAGGTGCAGATCACAAACGCGCAGCTCAACCGTGACTCTTCGGGACGCATCTCCGCGACAATGAGCATGTTGATCGCGCCGGAAGAGAGCGAAGCTGTGATCGGTCGCACGAAAGGTTTCGGGCGGGTTGAAAATTTCCAAACGCAAACCGAGCGCATCGCGCAAGGCGGCAGTGGCATGTCGGAAAATGCGAAGACCAAGCGCGACAAGGTGGAGCTCAATATCACCATTTCTCGCGAGGAACAGGAGCAGGCGTTGCAGCAGACCAGCCTGCGCATTCGCACCTCGTCAGTGGACGAGAAGGCAAAGGAGCTTCGAGCCCTCGCCGAGAAACAAGGCGGACGCGTTCGCAGTTCCACGTTTAACCGCGATCCAGACGGACGCGAACTCGCAAACGTTTGGCTGCGTGTGCCGATGAAAAATTACGTGTCGCTCATGCAATCGCTTAACTCGCTAGGCAAAGTCGAGAACGTCAGTGTGCAGCGCCAGGACCGCACAGGCACGCAAGTTGATGAGGCCAACGCGCCGGCGGACGTCTCGATCCAGGTTTACAGCCAGGGGAACATTGTCTCGCACGAGAGCGGTCCGCTCGCCACACTCCGCCGCACTCTCGCGCAAAGCGCCGGCGCCATCATGTGGAGCCTGCGGATGATCGGTGTGGCGATTGCGTTTCTCGCGCCGTGGGTGATTGCGCTGGTTGCGCTGATCTGGATTACAAAACGCGTGATTCGCGCACGCCAGGCAAGACGCTGACCCACGCGCTCTCTCTAATTTGTCATCCTGAGCAGCGAAGACGGCGAAGGACCTCACGCTTGGAGTGCGCGCGTTCTCGTTAGATTGTGTGCTCAACCATCTCATGTGAGGTCCCTCGCTCCGCTCGGGATGACCCGCCTGTAATAACCGAATCATTCTTGCCGCTTCGCCCAAACAGGTCATATTTTATTGCGCAAGGAGGTTGCCCGATGAAATCTCAAGGCGGTATCAGTTACAGCAATGCGGCGGTCGCCAGTTGTCCCAAACATTTGCTTCAATTCGCAGTCGATCAGCGTTACGACGATTACACGTCGGTCGATCATGCGGTCTGGCGCTTTATCATGCGGCAGAACACCTTTTTTCTGAAGGAATACGCACACAAAGTCTATTTCCAAGGTCTTCTTAATACGGGCATCTCCTTCGAGCGCATCCCGCGCATTGAAGAGATGAACGATATCCTCGCGAAGATTGGCTGGGGGGCGGTGGCGGTGGACGGGTTTATTCCGCCAGCGGCGTTCATGGAATTTCAGGCCTACAAGATCTTGGTGATCGCGTGCGACATGCGCCAGATCCATCACATCGAATACACGCCTGCACCCGACATTGTGCATGAGGCGGCCGGGCACGCTCCGATCATCGTCGATCATGAGTACTCAAAATATTTGCAACGGTTTGGCGAGGTCGGCGCAAAAGCGATGTCTTCGAAGAAAGATTTTGAGCTCTATCAAGCGATTCGCCATTTATCGATCTTGAAGGAGCGCCCGAACGCGGACCCGAAGGAAGTCGAGGAAGCAACCAAGCTAGTTGAACATCGACAGAAAACTTTGGGGGAGCCGTCCGAAATGGCGCTGCTCTCGCGTTTGCATTGGTGGACTGTCGAATATGGACTCATTGGGACGCTCGAGAATCCAAAGATTTATGGCGCAGGCTTGCTTTCATCGATTGGCGAATCGGTCTCGTGTCTCGAACCGGAGGTGAAGAAGATCCCCTACTCCATCGACGCGCAGACTTACGCGTTCGATATTACAACCAAACAACCGCGGCTTTTCGTCTGCCGCGATTTTCAGCACCTCAAACACGTGCTCGAAGAATTTGCGAGCAAGATGGCATTCATGGTCGGCGGACTCGAAGGCATCAACAAGGCCATCGAATGCAAGAATGTCGCCACGTGCGAGTATTCATCCGGCCTGCAAGTCAGCGGCATATTTGAAGAAGTCATCACGGACGAAAACAATTCTCCAATTTATCTGCGGACGACTGGCAACAGCGCGCTCGCTTTCCGCGACAAAGAATTGGAAGGTCACGGCATCGATTATCACAAGGACGGATTTGGTTCTCCGGTCGGGAAATGGAAACAAACGTCAGAATCTCCCGAGTTGCTTACGAATGATCAGTTGCACGCGCTCGGAATTGTTGAGGGCAGGAGAGCGAAGCTCGAGTTTGTTACTGACATTGTGGTTTCGGGCAAGGTCGACAAAATCCTGCGCCGCGACGGCAAATTATTGCTGATCACATTCTCGAATTGCAGTGCCAAGTATGGCGATCGCGTTTTGTTTGATCCCGATTGGGGCGTGTACGACATGGCCGTCGGCGAACGGATCAGCTCGGTGTTCAATGGCGCCGCAGACAAGGATGCTTATAATCAGGTGGCTCTCATTCCGAAGGAGCGAACCATCAAAGTCCCATCGGACGCAAAGCGAAAGCGGCTTGAGAATCTCTACGCTCAAGTACGCAAGATTCGTGAGAGCAAGACTGGCTATGAAAGGCTGGGCGAAATTTGGGAAACACAGCAGGCCGAGCATCCCGAAGATTGGTTGTTGTCGATGGAAATTTTCGAAATCCTCGACACGACCGACCAACAGCCCGACCTAAAAGCGAAAATCGAAAAATTCCTGAACGAGAAAAAAGCGCAGACGAAAGATCTCTCGACGTTGATCACCTGGGGATTCCGCCTCGTCGAATATCACAAAAAGCCGGAATACCAGGCGACACTCCACGCTTCGCCAAAATAGGCACAGCAGGGCCGCTTTTCACTTTAGATTCTCGACGGCTGGCGGCGGATTCACCTTCGCTTTGACGACCACACTTGATCCATAGATACCGGATAGCTGGCCGTTTCGCGCAAAGTCGCGCATCATGGTGAAATAGCTCGGCGCGTATCGTGTCGAGACACGCTCGCCATTTGAAGCAACTTCGTACTCGGTCATCCCGTGCTCGGCATGAGGAAATAGCGCGAGGCTAATCTGCTTTCCTTCTGCAATCAGTGTCCTGATTCGGCGACTCGTCTCAGCGCTAGGCGCTTCGAGGTCGTCTTCTCCCAGAATCCACAACTGTGGTGCTTTGACGGCACGAAGCGTGGGCATTGGGTCATAGCGAAATGGTGTGCCGGGGAGAGAATCCTTAAACTTCTCGCGCGCTTCGACCGGGGTGTACGGCAAAATGAAATGCGTGTAGTTGCCATGCACATCTTTGTACCAAGGCTCGTTGCGGTACTTCGTTCTCACAGCATCCAAACGCTCGAAATCTTTCGTGAAATTGCTCTCAAACACGGCCTCGGCTGCGGACGCAACCTCCAGAGCCTTTGAAATCTCCTCCTGGCCATGACCTTTGAGACGCATCTCAAGCGCAACCTCCTCTTGGTCTTCGTCGATGATGGAGACGGCCAGCCCGAAGCTGACAATAACGAAATCGACAGGCGCACGGGTTGCGGCGAGCGGCGCGACCCAGCCGCCCTGACTGCCGCCCTGATATCCAATCCTCGCGCAGCGCTCGCCAGCAATTCGCTTCGCTTCTCGCATGGCAGCGACGGCATCATCTGCGAGAGTATCGAAATCTTGCGTGTATTTACCTTTCGAGGCGCCGGTTCCGCGTTTGTCATAAACGAAGACGCCAACATTCTCGGCCGGTAACAGTCGTTGGAGCGCGTACGAGTCGCGTGCGGACTCATGTTCTGCTCCATGAACGAGAACCACGATCGGCACCCGCTCGTTGCCCTTCGGTAGCACTAATCTGCCAGAGAGCTTAATTCCGCCACGACCGTCAAACACCGTTTCAGTTACATCGAACGGGATCCGGTAAGCTTTCTTACCGTCGAATTCGATTTCACCGCTGGCGCAACGATTGAAAAATGCGGTGTATCCGTCTGGACGATCTGTCCATCCTAGTGTGCTCGACCACGAGTCGTCCTCCTTCTTATGCAAGATCCCGGTTGTGCCATCGAATTTGCGCCAGCGAAACGTGCCGCCTTCGGATTGCGCGATGTCGATGATCTCTCCATCCGAAAGGCGATAGGCCCCGATTTGGCAATCACGAACCGTATCGCTTTCCGATTCATGATCAAAAGCGGTACCGATACAAGCTGAGAACGCGCAGACAAGCAATCGGCGCGAGAGCGAATGAATTCTAAAACAAGACATCTCTGTTTGTGATGCAATCCATTCCTGTTTTGGATTCGAAAATTTTTCCTCACTCGATCAGCATTACCCGAAACTGAGCTCTGATGGAGACATCTGATTCGCTCGCTTCCCACTCGCTCAACCTTCGGCTTCCAGTTCCATCCCGCGGCTTCCCAAGCCGCTCGATTCTCGACTTCGCTCGAGATGACAATTCAAAAGGTCTCGTCTTTGAAGTGACGTTTGCCCTTTAGTGCTTTCGCGTATTCGTCCTTGCTCAGAATGTTCTCATCAAGCTGCATGTCGGTGCGAACAAAGCTTTGGAACCACGCTTCGATTCGTTGTCGATCCTTTAGCACTTCTTCGCTGATGTAATTGGCGTCGATGTTGATGCAGATCGCGCCGACGATCCCGAATTCCTTTCGCTTAATAGGAATCGTCGTGCACTTGAATTTCCTCGCGCCAATGTTCAGCTCGTAGTTAAGTTTTTCTTCGTTAAGCAACTGGCGACGCTTGAGATCAATCAGCAGATTCGTTGTGCCGTCGCGCAAGTGGCGGCCGGTCACATTGTTTTCGAGTGTAACGAGTGAATGAGCGGGATCAGCGAGGTTGTGCAGCAGAATCTCGATTCCCGTGTTCGGAAACGATTTTCCGATTAGCCGCACAATCCGCTCGTAGTTTTCGAGGAACTCCTGCGTGTCGTCGGCAATCGTCTTGCCATCATATTTCTCGAATAGCTGTGCGTACACCTTTTGCTCGGCGGGTTCGAGTTGCGCCCGCACGTTGTTTTGCTCGCCGATAAAAATGAGTTGTCGCGCGGCCGTATGATCTTCGTTCTTGAGGAAGTAATGCATGCCCAGGCGAAAATCTTTCAGGCTGAATTCGCCGAAGTTTTCGCGGGTGACCGTGAAGGGATAGAAATCGTACTCTTCGAGATTTCTGCCAAACTTGCGACGCCGTTCTTTGTATTTTCCCCAGGCAAATCCTGCCGCCAAAAAGAGCAGCGACACGACGATCGAGGCGACGATGTTAATACTAAGCTCGCTCTGTAAGGCTTTGATCATAGAATGAACTCCTTTCCCGCTGTAGCCACCGGCCTGCGGCCGGTCTCTTTTGGGAAGGTCACTTCGCTGGGAAACGGCTCACAGAGCCGTGGCTACAACTTCCAACGTTGCCTCAGCGATCACAGATTTCCAGTCAGACTGGATAGCGTGATGTTTTCGAGCGTAATGTCTGCCGGTCGTGAGATGGCGTACGCAACGGCACTCGCCACATCTTGCGGCGAGATCATTTTATGACGTGGCCAGTCACCTTCGATATTGTCCCAGATGTCGGTCTCTGTCGCCGCTGGGTAAACGTTAATCACGCGGATTTTGCGATCACGTAATTCTTCGCGCACGGACTGTGAGAACCCTTCAAGCGCGAATTTACTCATGCAATAGGCGCTCCAGTTGGCGAAACCGCTCTTCGCTGCGATTGAAAGGATATTTACAACACTGGATCCGGGCGGCATCCGCGGAGCAAAATGCTGCGTCAACATAAAGGGCGCGGTGATATTTACGCCAATGGTTTGTTCCCATTCAATTGCCGTAATTTCTGTGAACGGTTTCACCACCGCGATGCCGGCATTGTTCACGAGCAAATCGATTGGTCCCTTCCCAACCTCCGCAATGAGGTCGCAAACGCCCGAAGGCTTTGCCAGGTCATAAATCAAGAGCACGACTTTGGCGCAACGCGGCTCGACGGCCTTGCGCGTCAGCGCGAGGGCAACCGTATCGCGCCCGTGCAAGAGCAGCTCCGCGTCGTCTGCGGCCAGCGTCTCAGCGATCGCGCGGCCAATTCCGCGGCTCGCGCCTGTAATAAGATAACGCTTCATTTTCGCTTAA
>Ga0066692_10001238_pt1 | contig 9784 bp, 8 predicted proteins | sample GraSoiAngelo_141_FD_66456 | JGI IMG/M metagenome (GOLD analysis project Ga0066692, IMG submission 66456) | Grasslands soil microbial communities from the Angelo Coastal Reserve, California, USA - 14_0929_12_40cm | ecosystem: Environmental > Terrestrial > Soil > Grasslands | place: USA... | reverse complement strand
CAACCGCCTCGATCAGCTCCACCTTCGTGCGCGCGCTCGTGTACCGGCCACCGGCAGCTCGAGCAGCCGCCATCCGGTCGATCACCTGTCCATGAGGGTAAGGCGCGGTGACCGCGAACGCGGTGCGGATCCTCTCGTCGCACACCAGCACCGCTCGCGCCCCGGGCTGGCGCAGCGTGGCCTGGTTGGAGACCTCGTCCCCCAGTGACTCGTCTGTGAACCTGCGCCCGAGCCGGTTCACGAGCATGCAGTGGTTGGAGTAGTACTGGGTCAATCCCAGGTATTGGTCCTCGCGGAGCTCAGCCAGCGGGCTGGGGACCAGATGGCCGTAAAAGCCGTCGAGGCACCTGCTGGCGGAGGCGCCCGCGCCGCGCCCCAAGCGGAACCCGTCGCCGACGCTGCCGCGATTCGAACGGACCAACATCGCACCGGCTCCGGGTCCGATGAAGGTGACCAGGAGCTCCGGGTCGCCCTGGAATCCACCGGTCGCGAGGAGCACCGAGTCAGCTCGAAGCTCGCGCGGACCTTCCGCGGTGTCGACCTCCGCACCTGTGACTCTGCCAGCGCGATCCGTTGTCAACCTTCGCGCGGGCGAGCCGACCATGACGAGGCCACCAGCCGACTCGATCACGTCTTGCCACGCGGCCAGGAGCGCCGGGACGTCGACCCGAACCGCGGACCCGAATCCCATCTGGCCCTCCCATCGCTCGCTCACAGACACGCCTGTCGACCTCACCCACTCGACTCCGGGCCAGAACCCGTCGATCAACGCCCGCCCGAGGGCCGGGTCGCCGGCAGGCACCACGCGGCGCAGTGTCTCGAAGTCGGGCGCCGTCCACACGATGCCTGCCGACATCGCGGCGGAGCCTCCAGGCTTGCGGTTTTTTTCGACCACGGTCACCTTCGCCCCCGCCTGAGCGGCGGCGGCAGCGGCGGCCAGGCCTGCCATGCCGCCGCCGATCACGAGCAAGTCCGCCATCAGCCCTTCGCTCAAACAATAAGTCCGAATCCTTCAACTTCGTTGACAGGAAGTGCAATCGCGCTTAGGCTGGGCTGGCGATTCTTGAAGGCTTCTGCACTTAGGTGGTGGGTCCGGTGAAACATCCTGGAAGCTCGAACCTCACGACAGGTGCCGATTCCAGGCTCCTAGCGGACCTTCGGCAGGCGATTCCTGCAGCCGGCGTGTCGACGGATCCTGAAGTGCTCGACCGTTACGTGGCGGACACCTACTGGAAGGCGCTTGCGGCCCAGGCGGCGGGCGCCCCGCTGGGCCGACCGGACGTGGTCGTCAAGCCACGCAGCGATGAAGAGGTGGCGGCGGTGGTGCGAGTCGCCAACGAGCACCGCGTCCCAGTGGTGCCCTGGGGCGGCGGCTCCGGGACGCAGGGCGCATCGATCCCAATTCACGGCGGGATCGTCATCGACCTCACCGGGATGGACCGCATCCTGGAGATCGACGAGGTCTCGATGACCGTCACGGCGGAAGCCGGCGTCAACGGCAAGCGCCTCGAGAGCGAGCTGAACGAGAGGGGCTTGATGCTCCCCCACTACCCGGCCTCGGTCGAGTTCGCGACAGTCGGCGGCTACGTTGCAGCCAGAGGCTCGGGAGTGCTTTCGACCCGCTACGGCAAGATCGAGGACCTCGTGATCTCGCTACGGGTTGTCATGCCCACCGGCGACGTGGTGGACACCCTGCCGGTCCCGCGCCATGCGGTCGGCCCTGACATCGCGCCGCTCTTCATCGGCTCCGAGGGCAGCCTCGGTGTGATCACGCGCGCCCGGTTGCAGCTCGCCCCGCTGCCGGCCGCGCGCCGGTTCGAGGTGGTCTCGTTTCCGAATGTCGAGACGGGCGTCGATGCCGTCCGCAAGAGTTTGCAGAGCGGCCTGCGTCCGTCGGTGGTGCGGCTTTACGACGAGGTTGCGACCCGGCTCACGCTCAGCCCGGTGGTCGGCAGCAGCCTGCCGGGGGTGTCGACGGTGCTTTGTTTCGAAGGCACTGCCGCGGTGGTCGACGCCGAACGGGAATCGATGCTCGATGTCGTCCGCGCCGGCGGAGGCAAGGTGCTGGATGGAGGTCTAGGCGAGATCTGGTGGAACCATCGCTATGACTTCTACAAGCCGCCGCATGCGCCTGAGCTGCCGGCCGTGTGGGGCACGATCGACGTGGTCGCCACCTACTCTCGGCTGCTGCCCGCATATCACGCTCTGCAGGAAGCGGTGGCGAAACCCTACGCCGCGCGCGGTCTGAAGCTCCGGTCGCATTTAAGCCACTGGTATCCGTGGGGCGCGATGATCTACGCCCGGTTCGTGCTGCCGGACGGCGGACCGGACTCGGTGACGCTGCACGATCGGATCTGGAAGGACGGGGTCGCGGCGGCTCTCGGCGCCGGCGCAGTCATCAACGACCATCACGGAGTGGGACTCAAGCTGGCTCCGTACATGGCCGCCCAGCATGGCGCGGGCCTAGACGTGCTGCGGCGGATCAAGACCGCGCTCGATCCGAACGATTTGATGAATCCAGGGAAGCTCGGACTCTGACCATGCGGGGTCCGGATTGGACGTTTGAATGGAGGGTGAGATGGCGCTGAAACTCGCGATGCACAACTGGATGCGGCCGGAGCCGATCGCGACGACGCTGGCGCGGCTGGCGCGCTTCGGCTACGACGGCATCGAGATATCTGGCGAGCCGGCGACATATGACGCCGGCGAGGTCAAGGAGCTGCTTGCCAAGCACAATTTGAAGTGCTGGGGCTCGGTGACCCTCATGGTCAACGGCCGCGACCTGATCCATGAGGACCACTACGTCCGGCTCGGATCGATCCAGTACGCCAAAGACTGCCTCACCCTCGCCTCCAAGCTCGGCGGGAAGATCGTGACACTCATCCCCTCCACGGTCGGCAAGACCGCGCCGATGAGCTCTGTCGAGCAAGAGTGGAAATGGGCGGTCGACGGCATCAAGGAATGCCAGGAACACGCCGAGAAGGTCGGCGTGAAGATCGCGATCGAGCCCCTGAATCGCTTCGAGACCTACTTCATCAACCGGCACGACCAGGCCCTGGAGCTCGCCCACCAGGTGGGCGGCAACTGTGGCGTGTGCCTGGACTTCTTCCACATGAACATCGAGGAGGACGACTGGGCCAAGGCGCTCAAGGTCACCGGCGACGCGGGCAAGCTCTACGACGTCCATGTCGCCGACAACAACCGCATGCCTCCGGGCGAAGGCTCGATCGACTGGAAGAAGGCTGTTGAGGCAGTGCACGCCGCGGGCTACAGCGATTACCTGACGGTCGAGTTCGTCGTGCCCGTGGACCGAACGCCGCGGTCGACTCGCAAAGAGATCGGAGACGCCACCGAAGCCGAGGCCTCAGAGGGACTGATCAAGTTCCTGCGCGACCACGGCACGGGCGCGGTTCCAGAGCAGTATTACGACCGGTATGTCAAGGACTCGGCGACCCATTTGCGAAACAGCGAAAAGCAAGCCGCCAAGGCCTGACCCGGGCGCCGTTTTCCGGTGAGCGCCCTCGCGGCTCCACGTATCGCGTTGATCGGGACCCTTGACACCAAGGGCGCCGAGATCGAGTACGTGCGCAACCGCATCCGCGCGTTCGGCGGCGAGCCGATCGTGATCGACTCCGGAATTCTCGGCGAGGCGTCACACGCCATCGCCGATGTCAGCCGTGAGCAGGTGGCCGCCGCGGCCGGCCATCGCCTGGATGAGGTTCGTAACGCGGGCAGCCGGGGCCGCGCCGTGGAGATGATGCGCGAGGGAGTGCGGGCTGTCTGCATGCGGCTGCATTCCGAAGGCCGTTTGCAAGGAGCCCTTTGCCTGGGAGGGGCGGAAGGCGCTCTGCTGGGCGCTTACGCCATGCACGCCCTACCGCTGGGGGTCCCGAAAGTCATCGTTTCGCCAAGCGCCTCGGGCCGCCGCGCGTTCGGTCCGTTCGTCGGTTCGAGCGACGTGCTCGTGATGCATTCGGTGGTGGACATCCTCGGTCTCAACCCCATCGCGATCTCTGTCTTCGACAACGCCGCGGCGGCAGTGGTGGGAATGGCGACCTACGCGGGCCGATCGCCGGCCGGGTTCGGCGGCCGCAGCGTGGGTGTGACGATGCTGGGTCAAACGACGCCCGGGGTCATGCACCTGCGCGATGTGCTCGAGCGCTCGGGCTGGGAGCCGGTCATCTTTCACGCCAACGGCGTGGGCGGGCCGGCCATGGAGGCGCTGGCACGGCAAGGCGCGCTGGCCGGGATCGTGGACTACACGCTTTCCGAGCTGGCCAACTCGCTCATGGACGGCATCCACGCCACCGGGCCGGACAGGCTCACAGTCGCCGGTGAGGTGGGGCTTCCGCAAGTGGTGGTGCCCGGGTGCGTGGACTTTTTCAACCAGGGCGCGCCCGACACCCTGCCCGAGAAATACCGACAGAGGCGCAGCTACTATCACAACCCGGTAGCCACTCTGGTCCGGCTCGAGCCTGACGAGATGGCGGAGCTGGGGCGCGTGATCGCCAAGCGCCTCAACAGCGCACGCGGTCCAGTCTCCGTGGTCGCTCCGACCCGAGGATTCTCGCTTTCGGACACCGAAGGCAACGCGCTCTGGTTCCCGGAAGCGGACGCCGCCTTTCTCAGCTCACTCGAGGCCGGCCTGCGCCCCGGCATCACGTTCGAGCGCGTCGACGCCACCGTCAACGATCGCGCCTTCGCCGAGGTCGTCGCCGCACGCTACCTCACGATCACAAAGGAGCACGCTCATGCCTGACCCGCAGCCGGCGCGGCCTCGGTCGCACAACCTGTTCGACCTCGCACCCCCGGATTTGCAGTGGTTCCTCGCCCACTCGGACATCGTCCTGGTGCCGATCGGCAGCCTCGAGCAGCATGGCCCGCATCTGCCGTTGGGAACCGACACCATCACGGCGCTCGAGGTGGCCAAGCGCGCGGCCGAGCTCGCGGACGTTCCGTACGCGCCCCCACTCTGGGCCGGGTATTCGCCGCAGCATCTGCGCGAGCCGGGCACCGGAACGGGAACCATCACCCTGCGCGCTCAAACGCTGAACGAGGTCCTCTACGACATCGGCAGGAGCCTGATCCATCACGGGTGGAACAAGCTGATCTTCGTCAACGGGCATGGCTCGAACGTCAAGGTGATCGATCCCGTGCTGCGCCGAATCCGCTACGAGACCGGAGCCATGGTGGCGCTCTACAAGCCGTACGCCGAGCGCTACATCGGCATGCTCAAGGACGTGCTGGAGAACCCGCCGGACGAGACTCCGGGCTGGCATGCGAGCGAGCTCGAGACGTCACAGGTGATGGCTCATGACTCTGAGCTGGTGCACATGAACAGGGCGGTGGATACGCGAGCCCACGCTCCGAAGTGGCTGCCGAAAGGCTTCGACAAAGCGGACGGCGCGCCCGACATCGAATTCGGCGGCTACCAGTACTTCAACTTTCCGATGGATCACGGCGAGTTCACGGACACAGGCGTGATCGGCAACCCCTTCCGCGCCACCGCGCAGAAGGGCGACGAAGCATTGAACCGGTTCGCCCGCCACCTCGTGCAGGCGATCGACGCGTTCCGGCCGCTGAAATTCGAGATCAAGAACCGCGAGTTCGTGGAACGCGTTTGAAATGATCGACCAGCCGCCGCCAGAGCTTCGCCGGATCCAGATCCTCGCCCACGTCCGCCGGAACGGCGGCGCGTCGATCAGCCAGCTCGCCCGCGAATATTCGATCTCGCCGGTGACGGTCCACCGCGACCTCGAGGTGCTGGCCACCGAGGGCCTGATCACGCGCATCCGCGGCGGCGCCCGCGCCATCGAAGGCGACGCGCGAGGCGTGGAGACGGATTTCATGAAACGTGCCCGGCAGAATCCCGCCGGCAAATACGTGATCGCGGCCCATGCGCTGCGCGAGATCGCCGACGGCTCGACCATCTTCATCGACCACTCGACCAGCTCGCTGGCGCTCGCACGGCAGCTGGAACGGCATCCGCCGAAGACGCTCACGGTCGTCACCAACTCGCCCGCGATCGCGTACGAGCTTCACGAAAGCAACATCCACCTGGTCGTGACTCCGGGCGAGGTCGACCAGGTCATGCGTCTGATCAGCGGCGGGTGGACAGAGGACTTCTTGAGCCGGCTGCATTTTCAGGCAGCGTTCGTCTCGGCTGCGGGCTTGAGCCTCGAGCGCGGGCTGACGACGACGAGGCAGTCGCTGGCCGGCACGCTGAGGGCCGCACGCGGAGTCTCGCAGCGCACGGTCGCTCTCGTGGACTCCACCAAAGTCGGTCGAGACTCCCTGCTCACGATCTTCACGGCGCAGGAGCCCGAAGAGATCATCACCGACGAAGGCGTCACTCCCGCGGTCGTCGCCGAATACCGGGGCGCCGGCGTCAATCTGGTCGTGGCTCAGCCGAATCCCGCTGCCGTCAGGTAACAGCACTCGAGGAGGTGCGCGGATGGGACGTCCTGTGACTCTGTTCACCGGCCAGTGGGCCGACCTGACTCTCGACACGCTCGCGGGCAAGGCGGCCGCGTGGGGTTTCGACGGGCTCGAGCTTGCCTGTTGGGGTGACCATTTCGAGGTCGACAAGGCTCTGGCCGATCCGGCTTACGTCAAGGGACGCTGGGAGATCCTCAAGCGGCATGGTCTCAACTGCTGGGCGATCTCGAATCACCTGGTTGGGCAGGCGGTCTGCGACCCGATCGACAACCGCCACAAGGGCATCCTGCCGGCCGACGTGTGGGGCGACGGCGATCCGGAAGGCGTGCGCCAGCGCGCGGCGCGAAAGATGATGGACACCGCTCGCGCGGCGGCCAAATTCGGGGTGAAGCAGGTCAACGGGTTCACCGGCTCGAAGACGTGGCACATGCTGTACTCGTTTCCGCCCAACGATTGGGCCGAGGTCGAGCGAGGCTACGCGGACTTTGCCACGCGCTGGAACCCGATCATCGACGTCTTCGACAAGGAAGGCGTCCGCTTCGGCCTCGAGGTGCATCCGACCGAGATCGCTTACGACTTCGTGACGACTCGCAAGACGCTGGCCGCGATCGGCAATCGGCCGGGGTTCGGCATCAACTTCGATCCCAGCCATTTCGCGCACCAGTTCCTCGACTCGGCGGCGTTCGTGATGGAGTTTGGGGATCGCATCTATCACGTCCACGTCAAGGACTCGAAGAAGCTGCTCGACGGACACCGCTCGATCCTGGGCTCGCACATCGACTTCGGCGAGCCGGATCGGGGTTGGATCTTCGTCTCGCCCGGCCATGGCGACGTCGACTTCGAATCGCTCATCCGAGCCCTGAACCGCATCGGGTACGACGGTCCGCTCTCGATCGAGTGGGAGGACTCCGGCATGGACCGCGATTGGGGTGCTCCGGACGCCCTGGCCCTCGTGCGCCGGACTGATTTCGCTCCTTCCAGCGTCGCGTTCGACGCCGCATTCAAAAAGGAGTAGAGCGATGGGCAAGCAGAAGCAGGTCGGCTTCGTCACGATGGGCGCCGCCACCGGCGGCAAGAAGATCAAGGACATCGGCGTGGGCATGTTGGGCTATGCGTTTATGGGCAAGGCCCACTCCAACGCGTACCGAAAGATTCAGTACATGACTTGGCCGCCGCCTCTGATGCCCCGCCTCGTGGCGATTTGCGGCCGCGACGAGCCTGCGGTTGCCGAGGCGGCGCGCCGATATGGCTACGAGAGCTACACCACGGACTGGAAGCGGCTCGTCCGAGATGATCGGATCCAGCTTTTCGACAATGGGGCGCCGAACAACCTGCATGCGGCGCCGACGATCGCGGCTGCAGAGGCGGGCAAACACGTCGTATGCGAGAAGCCGCTCGGCCGCAACGCCGAAGAGAGCTACAACATCTGGCAGCGTGTCGCGAAGACCGGCGTCAAGCACATGTGCGCGTTCAACTACCGATTCGTGCCCGCGGTGCGGCTCGCTCGCGAGATGCTGGAGGCAGGCGAGCTTGGCGAGATCTATCACTTCCGCGGCCGCTACCTGCAGGAATGGATCACCGACCCCGCGTTCCCGAAGGTGTGGAGGTTGGACCGCAAGGTCGCCGGCTCGGGCGCACTGGGCGACCTCGGCGCGCATGTGATCGACCTCGCCCGCTACCTGGTCGGCGACATCACATCGGTGAGCGGCGCCACGAGGACCTTCATCAAGAATCGGCCCGGCGGCAAGGTCGACGTCGATGACGCTGTCGAAGCCGTGGTCGATTTCGCGGGCGGAGCCGTAGGCACGATCGAAGCCTCACGCTTCTGCCTTGGCCGCAAGAACGGCATGACGTTCGAGATCAACGGCTCGAAGGGTTCGATCGGGTTCGACCTGGAGCGGTTGAACGAGCTGCAGGTCCACCTGCCCGGGTCTCTTCCAGGGGCCGACGCTCAGGGTTTTCGAACCGTGCTCGTGTCCGAGGCGAACCACCCGTTCTGGCAGTGGTGGTGGCCGCATGGCCACATGATCGGCTGGGAGCACACGATGGTGCACGAGCTGCACCACCTCATCGAGTGCATCGCGAAGAACAAGCGCGTCGGTCCGCACGGAGCAACGTTCGAGGATGGCTACCGCACGTCAGAGGTATGCGATGCGATCCTCAGGTCGGCAAGGTCGGGGCGGCGCGAGGTGGTGAAGTCTCGGACTGGCCGGCGCGTCACCCGCCGCAGGCGATGAGCACCTTGAGGTGGCTCTCGGGGTCCGCGACGAGCGGATCGATGCCGCGGGTGACCGCGTCCTGGAGCGGAACGCGGTCGGTGATCAGCGCCTCGTAGTCCACCTTGCCATCTCGCAGGAGCTCGATCGCCGGGATGTAATCGTCGTTCATCGCATGTGAAAGAGACGCGAAGATCACGCGCTCGTTCATGAGCTGCGCCAGGAGATCGATCTCGCGAGGCCGGTCGTGCACACCGAGCACCACGGTGGTCCCACTCTTTGCGGTTGCCGACAGCGAATCCCTTATGCCGGCTGCCGTGCCCGAGCATTCGAAAACGACCGCGACGCTTTCGCCGTTCCGGTCCGGTGGCATCACCTCGAAACCCATCGCTGCGGCGCGGGCCGATCTCGCCGGTGAGGGGTCGCGAAGCGTGACCGACCTTGCACCGCCGGCGCGGGCGACCTGGGCTGTCATCAAACCGATCGTCCCGGCCCCGAAAACGTGCACGTCCATGCCGGCGACGCCTCCGGCACGTCGCACCGCACGAACCGCGACCGCCAGCGACTCCGCAAGGGCGCCCGCTTCATCCGGCAGCCCCGAGGGCAGGGGGGCGCACATCGACGCCGGGACGTTGACCGCCTCGGCAAGGGCGCCGTCCATCATCAACCCCATCACCGCCAGCTGCGGGCAGAGCTGTCTGTTCCCCGACAGGCACGCTGAGCAGTGTCCGCAGCCGACGCTGTTCTCGAGCCCGACCCGTGTGCCGGGCTCGAGGCCAGATCCAGGTCCGGCCGCGAGCACGATGCCCGCGCCCTCATGGCCGAGCACCAGGGGAGCCTGCGCGCCGGTCAGCGGGTGAGGCGCGGTCGGGATGACCACCGGTCCCTGCAGGTACTCTTCGACGTCGGTCCCGCAGATGCCGCAGTAAGTGATCGCCACCGTCACCCAGCCGGGCCGCGGACTGGGTGGGGCGGGCCACTGCTGCACGCGAATATCGCGCCTCCCGTGATAAACAGCAGCGAGCAAAAAGTCAGCTCAGGGCGTCGCGCAAGAACTCGAACTGTCTGGCATTCGCCTTCCGAGCCAGGCCGGTCGGGTAGGCGGTGAATCCGTGTACGCCCTCGGGATA
>Ga0066692_10001234_pt1 | contig 9810 bp, 10 predicted proteins | sample GraSoiAngelo_141_FD_66456 | JGI IMG/M metagenome (GOLD analysis project Ga0066692, IMG submission 66456) | Grasslands soil microbial communities from the Angelo Coastal Reserve, California, USA - 14_0929_12_40cm | ecosystem: Environmental > Terrestrial > Soil > Grasslands | place: USA... | reverse complement strand
GCAAGCCACGGCCAGACGCGGGCAAACGGGCGGCGCGCGACCAGCCCGGTCTCGGGCCGCGCGATCTCGCTCATCACGCGCGCGTCGAGGGCCCGATCGATGGATGCGGGGCGGCGCAGCTCGCGAATGACGCGCTCGACGATGTCTTCCTCGTCCTGCCGCTCAAACATGTTCCGCCTCTTTCAAGAACCGCTGCAATTGTTCGCGGGCGCGCTTGACGCGCATTTTCAACGCCGACACGCCGGTGCCTGTGAGGTCCGCGATCTCCTCGTATTCGAGATCCTCGACGTGTTTGAGGAGAAAGGCCTCACGATACTCGGGCGCCAGCCTGGCGAGCGCGCGGCCCACGACGTCCGCCCATTCCACCCGATCCGACTGATCGGGGTGTGTCGCGCCGTTGATCGCGTTCTCATCGCGGACGAACAGGCGCCGGCGGCGCGCCACTCGCGCGCCGGTTGTGCGGCAACGGTTGACCAGGATGCCGTACAGCCACGCGCCAAATCGCTCCGGGTCGTCGCAGCGCGCGAGCGAGCGGTACGCTCGGACGAATGCGTCCTGCAGCGCTTCCTCCGCATCTTCACGATCCCCGATCATGTGGAGGGCATATCGTCCCAGGCGAACGCGATAGCGCGCGACCAGCGCGGCATACGCGCCGATGTCGCCGGCCCGGATCCGGCGCACCAGCTCTGCATCTCCTGCCTCCACTATCTCTATACCCATACGCTCCCTACAGACGTCACAAAACCACGTCGAACGAAAGGCGTCGACCACCGGCGACCAATCAAGACCGTAAACCGCGTTGTGACGTTGCCCGCTCCATATTGGGTATTCAATGCGAGAGCGCCGTCTGCGCAACACCCCAAGGAGGATTCTGACGATGTCGAGACCGAGTTTTGCGCTACTCGCTGCCGTCGTAACCACCCTCGTAGCAGGAGCCTGCTATCAGGACGATTCCACGGCCGCGAATTTCGCGAACCGACGGGCGACGAGGGTGCTCATCACGGATGCACCGTTTCCGTTCGACACCGTGCAGAGCGTAGACGTCTATATAGTCAGCATCTCCGCCTCGACAGAGCCCGACACTGGCAGCTCTGCCGACAGCATGCAGTGGGTCCCCATCGTAGAGCCCCATCGCCAGATCAACCTGCTGAGCCTGCAGCGAGGGACCACCTCGCTGCTGGGCGAGAAAGAGATCCCCGCCGATCAGTACAAGGCGGTTCGAGTCATCATCGATGCCGACTCCTCCGCGATTCGGTTCAAGGACGGCTCGCAGGCGGTCGTGCGGTGGCGCGGAGGTCGGCAGGCGATCCACTCGTTCGTCGAGGCCGCGGTGAACGTGCCGAGTGAGGGCGCGGACATCGTGCTCGACTTTGACGTGGGGAAGAGTTTCCCCTACAACAACCTGGGCGACGGCGCCTTCGACTTCTTCCCGTGGATTCGCGCCGTGAATGAGGCGGCGACGGGATCGATCTCGGGCATCGTGAGTCAGGACACGAGCGCCGGAACACCAGGTCCCCTGGCCAACGCCACAGTCAGCGCGTGGGGTGGCGGGCCGGGCAACTGGTACGTCTACTCGACCGGCTCAACCGATGCGGCTGGGCACTACAAGCTCGCATATCTTCTCTCGGGCAACTACATCGTCGGGGTCGATCCGCCGTCGCCCAGCAGTCTCGCCAGCAGCCTCGACTCGAGCGTCTTCGTAAACCAGGGCGCTGATACACCGCACTCCATCGTGCTCTCGATGTTCCGCGGCTCCGTCTACATCTATGGCGCGAGCTCGATGCTCGTGGGCAGCACCAACAGGCTCGAGGCGTTCGTCATCAACGCGCAGCACCAGCAGGATACGACGGCGGTCGTGGCGTGGAAGAATCTCGATACCACCGTGCTCGGACTTGTCGTCGACAGCGCCCGCGTCGCGCGCGTCACTGCGAAACAAGTGGGTAGTGGACGCATCGTCGCGTCGAGCGGCGGGTTGGCGGATACGCTGAGGATTCTCGTAGTCCCCGATTCCACTCCACCACCCGCTCCGCGCAGACCGTGAGCGCGTTGGTAGCACGGCGCGGCTATATTGCGCGCCGTGCCACTAACAGCTCTTCCATCACATCACCGCCCGGGGGGCGGTTTTCGCAATCCATGGGTTGACCAGGCCGTGCCGGGCTTCGGCGGTTTGCTCAAATGGATGCTCGTGCATCGCGCGACGCGACCGCGACCCAAAGATCCCGACCCGTCGGTGTTCAGACGGGTGCAGCCTTCCTTTGTACGTCCCCGTGCTTCGGCCTCGCAGCTCACGGTCACCTGGGTGGGACATGCCAGCCTGCTGATTCAGATCAATGGTCTGAACATTCTCACCGATCCGATGTGGAGCGGGCGCGCTTCACCGGCACAGTTCATCGGCCCCCGGCGCTGGGTGCCGCCGGGAATCGCACTCGATGACCTGCCGCCGCTCGATGTCGTACTCCAGTCGCACAACCACTACGACCATCTCGACGACTTCACCGTGCGCCAACTGGCGCGGCGCCATCCGCAGGCCTTCTGGCTGACGCCGCTTGGCCTCGCGGCGTTCGTGCGCACGCGCGGCGCTCGCGCGAGCGCGGTCGCCGAGCTGGATTGGTGGCAGGAGCACGCGGTGGATTCCCTGCGGATCGCGGCCACGCCGGCGATGCATTTCAGCAGCCGCAGCATTGGAGATCGCGGCGACACACTGTGGTGCGGCTTTACGCTCACAGCGGCGAGTGGACGGCGCGTATTCTTCGCCGGCGATACCGGCTTTCATCCGGACTTCGCCACCATCGGCGAGCGTTACGGCCCGTTCGACCTCGCGCTCCTGCCGATCGGTGCGTACGAGCCGCGCTGGTTCATGCGCTACGTCCACATGAACCCCGAGGAAGCGGTGGCAGCGTTCGCGGCGCTGAACGCCCGGGTGATGGTGCCCATTCACTGGGGCACATTCAAGCTGACCGACGAAGCGATGGATGAGCCGCCAATGCGCGCGCGCGTCGCCTGGCGGGCGGCCGGCCTGCCGGAAGAGAACTACCGCCAGCTCGCGCACGGCGAGACGCTGAGCCTTTAGGAAGGACGGTGGAGGATGGTGAAGGCTGGTAAAGGATGGTGGAGGTCAGGCCTGTTCCTGCTGCTGTTCACCTCTTGCGCACGCAATCCCGCGCCGCCGCTCGCTGGCCCAGCGAACGCGCCCGTGTTGGAGACGCCCGAGCGAGTCGCGCTGATTGCGGCGCCGGTCGAATCCGACTGGAAGACGCTGGGCGATGAAGCGGGGGCCCTGCTCTCGCGCTACATCCGCATCAATACGACCAATCCGCCCGGCAATGAGATCGTCGCGGCGCGGTGGCTGGCGGCGGTCCTGCAGCGCGACGGGATCGAGGCGCGGATCTTCGAACCCGCGCCTGGCAAGGCCAATCTGTACGCCCGGCTCGCCGGGGACGGCAGCGCTCGACCGCTGATCCTGCTCAACCACATGGACGTTGTGCTGGCGTCGCCGGAATACTGGACCGTCGATCCGTTCAGCGGCGTGATCAAGGACGGCTACGTGTGGGGCCGCGGCGCGCTGGATATGAAGGGCGAAGCGGTCGCACAGCTGATGACCATGCTGATTCTCAGGCGCGCGCACGTGCCGCTGAAGCGCGACATCATCTTTCTCGCCACGGCCGACGAAGAGATCGGCGCTGGAGTGGGCGCCGGATGGTTTGTCGAGCACCAGCGCGATCTGCTGCGCGACGCCGAGTTCCTGCTGAATGAAGGCGGATTGACGCGCTCCGACGGCCGCGGCGGCGTCCAGTTTTTCGGCGTCGGCACGACGGAAAAGTCACCGTACTGGCTCGATGTCACGGCCCGGGGCACCGCCGGACACGGCTCGCGTCCCACTCCCGACAATCCCGTCAATCGCCTGGTTCGGGCACTGAGCAAGATCGCCGACTGGCAGACGCCGTTGCTCGTGACGCCCACGGTAGAGCGCTCGTTCCGCGACCTCGCCACAATCGAACGCGACACGACGGTGCGCCGCTGGCTGGCCGACATCAAGACGGCGCTGCGCGATTCGCTGGCCGTCCGTACGCTGACGTCGGACCTCACCTACAACGCGCTGCTCCGCAATACGATCTCGATCACGGGCCTGCAAGGCAGCGACAAGACCAACGTGATTCCGCCGAGCGCGACCGCGGCGCTCGACGTGCGGCTGCTGCCCGGTCAGGAACCGGCGGCTTTTCTCACCGATCTCGTGCGCATCGTGGGTGACACGGCGGTGACGTTCAAGCCGCAAGGGCCGAACTGGCCGGCCACCGAAAGCTCGACGGAGACGGACATGTTTCGCGCGATCACGGCGGTGGCCCGGGTGCGCCAGGCCAACGCGCTCGTCACCACGCTGATGCTGCCGGGCTTCACCGACAGCCACTACTTCCGCCGCCTGGGGATTCAGAGCTACGGTCTGAGCCCATTCCCGTTGTCGGACAATGACTCGCGCGGCGTGCACGGCAACGACGAGCGCGTGAGCCTGGACGCACTCCGCTTTGGCGTGCGGTTCTACTACGACGTCGTGTCTCGCGTCGCCGGGAAGTAGGCTACTTCAGAGGGACGACGAACCGCACCAGGAGCCGTTCGGCCGACTGGGGACTCACACTGCAGAAACACTCCTGGCCGATGACACGCTTGACGCCCAGCACTTCAGTGTCGGCAATGCCCGCCACGTCGCGAAACGTGATCTCGAGCGTCCGTCCGTCGATGATCCGGTAGCTGACGGGACGACCCAGCAGGCGGTGATGCGGATCGATCGTCGCCAGGCCATCGGCGAGTTTTCGCTGCAGATCAGATATGCGCTCGGCCGAGGTCATCGCGCGCGCACCGCCGCGGCGTTGCGGCGCATGCCGGCAGCCCCGGGCCGCGCGAATGGCGTATCGGCGTACTGGGACACGAAGTCCTCGTCGGCCATATCCAGGATCGCATCAGGATCGGGCGTCGCAACATCGCCGCGCGGCGCAAAGGCGGCGTCGCTCGTGGCGCGCGCGAAGCTGACATTCCAGGGACAAACGTCCTGACAGACGTCGCATCCAAACAGCCATTCGCCCACTTGCTCGCGCTGGGCGGCGGTGAACTCGCCGCGATGCTCGATCGTCAGATACGAGATACACGCGCGCGCATCGAGGTTGCGTGGTCCGACGAACGCCTGGGTGGGGCATGCGTCGAGGCAGCGCCGGCAGCTGCCGCAGCGATCCGCCTCGAACGGCAAATCCGGCTCGAGCTCGGCGTCCGTCAGAACGACGCCGATGAATGTGAATGAGCCGATCTCCGGGTTGATCAGCATCATGTTCTTACCGATCCATCCGAGGCCGGCGAGCTGTGCCAGCTCGCGCTCGGGCACCGGTCCGGCGTCCACGTAGCAGCGGGCCGTCGAGCCGGGGATCAGCTCGCCGATTGCAGCCGCAAGCTCTTCCAGGCGCGCGCCGAGCACATCGTGGTAGTCCGAGGACCAGGCGTATTGGGCGACCTCTGCGCCGGAACGTGGCCCCGGGGCACGCCAACCATGGAAATAACTGGTCAGTGTCACAACCGCCGCCTTCGCCCCCGGCATGATCGTTCGGGGGTCCTTCCGCTTCTCGGCCTGCCGGTGGAGATACGTCATCGTGCCGGCATGCCCGGCAGCGAGCCAGGCATCGAGCTCTGCGGCGTGTGGGTTGCGGTCCAGCCGCGTAACACCCGTCAGGGTGAATCCCAACGCCGTGGCTCGACGCTTGACCTCGAGGCTTCGCTCGGCGGGGTTCATACGAGGAGGTTCAGAGCCCCATCGTTTCGCGCCGCCAGCGCGCGAAGTTCACCACGTCATCGACCGGGGGCACGGCCTGCTCGTCGCCATATGCGGTGAACATCCGCCATTGCATGTACTCGCGGGGTGGAATGGGAAGAAAGGGCGGCCGGCGCCACCAGTTGCGCGCGCGAAAACTCCACGTGAGTCGCAGCAAATCGATGGCGAGTCGCGGCCGCACCAGCGCGCGCGCCGCCAAACGAACGTAGAGTCCCGACCAACTCGCGATACGCTGCATTCCTTCTGTATATTCACGACCTATGACGCTCGCAAGCAGCGTACACCCACGCGCGCTTGGACTCGCCACGTATCGCGGCGAGTTTCCCATCTTTAGGGACAGCGTCTACCTCAACACCTGCTCGCTGGGCGCGTTGGGCGAGCGGTCTCGCCGCAAGGTAGCCGAATTCCTCGACATCTGGCAGAGTCGCGGCGCCGCCGCGTGGTACGACGTCTGGTGGGAGGCGCTGACGGACCTGCGCGCGCGTTACGGCCGGGTCGTCAACGCGGCGCCGGGGGAAATCGCCCTCGCGCCGAGCATCTCGGTCGCCCTCAGCGCGATCGCCGAGTCAATCGATTACCGCCGTCGCCCGAAAGTGGTGATCACGTCGCTCGATTTTCCCACGGTCGCGTATCAGTGGCTCGCCAAAGTGCGCGCCGGTGTGGAGCTCGTGATCGTCGAGAGTCCGGACCGCGTCAGCGTACCCGTCGACGCGATCGCGCGAGCCGTCGACGACCGCACGGCATTGGTCGTGACCTCGCATGTGTACTTCACGAGCGGCGCCATCCAGGACATCAAGCGCGTCGCCGCGGCGGCCCACGAGCACGGCGCGCTCTGCCTGATCGATGCGTACCAGTCGGTCGGCCAGATCCCCGTCGACGTGCGCGACGCCGGAGTCGACGCGCTGGTCGCCGGCGGCCTCAAGTGGCTGCTCGGCGGGCCGGGGATCGTGTTCCTCTACCTGCGCGAAGCGGTGGCCCGCCGGCTCGAGCCCGCGATCTCGGGCTGGTTCGGGCAGCGCGATCAGTTCGCGTTCGACCCCCGCACGTTGACGTTTCACGACGACACGCGCCGTTTCGAGCTCGGCACGCCGTCGCTCGCCGCCGTCTACGCGCAGCTGGGCGGGCTCGAGTACATCGAGGAGATCGGCATTTCCACCATTCGGGAAGCGACCGCCGCGCTGACCGAAGACCTGATCGCGCGGGCGCGCGCCGCGGGATTCCACCCGAAGATCGCCGCCGAGCCCCAGCAGCGCTCGGCGATCGTCATGATTCCGATGCCGGATCCGGCGGGATCCGTCCGACACCTGGCCGCGGGCGGCATCATTGCCGACAGCCGGCCAGGCCACGTCCGACTCTCGCCTTTCTTTTATAACTCGCAGGATGACAATGTCAGAGCAACCGAGCGCCTCGCCGCGCAGCCCACTCACTGAAGACGAACAACTTCTCACACCGCCGCAGGTCGTTCCGATCGAGCGGCGGGCGTCGTTCACGAGCACGGACCCGTGGCGCGTGCTGCGCATCATGGGCGAGTTCGTCGAGGGATTCGACACACTGTCTGACGTGCGCAACGCCGTGACGGTCTTCGGCTCGGCCCGCACGCTCGAGGACGATCCGTTCTACACGGCGGCCTACGAGACCTCCCGTATGCTCGCCAAGGAAGGCTTCGCGATCATCACGGGCGGTGGGCCAGGAATCATGGCAGCGGCCAATCGCGGGGCCAAAGAAGGTGGCGGGCTCTCGATCGGCTGCAACATCGAGCTGCCGTTCGAACAGGGCACGAACCCATGGGTGGAGCGCGCGATCAACTTCCGCTACTTCTTTGTGCGGAAGACCATGTTCGTGAAATATTCGACGGCATTCATCGCCTTCCCCGGAGGCTACGGGACGATGGACGAGCTGTTCGAAGCGCTGACGCTCGTGCAGACGGGCAAAGTGAAGCAGTTCCCCGTCGTGCTGTTCGGCCGGGAGTACTGGCGCGGCCTCGCCGATTGGCTCAAGGACCGGGTGGCCGCCGAGGGGAAGATTTCGCCGGAAGATCTGAATCTGTTTCTCGTCACCGACGACCCCAAGGAGACGCTCGGGTGGATCGTGGAAGCCCGCGAACGACGCACGCGCGCCTTCCGCGCCATGCAACCGATCAGCCAGTCCACGCGATGACCCAGAACGAGTTCCTGCGCGGCCAGCGCATCAGCCCCAAGCCCGTCAGCGGCACAGAGACGGTTGCCGACCTCGTCGACAACGCGTTCCTCGCCTACAACGCGGGCCGCCTCGCGGAAGGCTGCCGGCTGTTCGCCGAACGCATGCTCGCCGACGATGTCACGGTCGGCATGAGTCTCACGGGCGCGATGACCCCGGCAGGGCTCGGCATGTCCACGATCATTCCGCTGATCGAAGCGGGATTCGTCGACTGGATCGTATCGACCGGCGCGAATCTCTACCACGATGCGCACTTCGGCCTCGGCATGGCGATGCATCGCGGCACGCCGTTCGCGGACGATGTCGTGCTGCGGGAAGAAGGCGTCGTGCGGATCTACGACATCTTCTTCGATTACGACGTGCTGCTCTCCACTGACCGCTTCGTGCGCGAGGTCTCAGCCCGGCAGGAGTTCCAGCGGCCGATGAGCACCGCCGAATACCACTACCTGCTGGGCGGCTATGTTTTGGAGCGCGAGCGGGCGCTCGGCCTCTCCCGCAAGTCGGTATTGAGCGCGGCGCATATCGCCGCCGTTCCGATTTATACCTCGTCGCCTGGCGACTCCTCGATCGGGATGAACGTCGCCGAGCAGGCCCTTTCGGGAAGCAAGCTGCGGTTCGACGTCAGCGCCGATGTGAACGAGACGTCGTCGATCGTGTTCTCCGCCAAAATTCGTGGCGGGAAGAGCGGCGTCCTGATCATCGGCGGCGGGAGCCCCAAGAACTTCGTGCTGCAGACCGAGCCACAGATCCAGGAGGTGCTGGGGATCAGCGAGAAGGGGCACGACTACTATCTGCAGGTCACGGACGCACGCCCCGACACCGGTGGGCTCTCCGGCGCGACGCCATCGGAGGCCGTCAGTTGGGGCAAGGTCGATCCCGATAAGCTGCCCGGGACCGTGGTCGCGTACCTGGACAACACGGTGGCGTTCCCCATTCTGGCATCGTACGCGCTCGCCCGTCGCAAGCCGCGCCAGCTGAAACGCCTCTACGACCGGCGCGAGGAGATGATGCGCGAGCTGACTGAGTCCTATCTGGAAGCGAAGTCCGATCGCGACGCGCGCGCCGAGGCAGCCACTGGCGGGGGCAGCGGCGCCCGCTGAAACCCCGAAGTCCGACCGTCCAACCCGGGCGTATGCCGTCTACGTCCTGGGTCTCCTGGCATTGGTCAATTTGCTGAACTACCTCGACCGCAACGTCGTGTATGCGGTGTTTGAGCCGATCAAGCGCGACCTGAATCTCACCGACGCGCAGCTTGGCTGGCTCGGTTCGGCGTACATCATTGTGCTCTCGCTCGCGGCGCTGCCGCTCGGCGTCATTGGCGATCTGCGGTCGCGGCGCAGCGTGATCACCTGGGGCGTGACGGTCTGGAGCCTGGCGACGACGGCGGGTGGATTTGTGGGTCGCTTCTGGCAGCTGTTCACCTGCCGCGCGCTCGTGGGCTTCGGAGAGGCGGGCTACGGACCCGCATCTCAGGCGGTCATTGCCCAATACTTCAAGGGCAAGCAGCGCGCCTTTGCGATCGGCGTGTACTCCGTCGGGATGGCGCTCGGTGGGGTGCTCGGGATCTGGTTCGGCGGCGTCATCGCGGAGAATTACGGCTGGCGGTGGGCTTTCATCTGGATGGGGTTCCCCGGTCTGGTGTTGGCGCTGCTTGCATCGCGTTTGCGTGAGCTGGATCGGCGGCCGCCCCGGCCCATTCTCGAGATTCTGCGCCAATGGTGGCGGCACGGAATGCTCGGCGTGACGCACTATGTGGCGCCACTCGCCGTCTGCGCCGGAATCGGCGCGGCGATCGCGGGCGTGCT
>Ga0066692_10001232_pt1 | contig 9816 bp, 9 predicted proteins | sample GraSoiAngelo_141_FD_66456 | JGI IMG/M metagenome (GOLD analysis project Ga0066692, IMG submission 66456) | Grasslands soil microbial communities from the Angelo Coastal Reserve, California, USA - 14_0929_12_40cm | ecosystem: Environmental > Terrestrial > Soil > Grasslands | place: USA... | reverse complement strand
AAGTTGGAGGCGTCGAGCGCCGCGCCCCAGCCGTACTGGGTCGTCTTGCCCGAGGTGTCCTTCTTCGTCGTCGCGGCGATGGCCTTCTCGAAGTCGTCCCACGTCTTGATCGGGAGCGACACGCCGGCCGCCTTCAGGAGGTCGTCGTTCTCATACATGACGAACATCGACTTCGTGAAGGGGAACGAGAGGAGCTGGTTGTTGAACTGCCTGAAGCGGTTCGTGTCGTAGTAGGGCTGGTAGATATCGTCCCGGCTGTCCTTCGGCAGGCCGTTCTTCGCGCTGTTCACGTACGCGTCGAGGTTCACGACCACGTCGGCCTTCGTGTAGTCGGCGATGTTGGACTCGTACGCGTGCACGAAGTCCGGGAGCGAGCCCGCGTTGATCGCCGCAAGCACCTTCTGGCCGAGCTGGGTGTAGTTGCCCTGGTTCAGGGCCTTCACGGTGATGCCCTTGCCGTTCTCGCCGTTGAACTTGGCCACGGCCTCGTCGAGCGCCTTCTGCTGCGGACCCGAGAGCGCATGCCACAGCGTGACCTCGACGGGACCCGTGATGTCGAGGTCGGCCTCCGTCGACTGCTGGGGAGCCGGCGCGGCGGCGCTGCACGCCGCCGTGACGAGCATGACCGTCGCGAGGATCGTCGCCTTCAACCGCATCCGATTTTCCCTCCTCGGTCGGGGGCTTGGCCCCCCGGCCCCCACGGTCGGGGGCTTGGCCCCCGGCCCCCGACTATCTCCTACTACGCCGCTCCCTCAACCCCGGATGCCCGTACGGGCGACTCCCTGAACGAGATACCGCTGCGCCACGAGGTAGAGGACCACGATCGGCGCGATGACGAACGTGGACGCGGCCATGAGCAGATTGTAGTTGGCGCCCGCTTCCTGCCGGAACGCGTTGAGGCCGACCTGCACGGGCCGCACCTCGGGATGGTTCGTCACGATGAGCGGCCAGAGGAACGCGTTCCAGCTCCCGAGGAAGCTCACGAGCGCCACCGTGATGAGCGCGGGGACCGAGATCGGCAGAACGACGCTCCAGAGGAAGCGGAGGTGCCCCGCACCGTCGATCCGCGCCGCGTCCGCGAGCTCATTCGGCACAGAGAGGAAGAACTGCCGGAGGAGGAAGATCGAGAAGGCGGTCGCGAGGAAGGGCAGGATCTGCACCTGATACGTGTCGGCGAGGTTCAAATAGCGGCGTGACATGAGGACGAAGTTCGGGATGAGCGTCGCCTCGTCGGGGATCATGTAGGTCGCGAGGAAGATCCCGAAGATGACGGCCTTCCCCTTGAAGTCCATCCGCGCCAGCGCGTATGCCGCGAGGACCGCCGTGACGAGCTCGCCGAGGGTATTCACGATCGAGATGAATATCGTGTTCACGAAGTACCGGCTCCAGGGGGCGGCGTTCCAAGCGGTCACGTAGTTCTCGAGGTGGATCTCGTGCGGCCACAGCGTCGGCCTGCCGGTGGCCTCGAAGAAGCTCTTCACCCCGGAGGTCACCATGAAGTAGAAGGGGTAGGCGATGAGGACCGCTATGACGATGAGGACGGCGTGCTTCACGGTCCCGCGCGGCAGCCGGCCCCCCCGGCTGCGGGCGCGCGCTGGCGCCCGTAGCGTGTCGCGCGCGAGCGTACCGCTAGCCATAAAAGACCCGTCGGCCGAGCACGCGGAACTGCACGAGCGTGAAGGCCAGGATGATGAGGGTGAGCAGGAAGGCCATCGCCGCGCCGAGCCCCAGCTGGGTCTGCTGGAAGAACGTACGGAACACGAGCATGGTCACCGTGCGCGTCGTGTCGAGAGGACCGCCGTTCGTGAGGACGTAGATCTGGTTGAAGACCCGTAGCGAGGCGATCGTCGCGATCGTGAAGACGAAGAAGGTGGTCGGCGAGAGCAAAGGGAACGTGATCTTGCGGAAGATCTGCCACTCGCTCGCTCCGTCCAGCCGCGCCGCCTCGTAGTACTCGGGAGAGATGCCGCCGAGGCCCGCGAGGAAGATCACGACCTGGAACCCGATGTAGTGCCAGATCGACATGAGCGACACCGCGACGAGGGCGAGGCTCGGGCCCGCGGCGATGGCGGGGACCGCGGCGCCGAACGTCGACCCGACCATGGCGAACACGCCGTCGGGCTCGCCGAGCCAGTCCTGCCGTCCGACCCCGACGAGCCCGACGAGGTCGTTCAGCGGTCCGTACTGCGGGTGGTAGAGCCACTCGAACGCGGTCGCCGCGGCGATCGTCGAGGTGACGTACGGGAGGTAGTAGAGCGTCCGGTAGAAGCCCCGGCCGCGCATTCTGCCGAAGAGCAGGTACGCGATAGCGATCGCGATGGCGATCTCGAGCGGGATGGTGAGGAGCGTGTACGTGACGGTCGTCGAGAGCGAGCGCCAGAACTGCTCCGCCCGTGTCGGATTCGCGATGAGGATGTCGAGGTAGTTGTCCATGCCGCGGAACGGCCCCTGGATGACGTCCCAGCGGAAGAGCGAGATGTAGAACGCGAAGAACGCGGGGAAGATCTTGAACACGAGGATGACAGCGGCCGCGGGGAGGAGGAAGAGGTACGCGGCGATGTGCTCGTCGACGATGCGGCGGCGCCGGCTCGCGGCGCGCGGAGCTCCCGCCTGTAGCACCTCGGTCGCCACCTGCTCTGCGATGATACGTTCGCGGTGCCGATCTACGACTACCGATGCGATCACTGCGGGCACGTCTTCAGCGCGGTCCAGTCCTTCCAGGACGAACCGCTCGAGAAGTGCCCCAACTGCGGCAAGAAGCCACGCCGCCTCATCGTTCCGTCGGCGATCGTGTTCAAGGGCTCGGGCTGGTACAAGACGGACAGCCGTCCCGCGAGCAAGAGCGAGGGCGAGACGAAGGACACGAAAGAGACGAAGACCGAGACCAAGAGCGAGACGAAGCCGTCGACGAAGCCGGAGAAGGGCGAAAAGAAGCCGGGGGCCGGGGGGCAGAGCCCCCCGACACGCGAGGCCGCATCCTAGCCACGTCAGCCGCGGTAGGCCGGCGGAGCTGGCGCGTCGCCCAGGCCTTCGGGAAGGACGACTGCGCGTTCCTCGCCGGCGCGATCGCCTACCAGGTCTTCTTCGCGCTCGTTCCGCTGCTCGCGCTCCTCGTCGGCATCCTCGGCTTCGTGTACGGCTCGGACCGGGCGCAGCGCGAGCTCGTGGAGATCATTCGCGAGATCTACCCGTCGGCGAGCGCGCAGGAGACCCGGATCGCGCGCGAGCTCGTGGACGGCCGGGCATTCTCCCTCGGCCTCGGGCTCGTCGGCACGCTCTTTTCGGTCATCGCGATCCAGAGCGCGCTCGACTCCGCGCTCGCGGCGGTCCTCGGGCGCGAGAGCGGGCGGCCCTTCATACGAAGCCGCCTCGAAGCGGGTCTCTTCATCGCGGCGCTCGCCGGCCTCGCGGTGGTCTCATTCGCGGTGTCCTACGGCGCGCAGCTGCTGTCCGGCGCGCTCGCGGCGGCGGGCTTCCGCGCGCAGGTGCGGCTCGCCCTCCAGGTCGGCTCCCCAATTCTGGGCGCCCTCGTCGGCTACGCCTTCTTCTATCTCGTCTACCGGACCGTCCCGCGGCGGCGACCTCCGCGGCGCGTGGCCGTACAGGCGGCGCTGGTATCCGCCGTGCTGTGGGAGGTCGCCAAGCTGGCGTTCGCCTTTTTCACCCGTGCGCTCGAGGTCTTCGCCGTGTACGGACCGCTCGCGTTCGCAGCCGGCCTGCTGACGTGGATCTACGTGACGGCCGTCATCATCCTCATCGGCGCGGAGGTCGTGAAGACGCGTGGAGCGGCTTGAGGCGTTCGCGAGCCGGATGATCGAGGGCTGGAGCGCCCGGCTCTTCCGCGCGAAGCTCCAGCCGGTCCAGATCGCCAAGCGCCTCATCCGAGCGATGGAGTCCCACCAGACCGTCTCGCTCAGCAAGACCTTCGTGCCGAACTCGTTCGTCGTCTCGCTCTCGGCCGTGGACTACGCCGGGTTCGAGCAGTACCGCCGGAGCCTCGAGCAGGACCTCGCCGAGGGCGTGCTCGGCGCCGCGCGCGACCGGAACTACACGCTCCTCGCGTTCCCGAACGTCGAGATCGAGCGCGACGAAGACCTCGCGCCCGGCGACATGCGCGTCTCGTGCGCGCTCGTCGACGCCACGGGCGAGGAGGTCACGCCTGACCCGAAGGCGCTCGGCGCGGTCGAGGCCGGACACACGATGGTGCTTGACCGCGAGGCGCTGCTGCGCGAGCGGCCTCGCGCGCCCAAGGCGACCGTCCAGGTCCGCGAAGGCGACGAGCGGCGCGAGCTCCCGCTCGGGCCCGAGCCGCTCGCCATCGGACGCGATCCGCAGAACGACATCGTGGTCGACGACCGCCGCGTTTCGCGCAAGCACGCCGAGATCCGCTTGCGGCTCGGCCGCTACACGCTGTACGACCTGCAGAGCACGAACGGCACCTTCGTGAACGGCCGGCGCGTCGCCGAGGTCGTGCTCTCGGACCGCGACCGCATCAACGTCGGCGGCGTCGAGCTCGTTTTCAGAACCGCGGAATAAGTGGAGATCACGTTCGCGGTCCTGCTCTGGGCGGTGCGCATCGCGTTCCTCGTGCTCCTGTATCTCTTCCTGGTCCGTGCCTTCAGCGCGCTCCAGCGCTCGCTCGCCGCGGAACAGGCGGTCGCGGCGCGGCCGGCCGGCATCGCGTTCCTCGTCGTGCAGCGCAGCGTCCGCGGCGCCCCGCGCGTGGGCGAGCGGATGCCGCTCCGCGCGGTGAACTCGATCGGCCGCGACGCCGGCAACGACGTCGTCCTCAACGACGAGGCCGCGTCGGCGCGGCACGCGCTCCTCGAGTTCGCCGACGGCGAGTGGTGGGTCGAAGATTCCGGCAGCACGAACGGCACGCTCGTGAACGGCGAGTCGATACGCTCGCGCGAGCGCCTCCAGTACGGCGACGAGCTCGCGGTCGGCCGCGTCGCGCTCAGGCTGGAGCAAGCATGAGGTCGCGGGGGGCTGCGCCCCCCGCGGCCCCCCACGTGGGGGCGGTGCGCGGGGGGTCGTCGGGGGGCGGAGCCCCCCGGACCGCGGGGGGCGGAGTCCCCCGACGTCGGACCGCTGAGCTCGGGCTGCTCGTATGGGTCGCGCTGCTCGCCCTCGCGGGCTTCGCCGCGGTCGTCGGCGCCGAAACGTCGGCGTTCGGGCCGGCGGTGATCGTGGTGCCGGCGATCTACCTCGGTCTCGTCCTCGCGTTGCACGTCTTTCTCGTGTTGCGCCGCTTCCGCGGCGACCAGCTGCTCTTTCCGCTCGCCGCGGCGCTCACCGCGATCGGCCTGGTGCTCGTCCAGCGGCTCGCGTCGGACCTGCTCCTCCAGCAGCTCTCGTGGGCCCTCATCGCCGGCGGCGCGTTCGTCGCGACGATCCTCATCCCGCGCGACCTCACGACGCTCGCGCGGTTCAAGTGGACCTGGGCCTTCCTCGGGCTCGTCCTGCTCGTCGCGCCGCTCCTGCCGGGGATCGGCCGCGAGATCAACGGCGCGAAGATCTGGGTGAAGATCGGACCCGGCAGCATCGAGCCCTGGGAAGCGGTGAAGCTGCTCCTGGTCATCTTCTTCGCCGGATACCTCGAGGAATACCGCGAGGTCCTGGCGCAGGCGCCGCGCCGGATCGGTCGCTTCCCTGTCCCGCCGATCCCGTACCTCCTCCCGATCATCGCGATGTGGGGCATGGCGATGGTCGTGATGGTCTTCGAGAAGGACCTTGGCGCGACGCTTCTCTTCTTCGGGATCTTCCTCGCCATGCTCTATCTCGCGACCGGCGAGGCCTTCTACACGCTCATTGGCCTCGCGCTGCTCCTCGGCGGTGGCTTCGTCGCCTATCACGCGTTCCCGCACGTCGCGGCGCGCGTCGACATCTGGATCCGTCCGTTCGCTGACGAGCTGCGCTTCGGAGCGGGCTATCAGCTCGTCCAGGGCCTCTTCGCCCTGGGGAATGGCGGGCTCATCGGCGCCGGCCTGGGCAACGGCCTCCCCGAGAGGATCCCCGTCGTATGGAGTGACTTCGTGTTCGACGCGTTCGCGGAGGAGACCGGCTTCCTGGGCGCCGCCGCTCTGCTGGCCGTCTATCTGCTCTTCGTGTATCGCGGAATGCTCATCGCCCTGCGCGCGCCGACGACGTTCCTGCAGCTCCTCGCCGCGGGCCTGTCGTTCATCGTGGCGCTGCAGACGCTGGTCATCGTCGGCGGCAACGCCCGGCTCATCCCGCTCACCGGCATCACGCTCCCGTTCGTGGCCTACGGCGGCTCCTCGCTCGTGACGAACTGGATGCTCGTCGCGCTCCTCATGCGCGTGAGCGACGCCTCCGCGCGGATCCGGGGGACGTGATGGCGCGTCCGGTCGCGACGAACATCCGCGCGCTCACCCTCGCGCTCGCCGTCGCCTTCCTCGTCGCCTCGGTCGGGGTGGCCTACTGGACGATGTTCGCGTCCGAATCGCTGGCGCAGGACCCGTTCAACCCGCGTCTCATCGCCGCGAGCCGCGACCGCCCGCGCGGGCAGATCGTCGACCGCAACAACGCCGTGCTCGCGGACAGCGTGCCGACGCCCGACGGGTTCAAGCGGACCTACAAGGACCGAACGCTCGCGCAGGTGACCGGGTACGCCTCGTTCCAGTTCGGGCTCTCGGGCGTCGAAGCGGCGTACGCCGATTCGCTGATCGGCCGGGACGCGGCCGATCCCGCGTCGGCATGGCGGGCGCGCTACCTGCGCGAGCGGGTGCCCCCCGGCGCCGTCGTGCTCGGCATCGACGAGAAGGTGCAGAAGGCAGCGGCCGATGCGCTCGGCGGACGCCGCGGCGCGATCGTCGCCCTCGACCCGCGGACGGGCGTGATCCTCGCGTCGGTGAGCGTGCCGACGTACGACGCGAACGAGATCGTCGACGCGACGAAGCAACAGACGGCGTGGGACCAGGTGACCAAGGCGCAGGACAAGCCGCTCGTCAACCGCGCCACGTCCGGACTGTACCCGCCGGGGTCGACGTTCAAGGTGGTCACGGGCGCGGCGGCCCTCGAGTCCGGATTCGACCCGAACCAGAAGATCCGCGTCGACGATCCGTACCAGGCGGACAAGTCCTGGGGCACCTACTTCGTCCGCTCCGCCTCGCACGCGCACGGCGACTTCAGCATGCCGGACGGCTTCCGGCTGTCGGAGAACATCTACTTCGCGCAGGTCGGCCTGCGCATCGGCGCCGCCAAGCTCGCCGACTACGCGAAGCGGTTCGGCGTCGGCGGCGCGCCGGCGTGCGATCTCCCCGCGGCGAAGGGACAGCTCGCGAGCGAGGGGAGCATCGACCGTCCGACGCTCCTCGCCGACACGTCCTACGGCCAGGGCGAGCTCCTCGTGTCGCCGCTGCAGATGGCGCTCATCTACGCGACGATCGCCAACGGCGGCGTCATGCCGACCCCGCACTACGCGACCTCCGTCCGCGACAACCAGGGCCACGTCATCCGTGAGATCGCGCCCGGCCCGATCGGCCAGGTGATCCGCCCGGACACCGCCCGCGCGCTCACCGCGATGCTCGTTGGCGCGGTCGAGGGCCCCGGCGCCTTCGCCTTCGGGGCGAAGATCCCGAATGTCCACGTCGCCGGAAAGACCGGCACCGCCGAGAACGTGCCCGGCTCCGCACCCCACGGCTGGTTCATCGGGTTCGCGCCCGCCGAGCAGCCGACGGTCGTCGTTGCTGTGATCGTCGAGAACACTCCAGAAGGTGGGGTGACCGCCGCGCCGCTAGGCGCCGCGGTCATGCGCGCCGCTCTCAGCAAGTAGTCCGAGGGGAAAGCGGGAACGCGCGGGCGGGTGGCACGGCGAGGGGGGTCTCTCGCAAGTCGCGGGTTCCCCGGGGACCCGTCCCGGACGGTCATGGCCGACGGACCTGTCCAGGGACGGGGAGGGTGCGACGAGCGAGAGACCCCCCGAGACCGGGACAGGACCCGCCCGCGCGCGGACCGGGCCCACGGAACTAGGAGTGTGGCAGGCGCGTATATGAACCGCGGCGCCGCGTGCGGCGTTCTCATGGTTGCAGCCATACTTGGTCGGTCGGGACCTCGTTAGAGGGGCAGGTAACGGTATTTGGATAGGGCACTCGCCGGGCGCGTCTCCGGCGTCGTCGCGAATGTCGAGCGCGTCATCTTCGGCAAGCACCACGAGATCGAGCTGGCGCTCGTGGCGCTCATCTGCCGCGGGCACATCCTCGTGGAGGACGTCCCCGGCACCGGCAAGACGGTCCTCGCGAAGGCCCTCGCCCGCTCGCTCGGCTGCTCGTTCCGGCGTATCCAGTTCACGCCGGACCTGCTGCCATCAGACGTCACCGGCGTCTCCATCTTCAACCAGCGCACGAGCGCGTTCGAGTTCCGGCCGGGCCCGGTCATGACGCAGATCGTCCTCGCCGACGAGATCAACCGCGCGACGCCCAAGACCCAGTCCGCCCTGCTCGAGTCCATGGAGGAGCACCAGGTCACCGTCGACGGCACGACCTATCAGCTGCCGGATCCATTCCTCGTCATGGCGACGCAGAACCCGATCGAGTACGAGGGCACCTTCCCGCTGCCCGAGGCACAGCTCGACCGCTTCTTCATGCGGATCCAGCTCGGCTACCCGAAGGAGCGCGAGGAGATCGCGATCCTCGACGCGCAGCGCATCGTCCATCCGCTCGAGACGATCGAGCAGGTCATGAGCGCCGACGAGCTCCTGCAGGCGCAGGCGCAGGTGCGCGAGATACACATCGCCGATTCGGTCAAGGCCTACGTCGTCGACATCGTCACCGCGACACGCTCGCACCCCGACGTCTACCTCGGCGCTTCGCCGCGCGGCTCGCTCGCGCTCTCGCGAGCGGGGCAGGCCTATGCCGCGATGAACGGCCGCGACTACGTCCTCCCCGACGACGTGAAGGCGCTCGCCGCGCCCACGCTCTCGCACCGGCTCATCCTCCAGCCGCAGGCTCGCCTCAAGGACCTCGCCGCCACGACCGTGGTCGCGGAGATCCTCGCGAGCGTGCCGGTGGAGGCCGCGCCGCAGTCCGTCCGGGCCTGAGCGATGCGCCCCTGGCGCTTCGTGGTGCTCTGGATCGCCCTCTTCAGCGTCGCGCTGTCCACGGGTGTCGAGCTGCTCAGCTACCTGAGCTACCTCGTGCTCTTCGTGGCCGCGGCGATGTGGATCCTTTCGAAGATGACCCTCGAGGGTCTCAGCGTGAAGCGCGCGATCGGCCAGACCTACGCGCACCTCGGGGATACCATCGAGCTCACCTACGAGCTCACGAACTCGCACCGCTTCGCCAAGATGTGGCTCGAGGTGTTCGAGCGCTCGAACTGGCCCGAGCCTCTCCCCGGTCGCGTGCTCTCCATCGGCGGAAAGAAGACGCGCAAGTGGAAGGTCCTCGCGAAGGCGCTGCGGCGCGGCCGATTCCACCTCGGTCCGATCGTGCTACGGAGCGGCGATCCATTCGGGCTGTATGCGACGCGCGCCGAGGTCCCCGCCGAGGCGCTCCTCCTGGTGTACCCGCGCGTGGTCGCGCTGCCCTACTGGACGCTCCCGGGATCGTTCCTCGAGGGCAACGTCCTCACCGGCCAGCGCTCGCTCCAGTCGACGTCGATGGTCATGGGCATCCGCGAGTACCAGCCGGGCGACGCGATGAACCGCATCCACTGGCCGTCGTCGGTGCGCCATCGCAGGCTGCACGTGAAGGAGTTCGAGCTCGACAAGACGGCCGACCTCTGGCTGTACCTCGACCTGGACGAACGCTGGCACAGCGGCGAGGGTGAGGACTCGAGCGAGGAGCGCTGCGTGACCGT
>Ga0066692_10001225_pt1 | contig 9854 bp, 6 predicted proteins | sample GraSoiAngelo_141_FD_66456 | JGI IMG/M metagenome (GOLD analysis project Ga0066692, IMG submission 66456) | Grasslands soil microbial communities from the Angelo Coastal Reserve, California, USA - 14_0929_12_40cm | ecosystem: Environmental > Terrestrial > Soil > Grasslands | place: USA... | reverse complement strand
GACCTGAGCACCTGCCGCCGGGCTATGGAGGGGGTCGACTACGTCCTGCATCACGCCGCGGTCACGTCGGTGCAGCGCTCCGTGGACGATGCAGGTGCGGCGCACACCGTGAACGCGACCGGCACGCTAAACGTCCTCCTCGCCGCGCGCGACGCGCGCGTCCGCCGGGTGGTGTATGCCGGCTCCACCTCGGCATACGGCGGCTCGACCGTACTGCCCAACAGCGAGGACCATGTCGCGCATCCGCTCGGCCCGTATGCCGCGGCCAAGCTCGCGGGCGAAGGGTACTGCCTCGCCTTCCATGCGACGTACGGCCTCGAGACCGTGGTCCTGCGCTACTTCAATGTCTTCGGCCCGCGCCAGGACCCGAAGTCGCAGTACGCCGCCGTCGTACCGCGCTTCATCGCCGCGGCGCTCGCGGGCGAGCCGCCCACGATCTACGGCGACGGGACCCAGACCCGCGACTTCGTCTACGTCGCGAACGTCGTGCACGCGAACCTGCTCGCCGCCCGCGCGCCCGCGGCCCACGTGGCCGGCCAAGTGTTCAACGTCGGCAGCGGCCACAGCGTGAGCGTCAACGACCTGTGGGATCGCGTTCGCGGACTGACCGGCGTACCGGTCCTGCCGAAACACGAAGCCGCGCGCGCGGGTGAAGTGAAGAGCTCGCTCGCCTCGATCACCAAGGCGCGTGAGCTGGTGGGCTATCAGCCCGGGGTGGAGTTCGACGAAGGTCTGCGCCGCACGATCGCGTTCTACCGCGCGGCTCGCAGGCAGTGCCGGCGCGGGCGCGGGCGCGCCATCGTGCAGGCGGCATAGAGCGAACGTCATCTAGCCTGCCGCGTGCGAGCTCGCGCCCTGCTTGCCGCCTAGCGGCCGGAAAGGGGGTTCGTTCGTAAGGGCGTAGCCGTCCATATAATAGGCGTAGGCGCGATACTCTGACTCATCCCGTACGTCATTGAGTACTGCGCCCAACAGCCGCAGCGGCAGCCGTCGCAGGATCTCGAGCTTGGCCTCGGCCAACTCCCGGTCCGTCCTTCCCAGCCGCAGCACCATCAGCAAGTTTCCGGCAAGCTTGGCCAGCGCGAGGGCATCCACCCCCGCCCCCAGCGGCGCGGTATCCAGCACGATGACGTCATAGGTCGAACGCAGGCTGGTCACGAGGTCGACCATTGCGGCCGAGCCCATCAGCTCAGGCGCATCACGTCGGCGAGTGCCGCTGGGAAGGAAGTCGAGGAACGGATAGGCGGTAGTCAGCAAGGCGGGCGCGCGGGAAACATCCCCGATGAGGAAGTCCGTCAATCCCGGCTGCCGACGCAGATTCAGCAGGCGGTGGAGCGCGCCCCGCCGGAGGTCGGCATCGACCAGCAAGGTGCGCTGCTTCGCGTATGCGAACGCCAGCGCCAGGTTGGAGCTGACGAACGACTTCCCATCTCCGCTCCCCGGGCTCGTCACCGTCACCACGATCGGGCCCGGGGCGCCATACTCGTTCACCAGGGTGAGGCGGAGACCGCGGAATGCCTCGACCACCGCATCCGGATTCTTCACACCCTTCTCTCTGGCGTCCCGGTCCCAATGGGTTATCACCCCGAACACGGACATGCCGAGCCGCTCTACCTGCACCCGCTGGGCGATGGTACTGCCCAGCCGCTCGGCCAGGAAGGCGCCCGCTGAACCGAGCATCAGACCCACCAGCAGTCCCAGCGCGATCTGCTCCGGCAGCCCGATTCCCGCCGGTTTTGCCGGGAGGGCGGCATGGTCGACGATCTCCACTTGCCCAACGGTAATCGCCTCGGCGATCCCGGCCTTCTGGTACTCGACGCGGAGCTCATCCGCGACTTTGCGCGCGTTGTCGACTCGTTCCTTCAGCCGCGCCTCCTCGGCATCCTGCTGCAGGCCCCCGGCCCAGTGGGCGCGCAAATCGTCGATGGCGGCGATGCGGCCGTCGAGTGAGGCGATGGACCCCTGTACACCGGCCTGCACCGCGCGGAGCAGCTTCGCCTCGGTGGACGAAACCAGTAGATTGAGACGCGGCAGGTCCGGATGCCGCGCCGAGCGACTCGCCAATGAGTCGCGCGCCATCTCGTACTGGAAGAGCTGAGCGCTCAACTGGGACAAGGCCGGACTCGCGCCCATACCAGGTGCCGCGAGCGCGGTTTGGATCGCTTTGCGGCTCGTGCTGCTGTCGCGGAGGGCTGCAAGGAGGGCTTCATCGGTCCGACGCTCTGCCATCAGTTGCTGGCGCTCCAGCTCGAGCCCCGGCAGCTCACTCTGCTCGCGTGCCGAGGACCCGCCCGAGCCATAGGGACGCGCGCGGCGCTGAAACTCCGTTAGCGCCTGCCGAGCATCGGCGAGGAGCGAATCGTTGACCTTGAGCTGGGCTTCGAGAAACTCGCGTCGCAGTTTGGATTGTCGCTGCGCGGCGTCGGCGCTGGCGGCGCGGAAGACGTCGACCACGCGGTTGACGACCTCCTGCGCGCGAGCCGGGTCAGGAGCGGAATACGCGACGTCGACGATGTCGGTGCGCAGTCGGGGCCTCACGCGGACCTTGGCAATCAGGTAGCTGATCGCGGATTCCTGGTCGAGCACCTGTAGGAACCCTTGTTTCGCACTTGGCCGATGGAGCACTGCGAATCGAATTACACCAAGGTCCACAACCCTGCCGTACGCCGCGCGTCGCTGCTGCCCAGCTGGCCCTTCCACGACGAAGTCGTCGCGGCCGAATGTGAGCTGAAACGAGTGAGCCGCCGAATCGGCCGCTACCGCCACCCCACCGAGGAGACTCGGCGAAAACTTCCGTGTGAGCACTCGCAGCATCGGCACACTGTCCACGACGGCACCGGCGACCGTGCCGCTGGTAAGCAGCTCCACTTGCGACAACAGGGGGTCGGCGAACCGCTCGTCCGCACCCGGGGCCGGGTCCTCCACCACGCCGCCGGTCAGCGCGCGCCGGGGATCGGACAAGCGAATGACCGCGACGGCGCGATAGACCGGCCCCGTCGTGTACGCCACAAATCCCGTGGCCGCCACGGCGACCGCCGCCACCCCGAGGACCAACCAGACGTGCCGACGCAGAGTCGAGAGAAGTTCCTCCAGGCCGACCGTGTGTACGAACGCCTCGGGGTCCGCTCGGTCCGCGAGCCGCCTCGAAGGCGCGGGGGGCTCGCTACGCAATTGCTCGGACATCGGCCGGCTCAGCGCTTGCTATAGGCAAGGACGGCCGCGACCGCCGCCGTCAGACTGGCCAGCGGATACAAGGCATCCCGCAAGAAGTTGAAACCAGACCGACGCGCCACGATTACCTGATCGCCGGAAGCGATCGGCAGGGCTTCGTATTTCGAATACCCTCTGGCCAGATCTATCACCATGTCGCTGTCCCTGCGAATGACGTGCACCCTGTCCAACCGACCTAGCTCCGTCAGCCCACCCGCTTGCGCGATCGCCTGCGCGAAGGTCGTCCCCTGTGGCAGTCGATAGAGGTTGGGTACCCGCACCTCTCCCGCCACGGTCACCGGAAACAGGGGCTCGATTACGAGCTGCACATCCTGCTCGTAGGTAGCGAGAAGGCCGCGCAGCCGTTCTTTCACAACCGGGAGGGGTGCCCCCGCGACCTTCACGACCTGGTACAGCGGGTGCACCAGTGTGCTATCCGGCGCGACGACAAACTCGCCGCTCATCTCGGGATGGCGCCACACAGTGATGCGGAGCACATCGCCGGGGCGCAGCACTGGATCACTCAGGGCGCGAGTTGTCCGTTGCCCTGACACGGAGGAGAGGGGTACCAAGAACAGCGCGGCAACGACCCACCCAGAGCCAAGGCTCATCCGCTTTTCCCCGGTAGTGACAGGAGCATCTCGTGCCGCACGCCCACACGCCGTGGCGGGTGCAAGGAACGTGCTGACGGAACTGTGGTTAGACCGGTTCTCAGACGGCTGCATCCGTGTGCACGTGTGGCTCACAGGCAGCGGAGCGGGTGTTGCATGGTCGCCACGGGCATCGGCACGAAAGGTCGGCACGAAAGGATGGAATGCGCCGTGTAACCACTACGTTGCACGACTCCAGGGAGGCACGGCAAATGCCTCAAACACGCCGGAGATGGGTAACGCTGCGTTCCGCCTTCTCTGGTGCTTCGCCCTTGTCCTGCCGTGGGATGTGTTCATCCGTGTCCCGGTCTTGGGCTCAATCCCTCGCATCGTTGGCATCGTGGCCTCGGCCGTCGGTGTGCTGTACATCCTCGCACGACGACGCGTCAGGCCGCTATCCTGGTTTCACGTGTTCGCAATCTTGTTTGTGGTTTGGGCTGGGGTGAGCACCTTCTGGTCGATCGATCCGGACACAACCCAAAAGCGGTTCACAACCTACCTGCAGCTTGTCGTGTTGGTATGGCTGATCTGGGAAATCGCGTGGTCACCAGAACGTCGACAAGCACTGCTCGGTGCCTACGTGCTGGGGGTCTCGGTTGGCGCCATCGCGATCGTGTACAACTATGTGTCGGGGGATTCTTTTAGGGGGACGACGCGGTTCACAGCCCTGAGCTTTGACCCGAACGAACTCGCCTTGACGCTCGCGCTCGGTCTTCCGATGGCGTGGCACCTCAGCCTCGCGGAGCTGCACCGGCGCATCGCATGGCTGTGGCGGCTCTATGTACCCCTCGCCATCACGGCGATTCTCCTCACTGCGTCGCGCGGGGCTTTCCTTACCATGCTCGTGGCCCTCACGATCATTCCAGCGACGCAAGGGCGCCTGCGTTTTCGAACCAGGGCCGGCCTGTACGCCCTTGCCGTCGGGTCGCTCATGCTCGTGACTTGGCTCGTGCCAGAAACGTCTCTGGAACGTATTCGAAGTACGGGAGCCGACATCGAGGCCGGATACCTGGGAGGCCGCGCCCGCATCTGGCATGCCGGTCTGGAGGTAGCGCGGGAGCATCCGCTGGTCGGGGTGGGTGCTGGAGCGTTCGGGGTGGCCATCGAGCCGCTGTTCCGCAGCAAGACGTTTGGCATTGAGCAGGAATCATCCCACAACGCTCTCCTGGCGATCCTAGTCGAGGAAGGCATCGTCGGACTCTTCTTCTTTCTTGCGATGGTAGCGGCGCTGATCAAGCCCTTGCGGCACTTGCCGTCGCTCGAGCGGCGGTTCGGGACGGTGCTGCTTCTCGCTCTGGCAGTGGGATCGTTATCGCTGACGTGGGACCACCGAAAGCAATTCTGGTTTGTCTTGGGGGTGCTGGCAGCGCAGGTCGCACAGCGACCTGCGCGGATACCGGCCTCCCCCGCAGTCGCGAGACGTGCGTCGTCGCGTGAGCGCCTGCCTGCGAGGAACTCCTGAAGGTTTCACCTCAGGGGTCGGCCCTGAAGCGCTCGATCGGTCCGCCGGCCTGCCCAGGACCAGGACGGACCGATCGAGCGGTGAGCTGGACTCCAGCCTCGCCGGGTCGCCGCCTAGAGAGCGGAGGAGCCATGAGCGTGGAATGGCTCGAACGGGTGTATTGGCAGCTCGAGCGATTCATGGTCCCCGGCCTGAAGGATGCGCAGGACTCCTATGCCGAGACTCTCGGCGCGTACGTGCAGGCCCACACGGCGTGGCTCGACCTCGGTTGCGGACATCAGGTCCTGCCCAGCTGGCGCGGGACGACCGAGGAGGCGCTCGTGCGCAGGCCCAAGCGCGTGGTCGGCGTGGATCGCGTCCTGACGTCGCTCAAGAGGCATGTGACCATTCCGCACCTGGCGGTAGCCGACATCGCCCACGTGCCCTTCGCCGGGGCAACGTTCGACCTGGTCACGGCGAACATGGTGGTCGAACATTTGCCGGAACCCGAGCGCCTGTTTAGAGAGGTGCAGCGGATCATGAAGCCGGGAGGCGTGTTCCTGTTCCATACGCCGAACGCCCTCGGATATTCAACCCTTGCCGCTCGGTTACTTCCCGAACAATTGAAGGCGCCCCTGATACGCCTCATCGAGGGGAGGTGCAGTGACGACGTATTCTCGACCCACTACCGCGTCAACACTTCCCAGGCGATTGAGCGCCTCGCTCGGCTTGTAGGCTTGGAGACGGAGTCGATTCAGCTCGTACCCTCGAGGGCCGAGTTCATGCGCTTCCCTCCGCTCGCTGTTATAGAACTGCTCTGGATTCGGTTGCTTCAGCGCGAACGATTCCGCGCCCTGCGCCCGAATATCATAGCGGTGCTCCGGAAGCGGCAAGCGCGGAGCTCGGTAGGCTGCCTACCATCTGCCGGTGCGTGAGCCTGTAGCTCGGACGGCATCTTAAGCCGGGCCCACGAGCGCACCGCAAGTAGCTCACCTGAACCGATTGTCGCGCGACCACGGTGCCACAGGACGGCGACCCGCGCCTCAGACCGGGTCCGTGGTACACCGGAGTGTTACGGTGATACGCTCTCTAGATACTGGACGAACTCCGCTCCGATGCGCCGACGATCAAAGTGGCGTTCCACCGCTGCCCGCCCGTTCCGTCCTAGCCGCTCGCGCAACGCGGGATCGTCGGCCAGACGGCGGAGGGCTTTAGCCAAACCCGCGGCATCTCCGGGCGCCACTAGCAGCCCGGCTTGGTGCTCTTGGACGACGCGCGCAGCCTCCCCTTCGGCCATGAGCACGACCGGCCGCCCGGTGGCCATGGCTTCGTACAGCTTCGACGGGACGGCGCCTGGGATGTACCGGACCAACGGGACAATCAGGATATCCGCCTGTAAGAGCGTGCGCCCCATCTCGCTATGGGGCCGAGGATCCAAGAACCGAACGTTCGTAAGGCCCCGCCGATTGGTGTCCGACACCAGCGCGCTCTTTTCGGGACCATCGCCTACCAGCAGCAAGTCACATCCCGGGTGTCCTTGCAATTGTTCGGCGGCGTCCAGCAGGTGCCGAAGACCCTGGGCCAGACCGTGCAGGCCGGCATACATCGCAACACACCGGCCGTTCCTCGTGGCTAGGCCACTCGAGCCGCCAGCCGGGGAGGGAGGCCGCAGCAGGCTGGGATCCACCCCGTTCGAGAGCAGTCGAGTATGGCACCCAGGAAACCGCGCCTCGATGTCTCGAATGGTTTCGAGCGTCTGGCCGGCCACCAGCCAAGCGTGCCGGTAACAGAAACCCTCAAGCCATGCGCTCAACCGGTGCAGCACCGTGCCGGCGCGCAGCACACCGAGCCTGATCGCGGTTTCCGGGTACAGGTCCGACACGTTGAACACCATGCGCGTACGCTTGACCCAGCTCAGATACACGCCGGTCAAGCCCAACACCAGCGGCGGGCTCTGCACCAGGAGGTAATCCGGCCGCGGTAGAAGAAACGTGCCAACCAGCGCCGACCACCCGGCGAACGACACGTAGCTCGCTAGCCGATGGAGCAGGTTCGCGCGCTGAGTGGGGAAGATGTAGGTCCGAATCACGCGCACGCCAGCGACGCGCTCACGGAGAAGGAGACGCGGGTAGCCCGCGTAGATCCGCCCCAGCGGGTAGTTCGGCATCGCCGTGAGCACCGTGACCTGGTGGCCCCGGGCTGTGAAGGCCTCCGCCAGCGCGGCCAAGCGGATCTGCGCTGCACCGACTTCCGGGGCATAATACTGGGTCAGGATTGCGATGTTGAGCGGTCGTCCGAGGGGCCGAACCTCCCGCGTTGACGACGGGCCCCGCGAGACGGGGACGCCAGGCGGGGGTCGTTTGAGGACGATCAAAGGAGGCGTGCCTCGCAGTTATCCGAGCCCATAGGACAAGTGAAGAACACGTCGGGAACCAGTCTCACGGACCCGCCGGACCGGATGCGGGGGTGGTTGACTCGTCGTCTTGGTTGGGGGTCAGCTGTTCGTCGAAGAGTCCCCACGCGCTCAAACAGGTCGCGTCGGAGGCGCCGGAACGGCACCGTGGCATCGACCTCTCGCAGAGGATTCTTGCCCAGGCGATAGCGGGCATCGCCGATCCTGACCGGGTGAGCTAGCACGAGCGCCATCTCCCGCGCAGTGGCTGGGGCGTCCACCGCGTGCGGCGACGTCTGCCTCGAGCAGCGCCCGCATGTCCCGTGCGAAGAACCTGACAATGAAGGCCGGGAATCGATTTGCTGGACACCACGAGCCGCACGGTGATGGTTCCCCAGTCTGAGCTCCGAGCGTCCAACCGATGCGCGGACGGCGCAAGGTCACAGGTACCGCGGCGAGCGAGAGCTTGTCGCGGCCTCGGTTACTATTGACCGCAATCGGATGGCCTCGGGCACATCGGCGATGGGCGGCCTAGAGACCGCCTAGCGTATTGCGAAATGCAAATAAACTTGCGAACTGCAATCATATTGATGTTACAAATTTGGTGAGTTTCCTAATCTGGCGATTTCCTAAGTCATTCAGTCGCGCCTCGGCTCCTCTCCAGTGCTGCACAGGCGGCATACCTGTTGCACCGACGCCACGCTGAGCCATACGCTGCTCAGAGCAAAACCGCCGAAAGGCGGTGACGCAGAGCTACGGGACTAAGGCGAGCCACTGCTCGCGACGTCCGCCGGGCCGCCAGCGCAATCGACTGTGAGTCGACGCTGGCGGCTCTTTTTCGTTTGGAGGAGTGGAGACCCATGCCGTTCACGTTCAAGCTGTCAAAGCGCCTGGCGCTTTCAAAAACGGCCGTCGCCCTCCCTGCCGCGCTGCTTGCGGCGTGCGAGAAGCCTCTGCGCCTCACCAGCCCCACCCCGCCCGGCCCCGTAGTGCAGGTCGTCACTTCTCCCGACTCAGTCACGCTAGATCCCTACCAGGCGCAACAGTTCGTGGCGTACGGTCGCACGCAGGCGGGCGAAAGCGTCGCCGTCGCCGTGAGCTGGAGCACTTCGGGGGGAACGATCACGAGCAGCGGTCTGTACACAGCGGACTCGATCGTCGGCAGCTATCAGGTGACGGCAACCGCGCAGGTGGCGGCAACGGCTCCAGCGGCTGCAACCGCTACCAATACGACGATCTCCGGTAGTTCGTCGGTCAAGAACAGAGGCCCGCTGACACAGGTCATTCTCACGCCGGCGAGCGCCTCCGTACTGCTTGGGGGAGCGCTGCAGTTCGCCGCCTACGGCAGGAGGAAGAACGGCGATAGTGTTGCGATAAGTGTGGTCTACGCCGCCACCGGCGGCAACATCTCCGCCGGCGGGTTCTTTACGGCGGGGCAGACGGTAGGTCCCTACTACGTGGCAGCCACTCAGAGCGGTGGGAAGGTGAGCGATACGGCGACCGTCACGATAACCACTATCCCCGTAGCGTCGGTGACGGTGAGTCCGGGGTCGGCGAGCCTCCAGGTGGGCGCCACTCAGCAATTCACCGCTGTGACCAAGGACGCGGCCGGGAACACGCTCACCGGTCGGACGGTGACGTGGGCAAGCAGCAACACCGCCGTCGCCACGGTGAGCGGCAGCGGCCTGGTCAGCGGGAACGCGGCGGGGACGGCGACGATCACGGGGACAAGTGAGACCCAGAGCGGCATCGCCGCCGTCACGGTCACGTACGTTCCGGTAGCGTCGGTGACGGTGAGTCCGGGGTCGGCGAGTCTCGTGGTGGGCGCCACTCAGCAATTCACCGCTGTGACTAAGGACGCGGCCGGGAACACGCTCACCGGGCGGACGGTGACGTGGGCGAGCAGCAACACCGCCGCCGCCACGGTGAGCGGCAGCGGGCTGGCGACGGGCGTGGCCGCCGGGACGGCGACGATCACGGCCACGAGCGAGACGATGAGCGGCACCGCCGTGGTCACCGTCACGAACGTTCCGGTAGCGTCGGTGACGGTGAGTCCGGCGTCGGCGACTCTCTCAGTGGGCGGCACGGCACAGCTGGCCGCCGTGACCAAGGACGCGGCTGGGAACACGCTCACCGGGCGGACGGTGACGTGGGCGAGCAG
>Ga0066692_10001221_pt1 | contig 9862 bp, 6 predicted proteins | sample GraSoiAngelo_141_FD_66456 | JGI IMG/M metagenome (GOLD analysis project Ga0066692, IMG submission 66456) | Grasslands soil microbial communities from the Angelo Coastal Reserve, California, USA - 14_0929_12_40cm | ecosystem: Environmental > Terrestrial > Soil > Grasslands | place: USA... | reverse complement strand
ACGCTCACAGATCAGTTGGATTGGGGAAGAAGGATCAGCAGCTCGAGTGTGGGATTCGGCAGCTCTCCCGGAACGTACGCCGCGAAGTTGCGCGCACGATTGACAGCCTCCCATGCGGGTCCGGACTGGTTCAACGCGAAGTACTGATACTTGAGCTTCACCGGGATGGCGCTTGGCGGGTTCGTCAAGTGGCGAAGTTGAATTCCCGGCAAGGCCTGCCGCACCAGGTGCTCGATGTGAGTAGCGGAACAGGTTTTCACCAGCTGCGGCACCCTCTGAATCACGTTTTCTTCCGTCGTCTCCGCGCTCACCGCGAGATACATTCGCGTGTTCGCGAGATATTTGTCCTGCTCGATCGCCGCAGCATAAATCGAATTCGAGCCCGGCATGAGCTTCAGCGGCAGGGATACCAAATTCGTCGGTACGACAGTCTCGAGCAGCGCGCGCAATTTTTCATCGAGTTCGGAAAAAATTGGTCCGAGAGACTCATGCACATACGCGGGCAGGTCGCGAGGTCGCAGCTTCTGCGAGAAGGTCGTTAAAGAGCCTGCAAGCGAGATCATTGCCGCATAGAGTTCCTCGGGGTGTCCCTTCTTGCTCTCATACAGGTGGGAGAAAACCGGAAAGTTGGAATTCACCGTGTAGAGCAGCCAGAAATTCGCGATGTCGGAAGCGGTGAAATCGGCGAGGCTCTGATTCTTTTGGCGGCGTCCGGCGGAAAGCTGGGTGCTGCGCGCCGAAAGCAATTCCACCAGGCCGCGAAGCAATCCCACCAGGTATTCGTTTGCTCCGATTTCGATTAATGGCGGAACAAACCTGGGATTGAGTTGATATGTGCCTGCCGTGGTCCGCTCCACATTGGCGATCCGCAGCACCGACGAACCCTCACGGTTTTCCGAATCCGCGAGCAGGCGCATGTTCTTTCGCGCTACCTGGATGGGTTTCTCGCTGGCACCGGTATTTTCATCCCGAAACGAGGTGACTTCCGCCAGATATCGCGTGCCACTTTCTTTACCACTGGAGACGTTAAGGCCGCGTTGCCGGTAATCGGGGACCGCCAGGTAGATGTCGAGACTCTTGGTCCCCGGATCAAAAAACTCCTCCAGCGATTTGGATGGCGGCGGAGGGTCTGCTTCGGGAACTTCGAATAAAAGCCCGTCGGGAAAAATGCCTGCAGCGCGCGTGACGGCGAACTGCCCCTCAGCGAGAAGCTCTCCGTTGATCGCCAGCTCTCGAAACCCCCAGGGACAGAACTTCAGCGCTTGCAACCGAAAGTTAAGAGTGTCCTCGAGAAAGCGATCCTGGACCTGCAGGTGCTGCGGCGTCAGAAAGGTGCCTTTGGTCCAGAGAACTGGTTTTAGTTGCTTCATGCGAATGAAATCCGGGGTGCCGGTATAGATGTGGAAACAGGCGTCAGGCCGTTTTTACGCGGCTGCTCACGATAACAATTCCTGAGCCAGGAAGCAAAGGGCAAACGGGACTATGCCCGGCGAAGGGCAAGGATTTCGACAGCTTGCAGTTAGCTCTTGGAATCCCGGTTGGAATCCGGGGGATTCTGGTCAGAGTTCCAAAGACCTTCCATAAACTTCTGCCAATCTTGCGTTCGGGCGCGGAAGATTCGCTTGGCGCTCCGAGAGAACATGGCAAGACCGAAATCGCCGCGGGCGCGGCGAAGCACGATCTTGATCTCTTCGACCACATCATCCGGAATCGAGGCATTGACTTCGAGGCTCTCGAGTAATTCGAACATGTCAGGCGCAGCCGCGATGAGGCTGGCGTTCGCGTTGGCTTCCACCTCGGCTTCCACCGACGCCACCGGCAGTCCGCACCGGTCCACGACCCGCGACAATTTCTGCGGATCAATTCGCCACATACCCGAGGTCACTTTACTCTTTGCCATACCACTACTTTCTAGAAGGAGGCTCCTTCTATGGGTCTTATCAACTATTCTGTTGGATGAGTGGTTACCCTTCAAGGTTACTAAGGTTTATAGGGGTTAACGGGAGGGATACCCCGGGTACCGGGCTAACACACAGACAGGCCTTGATTTAGCGATCCTTATTGTTCGGGCTGTTTCTATTCCTTGGAGAATTCCTCCTTCCCAAGAGTGAAGTCTCCGTCAGGAACCGCGATACCGAATCTGCGCGCCTCCACCTTGATCGCGTCGTAGTCGTCAACCGCCTTATTGACCTGAGCGGTGGTGACGCCGCTGCCCCCAGCTGCCTGCTTTTTGAAAAGATCGGAGACGGCGGTTTGCCTTTTCTTGATAATCACGTCCATCACCTCGAGCACAACTTCCACTCCACCCGAGGCATCGTCGGATAGCCCCATCAGCTGTTTCTGCCGATCATCGCCTTGGACGGCGGCCACAAGCTCCTTGAATTTCTGCTCAGAAACCGAGCCCGGAGCTCGTTTCTCCTGCTCGATCAGAGACTTCACGGCTTTGATTCTGCGCTCCGATACGACGTGTATCACTTCAACCACGGCGCCTCTGATTCGCTCTCCTTTTTTGCCGCCCTCTTCGTCCTCATTCATTCCCATGAGTTCACGCTGCCGGTCGACGCCCATCACATTGATGAGCACTTTGCGAAAATCGTCCTCCGAAACCGACCCTGAGGAGTTCTTCTCCCTTTTGAGGAGATTCTCAAGTGCATCGGTCCTTTCGTCGGTAGCGCGGTCGACGGCTTGACAGATTGCTTTGTTAGCCTCTTCCGCGCTGGGATCGTCCTTCCCCATTAGCTGGTCTTGACGCATGATCCCAATGAGATTGACAATTTTCTCCTGAATATCTTTTTCCTTGGAGTTCCGATCAGCCACTGCGGTCTTCAATGCGTTGACCGCACTGCCGAGCGGGGACTTTAATTTTTCTATCTCTTCGTCGTAGGCGGCGATAACTTCCTCAAACCATGCGGCTGTTTTCGAACCTGCGCCGAATTCCCGGATTGCCCCCTGCTGCATGCGCACATTCTCCCCGCGCAGGAACACCAACTCGTCCAAGCGGAGCGGAGTACCATCCAGATGCTTCGCGTGATGAATGTCGTAGAGGTACTGGCGATCTGCGTCGGTGAACGAGGAAGAAAACAATCCGGTTCCCTTTACATCCCCAGATTTTCCCTGGGAAACATTGGCCTTGTTCTGAGTCCGTGCCATGGTGCCGCCATCACTGATGGGGCTGTTTGTGGGTGTTCCGATCGGGCCTCGGCCGCCGGTATTGACGAAGTCGCTCATGCACCCTCCCCTGGCAAATTATGCGCTCTTGATTGCTAAAGTGACCCGACGGTTGCAATCCGATCCGGCTCTGGTAGAATGCCCCGCAGTCTTTCCCGCCGAGGACTTTCTCGTATGCCGATGCAAGTCTGTATGGGGGCGTCCATGATGTGCACGATGGGCATGGCACCAAGCTCGCTTGTCGTTCTGCCCATCAATCGTGTCATGACCGATCAGGTTCCCGACGCCAACATCATGGACTACATTCCCATGGTGAATATCATGCCGTTTGGCATGTGCATGTCGCCCGCCAATCCGATGGTGGCGGCCGCGACTGCCGCTGCCATGGGCGTTCTGACTCCCATGCCGTGTATTCCCATGACGACGGCCCCGTGGGTGCCGGGAGCGCCCACCGTACTTCTCGGAAACATGCCCACCCTCGACAATACCTGCACACTCATGTGCATGTGGGCGGGAGTCATCACATTCGTGACTCCGGGAGAGTTCACGGTCATGGTGCCGTAAACCCAAGCTCCCTCTCTGGGCATGGCGACAGTTTCGGCTTGCAAGTCACTTTCATCTGATTATTCAGTTCCATCCCACAGTGCATTGAAGTTCTGCAGTCCGTAGAACAGCGACACTTCTACACCGCCGCTACCCCAGGGAATGTCCCACATGAAAACCTCTGGTTCCTCGCCTGCTTTGAGGTTTTTGTAGTCCCGGACAGACTTTACCGCCTTGACCAGATCGATGTACTTGTTAGGTTCCGTTTTGAGGAGCTTCTTTAATGTCCCGGGCGTCTTGGCGCCGATCTTCAACATTGCATCCATCACAGGCTTGATTTTCTTGACCTTGGAAGCCGATTTCGCCATCTTGCCCCAGTTTTCGCCCAAAGCCAGGTTGAAATCTCCATCGGCCTGCTGCCAGCCATTGAGTTGCTGAGGGTTGCTGACGCCCGTGATGAAGACGAAAGCCGCGCCCCCGCTAGCTCCCCAACCCAGACCGGCTCGATTCACGGAAGCCCCAATGGCCATCCATTTGGTCGGGTCATCGAGGGAAACTACGGCGCCGGTAATAGTTTCGATTCCGACGACAAGAAACATAGTGCCCACTTTTCCTACGATGCCGAGCCACGCATTCAGCTTTGGTTCTTCCGTCGTCTCGTGAACCGGCGCGATGCTCCCGTGTTTCGGCAAGTAAACAACTCCGGGACTCGGACACTTTTGCGTGTACTTGTCTGAATCGGAAAACATGTAGTTCGATCCGTCGCGTGTGGCATGACGGCATCCTATTTTGCGATTCAGATACCAGTTGATCTCCGCAAAATTACGTGTCTTGAAATTGAAGTAACAGAGATCGATGGCCGACATGCCCGAGTTTTGCACATCGGGTCGCTGCGCCAGCGTTTCCCAACTGTCGCGGGACGATACTGTGTATGGCATGCTGTTCTCCGGAACATAATCCAGCGACGACGGCATCGGCCTCGGTTCCTTAGCTATTGGCATGAGTTCGCCTCCCTGCGACTCACTCGCAATACGGTATTTGTCCCCAAAGTCACGGCTGCCTTCTTTCGGCTGAAAAACGGTTCCCCCGGGTACTAGCCCGCATCCGAAGGCGTAGGATTGGTCCCACTTCACCAGAAACGTTCGAAAGGCTTGCCTCTACGACTGATCCATTAAGCCCTATATTGCGATTCCATACAGAATTACTGGACTACTTCAGTTTCGTACCCTTGCTCCCATCATCCGCAGTATCCGGATCCTTCGGGTCCTGGGGAGAATCCGGACTGCCTCCGCTAGGATCGCTGGTCATCGCGGGCATACTGCCGCTATTAATGAATGCCATGGGTGTCCCGGTAATGTAAACGCCTCCGGGGCTGACGTCCACTGAACTGCCACCAGCCTTCAGCGTAATTCCCGCGGGACATTCGATTACGATGCCCGACTGTCCGGTGAGATGGATACTCATGGCAGTCATGGCGTATCCCATGGTGATGGACTCATTCTTGCCCCCAGTCACCGATAGCGATACGTTCCCGGTCACGCTCTCGCTCTGATTACCAGTAACCGAAAGAGACTTGTTCCCTGTGACGCTCTCCATCTGATTACCGCCAACGTTGAGCGACAAGTTGGTGTCGATCTTCTCGAAATGGCTGCCTTGGACGTGCAAGTGCTTGTCAGCCTGGATTTGTTCCTGCTGATTGGTGGTCACGATCAGATGGCGATTGGCGCCGATGAATTCCCGGGAGTCGTTCTCCACTCGCAGGTCCATGTCTTTCTCGGCGTTCATGAAGATCTGCTCTTGCCCCTTCAGATCTTCGAAGCGCAGTTCGTTGTAATTGGAAGAGCCTCCGCCTTTGGAGCTCCGCGACATGAATGTGCTGCGCGTCTGATTGTCAGGAAGCGTGTAGGGTGGCATCTGGTCAGCGTTGTAAACGCGACCAGTGATGACGGGCCGGTCAGGATCTCCCTCCAAAAAGCTCACCAGGACTTCCTGGCCAATGCGTGGAATCCACATGGCTCCCCAGTTTCCGCCCGCCCACGGCTGAGAAACACGAATCCAACAAGAACTGTTCTCATTCTTCTGTCCCAGGCGATCCCAGTAGAACTGCACAATCACACGACCGTACTTGTCGACCCAGATCTCTTCTCCGGACTTGCCGACAACCAATGCCGGCTGGGGCCCCTGCACAAAGGGCTTCGGAGTCACGCGGAGCGGGCGATAGGAAACAGATGCCGGGATGCAGGTGAAGTGGTTGGAATACGTTTCTCCTCCTGTGGTGCCAGCCGTTGTGTAACTCTGTCCGGCAGACCCGAGATGGCGAACTTCTGTTGTGAGATAGTTCGTGTTCTGATCGGAGCGGTAATGATTCTTCAGCTGGAACGAGAATCCTGACATGAGCGCGCGGGCGTTCCCCGCTCCAGAGACGACCATGTGCCCGGCTTCTTCCTCTTGCATGTGCACTTTAGCGACGGTGTCGCCTTCATCCTTAGTGGTATGGAGTCCGGGATAGTCATACAACTCCAGATCCTGGCTGGCAGAGAGGTTCACGACCGTGGGTTCGTTGGAGAGAAGGCTGGTCGAAGGCGTCGTGAAGTTGTAGTCGGTGACTGTGTACTTTCCGGTCTTGACCTCCTGCTCTACGTGCCAGTTGATGATCACTTCAGGGTCGGCCAGGCCACCGACTTCGGTGTCGTAGCTGATCGGAGAATTGGGGCAGGCGGGCAGATTGCTCGACTGATCAGCCAGCACCAGCGTGTGCTTGTTCTGGGTTGTATGGTCAAAGTAGTAGAAGATGCCGAACTCTTCCATGAGCCGTGAGACGAAGTTGAAAGATGTCTCGCGGTATTGCACACAATACTCAAGCTGCGGATAACTGCTCTTCAGGTTGAGCTTGAAATCCTTGAACCCGAATGGATCGAAGATCTTGCTGATAATGTCGGGTGCGGTCATGTTCTGGAAGATACGGCAATCTGCTTCTCTGGTCAGGAACCATAGCCAGGGCACAACCTGCGCGCGGTAATGAGTGAACAGCCGCTCATCGGTTTTGCCTTGAATGAAGCGGCTCACGTAACCGCTGATGTAGCGCGGAGAACCGTCAGGCAGTTGAATCTTGATCGAGACCTTCTGCCCGACAATGTCGTCAAAGGAAATGGAGTCGTTGTCGTATGCCAGCAGGTCGAGATCGTAGCTGAATAGGTGCGAAATGCCCTCATAGCCGGTGATCTCCTGCAGCAGGAGCACGTCCTTGCCCAGCGGAGTATCAATGGCATACAGCCGGTGATCTTGCGTGTAATTTTCGTCTGGCACAACCCCGCCCTTCGTTGCGGATTACTGCATAATATTTTCTGCGCCTTCGCGCGAATCCTCAGCGCGCTGCGGCTCTACTGGTACACAAATCCGCCGTCGGTTCCAATGCCGACATTAATTCGCGACATCGCTTCGCCGGCAGCCATGCCGGTCAACAACTGCCGCGAGATGTCAGGCAGCAGCGTATTCGTCAGAATGTTGTCGACGTTGCGGGCTCCGCTTTCGACTTCGGTGCATCGCTTTGCCACTTCGTCGATCAATGCCGCATCGTAGGTTAGATCGATCTTGTGGTTTTCCTGGATACGCCGCTGAATCTTGCCCAGCTTCAGCCGGATGATTTGCTTCATGTTTTCGTCGCGAATCGGCATGTAAGGAATCAGCACCATTCGTCCGAGGAAAGCAGGTTTGAAAATCTTGTTCAGCTCCGGCTTGAGCGCTTTTACCAGACCGTCCGGACCCGGCGCGGTTTCGGGGTCGGCGCACAGTTTGGCCATCGTGTCGGTGCCGGCGTTGGTCGTGAGAATAATGATCGTATTCTTGAAATCGATCTCGCGGCCTTCGCCATCTTCCATGTTGCCCTTATCGAACACCTGATAGAAGAGTTCGAGCACGTCGGGATGCGCCTTCTCCACTTCATCGAGCAGGACCACCGAGTACGGACGGCGGCGGACAGCCTCGGTCAGCACGCCTCCTTCGCCGTAACCGACATATCCCGGAGGCGAGCCTTTCAGCGTTGATACGGTATGCGCTTCCTGGAACTCCGACATATTGATCGTGATCAGGTTGCGTTCGCCGCCATAAAGAAGATCGGAGAGTGCGAGCGCGGTCTCGGTTTTGCCGACACCGCTCGGCCCGACTAACATGAAAACGCCGATGGGTTTGTTGGGATCGTCGAGCCGGGCGCGCGCCGTCGAAATCCGCTGGCTGATGATTTCGAGCGCATGAGTCTGTCCAATGACGCGCTGGCCAAGGACTGACGGCAGGGAAAGGACGGTGGAGATCTCGTCCTTCATCATCTTGCCGACAGGAATTCCCGTCCATCCTGAGATCACCTCGCCGACACTTTGTGCGTCGAGGGCCACTCGGATCATCGGCGATTCGCCCTGGAGAGCTGCTAGTTCGGACTCCGCTTCCGCGAGTTTGGCGCGCAATTCCGCTGGATCGACGGGCTTGGCAGCTTCCTGCACAGCCGTGGCCGTGGCGGACGCTGTCTCCGTTGCCACCGCGCTTGCAACTGGAGCAGACGGTGTGGCTTCGGCGGCGACGCCAGGAATCTCGGGTGCGCCCATGTTGCCTTTTCCATTCTGCGAGGCAACTGCGCCCTCCAACTGATTGCGTAGATCCCGGATCTTGGTTACCAGATCCCGTTCTTTGTCGAACCGCGTGCGTAACGTCGAGAGGCGCGCATCGATCTCCGCGCTTTTCGTCGCGATATCTTGCAACCGTTCGCGATGATCTGCGCCGGTGGCCGTCTCGCGCTCGAGAATTCTCTTCTGAACGGCAAGGTCGTCGAGTTGCCGAACGCTGTCTTCGATCGCCGGCGGAGTTGCGCTTTGCCCCAATGCAAGCCGCGCGCACGCCGTGTCGAGTACGCTGACTGCCTTGTCAGGCAACTGGCGTCCGGCCAAATAACGATGCGAGAGATGAACGGCTGCCGTCAGTCCCTCATCCAGAATGCGCACTTTGTGATGCTTCTCGAGTGCAGGCACAATTCCGCGCAGCATGGTCATGCACTGCGTCTCGATGGGCTCTTCCACCTTCACGACCTGGAAGCGACGTGCGAGTGCCGGATCCTTTTCGAAATATTTCTTGTACTCCGACCATGTTGTCGCGGCAATCGTGCGCAGTTCACCGCGGGCCAGTGCCGGCTTTAGCAGGTTTGCCGCATCGCCTTGTCCTGCTTGCCCTCCGGCGCCGATCATGGTGTGGGCTTCGTCGATGAACAGAACGATTGGAATCGGCGAGGCTTTCACTTCCTCAATCAACCCCTTCAGTCGGTTTTCGAATTCTCCTTTGATACCTGCACCCGCTTGCAGCAGAGCAAGATCGAGCGTGCGGACGATAACGTTGCGCAGCGGCGGAGGTACATCGCCGTCGGCGACACGCAGCGCGAATCCTTCCACAACGGCAGTCTTGCCGACACCAGCCTCGCCAGTCAGAATCGGATTGTTCTGCCGGCGCCGCATCAGGATGTCAACCACCTGCCGAATCTCGAAGTCTCGTCCCAACACGGGGTCGATCTTTCCATTCTTCGCCTTTTCCGTGAGATTGATGGTGAACTGGTCGAGGTTCGGAGTCTTCCCTCCCGGCTTCGGGCCACCCGATGGCGCACCGGGACCGGCAGTAGCAGCCGCGGCGGCCGCCGCCTCCACTTCCTCTCCCGAATTCGCAATGATCGAGGCAAAATCTCTCTTCAGTGCGTCTGGCTGAATCTTCTGGAATTCACGGCTGATGTCGCGCATCAGGCGTACCAATTCTTCATGGGTCGCCAGCGCGAGAATGGTGAAGCCGGTGCGAACCTGTCCCGCGTTGTAGTCGATGGACCCGATCGTCCACGCCTCGACCAGCATCCGCATGAGCGATGGGCTGAGAGCAGGAGTACGCGCATTCCCGGATTTCAGCCGGTCGAGAGCCCGGGCTAATTCACCGGAAAATCTCGACGTGTCGATCTCGAAATGCTTAAAGATGGCGGCGACATCGTTGTCGGTCGAGTCAAGGAGTTTGCTCAGATAGTGCTCGACTTCGATGTCATAATGCGTGCGGGCCAGGCAAAATCCTGCCGCAGCTTCCAACGTTCCGCGGGTCGAGTCGTTCAGCTTACCGATCAAAGATTTGAGATTCATAT
>Ga0066692_10001219_pt1 | contig 9871 bp, 8 predicted proteins | sample GraSoiAngelo_141_FD_66456 | JGI IMG/M metagenome (GOLD analysis project Ga0066692, IMG submission 66456) | Grasslands soil microbial communities from the Angelo Coastal Reserve, California, USA - 14_0929_12_40cm | ecosystem: Environmental > Terrestrial > Soil > Grasslands | place: USA... | reverse complement strand
TGGTGGCAGCGATATGGCGATACCGGCGGGGGAGTCTCGCGGGCCGCGAGATCGGCGGCGTGGCCATGGCGGTCATCGCGCACGTCGCGTTCGCCCTCGGCACGCTGTTGTTGAAGGACGCGCAGGTCAACCCACTGTTCGTCCTCGTTTGGCAAGCCGGTGTGGTCGGCGCGCTGCTCATCTACATCCGCTACCTCCTGCACCACGCGCTGCTGGAGGAGGCCGCGCACATGGGTTTTGCGGAAACGATTTGCCCCAACTGTCACATGCACATCGTCGCGTCGGGCTTCTGCCCCAACTGCGGCATGGCTCTCACCGCCGCGCCGGCCTCGGTCAAGCGAGCGCGCAAGCCACGTACCGACACGGCGACCAAGGCGCGCGGCAAAACCTAGATGGCGTTGACCTGCGCCCGATGCGGCGCTCAGAACCCTGACGGCAACCTCTACTGCCAGGCCTGTGGGACGCCGCTGACGGCGGCGGGCGCTGTTGCCGGCGCGCCGCCGGCATCGCCACCGGCGGCAGCTGCTGGAGCGTTTGCCGGGCCGCCGGTTGGAGCTGCGCCTCCGGTCGTGAGCCCGACCGGCTATCAGAGCCCGTACTACACACCTTCAGGCGTGGCCGCGCCTGTCCATCGCACGCCGTGGATGCTGATCATCGCGGGTGTCCTCGCCCTGACCGTGTTGATGGCGGGATTGGGCACCGCGCTCGCGGTCATCGGCAACCGCAACTCCCCCGGCGGCTCCGGGATCGGCAGTCCGCTGACGAGCCCGTCCCCTGGGGTGACGCCCACCCCGGTCGCCTCTCCGACCTCGAAGCCGGGCGCCACGACCACGGAGTCGAATGACGGGCTCACGGTCCCTGTGCCGCCGGGTTGGTCGGTGGCAAGCAAGGACAGCGAGACGATCATCCTGATGGACCCCAACTCCGAAGGAGACGTGACGCTGGCGAGCGGGCCCTCGAGCCCGGCCCAGTCGGCGCAGGACAACAAGAGCTCCATCGACGGCTACTTCAAGGGCAAATACCCGGACACGCGCAACTGCCCCAACACGTCGACGACCAACACCACGTTCAACGGGGCGAAGGGCATCAGCTGGACGATGTGCTTCACGCTCACCAGCGGCTCCCACTCGGTGCCGGCGGCGGCGTCGATTTTCGCGGGCGCCAACGCCAGCGGCAGCGTCTATTACGTCGTCATGGTGTTGACCCGGCAGGACAACCTGCAGGCGTATCTGAACGTGACCAAACCGGTGCTGCAAGGGGTCCACTGGAAGCTGTCCTGACCCAGGTCGCGTAGCACCCTGGTTGTATCGTGTGCCCCGGTGTTTGCCCGCTGGGGCCGGTTCGTCTATCGCTTCCGCTGGGTCACGCTGGTCGCGTCGGCGCTGCTGCTCGGCGTTTCCGTGATCGGAGTCCTGACCGGAGGCCAGCTCGAGGGTAACGGCGGTTTCGGGGCGGACCTCGAGGCGGGACGCACCGCCAGGCTGGTCGCGCGCGAAATCCACCGAGAGCAACCGGTGGCGGTGACATCGGGCATGACCCTGATCTTCAGCAGCTCGACGCTGAATGCGACCGACCCCGCTTTCCAATCAGCCCTCGAGGCGGCGATCGCGCCGCTCAAGAGCGATCCAAGGGTGACCGGCCTGACGACCCCATACGGCGTGCCGGCCAGCGAACAGGCCACCTTCATCTCACGCGATGGGCACCAAGCGCTGGTCATCGTGGAATTCAAAGACCGGTCCCAGAAGTCCGAGCAATATGTCAACGAGGTCGTCGCCGCTGTCCATCCAGGCCTCCTCACGGTCGTCGCCACCGGCCAGGTTCCGCTGAACCTTGCCTTCAACTCGACGCTCGACTCCGACCTTCAGCGAGCTGAATACGTTGCGCTGCCGGTCACGTTTCTGATGCTGATCCTCATCTTTGCGGCCGTCGTCGCCGCGCTGCTTCCGCTGGGGGTGGGACTGCTGGCGATCGTCGGCGGGCTGGCCGGCACGATGTTCCTCGCCCATTTCACCGATGTATCGCAGTACGCGACCAACATCGTGACCCTGATCGGACTGGCGGTCGCCATCGACTATTCGCTGTTCGTCGTCAACCGATTTCGGGATGAGCTCTCGAGCGGAGCTACTCGCGAGGAGGCGATCGCCATCGCCATGTCGACCGCCGGTCGTGCGATCACTTTTTCCGGCATCGCGGTCGCGATCGGCCTGTCCGCGATGCTGTTCTTCCAGGGCACCTTCATGGCCTCGATGGGCGGGGCCGGCGCGATTGTGGTCGCGATCGCCGTGCTGTACGGCCTGACCTTCCTTCCCGCCGCGCTGGCGATTCTCGGCCACAGGGTGGACTGGTGGCCCCGATGGGCGAGACGGATCATGCCCTCGCTGGGGACACGCCGGCCCGCGGGTACAGGAGCGTGGCATGGCATGGCGATGTGGGTCATGCGCCGGCCGTGGTTCGCTCTGATCCCCGCGCTTGTCGTGCTGGTCGCTTTGGGCACTCCATTCCTGCAGCTGCGGATGGCGAGCAGCGACGTCGACGCGCTGCCCCCGTCGAACCAGGCGCGCCAGGGTTACGACACGCTGGTGAGCGATTTCCCGGGTTGGAACGAGACCTCGATCGAGGCGGTCGCCTACTACCCCGACTCATCGCCTTTCACCCCCGAGCACGTTGGTGCAGCCTATGACCTGAGCCGCAGGCTCGCCGCCCTGCCCAACGTGATTCGTGTCCAGAGCATCTTCGACATCGACCCCAGCTTGAGCCGCCCGGACTACCAGAGCCTCTACTCAGGTCCTCGCGATTCACTGCCATCCCCGATGCAGGACGCGCTCGCGACGGGCGCCGGTCCGCACATCGTGCTGCTCAACGTGCTGACCAATAAGCCCTACACGAGCGATGAGGCGCGGGCGATCGTAAGGGCGGTGCGCGCCGAGCATCTGGCCGGCGGCCAGGTCCTTGCGACTGGCGGCACGGCTGAGGACCTGGACATCGTGAACTTCATCGTCCAGCGAACCCCTACCGCGGTCGGAACGGTGATTTTAGTCACGTACGTCATCCTCTTTCTGCTCACTGGATCGGTGGTGCTGCCGCTGAAGGCCGTGCTGACGAACCTGTTCTCGATCTCGGCGTCGTTCGGCGCGCTGGTCTTCGTTTTTCAGCAGGGTCATTTCAGCCGGCTGCTGGGTTTCACGGCGCAATCGATCGACCCCAGCATTCCGGTGATCCTCTTCAGCTTGGTCTTCGGTATGTCGATGGACTACGAGGTCCTGTTGATCAGCCGGATTCAGGAGGAGTACCAGCGGACCGGGGACAACCAGGCCGGCGTCGCGATGGGGCTGGAGAAGAGCGGGCGTTTGATCACCGGTGCTGCCGCGATCATGTGCGCCGTGTTCATCGCATTCGGGCTAGCGCAGGTCGTGATCATCAAATCGATCGGAATCGGCCTTGCGGTAGCAATCGCCATCGACGCCACGATCGTGCGCATATTGATCGTGCCGGCCGTGATGAGAATCCTCGGCCGAGCCAACTGGTGGGCGCCACGCCGGCTGGCTTTCCTCCACCGGCGGCTCGGTTTGAGCGAGGTTGCGGTGCCACCTCGCCTGCCGGCGAGGGAAGGGGTGTAGGGGGCGCTAGGGGTCGCCCCCTACGTTTGGGGGAAAGGACCGGAGGTGGCATCCGGTGCTTTCCAGGATGCCAGTGAGGCCTCACAGTCTCCTGTTACAAAGCTTGGAAGTTGCTAAGAGAGCAGCCGCGATCATGCTCCTGGTCGCCTGCTCCTCCGCGCCTGCCGCCCCGCCGTCCGCTAATCCCGCGGAGACCTGGTCGATGTACCGGGGCGACCTCGCGCGCGACGGCCATCCGCCGACCGCAAAATTGACCGATCGAACAGCGCCCCGCCTCGCCATCGCGTGGCGAGCTCATCTCGATGGCCCGGTCGATGGAACGCCGGCTGTGGCCGCGGGGATGGTGATCGCCGGCAGCGCTGGTGGCACGCTCGCGGCGTTCGATGCGAGAACGGGCGCGACGGTGTGGGCCAGGCACGGGCTCGGCGCTATCGCCGGCTCGCCGACGGTTGCCGCGGACCGCGTGTATGTAGGCACGCTCACGGGACACGTCTACGCTCGTCGCCTCTCGAGCGGCGATCAGCTGTGGGACTGGAAAGGCCCGCCGAACGCGAACGTATGGGCGTCGCCCGTCGCGTACGCGGATCTTGTGATCGCCGGCGTGGCCTCACCGTACGGTGACAACCCGCTCGTGCCCGGGCGGCTGTTCGGCCTCGACGCTGCGACCGGCCGTGAGCGCTGGATGATGTGCGTCCGGCCCGATTGCGCGGCCGGCGGCGGAGTCTGGTCGACGCCCGCGATCGATGCTTCGGGACGGGCGTTTGTCGGCGTCGGCAACCCGGAGGACGGGCTGCTCGCGTTCGACCCCAGCACCGGCAAACGCACGTGGCTCGCGAGCCTCTACCCCGATGCCGATCGTGACCTCGACATAGGAGCTTCGCCGGTCATCTTCGATCTGCGCGGTCGCGAAGTCATCGCGCAGGCGGCGGTGGAGGGGCTGTTGGCCGTCCTCGACCCGGCGACGGGTGACGTCGTCTGGTCGCGTGAGATCGTCAAGGGCAGCGCGGTCCACGGCCTCATAGCGTCGCCCGCGTTTGACGGCCGGCTCCTGTACCTGGGCTCGGCGAGTCCGCCGACTGGGTTGTTCGCGCTCGATCCGTCGGACGGCGCCGTGGCGTGGCGCCGCGACACCGACCTGCCGGTCTATTCGGCACCCGCGGTCGGGAATGGTGTCGTGGTGTTCGGCATGGGCGCGGTCTTCGGCGACCTCAAGACCGGTTCCGTCCTCGCGCTTTCGCCCAGCGGCAACATCTTGTGGACCTACGACACCCACTCGGCGGTTCGCAGCGGCCCTGCGCTGGCGGGCAATCTGGTCGTCGTCGGCGACAACGCGGGGGACGTGCTGGCGTTCCGGCCGAAGCTTTGACTAGCGCGCCGGGGCGATCAGGGTTACATTCGTAACCGCCACTGTCGGGGTTTTGTCAGGAGGTGCTCCGGATGAGGGTGCGAATCTTGGCCATCCTGTCAACAACGGCCCTTTTCGTATTGGCCGCTGTGCCGGCTTCCGCCAGTAGAGACGCCCACGGCTATCTGGCGCTAGGAGACTCAGTGGCCTTCGGCTACAGTCCTCTGATCTTTGGCAACGCAGATTTATTCGTGGGCTATCCGAATACGGTCGCCGCGACTCTCGATCTGCCCTTGGTGAATGCATCCTGCCCGGGCGAGACCACGGCGGGTTTCGTCTTGCGAACCCCCGCCACAGACTACATGTGCCTGCCTTACCTCAATTTCTCCCCACTTCACACCACGTACTCGGGCTCGCAGCTCCAGTTCGCGCTCAATTACCTCAGCACTCATCCCACCGTAAGTCTGGTCACTATCGACCTCGGGGCCAATGACGTCTTCAAGCTGGCGGCGGTTTGCCACGGCCAGGATACCGATTGCTTCGCCAGCGGAATATCCGGGGTGCTTACCAGCATCGACGCGAACCTTCGTCTCATCCTCGGCGAGATTCGCAACGTGGCCCACTACCACCACGCCATCGTAGTGTTGACTTACTACTCGGTCAGTTACGACCCAACAACCGCCACAGGCACCCAGCTGTTGAACGCACCAATCATTGATGCGGCGAACGCTTACGGCGGAATCGTCGCGAGTGGTTTCGACGCCTTCAAGCAGCCGGCGCTAAACGCGGGCGGCAGCAGCTGCGCCGCGGGTTTGCTGATCGTCGTGGCGCCTGGCGTTTGTAACGTGCACCCGAGCCCGGCCGGCCGCGACCTGCTCGCGGGTGCTGTAGTCGACGCGATCGCGACGAGCTGCCCGGCGGAAAGCGCGATGGGCTGCATGGAGCGAGACCAGGGTTAGCTGGCGGGGGCCAGCGGCAGCTCCACCTCGAAGGTGGCGCCTCCGCCGCTGGTTTCCTTCACGTCGACGTGCCCGCCATGTGCTGCCACGACCGCGTTGACGATCGACAGCCCCAGGCCGGCGCCGCCGCTGTCGCGGCTACGGCTCGGGTCGGCGCGATAGAAGGGCTCGAAGATCCGCTCCTTGTCCTCCGTGCGCAGCCCCGACCCGTGGTCGGCGATCGACAGCCGCGCGGTGCCGTTCAGCGTCGTCACCGCGATCTCGATGGGTGTCGTCCCCGGCGTGTGGACGAGCGCGTTGCGGACCAGGTTGCCGACGACCTGTCGCAGCCGTGTGTCGTCCCCGGACACGACCACCTTGTCGGGCGCCTCGAGCGTGATCTCGCGCTGCGGCGCCACGACGCGGGCGTCGGCGGCGGCATCGCGCGCGATGACCTGCAGGTCGACGGGCTCGGTTTCGAGTGGACGGCCCTGGTCGAGTCGAGCGATGAGGAGCATGTCGTCGACGAGTGCGGACATGCGGACGGATTCTTCTTCGATCCGGCGTCGCGCCAGGTCGGCATCGACGGGGGAAGCGGCGGCCCCGCGGCGCAGCATCTCGGAGTAGCCCCGGACGGAGGTCAGGGGCGTGCGGAGCTCATGGGACGCGTCGGCGATGAACCGGCGCAGGCGTCTTTCGGACGCGGTCCGCTGGGCGAAGGCGGCTTCGATCTGACTCAGCATCGCGTTGAGGGCGAGGCCAAGGCGACCGATCTCCGTGCGTGGTGTCGCCGGTTCCACTCGCCGCGTGAGATCGCCGGCGGCGATGTCTTTTGCCACCGCGCCCATTCGGCGCAGTGGACGGAGTCCGATCTCGATGATGACCAGGGCCAGTACCACGGTGGCAGCGACCACGGCGAGGCTGATCAGCGCCTCAGTCTGGAGCAGCGCGCTCAGCGTCGACTGCACGTCTGTCAGGGGAATGGCGAGCACGACGAACTGACCGCCGAACCTGCCTTCCGGCCAGTCTGTCATGCGGTACTGAACGCCCTCTGTGCCACTCACGTCGTACGGCGGCGCGGGCTTGTCCGTCCCGTAGTTGGGCAGGGTCTTGGGGAGGTTGGGCCGCGCGGTCGGTGAGTTCGCGAAGTTGGGTGACACCACCTTGCCGTCAACCACCGATCCGTCGCTTCCGATCAGCTCGACCACCGTGCCGACCGGGAATGGAGGGTGCTGTCGACTTGTGGGCCCGGCGCCCAGCGCGCTGGCGGCCTCGTCCACTCCGTTGGTCAGCTGGTAGTCGACTCGACCGATCAGCGAGTTCTTCAGCAGGACGTAGGTGGCGATGTTCGCCACCACGAGACCGATGACGACGAGCGAGATGACGCCAATCAGAAGCCGCCCGCGCAGCGACAGGGTCATTTTCGTGGCGTTCGGAGCACGTACCCCACGCCGCGCACAGTCTGCACCAGCGGCGGGTCGTAGCGGTCGACTTTGCGCCGAAGGTAGCTGATGTAGGTCTCGAGGACGCTGGCATCGCCGCCGAAGTCGTAATGCCAGACGTGGTCGAGGATCTGGCTGCGGGTCAGCACGCGGCCGGCGTTGATCAGCAGGTAGCGGAGCAGGCGGTACTCGGTGTTGGTCAGCTCGACGACGTGACCGTGGCGTCGAACTTCATGGGCTTCGTCGTCGAGCTCCAGGTCGGCGAGCGAGAGCTTCCCGGTCTCCGAGTCGCTGCCATGCCGGCGCAGCACGACCCGTACCCGAGCCATCAGCTCCTCGATGCTGAACGGCTTGGTGACGTAGTCGTCGCCGCCGATCGTCAGCCCGTGGACCTTGTCCTCGGTCGCGTCCTTCGCGGTCAGGAAGATGATCGGCACCTTGTTGCCGGCGCTGTTCATGCGTTTGAGGACCTCGATGCCGTCGATGTCGGGCAGCATCACGTCCAGGATCACGAGTGACGGCGCGAACTGGGTGACGGCGGTCAGGGCGCCGCGGCCGGTGGCGGCGGTCTTGACGTTGAATCCTTCGTAGCGAAGCGCCATGGCGACGAGCTCGGTGATGTTCGGCTCGTCGTCCACGACGAGGACCCGGGCGCCGTCCTTGTTCACGATGACCATGCTGATCGAGATTCCTGTGAAATTGCTCAGAGAATAGTGGGGATCAGCTTCGATTTGGCTGGCTGGGGCCAGCTGGGGGTGCGCAGCACGGTGCCGTCGCGGTGCACCAGCCGAGCGGCCAGGCGGTGCAGCTCGAGCCAGGCGGGCGCCTGCTCGCTCATGACGATCGCGGCGGTCGAGGCGATGTTCGCGTCGACGCAGCTTGAGGCCACCACCGTCGCGCTTCGCCAGCAGCTCTCCGCGGGCATGCCCGTCGCGGGGTCGACGATGTGATGCAGTACGGTGCTGCCGCGCACCCATCGCCGCACGGTCGTGCCCGAGGTTGCGACCCCGCCGTTCGCGATGCTGATGGTCTCCTCGGCGTCCGAGATCGGAGAGGCGCTGTCCTCGCTGGCCTGCACAGCCCACCCTGCGTGCGGGGCGTCGCCGGCGACCGCGATGTCGCCGCCGAGGCTCACCAACACGCCGCCTCCGGCTGCGTTGTGTGCGGCGGCGGCCGCCAGGTCGGAGGCCAGCGCCTTGGCGGTCGCCCCCAGGTCGAGCTCGACACCACGCGGAATCACGATCGATCGCGTCGCCGCGCTGAAACGGATCGCCTGCCAGCCCGGGATGCGCTGCGCGACCAGTCGCAGGGGACCGCCGCGCGGCTCGACCGACGCGAAGTCGCTGTCGTAACCGGCCAGGCGGATTGCCGCGCCGACCGTCGGGTCGACCGCGCCGTCCGTGAGCTCCGCCCCGCGCAGCGCGGCGGCGATCGCCTGGGCGAGCAGCGGGCTGATGATGGTGACCTGGTCTGGTCTCGCATTCAGCATGCTGAGCTCGCTGTCCTCACGAAACCGACTTGCCGCGAAGTCCATCGCTCTGACGACCTCGTCCACCGCTTTCTTGGCCGCGACCAGCGCCTTGGGCCTGGTCACGACGACCCGAAGCGAGCAGCCGAGCGCGCGATCGTCCGCGATGCCGAGGACGGTGGCGCTCATTTTTTGACCTGCGAGCGGCGCAACGCGATGGCGAGCACCGGGCAGTCCTCGACCGCCCGCCGCGCGTGGGGGAGCAGGTGCGCGGGGAGGGGTTCGGGATTGACGATGGGGTAGCCCCAGTCGTCGAGGCGGATCAGCTCTGGCAGGAGCTCCGCGCACAGCCCGCGACCGTCGCACTTGATCGGATCGACCACGAGCCTCACGCCGCGCGTCTCAGATCATGTGAGCCGTGATTCGCAAAGTCACTCGCGAAGACCCTCAGTGCCGAAGACAGGAACATGACCGCGCCATCGGGATGCCGGCATGCTCCCCGGCCTGGTACTTCGTCCACCCAGCGGTTGAGTCGCGAGAGGTCGCGACCGTCCGAGCGGTTGTCCGCGATGCGGGTGCACGCGTCCGCGAGCGCCCTCAGACCGAAAAAGCACGGACCGCATTGCGCCGAGCTCTCGGCAGCGAGGTAGCGCATGATGCCGGCCGTCTCACAAACGGGACAGGCGCTCGCGGGGAGCAACCCGATCACGCCGCAACCAAGCCGCGCGCGGTGGTCGAGAGGCAGCTTCCAGGCCTCCGCAGGCTCCATCCACGAACCGAAGTAACCGCCGACCAGGACGGCCTTCGGCTGCTCGGTGACACCGCCGCCCTGGCGCACCGCATCGCCGATGCTCGTGCCCAGCTCGACCTCGAGGACGCCTGGGCGCGCGATTCCGCCGGCCAGTGTGATGAGCGTCGAGGTGGGCCTGCCACCCCTCGCGATGAGCGCGATGTGAGCGAGCGTTTCGACGTTCTGGACGAGGGTCGGCGCCCGATCGACGCCTTGCTCGAACGGCAGCGGCGGCGCCGTGGTCGGCGTCGCGATGCCTTCGTTGAGGAAG
>Ga0066692_10001201_pt1 | contig 9923 bp, 6 predicted proteins | sample GraSoiAngelo_141_FD_66456 | JGI IMG/M metagenome (GOLD analysis project Ga0066692, IMG submission 66456) | Grasslands soil microbial communities from the Angelo Coastal Reserve, California, USA - 14_0929_12_40cm | ecosystem: Environmental > Terrestrial > Soil > Grasslands | place: USA... | reverse complement strand
ATGGCCCCGGGAAAGATCTCCGATCGGTGCTGTGCTAGGCACGAGCACTCCGGTTGAAGAGCTAAGTACAAAAGCCTCTCCAGCAGTAGTCCATATAGAAGTATCTAGCTATCGAACTTCAGCAGATGACGGCGATGAAATTAAGAATCAGACCCTCACCAAGCGGCAAGGATCAGGTTCGGGTGTAATCGTCGACCCCGATGGGTACATCATCACCGCTTTTCACGTAGTCAAAGGGGCAAGACGAATACGGGTTGAACTCGACAGACGTGTCCGTGCTAACTCACCTGCTGGTGAACTCTTGAACGGGAAGCGCAGATCGTCATTTGAAGCGAGAATTATCGGTGTGTCCAAAGAGGCAGACGTTGCTGTCCTGAAGATCGAGGCTCAGGGCCTGCCCACGATCGCGTTCTCTGAATCCAACAACCTCAAACAGGGACAACTGGTTGCTGCTTTGGGAAGCCCCGAGGGACTCCGAAACTCACTTTCGTTGGGAGTCGTGAGTTCGGTAGAGCAGCAAATTGAACCTGACGATTCTTTGGTATACGTCCAGACGGACGTCGCACTAGCTGCGGGCAGCAGTGGCGGACCATTGGTCGACATTCAAGGAGGAATGGTCGGAATCAACGTATTCAGCTTAACGCAACGAGGAAGAGAAGAAGGCCTTGGGTTCGCGGTTCCCAGCCCGATGGTCCGGTTCGTTTACGGTCAGATTCGGCATTATGGTTTTGTTCCGAGGCCATATTTCGGTGTGGACGTGCAAGGGATAACACCAACTCTGGCTTCAGCACTGGGGTTGCCGACGGATTCGGGCGTGATCGTCGCGGGTGTTGGTCCAGGAAGTCTAGCCCAAAACGAGGGCCTGCAGGCGGGAGACGTGCTTGTTAGCCTCGATGGAATGCCCCTGCAAAATGTTCCTCAACTGACGTGGTTACTTCTTCACAAGCACATAGGTGACCGAACACGGCTTGAGATCCAGCGAAAGTCGAGCAAGATTGTTTTGGACGCGTCTTTGATCAGTGAGCCTTCGGATCCTGAGGGCTCCATCGCGACGATTGATATCGAAGAAAACCTCGTGGCCAAGTTGGGTATCGTGGGTTCTGCACGGAAGCACGGAACTGCTGGGCCGTCCCCCACAGCCTCGGGGCCGGGTGTGTTAGTCGTGGCTCGGCTGCGCGAAAGCGACACGCGAGCCGAATTAGCCGCCGGCGACGTGATCTGCTCCGTGAACTCCGTCCCGATTACTTCGGTCGCACAGTTACGCGCGACCATCGAGAGTTTTAAACCTGGGGACGCGATTGCGCTACAGTTGGAACGGAAGGGCAAGCTGATGTACATGGCGTTCGAAATGGATTGAGAGCCTACAGCACATCTTCGCTCTGCATCTGCTTCACCACAAGCTTCACCAATTCGTTGATTGCCTTATGGGGTTTGGAAGGATTGAATGTGTCAGTAATGCCCGTCCACACGAGTTCTCCCTCCTGCGAGGAGACTACATAAAAATTAGTTTCGATGCGTACCTTCTTTTCTTTTTTCAGATAGTCGGGAGCGTAGACTACCGGGTATACCGCGCCGTAGTATCCATAGAAGCTATTGTAATAAGGATACGGAACCATGTAGGGACCACCGGGGATATAGGTGATGGTATTTTCCACCTTGATCAAGCGCGACACTACAACGGCGTCAATCTTGTTCTCGCGGATCTGGGTCCTGAGATAATTGAGGTCAAACTGGGTACCCTCGGGCCTGAGCAAGATAATGTTGCCAGGAATCGCCTCCACGCCAGTAGCGGCAAGCTGCGCGGCCAGAGCATCCTCGAAGTCGGCGCGAATCCCAGTTTTGTCGCTCAGCCCCAGGGCCAGCACCCGCTGAAATTTCTTGCTTGATGTATGGTTTGGATTCTTCCAGCTCATTACGACCTTGCTGGACTTAGCGGCAGCCAATACGACCGCCAACAGACAGATAGTCAAGGTCCCGTTCCAGCGATGCATCGACATTTGTCCTCGAAAAGAGAAAAGCTTCGGCTAATTAGGAGTGCGCCGGCCATACAGCAAGGACCGCATCCATTGCGAGTCCGGTTGACGTAAGCCTCTCAAAACGGGGATTAGCCCGACGCTTGATGTGCTCAGCCGAGCAGACTCCGCACGTGGTTGCCGCTGCAGATCCGGCGCGCGAGCTCACGAATCCCTCAACATCTTCAGGAGGGGCGAACAACCCCGCTTCCTCTGCTCGATCAGGGCCGCGATTCTCGTTCGCTGCGCGATCCCCGGAATCCGCGTTTCGAGTCCTTCCGCATGCAACAGGTCGCGCACGTCCCCGTGGACCTCGGCCAGTGCGAGCGATGCCCCCGCTTGCGTTACTTGTTCATCGAGGTGCCTGAGCATCCGTACTCCTGCCAAGTCGATATTCGCCGAAGTGGAGAGGTCGATAACCACCAGTTCTATCCCGCCGGGTCGACGCATGCGTTCCAGCACCGCGTTTTTTACGTTCTCAGCATTGAAGTAAAACAGCCCTGCTTCCACCCGTAGCACCAGAACGCGCGGGATCGCTTCACTTTCGGGATAGCGCGATGAATCGGCAAAGCCATCAGTGCCGGGCAGCCGTCCCAACACGGCTATTCTGGGAAAGGAGGCTCGTTTGAGCAGCAGCAGGATGGAAAAAATAGCGGCCAACAACACGCCCTTCAGGATCCCAAATGCCAACACTCCCACCGCGGCCACCATGGCCACGCGAAATTCCATTCTGCTGACCCTATACAGATGCTGGAGTTCGCGGGGCCGGATCAGTCCCCCCACAGCGATCAATACGACCGCAGCCAGAACCGGCTCGGGCAGGTTGTGCATCAGTCCAGTCAGAAACAGCAGGACGACACCGATGCCGGCAGAGGCAACAACCAGAGCCATCGGCGTTTGCGCACCCCCCTTTTCGTTCACGGCCGATTGCGACATGCCTCCCGCGAGCGGGTAGCCTTGTCCTACCCCGGCTGCAAAGTTGGAAATTCCCAGCGCCAGTAACTCCTGGTCTGGGCTGATGGGATAGCTATGCTTGAGGGAAAATGTCCGGGCCACGGAGATGCTCTCCACGTATGACAGCAGAAAACACGCTAGTGCAACTCCAAGCAGGTTATCCACTTCGCTCCATTGCACAACCGGCCAAGCAAAATGAGGAAACCCTTGGGGAATCGCGCCCACCGTTTTCACGCCTCGACCACTCAGCGAAGAGAACGACATCACCACGATCGAGAGGGCAACCACAAACAGCGCGATTGGCCGTCGGGGCAACAGTCGCTCGCCTAAGACAAGAAGCGCGAGAGCACCCAGTCCTACACCCAGGGTTGCCAGATTGGTCTCCCCGAGGTGCCAGAAGACTTCGATAATCCGAGTGAAGAAATTGCTCCCCCCACCCCTGATGCCGAACAACTTCGGCAGTTGGGTGGAAGCGATGACCAGACCTGCTCCGACCTTAAACCCGCTGAGCACCGTCTCGGAGACAAAATTGGCGATATTGCCCAAACGGAGCGTCCAGGCAAGGATGCCGATAAACCCTGCCAGCAACGCTACTGCCGCCGCTAGGTGGGTCTGGCGCAGCGCATCTCCAGCCGCCAACGTACTCAGGGCTGACCCAATCAAAATCGAGATTGCGGAGGTTGGGCCGATGGCTAGCTGTCGGGAGGTTCCGAAAGATGCGTAGGCGAGACCTCCCACCAGGTAACAATAAAGACCAGCTTGAGGGGGCAAGCCGGCAAGCGAAGCATAGGCCACTGACACCGGAACGGCGTAGGCTGCCAGGGTAAGTCCCGCAACCATGTCCGGACGCAGCCAGCTTCTCTGATATCGCGGCAACCACCCGATGACGGGGAGCGCCGAACGGATGCGATTACGCCAGGGGTGATCGTCATCCGACTGGGTCCTCATTGAGTTCCCTCCCCTGCACCCTCGGTTCGGCTATCAGGCCTCCGCACCACCTACCCGGCAACCTGCTCACGAGTAATCCGAGCCACCATGTCTGATTTCGCGATTTGCAACACATCGGCCGGTTTCAAACGAGCGAACGAATCAAGCGTGCGCGCGATGACTCCGGTCCATCCGGTTTGATGGCTGGCCCCAAGTCCGGCGCCGTTGTCCGCTTGGAAATACTCGTAGAACAAAATGTAATCCTTCCAGTGCGGGTCTTCCTGGAACTTCTTGGTTCCGCCATAGACGGGGCGCTTGCCGTTTTCATTGCGGAGAAAGATGCTCGACAATCTACGCGCAATCTCTCTTGCCACCTCAAACAACGTCATGAACTTTCCAGAACCCGTGGGGCACTCGACCTTGAAGTCGTCGCCGTAGAACTGGTAGAGGTTCAGCAAACCGCGGATCAAGAGTAAATTCACCGGCATCCAGACGGGGCCGCGCCAGTTGGAATTACCCCCGAACATCCCGTTATCTGACTCCGCCGGCAGATATTGGACTTTAAATTCCTGTCCGTTCAGGTTGAACACAAACGGATGCTCCAGGTGATATTTGGACAGGGAGCGGATGCCGTACGGACCAAAGAATTCATTTTCGTCGAGCATGTAAGCCAGAATGCGCTCGACTTTTTCCTTGTTGCAAACCGACAGGAGTCGACGCTCGGCGTACCCCACGAACGTACCATCCGCCGGTGCAATATGCTTGAGCAAGTCGGGATGGCGCTTCTTGAACAAATCAATCAGTGCCTGCAGCCGCGGATGGCGCACCAAGATGCCTTGTGCTTCCAACACGCTCGACGCGCAGAGTGGAAGCAATCCCACCATCGATCGGACTTTCAGTCGCATCGCGTCGCCATTCGGGAAATGGAGGAGATCGTAAAAGAATCCTTCCTTGCTGTCCCACATCTCGTCGTGGTTCTCGCCAATGCGGTCCATGGCGTAAGTGATCCAGACAAAGTGTTCGACAAAACGGTAAGCAACGTCCTCATACATGGAGTCGTAGTCCGTCAGAATGAGCGCGATCTCCAGCATGTTCTGGCAATAGAAAGCCATCCAGGCGGTACCATCTGCCTGATCGAGGTGACCGCCCGTCGGGAGTTGGGCACTGCGGTCGAAGACTCCGATATTGTCGAGTCCAAGAAACCCGCCGGCGAAGACGTTCTTACCCTCAGGGTCTTTCCGGTTAACCCACCAGTTGAAGTTCAGCATCAGGCCTTGAAACGAGCGCTCCAGGAAACGAAGATCCGCTCGGCCCAACTCTTTTTCAATGTTGTAAAGAAATAGTGTTGCCCAGGCATGCACAGGTGGATTGACGTCACTGAAATTCCACTCGTAGGCGGGGATCTGTCCGTTGGGATGCGAATAGAGGTTCCGCAGCATCAGCAGAAGCTGATCCTTGGCAAAATCAAAGTCCACCAACGAAAGGGCAATCGTATGAAAAGCCAAGTCCCACGCTGCATACCAGGGATATTCCCATTTGTCGGGCATCGAAATGATGTCTCGGTTCAGCATGTGGAACCACTCGGCATTGCGAACGTTCTTCTGATCAGATCCGGTCAGCGGATGACCTTCATGTTCCTCGAGCCAACGGTCGAGGTCGAAATAGTAGTATTGCTTGCTCCACAACATCCCGGCCAGAGCCTGGCGGTGCACGCTGCGTTCATCCTCACTCAAAGAATGAGGGGTGATTCGGTCGTAGAATTCGTCGGCATCGGCCAGGCAAGCAGCAAATATCTGGTCGAACGTAGCGAAGGCGTCGGCTGGTGGTTTCGCACTCAGGCGCAACCGGACTACCTTGCTGCCACCAGCTTGGACTTCAAGACGATAGAGAGCCGCGGCCTTAGTGCCCAGCTTGGAGGGATTCACAGCATCGTGATCGCCGGCGATCACATAATTATGAAAAGCATCTTTTACAAATGGCGACGGATTAGATTGGCCCCACAGGCGACTCGCGTTGGACTCATTTTCCGTAAACAACAGTTCTGGATTACCGTCGCACTGAAGCGTGCGGTCACCCAGCTGATCATGCGAAGCCAGTACTGTTCCCTCTTTCACCTGCTGTATCCCCGGCTTGAGTGCACCCTCGTCCCATGACCAGGTATTGCGAAACCATAGTGTCGGGAGCAAATGAATCTCTGCCGCTTCCGAGCCACGGTTGTACGCCGTGATGCGAACCAGCAAGTCCTCCGGATCTCCCTTGGCGTATTCGACGAACACATCGAAATATCGATCAGCATCGAACACACCCGTATCGAGCAGTTCATACTCCAGGTCTTCGCGTGATAAGCGCCCATTTGTTTCCACCAGGACGCGATAAGGGAATTCCTGCTGCGGATACTTGTACAGGTACTTCATGTAGGAGTGCGTCGGCGTGCTGTCGAGATAGAAGTAATATTCCTTCACGTCCTCGCCGTGATTGCCTTCGCTATTGGTTAGGCCGAACAGGCGTTCTTTCAGGATGGGATCCCGGCCGTTCCATAGTGCAATCGCGAAACACAGTTGCTGCTTGTCGTCGGAGATACCGGCCAGGCCATCTTCCCCCCAGCGGTAAGCACGGGAGCGAGCCTGGTCATGGCTGAAATAATTCCAGGCATTCCCGTCCTGGCTGTAGTCTTCCCGCACTGTCCCCCACTGGCGTTCACTGAGATACGGTCCCCATTTCTTCCATGGAATTTCCTTTTCGCGGGATTCGTTCAGCCTGCGCTGTTCGTTGGTTTCAACGTAGGCAAGGTGAGGTTTCTGGCTCAATTTCATTGCGATTTCTCCGAGGAGGTGAGCAGCATCCCGCGCGTAATACTAGGGGACCTTGCTAAGTCTCGGTACTGACAGAACTGACAGCTGAGTGCTGGTGCGATAAGCACCTTTAGGCGGGCATCGTCATCATCCATGGAACCCTGGCTATTCCTGACGAGGATTGAAGGACAAGTCAATGGCACGATGCATCGTCGTGAAAGCTGCGACTCCCGAACATCGACGCCAGGAAATGCCCACACGTGATGATCTTCTGGGAGAGCGGCTCATCGCGCAGGGCATTGGCTGATAGTGCATATTTCGCTGTGTCCATAGACTTTCGCGCTTCTACCAGTTTGTTGCTCCACTGGCGCACGGCCTCGAACTCGTTGTTGAGCAACTGAAGAGCATTGCGATCCGCTTCGGTCCTGGCCGCTGTGGACGCCAAATTGACATTATGCGAGGCTTGTTCGCGGTAGGTAGCCACCCAACCGTCTGTGACTTGGTATCCATTTTGAATGGCGTAGGCGAGAGTGCTAGCCCATTCTCTCATCTCGGCTATCGCTTCGATCCCTGCCTTCATGAAGTCCTGCGACAATCCGGGGTCGTCCGCCGGACTTGGAGGCGGAACGGTGGTGGGACTACTCACCGTGGGAATGGGTAAATTCAGGACAATGCGGCTCGCCTCGAACCGCAACGACCCATCGGTGATACGAGCCACCGCGTCCAGATCAACATAAAAGCGGCCGTCGATCTTGACTAAGTCCGCTTGCCCGGCCTGTCCGTTGATAACCAACGTGCGGCTTTGATGGTTCACTTGCGCCAACGTGGTTCCGGGTACGGAGACCAACACCAGGCACATTACTGAAATACTCCACAAATGCTTTCGCATGAGGTGCGTCCCCAACCGAGCGTTCGACGCGCAGAGTGCTTTGGCGATACCGAGGCTTAGCTTAAACACGAGCGCGGCATGGTTGAACTGTCAAGAATGATAGTTCTGTCGGCATCGCAAGAAACGCCCTTGACGTAGATGGGCAGCGCACCTCAAAAGTCTGGCGGTGGTCAGAGCGCTATTCGCCAAAAGGACTGGCTCGCCCTGCCAGGCCTTGTGAGGAGCCAAACCTGTTCGATCTGCGAGTTTCTCGCTGAGACAGTCTGGAGGAGAATTCAGGCGTAAGGACCACGAACTGTCCTGCACAGGCAAAGCGTTGGCGTGACTCAAGCGCGTTCTGGCCCCGGACATTCGAAATGAAACCGAGAAATTAACATAATTTTGACGGTCATCCCAACCTGAAGAACTGTCAATTTTGGCAGTCGTGCCCCGCTTCTGCGAGGGTGATCATTGAGTTGACACTCGAGAGCATCTGATCCGCGGAGAAGTGAAATGAAATCACGAGAACTCAGGCGCAAAGCCATATACCGGGATACGAGAACTTGGCCCCGCCCGGCAGGACCGCGACGGCGGTTGGAAGGACACTCGCTATGAAACCGAAACACTGCCGGTCAGGATTTGCGACTCCCATCATTCGAAACCTCATGGCGCTCCTTTGCTCAGTCGTGCTTGTACCTGGAGATTTTGGTCTGCTCGCAAGTCCCGCTCCACTGCAGGCGGCCGCCGCTGGTGACGAATCGGCTGCTGTGGTTCCGCCCGACCAACTCGATTCTCTAGTTGCTCCAATCGCGCTCTATCCTGATCCGATGTTGAGCCAAACGCTGGTGGCTTCCACCTACCCCCTGGAAATTATCCAGCTCCAGCAGTGGTTGGGGAAAAACAAGAACCTGAAGGATAAAGCTCTCGCCGATGCGGTGGCGAAGCAGCCCTGGGATGCAAGTATTCAGGCCATGGCAGCGCTTCCGGATGTGGTTAAACAGATGGCAGAAAACATCCAGTGGACGACGGATCTCGGCAATGCTTTTCTGGCGCAGCAGAGCGATGTCATGGACGCGGTACAACGTATGCGCAAGAAAGCCAAAGACGCGGGGAACTTGAAATCAAGTGAGCAGCAGAAAGTAGAAACCCAGGTGGTCGAAAGCAAGCAGGTCATCGTGATCCAGCAGGCCAGTCCGGAAGTTGTATATGTACCCAGTTATAACCCGACTGTCGTATACGGAGCGCCGGCTTATCCGTACCCGCCCATTGCGTATCCGCCGCCGGGGTATTACGCCGCGGGTATGGCGATTTCATTTGGCGTCGGGCTCGCAATGGGAGCGGCCTGGGGCGGCGGCTGGGGCTACAACAACAACTGGGGCGGTGGCAACAACAATATCAACATCAATACCAACAACAACTTCGTAAAAAACTCCAACCGTCAGAACGTCTCAAATCGGTCAGGCGGCGGCAACAGCTGGCAACATAATCCACAGCACCGCGGAGGCGCCCCTTACTCGAATCGGGCGACTGCAAACAAGTATGGTGGCTCGGCTCGCGGAGATTCCATGGCCTCGCGGCAGGACAGGGCGCGCCAGAACCAGGGTCAGCGTGGAGACAGGCAACAGGCAGGTTCTCGCGACCGCAACTCTTCGGGTGGCCGCCAACAAGCAAGCACTCGCGACCGGGGCAATGCTTCGGGGGGACGCCAGCAGGCAGGCGTCAGCGACCGCACGTCTGGCGGCCGCGACGCCGGCAACCGGGGTTCAGGAGGGAACACGGGTAATCGAGGGTCGGGCGCCAGCGCTGGCAACATGAGTTCGAATCGTGGTGGCGGAGGCGGCGGAGACCGTGTCGGCAACCGCAGCACTTCCAGCGGCGGTGGAGGATCCCGTAATTCCAGCGCCTTTGGGGGTAGTTCCGGAGGCAGCGCACGGGCCAGCAGCTCCCGCGGGTCCTCCAGCATGGGAGGTTCCCGGGGCGGCGGTTCGCGCAGCGGCGGCGGCGGCGGAAGGCGGAGGTGAGGACGTCATGACTAAGGAGAAGCACATGAAATCAAGACCATCTACCTCTATCACACGGAACTCTCTGCTCGTGTTCTGGGTCGCCATCCTATCGTGTACTCTGGCAGTCACTGTCTATGCACAGTCGACAGCGCAGGCACAAAAGGCGTTTGACACGCCTCAACAGGCCGTCGAAGCGTTGATTGCGGCAGCGGGCAGCTATGACGTTTCCGCCCTGCTTGAAATCTTCGGTCCAGACGGCAAGGACTTTATTGTCTCTGCAGATCCGGTTAGGGACAAGAACGTTGCTGCTGCGTTTGCCGCGAAGGCCAATGAAAAGAAAGTCGTAACCATAGACCCGAAGAACAAG
>Ga0066692_10001195_pt1 | contig 9932 bp, 7 predicted proteins | sample GraSoiAngelo_141_FD_66456 | JGI IMG/M metagenome (GOLD analysis project Ga0066692, IMG submission 66456) | Grasslands soil microbial communities from the Angelo Coastal Reserve, California, USA - 14_0929_12_40cm | ecosystem: Environmental > Terrestrial > Soil > Grasslands | place: USA... | reverse complement strand
GCCCAAAGCGTGCAAACGTCCTGCCGGCAGAAACACGGCGTCGCCTGTCTTCACTTGGATTTTGTGAACGTAATCGGCTGCCGTGCCGTCGCGGAGCGCCTTCTCAAACTGATCTCGCGTAATCGATTCACGAAACCCGAGATAAAGCTCCGCGCCTGGATCGGCTGCAACAACGTACCAAAATTCGGTCTTTGGTTCACCTCCCAATTTACTGGCGACTTTTTCCGGCGGATGCACTTGCAATGAAAGCTTCTCGTGCGCATCAAGAAGCTTGACCAACAGGGGAAATCGAGATGCGTCGGGAACGTTCCCGAAGATTTCGCTCCGACCTTGAATCCACAATTCGTGCAAAGTTTTTCCGCGCAGCGGCCCGTTTACGACAACACTTTGCGCTTCCGGTCGATCAACGATTTCCCATGATTCTCCAATCCGTTTCTGCGCTGGCAGCTTTTTGCCGAACTCAGATTCGAGACGCCGCCCGCCCCAAATGCGCTCCATGAAGATCGGCTCAAACACGAGAGGGCCGCTGAGATTGAGTTTGGACATGATGCGATTTGAGCAACTGTAGCGGCTGCCGTGACGGCTGCATCTAATTTGCAGGCGAGACGACTGGCCAACGAAGGGATGAATTTCATGCGTTTTGTAAAATACTGGCTGCCACTCCTGCTTTGGGTTGGCGTGATTTTCCTCGGCTCAAGCGATATGATGTCCGCGGAGCGCACGTCGCGATTCATTGTCCCATTTTTGCGCTGGCTCAAGCCGGATATTTCGCCGGATACACTTACGTCGATTCACTTCATCGTTCGGAAGTGCGCGCATTTGGGCGAATACGCCACTCTGGCGCTGCTCTTAATTCGAGCATCGATTTCCATGACCAATCTCAAACAGTCGGCATGGATGCTCTACGCGAGTGTTTGGGTCGCCTGCTTCCTTGTTGCTGCCACGGACGAATTTCACCAAACGTTCATCGTGTCGCGCAGCGCTTCCATCAGGGATGTTATGATCGATAGTGCTGGCGCGATTGTCGGCCTGCTAATCGGGTTTTGCGAGGGATCGTTCAAAAGGACCCCAGAAAATGCTCGCGGAGCCGTAAATGTGCACTTATGACTTCGAAGACAGGCTGTCTTGGCGGCTTGCTTTTCTCCGAAAGTTAATGAAATAATCAGCCGTGAACGCTGATCTGCAGCCGAAGGATTACATCTCTTCGCGTTTTCACTTCAGACTTACCGATGCGCTCCAGTGGAAGAGCCGACTCAGTCAGGTGAGACCGCGTGTTGACGAGTCAAAGCCGATGCTGCGCCCGCAAATCCGAATGTTCGCTACATGATAAGAAGGAGGACAGGCGATTCCTCATCATCATGGGCCACGCTCAAACCTTCAGCAGTGGCAAATCTTTCTGCTGTACTTTTTGGGATTGCCATTTGGCTTGCCCTATTTTTGGGATCGCCGTGTGCGCACGGAGCGGTGGCGAAACAAAGTGGAAGGGGCACGGATGCGCGGCAGACTAAAGGTACACCTACGATTGCAGCTACGCCGGAGCGCGTCGAAGTTACCGCAGCTTCTGGTAGCACCGAAATTGGTTGGAATACAGGAAACGGATCGACCGGCTTTGTTTTCGTAACCGCGAACGGCAGGGAGCCGGTTCTGGTTGCCAAGGGTCCCGAAGGCAGCCGCGTTATCTCGTGGATTCGGACAGGCAGCTATATCTTCGAACTCTATGGAGACGCCGAACGGCGGGCATTGCTCGCCACTGTAACCGTTTCCGGAGTCGCGGAACCTGGATCTCCTCCACGCACCGGATTATTGCACCGCCAACTCCGGTGGCTGCTGGTTGCCGTGCTCTTCGCGGTCTTATACTTCGCTGTTTACTTGAGCTCAACAGGGCCGCAGCGCACGGAATTTCCTGCTGAGCCGACCACTTCGCCCCAGCCGCTTCACGTTGCGCGAAATCTGCTACTCGGCCTGGCCGCGTTTATTTGCGTAGATGGCGTGGTCTTTCATACGCGCTTGTACACTTCGATTTTGGCCCCAGACTCTTATGCGGGGCGAATGGCAGTCATTACGCGAGCGGAAAAGCATCGCGCTTCATCGGGTCTCAAAGAGGTGCTTGTTTTAGGAGATTCGCGAATGGCTGAAGGGTTCTCTGCTGCGGTTGCTAACGAGCTCAGCTCTGTCGCCGGACTCAAGTTTGTGAATGTCGCGGAGCCAGCCTGTGCGGTGAACATATGGCACTACGTGCTGCGCGAGGTCGATCCGACTGGGCGCCGTTATTGGGCGATTGTAGTTCCCTATGGCATCGGCTTTGAACCAAATAGCGCTGACCCTTTGAGAATTTCCATGGCAGCTCCGCTCCTACGCTACGGAGACTGCTTTAATTTTGCGTCCGCCTTTCAGCGGTGGTCTGGTCGTTTCAGAGCTTTTACCGCATGCATACTGCGAGGGTCGGCATTCCAGAGCGATCTGGTCGATTTTCTCGAACATCCCAGCGCGCGCGCGCGAAGCGTCCAACTAGAGGCAAAGACACTTCATTCCCGCGACGTCTATAAAGGCCGGGATTCTGATATTGTCGGCACTTCTTATGATCCCAAGACGGGTCAGGTAACTCTTCCGCCACGATTGACCGAGGCTCAGAGAGAAGCCGTCAGAGACAGCCTGGTGAAGCCATCGCAATCGGAGACACAAGATTTCCTGAGAATGCAGCGTGATGGGATCCAGAAAATCTTGAAGCGTTATTCGGCCAGCCCGACCGCAATCGTCCTTACGCCTGTTCCCCGCGGTCCATTTGCCGGGCTACCGGGAGCATCCATGACATTCCACGCTGCTTTTCCCACCGTCCCGACTCAGAAGGCCGTTTTATCCCTTCCCGAACAAACCTTCGATTTTCTAGAGAAACCCGAATATTATTTTGACGGGCTTCACCTTAACGCAAAGGGTCGGCAAGGATTTACAGAGACCCTGGTGGCGCAGTTAGTTGGACACCTCCAATCGGCCGATTCCGATGGACAGCTTCACTCCGACTCAAAGACCGTAGCGGGTCGATTCTCATCAGGCATCCACGGCTCAGGCAATAGGAGTTCCAGAGATAATCACATCAGTAACAAGCTAATGAACGAAGCTAACTAGCTGTGACCGAGTTTTTTTATGTTATTTAACAGCTTTCAGTACTGGATCTTTTTTTTGATCGTGGTGACGCTGTTTTACAGCGTTCCGTTTCGCATTGGCAAGTTGCTGCTCTTGGGTGCAAGCTATGTCTTTTACATGTGGTGGGATCCACGATTCATCGTGCTAATTCTTACCTCCACGGTAGTTGATTATTTCCTTGGCATCTTTCTGGAGAGGGCAGCCGGTTACCGCAAGAAGCTTCTGCTTGTTGTTAGCCTGGTAGTTAACCTGGGTATCCTCGGTTTCTTTAAATATTATGACTTCTTCGCAGGCTCGCTGGCTGCTTTGCTCCATGTGTCTGAGTCATCGCTTGTTTTGCGAATTATTCTCCCGGTTGGCGTCAGCTTCTACACTTTTGCCAGCCTTTCTTACACCATCGATGTCTATTGGGGAAAGATGAAGGCTGTCAGAAATCTAATCGATTATGCGTTCTTCATCGCGTTTTTTCCTCATCTCATTGCAGGTCCGATCATCCGCGCTCGGCAATTCATTTCTCAGATCCAATTCTGGCAGCGCCCGACCACGATTATGGTGCAAAGCGGAATCATTCTTGTCCTGTCTGGCCTGATTAAGAAGATGGTGTTTGCGGATCGATTTGCCGCCGTCTCCGACACGTATTTTAACCATCCGAGTGCTCACCCCGGTTGGTTGGCCGCATGGTCGGGCTGCATTGCATTCTCGATGCAGGTCTTCTTCGATTTCTCTGGTTATACCGACATCGCTCGCGGTTGCGCGAAGTTGCTGGGTTTTGAGTTTCCGCTTAACTTTGCGCGGCCGTTGTTATCCAGAAATCCGCGTGACTTCTGGAGGAGATGGCACATGACACTGTCCGCGTGGGTACGGGATTATTTGTTTATCCCACTTGGGGGAGCAAGAAAGGGACCATTGGTGTTATACCGAAATCTGATGGTTGTTATGGTGCTCGTGGGACTATGGCATGGAGCTAGCTGGACATTTGTCGTCTGGGGCACGTACCAAGGAATATTATTGGTGGGTTACCGTCTCTTTAACCAGGTAACGGCCGGGACAGCGATTTCCAGGCTTATGAACAAGCGCTATTTTGAGCCGCTTAGTGTTGCACTGATGTTTACGTCTTTCGTCATCGGTATGCCTTTCGTCCGTGCAAAGACTCTCCAGGCCAGTGGATACGTCTTAAGTGGCCTATTTGGTTTTCAGCACGTAACTGGCGAGTTCCTGCTGACAACCGGGACGATCGTGCTGATCTTTATTTCGCTATTTCTGGCGGTCGCGCAGGAATGCACTCAGTTTATTGACCGCCTCGCGCTTCAACCGGCGCGCATTCAAGTTCCCGCGTACGTTTGCGCGTTTCTGGCGCTTGAGCTGTTCCCGGCTACCGGCCAGGTGCCATTCGTTTACTTTCAGTTCTGATCACCAAAAAAAGGAAATGGGCCTGACTGGGCTCGAACCAGTGACCCTGCGCTTATCAAGCGCATGCTCTAACCAACTGAGCTACAGGCCCGCTTCGTGGAAGTGAACAGTGATTGGTGAACAGTGATCGGTCAAGTGGCGCGCCCGAATTTCGGATCACAGATCACTATTCACTGATCACATTCTGGAGAATTGGAGGCAAGGGGATTCGAACCCCTGACTTCCAGCTTGCAAAGCTGGCGCTCTACCAACTGAGCTATGCCCCCTGTGAATTTTCGATTTTAGATTGTGAATCGCGGATTGCAAATGCAGGGAGCATATAGGCCTCGCATCCGCGGTTTCGGCAAATGCCGAAGCCGGATGCCGATCTTATCAATCGCCATCCGGCATTTCGTTGCTTCTTCGAGCGCGAAGTTATGTTCTTGCGCTGGGAAATCGGAGCTTTTCTGCCTTCGTTATTTTCCCCCGACAGGTACCGCCAAATACGCCGTTAACACGCCCGTAGCTGGATCGACAGCTCTACCTGTAATCTCTCCCTTGTCATTTATGTCTTTCGCAAGTGCGAGAACGGCAGAATAGCCGCCTTTGAGATCGTTGAGGTCTGCGGGGTAGACACCGTGATCCCAAATAACGGCACGACAATCAACCTGGTCCGCGTCGCATGAGACACCGACTACCTGGCGAGCTTCGTTAATACCATAGGCCTCACTGTCTACATGTTCCGGGACACGTCCCCGCAACGGTTTGAGAGCTTTGATGCCGTTGTCCCTGGTCCAGATAAAAGCGTGTAATATTTCGCCTTCAACAAAGGCGGGGTCGCCGGCAAACCCGACGACATCGCCGTGTTGATTAATTGCCGTCGGTGTGTTCCACCACGGGGCTGGCGCATCTGGATAAATATCCGTCACGGTGCCGTTTTCCCAAAGCACGGCGTGCCTGGCCGTATGTCTTCCAACAGCCTGGTCGCAGATGCCTGAAATGCCCACGATTTGACCATTATCATTGATCGCCGTCGCGGCACCTGAGCTGTCGCCGGAGATCAAAGGGAGGTCGTGGATCACATCGGGTGGTCCGAGTTGCCACACGGCTGGACGAAACTGGAGTACTTGGTGGCAAGTCGGGCCACTCGAGCAACATGTGGGGTCATGAACGCCATTCTCTGCCCATCCGACCACCTCACCGAGGTTGTTGGCTCCGGTTGCAAAGCCGTTATTTCCGCCAGGAAAATTGGGGAGTCCCCTCATCTGACCCAGGCTCTGTTCCCAAACGAAGCCAAGATTGATAAAGCCGATATTGTTAGGCGTACTGTAGAAAGCGAAGCTACTCCACCACTCCCCCAGCGGCTCCGGCGTGAGAGTTTGGGAAATACCCACGATGATCCCCGCAGTATTCTTCACGTTCCATGTTACACTGCTGTTTGGTCCGCCGAGCGTGCCGAGGTCGAGAAGCGAACTGTTTCGCCACAGCGTAGCGTGCCGGTTTCTATCCGGCAGTCTGGAATAGCCTGCCACCCAGCTCTGGTCATTGATGCTATTTCCGCCGCTACTCGTGCCGCCGAAATCGGGGAGGGTCGATACCTGATATTGCAGTCTCGCCTTTGTTGCTTCCGGCCTCTGTGCATGCACGGGCGCCAGAGTCGCTGCGCAGCAGACAGCGATCAGAACAGTGACAAGAATTCGGCTGGGGCTTTTGGTTGTGAATTGTGTTATCATATTTGTCTCCTTTGTTGAGTTTTCATGACCACACTTTAGGGATTGGCCTTAGGCCGGCACCAGAGCCACTTCGCACGTTTCGTACGAGCCATTTCACTTCTAATTCATGGTTCGATTGACGATTCCGGCGCGGAGAATCAAAGGTTCTTCGCAGGATCCAGAATCGCGAGACGAATGGCGGCGAATCGGTAAGAGAGCACCGGCCGGGTGATCGCGGATTGCCGGAATTTTTTAATTCAATCTCGAATTAAGTGCCGCAGTGAATTTGCTGAGACCTTCGCGGATCTGGGCATGCGACCATGCGGCGAAGCCGAAGGTAAGTGCGGGTTCCGCCTCTGCTTTCATAAAGCAGGACGACAACGGCGACGGTCTCATACCGATCTCACCGCAAACACGAGTGATCAACGGTAAGTCTGCTTTCCGACGTAGCCAGGCGACGAAATGCAACCCGGCTTCAGGAATTTCCAGGATAAAGTAATTGCTCAACAAGTTGTTGAATTGTTCGATAAAGAATTCTCTTCGGTCAGAATAGAGTTTCCGCATCCGCTTGATGTGACTCAGGAAAAATCCCTCGGTCAGGAATCGAGCCAGCGTCGCCTGATCAATCGCGGGAGAATGTTGGTCCATCACAGCGCGAATCTTGATCATTGGCTCGACCAATTGCTCCGGCGCCAGGATATACCCCAGCCGCAAAGACGGGTAGAGGATCTTACTCATTGTGCCCGCGTAGATAACACGGCCGGCGTTATCAAGCCCCTGCAAGCAAGGGAGCGGGGGACCGGTATAACGAAATTCGGAATTATGGTCGTCTTCAAAGATGTAAGCGTCGCAGGTGCGCGCAAAATCGATCAAAGCAGTCCTTCGCGCGAGACTCATCGTCATACCAAGTGGAAATTGATGAGAAGGAGTGACATAGATTATTTTCGGTGAGCGCTGTTTCGACGGCCGCGCAATCGTGATGCCTTCCCGGTCAACAGGCCGTGGTACAACGGTCGCGCCAGCGAAGCCAAAAGCTCGGCGAGCCTGGTAAAATCCGGGATCTTCAATCCACGCAACCTCGCCGCGATTTACCAGGGCCATTGCGCTGATCATCATTGCCTGCTGTGTGCCAGCAGTAATGATGATCTGGTCCGGATGACAACGCGCACCTCTATAATCACATAAATAAGTTGCGAGCGCTTTGCGCAGGTCGGGCTCGCCACGGCTTGACGCATACTGGAGCAGATGCGCTCCCTTTTGTGCGAGAACTTCCGCTCTAAGTCGCTCCCATATTGCGATCGGAAATTCGTCAAGCGCTGCGACAGCGGGGACAAATGTGACACCGGGTGGGCCGGCGATTCCGAAATCAAACTGGTGGCCGACCCGCTGATCCGGAATGCCTCTTACTCGATCGGAAAGCCGAGTTGGGCGTTCTATGTGTGCCTCTGCTTTTGCCGTTCGTGCGCTCAAGAAAGTTTCCGGCAACGGCTCGGCGACGAACGTGCCCGATCCGATTTTCGATTGAAGGTAACCTTCCGAATGAAGTCTGGAAAAAGCGACGTTTACCGTGAATCGCGAGACTCCCAGATCAACCGCAAGTTCACGAGAGGAGGGGAGTCGGGAAGAGTTGTTGTTGAAAGTTGCCGCAACCAATTCATCGCGGATCTGCCGGTAAAGTTGTTCATGGAGCGGTTCATGGGAAGCGCGGTCCAGCCGAATCATTTCAAAGGCCATGATCGAATGGCGTCGCCGCTGCTTCTTATCTGGCTTTTTGCCTGAGACTCTTTTCACGATTCAGATTGTGCTCATTAAACCAACTGCCGGTATAGGCAAGCTCCGGTCGAAGTGGTCTGTCCACTTCACGTGAAGTGGACCGTTGACACTTGACCACAGAGCCAGAAGCTTTTCTTTGCATGCAAACTCAGACTCCTTGTAGCGATCACATTGAGACCAAAGGCCTGATCTATTTCGCTCGAATGCTGGACAAGATCAGATTAAAAGCGCGAGGCGAATTGCCCCCGGATTATTTTGTCGGCGTGGACGACGACCCAACGATGTTCGACGCGCGTTGCACGAGATTTCTCGGGGTAGATTACCATGAACTTGTGGAGCGAACGTTGAAGGGCGGATCGGATGAGGAAATTCTCGAATGGTGCTTCGACCGTGGTCGCCGGCCTAACGAAGAGGAAATCGCTATCTGGAATGCGTTTCTAAGCAAACGTGGCTGGCGAGATGAAGCGAGCACAGATCTGCAGGCAGCCAAGGAGCGATCCGGCTTAGGTGATCGCGAAGACATTCAAACATGGATCGACCTGCACGACGCTGAGGAAGGAAGAACGCCAGTACCGATCTTCGGGCATTAGGCGTTAAGCCAATGCGACACTTTCACGAACGAAAAATGACTGTCCTGAAATTACTCGCTCATTCGTTCTGTCATTGAACGAATGTACATCGTCAACCGATACACAAACAATATATGGCTAAAATCAACACACCCTTCTCAGGCGGATGCGCTTGCGGCGCGATTCGCTACGAATCGACAGCAGAACCGGTTCTCATGCTTCACTGTCACTGTAGAGATTGCCAGCGATCCAGCGGAGGTCCCTTCTCGTCTTTCGTCATCGTGCCGTCGGAAGCTTTCAAGCTTTCCCAAGGCTCGCTGTACTCCCATGATTCACCCAGTGATGCGGGTGGCAAGACCCATCGGAGCTTTTGCCCTGACTGCGGCTCGCCGATTCTGGCTAAGCAAGACTCGAACCCTCACATTGTCGCGATCAGAGCTGCGAGCCTCGATGATCCGAGTTGGTTCAACCCGCAAGTGGATGTGTGGACATCAGACGCGCACACGTGGGACCAAATGAATCCCGCCTTGCGAAAGTTTGAAAAGTATCCTTCGTAGGCACCGCCACAACGTGCGGCATAGCCGCGCTGGGCCGTGGACAGGCTCCGCGGACTTGGCTCGGCGAAAAGGGCCGCGACCGGAGACCGGAGCGAAAATTCAAAGTGGGCGTCGCCGCGTCTTCTGGGGAGGCAAGCCATTTGTTTTTCGAGTGCGAAAAGGTGATTCTTATCCGTATCTGACACTGGAATCGACTCGCCGCGAAGGAAAGCTGTTGCCCAATTCCAACTTCGAGCAAGCAGATTCGCTCACGCATTTGCCACATTTCGCCGATGCTAACGGCTGACTCGACGTAAACAATTCAGCCACAAATGAAGCGTCTGTAGCGAATCGGCGCTTCACTGCAGAGTGATTTGGGACGAGCCGTAGATGTCGTTGAGTTGACTTCGAATGAAGCGGAACTGTGACGATGGTCGTGTAGATGGAAACAGAAATGCCGGATGTCGATTCTTACGAGTCGTCATCCGGCATTGCAGTCGATGTGCAGCAAAGACTGAATTGTGCGTTACCCTGATCTCCTTTGAAGCTCTGGTTTCTTTCGATTCCAAAGTCTTCACGGCATGTCCGGGAAGTGATCAATTGATTCACTCCGCGGATTTAGCCGTCGACCTGTGCTGACGCTTTCCATTTTTCGCTTCAACGCTTTAAACGTTTCAACGAATCACGGGGCGCAGCCTTTCTCCTTAGAAAGGAGGTGATCCAGCCGCAGGTTCCCCTACGGCTACCTTGTTACGACTTCATCCCAGTTACCGCTCATAGCGTAGAAGGCTGCCTCCCTTGCGGGTTAGCGC
>Ga0066692_10001191_pt1 | contig 9950 bp, 10 predicted proteins | sample GraSoiAngelo_141_FD_66456 | JGI IMG/M metagenome (GOLD analysis project Ga0066692, IMG submission 66456) | Grasslands soil microbial communities from the Angelo Coastal Reserve, California, USA - 14_0929_12_40cm | ecosystem: Environmental > Terrestrial > Soil > Grasslands | place: USA... | reverse complement strand
TGGCGCTCGTATTCCTTGCCCCAGTGGAACTGCACGACCACGATGTCTGCGAGCTGGCGCGCGTGCGCTATGCCCTCTTTGAGCGCGGTCTTGTCGATGGCGCGGCCGACGCCGTTGAAGCCGATGAACCCGAACTTGATCCCGCGCACGTCGATGACAGCGACAGGACCCAACCCCGAAGTCTGGATCCCATTTTGGTGCAGGAGCTTGTCGGTGAGCGTGATCCCCTCTGCCCCGTAGTTCGAGAGATGGTTGTTGGCGAGATTGGCGACATCGGCACCCATCAGCGTCAACCCGTTGACGAAGCGGGCGTCACCACAAAATGTGAAGCTCTCGGCGGCGCTGACCCGGCAGCCCGCAAACAGAGGCGACTCGAGGTTGATGTACGTGATGTCGGCCGCCTTCGTGTAGCTCGCCGTCGGGCGAAACGGCCAGAGAAAGTCGTGCCGCGTCGCCGCGAAGTAGTTAACCCCGCGAGCGGGAATCACGTCCCCGGTCACCAGCAGGGTGCGGATGCGGCTCGGATCGCCGGGCGCGATGTAGGTCGAGTGGAAAAGACTCTGCAGGCTCAGAACCGGCAGCCGCCCGGTGCGGTCGGAGAACGACGGCTGGTCGCTGAAGTCGGGGGCGGCGACGAGCACCCTGGAGCCCGAGGCAACGTTGGCACGTGGCAGCGGAGGCGACGAGTTGGTGCAGGCCACCAACGCGAGGACGATCGCCAGATGACCACCCGACAGGCCCCACCGGCGCCTCGTCCGACCTCCCCAGTGAGTGGGGAGGTGAAGCAGTGTCATTTGACCGGCAATTGTGCCAGCAGATTCTCGATCGCGATCAGGCGGGCCACATAGGAGCGAACCGGCTCACCCAGCTCGCCGGCCGCCCGGAAAACGCCCTGGTTCCCTTCCGCGCGGCGTGTTTCCAGCATTTTGGCCAGGTTGCGGTCGAGCGAGCCCCGAGCCAGGGCGACCTCGACGATGCTCCCGATCCAGGACGCATAGAGGGCCACCTCCTGCCGGCGGGGATCCGAACCGCCGACAGGCGACGGTGAATGGATGTGGTCGCCCCACAGGCGGCGAAGCCGAAGGACTTCTGCTGTCGCCCCTCTGGCCAGGGGATCAGGCCGCTGCTTTCAGCTGCGCGATCACAGCGTCCGCGACCTGGCTGGTGCCGACGGCAGTCGGGTCATCGCGCTTCTCTTTGAGGTCGTATGTGACGTTCTCCCCGAGGGCGATGACGTTGGCGATCGCTTTCTCCATGGCGTCGGCCGCAGCCGTCTCTTCCAGGTAGCGCAGCATCATCACCCCCGACAGCATCACCGCCATGGGGTTGACCTTGTTCTGGCCCGCGTACTTCGGCGCGCTGCCGTGCGTGGCCTCGAACACGGCGCCGTTGGTGCCGATGTTCGCACCCGGCGCAAGACCGAGGCCGCCGATCATGCCCGCACCCAGGTCGGAGATGATGTCTCCGTACAGATTCGGACAGCAAAGGACGTCGTACTCCTTGGGCCGCAGCACCAGCTGCATGCACATGTTGTCGACGATCCGGTCCTCGAACTCGATGCCCGGGTTGCGCTCGGCGACCTTCCGCGCAACCGCGAGGAACAGGCCGTCCGTGTGCTTCATGATGTTCGCCTTGTGCACGGCCGTGACCTTCCGGCGGTTGTTGCGCCTTGCGTAGTCGAACGCGAACTGGACGATGCGCTCGGATCCGCTTACCGAGATCGGCTTGATCGAAAGCCCGCTGTCCGGCCTGATCTTTTTCTTGAGTAGGCCGGAGATCTCTTCGATCAGGTGCTCGGCGTCCGGCGTGCCTTTCTCGAACTCGATGCCGGCGTATATGTCCTCGGTGTTCTCGCGCACGATGACGAAGTCGAGGTCGTCGCGCAGGTTACGCGCGCCCTTGTAGGCCTTGACGGGGCGCACCAGAGCGTAGAGGTCGAGGGCCTGGCGAAGCGCCACGTTGACGCTGCGGAAGCCGCTGCCGACCGGGGTGGTGATCGGTCCTTTGAGCGCGACCTTGTTCTTGCGGATCGAGTCGAGCACCTTATCCGGCAACGGGGTGCCGAACTCGGCGATGGCTGCTTCGCCGGCGTTCTGCAGGTCCCAGTCGAACTCGACCCCGGTAGCCTCCAGGACCCGTCGCGAGGCTTCGCAGATCTCAGGTCCGACGCCGTCCCCGGGGACGAGCGTTACTGCGTGCCTACCCAACCCGTTTAGCTGAGCGTGATTCGGCGGTTACCGGTTCTTGAAGTAGTCGGCGTTGATCTGGATGAAGTTGCGCCACTGCTCCGGCACCTCATCCTCGGGGAAGATCGCGTCCACTGGGCAGGGGTCGACGCAGGCGCCACAGTCGATGCACTCGTCGGGATCGATGTAATACATGTTGGCGGCGTCGTCCGAGTGGATGCAGTCGACCGGGCAGACCTCCACACATGAGGCGTCTTTGACGTCTATGCAGGGCTGGACGATGACGTATGCCACGCTCCGCAAGGGTACCATGCACCGTTAATGCCCGAATCAGAGCCAAAGCCCAAGCTGATCGAACTCATGGCGCCTGGCGTAGGCCAGGGCTGGAAGGCCGTCCTCAGGAGCGGAAAGCCGGCCGTGGTGCACGAAATTCCGGTTCCGCAGGCGGAGGCCACCGCGGCCGTGCCGCGTCTGCAGCGCCTCTTCGAGCACCGACATCCCGCTCTTTCGCCGGTACTCGCCTGGGGCACCGACGCCAACGGAATCTGGGTCGCCGTGGAGCCCAACGAGGGGACACCGTTGAGCTCGATCCTGGCCCGCGGCCCGATGACCCCGCCCGCGGCGGCCGCTCTCGGCGCCGCCGTGCTCTCAGGTGTAGCAGCTCTGCACGAAACCGGAATCGCGATGGGAGGTTTCGGCGCGACCGCCGTACGGGTGAACTCGAACGGCGAGGTTCGGTTGGCCGGGCACCCGGCAGCCGCCGTGCGAGGCGCACCTTCCCAGAGCGATCTGCGCGCTGACGTGCGTTCTTGCGGCATGGCGGTTTGCGCCGCCTTCGGCGTGGACCCGGCGGGAGCGCCGGCTCCCGCGAACATCCCTCCCGGCCTGGTCGTGACCATGCGGTCGATGGCGAGTGGCGCCATGGGCCCGTCGGCGGACAGGGCGCAAGGAGCGCTTCGCGAGATGGCGGCGCCTTTGCTGGCTCCCGACCGCCAGATGGCGGCGCAGTCGGAGCTCGCGACCCGGGCAGGTGGCCGGGAAGTCCCGGCGGCCACGCCGTTCCTCCCCGGCGGCGAGTCAGCCGCACCGCCGCAGGCCGACGCTCCAACGCCTCCCACCCCCTCGCCCGCCCCGTACATCGCACCACCGCGACGGGACGAAACTCCAATCCGCACGCCCGTGTCGTACGACGCACCGGATCGTCCGCTCCAGACCTACCCGTCGATGCCGGCGATGACTTTCCCGCAGGTCCCTGCCCCAGCCCCGGTCCCGGAACCTTCGCCGGCCGTGGAGACGCCTCCAAGCCCGCCTGCGGTGCCGACCTGGTCCGAGGCGCCCCCGCCAACGCCGGAACCCGTCGAGAAGCCGATCGCGAGCACCACGGATGCGCCAGCCGCGACGGGTTCGTTCGAGGCTCCGGCCGCCGAACCAGAGCCTTCCAAGGCCCCGTCGGCTTTCGAGAATGTGCCGCCGCCACCGGCGTTTGCGACGTCACCCCCGGCGTCCTCGCCGGCCCCAACCGAGCCTCCGCCCGCCCAGCAGACGTGGACCCCCGTCGAAGCACCCGTCTGGAAGCCAGGCGAGTCCGCACCGGCGGAGCCGCTCGGCGCAGGTGTCGCGGTGGCCGACACGCCGGTTGCCGAGACGCCGGTTGCCCCTCCACCGGTCCCGGCACCTCCGCAGGCGCCCTCCTGGACGCCGGCGCCCGTGCCCGAGCGGAAGCCCACCGTGCCGCGGCCGCCACGCGCCGGTGAAAGCGGACCCTCGGAGCGCCCGCCGTGGTTGGTCCCGGCGGCGGCCGCTGCCGCGATCGTGATCCTGCTTGGCATCTTCGGGGTCGTGGTCCTGGCGAACCGCGGCAGCGGCCCGGTCGCCATCGGTGTCCACGCGTCGCCGTCTGCCCACGCCTCGGGATCGCCGCGAACCTCCCCGGGCTCATCCCCGAGCAACAAGGCCCCGCGGGCGGTGCCCACGAACTTCGGTCCGGCAAGCGCATCCCCGATCAACAGGGTGCAAATCTGCACTCCGGCGTCGCCGTGCGCGATCCCGGGGAAGCCGACCGAGAGCGCGACGGCATGCGACCTGAATTCCTGCCGCCTCGAGGTCGCAATTTACTTCAGTTCGGTGCAGAAGAGCGTTCCGGTCTCCTACACGCTCAAGTTCTTCGACCGGTGCACCGGGCAGACCACCGACCTCCCGGGAACCAAGGTGACCACACCGGCAAGCGGCTTTGTCGTCGTCATCCCGACCGACCACCTGGCGGTGGCGATCCCCCCGGGCGCCAGGTCCGCGGCCCTGGTCGCCGTTACTTCGCAGCCGGCCACCGCCGCATCAGCACCGCTGCTTCTGGGTTCGGATACCTGCTAGGAACGGCGAAGGCCGTAGCGCAGGAACAGGAAGTCGCCGTGGCGCCGGGCGCTGAGCAGGCCGCTCCACAGCCGGCGAGCGGGTAGTAGCTCCGCGCCGGCGACCATGCCCAGGCGCACCTCGTGGTCTCGGCCCGCGACCACAGGTGAGATGGTGATGAATGCTTCGTCCAGCAGGCCATGCTTGATCAGGTCGCCGGTCAGATGAGGGCCGCCCTCGGTGAGCAGCACCTCGTAGCCGCGGGAGCGCAGCTCGGACAAGGCACGCGTCATGTCGACCGCTCCGCTCTTCCCCACCTCGATCACGTCGCAGGACGCGGGTAGGCGTCCCTGCAACTCCGTGGCCCCTTGCTCGCTGGTGACGATCGTCGCGCCGCCCTGCACCGCCGGATGCGACATCTCGATGTGGCCGGAGGCTGTGACCAGCATGAGGCGCGGATGCGGCTTGCGCCCTAGCTTCATCCGCAGCTCGGAGAAGCCCGCTGCCATGTCCGGAAAGATGTGTTCGGGCGTCCAGTGGTGGCCTGGCGTTGCTCGTAGGGTGCCCGCGCCCAGCAGCACGGCGTCCGCGCACGCACGCAGCAATCCCATCAGGAATCGATCGGCCTGATTCCGGCCGCTGATCACTGAGCCGGCCGACGGCTCGGACGCCAGCGTGGCGACCCCGTCGAGCGAGGTCACAAAGTTCGAGTAGAGGATTCGATCCGCAAATCCCAGCTGTCCATAGATCCGCTCGAGGTCCGTGGGCAAGTTGTAGCGCGGAACCTCGCCTTCGTAGAGGACGTCGAATGGTTCGATCAGTGCTCGAGCCGGGAGTTTGCCGTCTGCAGGAATTCGGTCCGGAGCTGCGGATCGCTTTCGTAGTTGCCGCGCCAGAAAGAAGTCCATGTGCGCGAGTGGCTCTCGCGAACGCCGCGCATCTGCGTACACAGATGCATGGCGTTGAGGTGGACCGCGACTCCATGTGGCTTGAGGACTCGCACGAGCTCGTCGGCGATCTCGACTCCAACGCGCTCCTGGACGGTGAAGCGACGAGCAAAAACGCGCACCAGGCGCGTCAGCTTGGAGATGCCGATGATCTCCTCGTGAGCGATGTAGCCGATGAACGCATGGCCGTGAAAGGGCAGAGCGTGATGCTCGCAGAGCGAGTAGAACTCGATCGGCCCTTCGATGACCTGGCTGATGTTGCAGTCCGGCCCGCCATGGCACTCCGTCGGGAAGGCGGTGAGGAGCTTGGGATCGCCCTCGTAGCCGGCGGTCGATTCGAACAGCGCCCGAAGGTAGCGCTCCGGCGTGCCGCGTGTGCCAGGGGTGTCGAGGTCCATGCCCAGAGCCTGGAAGATCTCGGCCGCGTAGCCTTCGAACTTCCTCCACTGGTCGGGTGGGATCTGGCGCGGACGAACCTGCTCCCAGTGCGTGGTTTCTTCGGGATCGAAGGCAAGCGTTGACATTGCTCCACTCCTCTACCTGGGCCGGCAATCCAGGCCAATGTAGCGCCGAGGCGGAGGCAAGCTCGAGCTGGCTATCCGGCGGCCAGCACGTCGATCACGAGCCGGCTCGGGTTGGTGAGGAACGACACCCGGTAGCAAGCTGGGCCGTTGACGCCGAGTCCGAGTTGGACCACACCCTCGAAGTCTTCGATGCGCTTGACCTCGGCCAGGGCGGCGTAGCCGGTCAGGATGTCGGTCGACCCCGAGTACGAGGTGTGCAGGTCGGAGCCTCGGATCACGACCAGGATTCCGTTGCTGCCCTTCAACGTGGTCGGCATGCCACTAGGGGACAGCGTGAAAGCGGTTCCACTATGGACGCTGACCTCGATGTCGCCGGGCATCCCGTTGGCGAACTCGACTGTCAGGCGATCGTAAGCCCCGTGGCTACCGGTCCGCAGGTCGCTGATCACGGGCGTCCCTGAGGGCGCCGGCTGGAAGGCCTGGTTGGCGCACACGAACGGCTGAGCGCTCGGGCTGGCCGACGGCGTCGGCTGAGCGGAGGGCGACGCGCTCGCGCTCGGACTCGCGCTCGGTGAGGCAACGACGCCGCCCGTCGATGGACCTGGACGCTTGAGCGGGTTGGCCACGAACAGCACGCCGACGATCAAGACCGCGATGACGCATGCGGCGACGCCGGCGATCCAGTACGGCGCTCGCCATTCGGGCGCCTGGGTCACAGCTGAGCGGACGCGGTCGTGGAGCCCCGCGTTCGGCGAGCCGCTGACCTCGTCAAACGCGTTGTTCAGCTCCCGGCGGAAATTCTCGTTGCTCACGTCAGAACACCTCCTCGATCGTGAGGTCGGCTCGCAATCGCTTGGCGGCGCGATAGACGCGCGATTTGGCTGCCGAGGGCGACACGCCCAAGGTCTTCGCCAGCTCTTCGAGCGGAAGGTCGAGATAGAAATGGAGGACGAGCGGCAGGCGCTCGTCGGGTGACAGTCGGAGCAGGGCGCGACGCAGGTCCGAGTGGCTCTCCCGCTCGTCGGCCGCCGGAGCCGTTACGTCGGCGAGCTTGATCACCGACCACCACCGCGTGCGCCGGGCCATCCGGCACTCGTTGGCGACGATGGAGAGGAACCAGGGCCGCAGCGACGAGATATCGCCGCGAAGCTGCCGGACCTTGCGCCAGGCCTTGATCGCGCCCTCCTGGACGGCGTCCTCAGCCGCGGATCGGTCCGCAAGCATGACCGCGGCCAGCCGGTAGGCGGGATCGAGCAGTGGTTCGATCAGGCGCGAAAAGGATTCCGCGTCGCCTTCGACCGCTCGGGCGAGGATCTGGGGTCGTTGCTCCATCAATGCGGCTGACATCTTGCTGCTTGTTTGATGCCGGGAACCCGCTCCTGGTTGCAGCCGAGCTCAGATTTAGGTGTCTTTCTGACCCACCGGCTCCGCCGCCGGCCTTGTGGGAGCCCCGCGGGGTCGTGGTCCCGGCGGCCGAACGCCAAGGCCGCCAGGCGGATCCGGCGGCGCTTCTCCCCCGCCGCGGTGCTTCCACCGCAGCTTGGGCGGGCGATCCGTCCGGTACTCGCGGGCACGCTCCGCGGCGATCTCGAAGTTCTCACAGAACTTCTCGTTGCCCGTCTGGGCTCGCAGCGCCAGGACGTCCTCGCGCAGCTCGTCCCAGTAGAGGTCGAAGGCGAACGCGTCGAAAAGCAGCGCTTCGGGGATAAGGTGGTGCAGAGCGAGCACGCTGATCTCCTCGAACAGATGGGCAAGGAGCATGTAGTCGTCGGGCTCGAGATTTTTCTTGAGCAGGCGTCCGAACGCCTCTGCCGTGGGCTCGCTGTGGAGCGTGTTGACGATGGCGATGAACGTCTGGGCGTGCTCGGCGGAGACGCGCCCGAAGTCGGGAGCTGGCGGACGTGGATCAGCTGGTCCGTGCATCAGCTCAACGCTAGCCGCTTACGGCCCGGGTCTATGTACCCGGGGCGGAGAAGGTCGCGACCGCGCCGTCGAGCGCCAGCTCATAGATCCCGACCGTGGTCGTCCCCGGCGGGCAGGTCACACCCGCGGCGGACGTCCAGTAGCCGTTGAACCCCTGCCATGCCCCCCAGCTCCCGTTGAAGCCCATCCGGTAGAGGCCGTGGTCCGAGCCCGCCACGAAGACGTCTAGACGTCCGGAGGCGCACGAGGTCACACCGGGGCCGCTGGTGAGGATGCCGCCCTCCGACGCCCAGCCCGTCCAGCTCTGCCCATTCCACGTCTTCTGCCAGAGAGCGTTGTCATGGCCGCGGATGAAGATGTCGACGCGATTGGGTCCCCACGAGACCGCGGCCGGATCGGACACGAATCCGCCGCCCAGCGATTCCCATGGCGACCAGTACGTGCTTCCCCAAAATTTGTGCCACAGAGCACCGTCAGTTCCCTGGACGAAGATGTCGAGCCGGCCACTGGCCCACGAGGCCACCGCGGGCCCAGACGCGAGTGCTCCGCCCAGGCGCTCCCAGCCGGACCAGGTGGTGCCGTTAGAGAAGCGGTGCCACAGCGCTCTGTCTTGACCGCGGGCCAGAATGTCGATTCGGTTCCCACTCCACGACACCGCCGCCGGCGCTGAGGTGATCACGCCGCCCAGCGACTCCCAGGCCGCCCACGCGCTGCCGTTCCACATGCGGTGCCACAGGGCGTTGTCGGAGCCCCGCACGAAGACGTCGGTGCGTGACACACCCCACGACGAGGCGGCGACCGATGAGGTCCCGATCGCGCCAAGACTTGTCCAGCCGCTGGGGAGGGCGATGCCGATCGTTCCGGTGTTGTTCACTCCGAACGACCACGAGTAGGGGGTTCCGTTGACTGTCAGCCCGACCGTGTACGTGACGCCTACGGTCAGCGGCGCCTGTGGAATCACGATAACTCCACCCCGCGAGGTTAGGCTGCTGCTGAACGTCGCGTTCGTGGAATCGATCACGCAGTGCGCGAGCGCCACACCGTTGCCGGTCAAGGAGTGGGCCGATACGGTGGTGGCCACGTTGCCTCCTATCTCAATGAAGGCCGGAAGGCCCGTCGGGGCGGCGTAGCCAGGGCAAGCCTGCAGCGGATTGGGACTCTCTCCGCCCGAGAAGGAGGTCAACGGAACAACTGCGCCGCTGCCGGGGAAGAAGACGGGATAGGAGCCGCCCGTAAACGGATTGCCGCGAAGTACGTCAACGGCCGCGCCCATGTCCCATCCGGACTTGGTCTCGCGATAGGAGCCGAAGGCGGTGGTCGTGAGCCTCGGATCCATCATCCCCATCGCGTGGAACGGCGCCTGCATCCACCAATCGATCGCCTGCTCGTCGGAGGTGGCGGTGCTCGAGCTGACGTAGATGTTGCTGTTTCGCGCCGCCGTGTCGCCGTCGGTCGTGTAGTAAGGCGTGCCTAGGGTTTCGTAGTGGGTGACGAGGTCGTTCTTGACCATGTATACGGCGTGGTCGTAGTCGCCGGTGCTCCAGGTGGCGTTCTCGACGAGCTGGCTGAGCCGTGAGCTGGCCCGCCAGGCGTTGAACCGAGCCAGCCAGCCTCCACTCGCGGTCAATTTGGCTTCGACGCGGACGCGAGAGTGGTCGGCGGCTGTCGATTCCGCGGACACGACCGCGAGCAAGACTGTGCTGATGACCGCGACGGCCATACGCTGTCTGGCGGACCGCGGCCGGGACAAGGCTGACAACTGTAGTCATAACGGCGCGAAATTCAGCCTTCTTGCGCTAAGGCCCGGCGGCGACGAGTCCAAAGAGCGGACGGGGTGGGATTTGAACCCACGAGGCCCTTGCGGGCCTACGGCATTTCCAGTGCCGCGCCCTCGACCGAGCTAGGCGACCCGTCCCGGCACAATTGTGTCAACAACCGTGAGGCGCCTAGCTCGGGCGGCCCGGGCTTCTCCAGGCATTCCTTGCCAAGCCCGGGGTCGACCGTGCGACCCGTCCCGGCACAAT
>Ga0066692_10001164_pt1 | contig 10036 bp, 10 predicted proteins | sample GraSoiAngelo_141_FD_66456 | JGI IMG/M metagenome (GOLD analysis project Ga0066692, IMG submission 66456) | Grasslands soil microbial communities from the Angelo Coastal Reserve, California, USA - 14_0929_12_40cm | ecosystem: Environmental > Terrestrial > Soil > Grasslands | place: USA... | reverse complement strand
ATCGCGGCTACATTTACATCGTCGATCGCGCCAATACCGGCATGCACATTCTGGAACTCAGCGGTCCGGCACGTCGAATCGCGAAGTTTCAATGATGAACGACCAGACCTATAACTACAGGAGTTTGGGTCGTTCACCTGACCGTTCTGCGCGATGGCGGCCGATGCGATGGAAACACTCGCCGGCCGCTATACCCGCCGGGCCGTGCGTTCGGTTTTCATTTACACGCGCGAAGCGCATCCCGGCGAAAATTACCGGCACCACACTTCGATGGATGACAAGCGCCGCAATGCGCGCGCTTTTCGCGAGCACGGCCACATACGCCGGCAGATCCTGCTCGATGACCTCGCAGGAACAGCGCATCGTGCGTATGGCTTGCTTCCCAACATGACTTGGATCATCGGACCCGGCGGATTCATCCACTACAAATCGTCGTGGACGAGTCCGTCCGATGTGGTGAACGCGCTCGAAGCTATTCTCGATTTCCAGACGAACCGGACCAAGAACGAGTGGGTCGCTTTCTATAGCGAACGCAGCGCCTGGAGTACGAGGGACCTAGCCCAATTCAAAGAAGGGCTTTCGCGGAACGGCCCACAGGCCGTCGCGGACTTCGAACGGATGCTCCAGAGGACGGGCGCTTTACGCGCCGCGCCCTCCGATGACGTCGGGCCGCGCATTCCAGGCAACTTCTACAAAACCGAAGCGGAGTCCGGCAGGTAAGTCGTCGGGAACAGGTCCCTCTCCCAGAGAATCGGTGAATGAATCAAGAAAGCTCCAAATGAGAAATGAAAATTGATTGATGAATAATGATTAATCGGCTGCGTAAATCGGAGATTTTTCAAACGCATTACTCATTAGTCACTAATCAATTCTCAATTCTCATTTTGAGAACCCAGTTCAGACTTTCAATTCATTCACACCTTCTGCCCCCCTCTCTACTCGATAACCCTGGATGCCTGACTATTTGTTCCCGAACTTGACTGTTGCCAGATTAGAGCATTCTCCCGTCTGCACTCTACAAACCTGGTAAACGTACGTGTCATTGTTCCCCTTAATTCCCATGTTGTCTGTGTAGGCACCGTCGTCCGGATCGGCGGTGGCAATGATGATCGAGTCACGGGAGATATTGACGGTATCGCCCGGGATCGTCGGTGTCCAAGAGAGATCGGCAGTTTCGGCTCCCTTCAGCTTGTAACCAGTTGCCGTCAAAGTGATGGGCGGAGGAGGCGGTGGCGGCCCATCCGGAATCTTGTCGAAGAAAACATCCTGTTGAGGGTTCCCGCTAACGAGGGTTCTCCCATCGACCCAAGTAATAAAGAAAGCACTACCATCGGCAAAGCTGCGGTCATAATCTCCCGCGTAACACGGCTGCACACTTCCATCGGGTTGAAGCGGAAGAGGACTGGAGGCATCACTAATCACGTCATCAGCCTGCCATGTTACGCCGTTGTCGTTGGATAGCCTTCCCCACCGTTCGTAATCATTGCCAGTGGTATTGCGGGCGTCATACCAACTCACGAACACATGACCTGCCGGGGACACCGATAATGCGGGTTGCCATTGCAACCGGATTCCGCCGTCGGTATTGAGTCTGGTGGCCGCACTCCAGGTGAGACCGTCGTCGGTCGAACGTGTATAGTAAATGTCGCCCGTGTCCGTGCCGGCCCCGTGTTGCGCGTAGGCGTAGTGGATAACTCCACCGGGTCCGGCACCGATATCGCCCCAACCCATGTGCCGCCAGTAGGAAGGAAACATCGCCGCAAAATAGCCGCACGTTGATGACCCCGGAGGTGTAAAAGACGATCCCATGGAGATCTGCGACCAGGATGCACCACCATTCGTGGAACGGAAAAGTAAGTTCGAGCGTGGGTTTAAACCACCACCACCTTCATCCATGCCGGCAACAAATACGGTTCCGTTCGGACCCGTTGTCACCTGGACATTGCGGATGAAAGCAGCATTCGATTCCACTTGTACCGCACCGCTCCACGTCACACCTCCGTCATCAGAAAACGTGACAAAGATAAATTGACCGACGGCAAAATCGTTCCATGTCAGGTAAACACGGCCGTAGAACGGACTGGTTGGGGTGTTATCCACCCAGCCCGACTGGCGGTCATCAGAGCTGCCGTTGTGTGCGCATGACCCTGTTGACCAGTTGATACCATCGGTGGAACTCCAGAAACCAATTCCCTGACCACCGCAGCCTGTTGCAAGAAAGCCCGCGAGCCATCTCGTATGTTTCTTGTCGTAGACAAGTACCGGGTCACCATAATTGGTGCCATGGCCGGAGCAGAATGGTCGTGAGTTCATATCTGTCCACGTGCCACCGTCAGTCGAGGACGAAGCGCCTGCGTAACAGCTAGGTGCCGTGCGCGAATCATTGTATGCAACAACGCTCGTGCTTCCTTCAGTCCAGATTTGCGTCTCGGATTGAGTCACATGTGGATATGTTCCTTCTCCACCGAGCACGACATCCTGGTCAACCCCGCCCATATTGGTTGGGCTGGAAATACTCACCTCGCTGCTACTTGCTGGTGGGGGTGGGGGCACATGCCCACACGCGACAAGGATTCCATAGGCGTGCGAGTTGAGTTGCTTTTCAATGCCGAGCTGATCAATCAGATCACAGATATTCGGCGGAGTTTGCGCGAAGGCGGCGCCCCAATTAGCGCAAACGGTAAAGGCAAAAAGCGATAGAACAAACGGCAGAACTGAACTTCTCCTCATCGAATTTTCTCCCTTCGAAGTCTGAAATTTACAGAAGGCCCCTGGAAACGATCTAAGAAACGATCGAGGATGTGCCGCTAACGGGCTCGGAAAGCCCCTGCACGTTTAGACCGCACGTGTCCCGTCTGATTTGGTGGGAAAAAATGGCTTGCTTGTTGACCGGAAGTGGCACTTGAGACCCCAGGAGGGGCACCGGAATTCCACCTGCTCGGCTTCAGAATCCCGGTGCTCCGGAGTTGGCCCCCACGCAAATTCCAAGAAGAAGAATTCCCAGCCCGGCGGCAACGGCTAGAGGACAGCATGAGGTTATCCTTTCCCTACGCTTGAATTACAGCTTCAGGGCAAGAAGCGGAGCAATAGGGGCTCTATCCAGGAGTGAAAGATCACGGCTCCGGCTAAGAAACCGGCGAGGTACGCAATGGAGCTCCGGACGCCCTGAGCGGCCAGGACGTGTTGTCGAAAAGGACAACCATTGGCGAGTGTCGAAACATAGCCGACGCCAAAACCGCCGAAGATTGTAAGCAGGACTGCTACGCCGTCGGGGTTCGTAAATGACAAAGGACGCGAGCCAAGGATGAGACCGGTCATTGGGAATGTCAACCAAGCCGTGAGGCCAAAAGCGATGAGACCACGGAGTAAATAAGTATCGCGCACCAGCACGAAATCGCGGATGCCGCCAACGAAACACATCCGTGACCGCTGTCCCAGGTAACCAAGTATGATGCCGATAATGAAAGTTGAAATGGCCGCCGTCATTGCGTGGCCCTCCAGCGTAACCAGAATGTTCCGAGCACCACTCCTATAACCATTCCGCCGAATCCAATGAGGCCGAGCGCCTCCCCAGCTGCAGTCCTCAACAACAGCCGAATCGAACAGCCTCCGGCGAGCAAGGCGAAATTCATGACGAATATTCCATACAGAAATGCCTTCACCGAGCTGTCGGGTTTCTGCCAACGGAATTCGCCGCTAGTCTTTGAGGCAATTAGCGCCCCGATGAGCACGCCGATCGGTGTGAGAACCGGAAAAAACAGCGATGCCGGCGCGACATCCAAATGGGTGCGTACCACGCCATTCAATGTCCAATTCACAAGATCGCGCGCGTGACACGCCATACAAACGCCATAGGCCTCAGGCGGGCGCACGTCGAAGAACGAGCCGGCGGCTACGGCGAGAATACCCGCAATGATGCCCATCGGAACGGCACTTACTGGTCTAGTTCCAGTCATCGGTTCTCGGGCGATAGAAATGAATCCCATCGATCCGCACACTCTTCGCGGCGAGAATCGCTGAAACGTTTTCACGCTGCGCATATTCAAATCGAAGCGCCACGCCGCAATTAGGGCTCAGCTCCTTGGGACCCGGGATGAGTCGTGCCGCGAGTCCGTTGCGTTTAAGTACCGTCTCGGCGCGGATCGCGTGATGCGATGCAAAAAAACTGATCAGGCCATCCATGTCTTGACTTCGTTCTTACAGGCCCATCCGGCAATTTTGCCCAATGCCTCGAGAGATGTTTCGATTTCAGCCAGCGTATTGAACCAACTAAAACTGAAGCGCACGGTTCCAGCCGGGAAAGTGCCTATGGTATGGTGTGCCGCGGGAGCGCAATGCAAGCCGGTGCGCGCCATGATTCCGAAGTGTTCGTCCAAAAGGAGTCCGACTTCAGAAGGCACCGCGTCGCTGATATTGAACGAGACAACTCCGCATTGCTTCGACACATCTGTGGGTCCATAGACGTTGATGCCGGGGATCTCATGGAGTCCAGCAACGAATTTCGAAACAAGCTTCCGCCCATGTTCTGTCACCGCTTCAATTCCTATTTCTTGAAGATAACGGACGCCTGCTCCGAGCCCGGCAATTCCTGCGACATTCAGTGTTCCGCTTTCCAACATGTCGGGCAAGAATTGCGGCTGCGTTTCGTGTGCCGAATCACTGCCGGTGCCTCCTCTCAATAGCGGAGACAGCATCACACCATCGCGAATGTAGAGACCTCCTGTTCCTGTCGGACCAACGAGCCCTTTGTGTCCGCTAAAAGCCATGAGGTCGATTCCTGTCTTTTGAACATCGATCGAGATGGCTCCGGCCGTTTGTGACGCATCGACGAGGTAATTAATATTGCGATCCCGCGCAAGAGCTGCGATGGCCTCGATAGGCATTAACGTTCCAACAACGTTGGAGCCATGGGTTGTGACAACCAGACGCGTGCCTGGCCGAATAGCATCATTCAAACGGCTGACGTCCAACGTTCCATCCGGCCTGCACGGCACGATGGTTACGTAAACACCGGTGGTTTCAAGGTGACGCAACGGCCGCATGACGGAGTTGTGCTCCATACTCGTCGTTACGACGTGATCACCGGGCCGGACCAGGCCGTAAATAACGAGATTGAGTGCGTGCGTAGCGTTGTGCGTAAAAACGATCCGACTTGGATCTTCTGCGTTGAACATTTGGGCGAGCGCCTCTCGCGAGTTCTCGACAAGCCGGGCAGCGGCAATCGACATTTGGTGCCCGGAGCGGCCGGGATTCCCTCCGGCATCGGAAAAGTATTCATCGAGCGCGGCGCGCACAGCTGGAGGTTTCGGCCATGATGTAGCCGCGTTATCGAAATAGATCGGCATTAGAGCAACCGTTCGTCGTTCAATAGTGCGGGCCTCGTCTGAGGTGTCCGCAACAAGTCACTACATTGACCAAGCCCGAGGCGGGATTGTCCCCCAAAATCCAGCTGGACCGTGCGCACTTCCGGAAACTGAGTGAGCGTTGCGATCAAACCCAACAGGGCCGTCCGCATACGGTCGGGACGTTCTGTCGCGAGCGCGCGCAGCGAAGGCGTGTAGGAAAATTTCAGCGACAGTGCATTGCGGGCGCCGCTGTAATCGTACGCCAAAAGCCGGACGTCCGGTGGGAGACCGGTTAAATCCGGAGCAGGCGGGCCCGAAAGATACATGTCGAGCACCTCGCGCGACGTCGAGACCTTGGCCGGGATGGAGACCAGACCTGTCGCCGAGGCGAAATAGAGCAGCGGTATACGTTTTGTGCGAGCACCGTATGCTTCACCTGCAATGTTGAAATCGACTGATGTCACGCCCGGCAATTCTGTGATGGTGTCCACGATTGCGATTTCCGCGTATGGTTGGTTTGGCCATGCGGAGAGGCCGACGTGAGCCACATTGTTTTCGAGCGTAACCGAACGAATGTGTATGCCGGACGGAATTACAGTCTGCAACCGAGTCCCTTCTCTCGGAGTCTGCTGCAGGGCCTGAAGCACAGCCAGCGGGAGATTCTGATCATTCGGTAAGCGCCGCGATACCGGAAAGAGGAAATTTCCATCTTTGAAGTACAGCGTCACCGTAGCCTGTGTCTTCCAGGGAAGCCACCCAGGTTGGCCGCTTCGCGCAGTCTCAAGAGCTCTCAACCAGATTCCAGTACCAATAACCAGCAGGAGAATGAGAATCCGCACGAAGGCGCGAGCGTATTTCTTGCTGGGCATAAAGCTTATCAGCGGCACCTTCAAAGCCCAAGATACAGGCGATACAGGAGGTTGCTTGGGATGTGGAAATTGTCGGTAATGAGAATCACACCGAAGAATACGAGAACGACGCTCGAAATCAGACCGATACCGGAGGCGACCTTCTGTAGCGAGTTTAGGAGCGGCAAAGCTCGGGACAGAAACAAAGCGGCCAGCAAATACGGTATCGCAATGCCCAATGAGAAGAGAAACAACGCTAGAGCTCCAAGTGTGGCGGATCCGACAGTGCCAACATAGATCATTAACGAGATGAAAAGCGCACCGCCGAAACACGTGGAGCAACCAACGGCAAAAGCGGATCCCATGAACATCATCTTTAGCGCATCCAGCCACCTCTTGGATGTGCGCAGTGTCGCTGTGAACGGCAGGCGGCAGAGTCCCGGCGCTCCTGAGTTGGCGCCCATCCAAATTCCGAGAAGAAGAATTCCCACCCCGGCGGCAATGGCCAGAGGACGATTCCAATGTTCCATTATTCCGGAACTCTGTAGCCGTTGGCCTGCCAGTCCGGCCAGCGAGCCTGTTGCCGTAAACACGACAGTAAACCCGGCAATAAAATAAAGTGCGGTTCGGATCACTCGAGACCGTGATACGCGCTCATCGCCGGCATTCTGGTGTACGTTGATACCGGCCAGCGCAAACGTGTAGTAAACGGTGAGTTGAAGCAAACATGGCGAGAGCACAGCCAGTAGACCCGCCAGCAGCCCAAAAACTGTCGGCAGTGAGAGATCGCTTGCGTTGTTCAGATCTTTCGGATAGATGATCGGCAAATCCCATTGCATGGCTTGCTCTACATGGGCAGTCGGATCGTGCGCAATCAGTTCGAACGACGCTGAGTTTTCGTTGATGACCGTCTTGCCATGATCGTCTCTGCTCGGGAAACGAACCACCGTGGCCCGATGGTGATAGGAGTCCTTCACGACAGTGCCGTCCACCGGAGAAAATTGGCGGCCATCATTCATGCGCAACATCATCTGAAGCGGTTGCTCGGGCAGCTCGCCTATATGGATGTCCTCGAAGACATAAAAAACAGTGAATCTTTCGGGCTGATACTTGGCGGCTTCCTGGGGCTGCTCCGTCATTGTGTAGTATTCGGGAGTCGCATAGACCCCAGAGATGCTGGCCGAGTCGTGGCTATGGTGCCCCTTGCCATGAGCCGGCTTTAGCAACGTCCGCATGACCTTTGAGGTCATGCCGGCCTTAAATGTGAGAATGTCAATCCGTGTTGCCGGTCCCCATTTCGACACAACGAACAACCAGGACCACGCGGCCAAAACACCAAAAAGGATCAAAACCGTCGCCCGAACCCAGCGTGACCTGTTCATTTCGTTGCTCAATTGGAGTCGCTCCGCATTTCTTTATTTCACGTTTACAGTCATCTCCATGCCGCGGTGATATGTGCACACGAATTTGAACGTGCCCGGCTTGGAAGGTGCAGTCCAGGCCACCGTTTTCCGCTGACTTCCTCCAAGCACGACTTCCTGAAACGCAGCCTCTTTGGAAACGATGTTGTGATCGGCTTCATCCCTATTTTCGAATTCGAACACAATTTTTTGGCCCGGACTCACGTCCAGTGTGGCCGGCACGAACTTAAAGTCTTTCGCGATGACAGCTAGCGCGTTGGATGGTCTGTCTGCCGGCGCAGCGGCAACGGCCGTATAGGGACTCACACCGCCGTGGGGACCGCCGATATCCGCAACAACCTTGGCGCTTCGATTGTCCGCAGCCACCTGCACAAAGGTACCGCCGTGAGGATCGCCAAGTTTAGGTGTTTGAATCGTGCTGAGCAGTTTGAGCGTCTCACGATCGAAGACTGTGATCGATCCCATGTTGTTACTGATCCAGAGTTCTTTCCCGTCGGGCGAAAGAACGATGTGATCGGCTTGACACAGCCCGTCAGGACAAGAAAGTTGCTCGCGGACAATGGACATGGTGTTGGTATCAATTGCCGCGAATGTTGCGCCCTTTTGCCCATTGCCGCCTTCGCCTTTGTTGGCGACGTAGGCGATCTTTTCATCCGGTGAAAGGCGGATGCCATACGGTCCGCGTCCCGTGGGGGCGATACCGAGAATCCGTCCTCGTTCCAAATCGAGTTTCACGAGTTTGTTCGTCGGACCAAGCGTGACGTATCCAGTCTTTCCATCCTGTGTGATGGCGATCCAGACTGGACCGGGCCCAACGGGGAACGTGGCCACTTCTTGCATCGTTTCCGCATTGATCTTGGAGACCCAGCCGTCGATTTCGCGGCCGCTGGCGTCGCGGTTGATCCCAGGCCGAACGGTGACATAGATGAATTTGCCATCGGGCGATGGAAACGCAATGTACGGCCGGCCATTGAAATCGCCGGCGGGAATGCCACGTACGACTCTATTTGTCGCCGGATCCAGTAAGAAGATCGGTAACGGGCCCCGGAATGAGTCAAACATCACATACCTGTCCGCGAAGACCTGCGTGTGGTGAGTCGAACCGCCGGTCTCAATCAGTGCGACAAGCTTCAACGTCTTTGTATCTACAACGGCGGTCGGTGCTCCAAACGATCCAGGCCCGCCAAAGAATCCCTCGGCGCGTCCCCGAACAACGTTTGCAGTGGATGGACCGGACGGAAGATAGATGTATTTGGCATCGGGTGAGAGCGTAATTCCATGCGGAGTCGATGGCATATCGATGTCCGCCACCGCTACAATCTTTCGTGCCTTCGCATTGATCACGATGATCATCGGTTTATCGGCAGTGGAGTTGTAACTGACGCTCGCATTGGTGAAGAAAAACAAGTCACCGCCTTTTGTCTCATAAGCAGGCTTGCCGCTCGCGTCGAATGTCCGGACAACTTTGATGCCAAAATCGGGCTTGTCCACAGCCATCATCTTCAAGAGCTCAGTAGTGGGACCCGGCGTGCCCACCGGCACCCCCGGTGTTTGCTGGGCAACCACTCGAGAAGTAGATTGCTGTTCGGCCGGACTGCTGCCCGACTCCGCAGCTGTCGGCCAGATTAGCGCCCAGCGTGCGACCGCGGCCACCGCCAATAGAGCAAAAACGACAACAGCGAAACGTCGATATGTTTTCATTTCCATACTCCTTGCAAATAACGCAAAGCATCCAAGAGCGAAAAATTTCCCTGTCGGGCAAATCTTAGCCTTATTTGGGGCGACGCAACAATGTTTAAACCCCGTCACCTCGCACGAGGATCAAGGGGTTTTCTGTAGGGTCCCCTGCCTCGCGTAACCTTTCGGTCCGTGTCTGCGAATTACCAAGAGTGAACTTTGTTGGTTAGCCCCTATACGGAGGACCTAGTGAAAAGACGTATCTTTATCGCTACAGCATTAGCATCAGCGCTCGTGCCCGTTGCTCTTTCGGCGCAGAAGCCGGTGCCGCCGCCAAGCTTTAAGGCCGAAAAATGCTACGGCATCGCGAAGGCGGCCAAAAACGACTGCGCGTCGACCGGAAACAATTCTTGCGGCGGAACATCCAAACTGGATCGCGATCCTAAGGCATGGATCTACGTTCCGGAAGGGTATTGCGAACGCATCGTCGGCGGAAGCAAGGCACCGAAGTAGCTCGAGTCGTCGGGTAGCCACCCCAGTGACGCCGATACCTAACACTCCGGGAATCGGACTCCGTCTTGCACATTTAGCGGAGATGGTGGCTACCCGCCCACCCGCAGGATGGCTGGAAATTCATCCCGAGAATTTTCTGGCCAACCCCCATGCCGCGGAACTTCTCGTTGAGCTGTCGGCGAATTATCCAATTTCTGTACACACCGTCGGTATTTCGGTTGGAAGCGCCGGC
>Ga0066692_10001156_pt1 | contig 10084 bp, 8 predicted proteins | sample GraSoiAngelo_141_FD_66456 | JGI IMG/M metagenome (GOLD analysis project Ga0066692, IMG submission 66456) | Grasslands soil microbial communities from the Angelo Coastal Reserve, California, USA - 14_0929_12_40cm | ecosystem: Environmental > Terrestrial > Soil > Grasslands | place: USA... | reverse complement strand
GTAGTGCGGCGGCCACGGCGCGTCGCCGAGGCCCTCCGCTTGCTGCCGGGCCGACAGCTCCAGCAGCGGCTCCAGCGAGCAGGGATGGTCGTCGATGGCGGCGTGGCGGTCTCCGATCGCCGCGAAGCGGGCCGGCATCGTGAAGAGCGTGAAGTCCTCCGGCCGGCACTCGCCGAGCTCGTCCCAGCTCAAGGGGGCGGAGACCCGGGCCTGGGCGTTGGGACGCACCGAGTAGGCGCTGGCGACCGTCCGGTCCTTGGCGTACTGGTTGTAGTCGAGGAAGACACCGTGGCGCTCTTCTTTCCACCAGCGGCTGGTGGCGATGTCGGGCGCACGCCGTTCGACTTCACGAGCGAGAGCAACCGCGGCCCGACGGACCTCAGGGAATGTCCAGCGTGGCTCGATCCGGCAATAGATGTGGAAGCCTCGCGAGCCGGAGGTCTTGGGCCAGCCGGTCAAGCCAAAATCATTGAGGACCTCACGCGTCGCCAGTGCCACCTCGCGAATTTGCGCCCACGCCACGCCCGGCACTGGATCGAGATCGATGCGCACATCGTCAGGATGGTCGAGATCGGTCGCGCGCACGGGATGCGGATTGAGATCGATACAGCCGAGGTTGATGATCCACGCGAGTTGCGCGGCGTTCGTCACGACGATTTCTTCGGCGGTCCGGCCTGACGGGAACGAGAGCTCTACGGTCTCAATCCATTCTGGACGCGAGGTTGGAGCACGTTTCTGGAAAAAAGCCTCGCCCTCCGCACCATTGACAAATCGCTTGAGGGCCATTGGTCGACCACTGATCCCACGCAGCGCCCCTTCCGCCACCGCCATGTAGTACCGAACGAGGTCGAGCTTGGTGTGCCCGCTCTTCGGAAAGAAGAGCTTGTCCGGGTTGCTGATTTTGACCTCACGGCCGGCGACCTGGAGGACCTCCTCCCTCGGCGTTGGCATGCCGATACCATACGGCTAAGTGGCACGGACCTCCCCGAGCGCAATCATCGGGGCCGTTGCCCTCCTTACTCTCTCCGCATGCGGCCTGTCAGGGACCACCCAACCGACGGTGTCCGGAACAGCCCAGCGCGGCAGCCCACAGTTCACTGCATATGTCGCCGCTGATTTTGCGACCGCGCTGGCCTGGTCGCCGGATGGGCGGTTGTTCTACGCCGAACGCGCCGGCACCATCCGGACGTTCGACGGCAAGACGTCTCGCGTTTTCGCCACCGTCTCAGCCTCCACCTCGGGCGAACGAGGGTTGCTGGGGCTGGCGGTGAGCCCGTCGTTTCCAAGCGACCACTTCGTTTACGCGTTTTACAGCCGCGCCGACGATGAGAGCCGGCAACGGGTCGTGCGCTGGACGGACCAGGGCGGGACCGGAGCCCGCCTCACGACCATCATCGATAACCTGCCGGCCGGGAACGACTGCTGTCACAAGGGCGGGCGCCTCGCTTTTGGCCCCGATGGCAAGCTGTACGTCACGCTCGGCGAAAATCATGTCGCGGGCGACGCGCAGCGATCGTCAAGTCTGCGCGGCAAGATCCTGCGATACAACCCCGATGGCAGCGTTCCCGGCGACAACCCGTTCGGATCGAGCAACCCGGTCTGGGCGATCGGCCTTCGGAATCCATTTGGGCTGGCCTTCTCCGCTGATGGCAGGCTGTTCGTCACGGACAATGGCCCAACCGGCGATGCCGGCACTCCAGGCAGCGGTTGGGATGAGGTCGACCACGTCGTCCGCGGTGGAAACTCCCAATGGCCCACCTGTTACGGCAATGGCATTCACCTCCAGGGATCGCAATGCGTTGGTACCCCACCGACCTATCAAAGCGGCAACACCACGCTTGTCCCGACCGGTGCGACCTTCGTCAGCGCCCAGGGCCCAGCCGGCTACGCTGGAGACTTCGTTTTCTGCAGCTACGATCAGAGCCGGCTCAAGGTATTGTCGCCCGACGGCACGCGGCTGCTCTCCGATGGTCCGCGCTGCCAGCTCGACGTCAAGGAAGGGCCCGATCATGCGCTCTATATGTCGGACACGTCCGTCATCTATCGCCTCGGCGCATAGCGCTGGTCAGCCGGCGGCGTCGAGCGCAGGCAGCGGCGGATGCACCGTCAGATAGCTGAGCAGGACGCCAATCGCGCCCGACACGGCGATCGAGCCGAGCCATAGGCTGATCGGCCAGCCAATCCCCCGAGTCAGCTCCAGGAAGAGCAGATAGAGCGCAGACACTCCGACCGGACCGAGGAATGCCCCGACCCGAAGCGCCACGACCCGCTTCGGTCCGGGCTTGAGCCACAGCATCACGAGGTCGGCGAGCAGCCCGCCGATGATGGCGACCGGGATCAGATCGAAGTTCTGCTCCAGCGTGCCCAGCAGCGCGCCGTTCAATCCGACCAGGAGGGTGATGCTGCCAAATGGCAGCGTGAAACGACCGAGCAGGTAAAGAACGACGCCGGTGAGCAGGGCCGTCTGCACCATGATGCCCAGGATGCCCAGCTCCTGGAGCTGCGCCACAGTAGCAGGGGCCCCGGAGGTCGCCGTTGCGTACGTATCCACCAGTGGCTGGTCGAACTGGTTGAAGAAGGTGAACATCGACAACAGGAGGCTGGCCGAGATCACGGCCGTCCAGGGGGCTTCGCTGACGGGGCGCCGCCAGGCGGCCCGCAGCGGCCCCGCCACGATCAGCGTGCCCGCCAGCATCAAGAGAAGGTGGGGTGGGCTGATCAGCGCCGCGAGATTGACCTCAATCCCGAAGCGGAGATGCCAGAACATGTCGATCACGCCGCCGATGCCAAACAGCACGGCGCCAACCAGGGAGAGGTTGTAGCCCGCCGGCAAGGCTTGATCGAGACGGTGACCTCGCCCCTGGTTGCGCAGCGCGCGCACACCCAGAAAGATCAAGATGGCGAAAATGCCTGAGTACAACACGCCGTGCCAGGGAGTAAAAAACGTTTCCAGCCTGGCCAGGTGCCGATGCGCCCAGGCGTCGAGGTAGGCGCCGGCCATCAACCAGGTGCACAGGGCCACCACGGTCCATTCGAATCGCCGCGTCGGCGTAATCGGTCCCTGATCTCGGATCAGCTCCCGTGTCAGTTCTCTAACCGTCACCACGCCCACCCTCCTCGCAATCAGTAAATTCCGTGATGACGCTGCCCTGGCCTCGCCCTAGGCTCCAGGCGTGGACCAGGATGAGCGTCTTCTCGTCGAGCGAGCGAAGTCTGATGCCGAGGCATTCGGCGTTCTCTATGACCGCTACGCGGACGATATCTACCACTTTGCACACGCACGGCTGGGTAACGCTGCAGCAGCGGAAGACGTAACGGCCGATGTTTTCATCAAGGCGCTCCGCGGAATCAGTCGGTACCGGGACCGCGGTCGTCCCTTTTCCTGCTGGCTCTATCGGATCGCCCGTAATGCGGTGGCCGACCATTTCCGTCACGAGCCCGTGAACCGGGAGCTGTCGGATTGGCTGCCCGATCCCGCCACCCAGGTTGAGGCGACGGCGATCCGCCGGCTCGAAGTCGACGACCTCTGGCGGCGGGTGGAAAAGCTGCCGCCCCAGCAGCGCGTCGCCATGACGCTCCGGTTTCGAGATGACCGAAGCGCGCGGGAGGCGGCCGCGGTCATGGGGAAGTCCGAAGCGGCGGTGAAGCTGCTGATCTACCGCGCGGTCGGGCGTCTCCGTTCAGAGGTGGGAGTTCTGGATGATGCGCGAGCGCGATCAGCTCTCGCTGTGAGTTGATCTCCAGCTTGCGATAGACGTGCTGCAGGTGGGTCTCGATGGTGTTGAGGCTGACGAAGAGCTGGTCGGCAATCTGCCGGGGTTTGACGCCTTGCTCCGCCAGACGGCGCACGCGCTGCTCCGCCGCCGTCAGGGCGTCCGGATCCACTTCTCGATGATGCTGGCGTCCGTGTGCCAGCGCCAGCTCTTCGCCGGCCTTCCGTGCCAGGCCGTCGGCGCCGCAGTCCTCTGCCAGCTCGCTGGCGCGCCTCAGGAGGGGGCGGGCCGCCCGATCCTGACCGGATCGCCGCAAAAGCGCACCGAGCCGGTGCCGAAGCCGGGCCTCGAGCACGGGCATCCCACTCGCCGTCGCGAGCGCGATCGCCTCGCCGAGTAGACCGTGCACGGCCTCGAGATCGCCGTCGATTTGCTTCAGTGCGGCCCGTGACCCGAGGGCGACGATCCGCGGGAAGCGACACGGCAGGCGTTCGCCCATCGACTCGAGGGAGGTGACGATTGCCCTGGCGTCGTCGATTCGGCCGCCGTACAGATAGGCGGTGATGGCGTCCCCAGCCCAGGGAACCACGCACGGCTCCAGAATTTGTAGCCGAGTGGCCAGCGCCCGCAGCCTGTCGAATAGGGCGCAGGCGTCGGCCGTCCGCCTGGCGTGCATGGCCAGCACGGCCTCGATGTGGAGCAGCCATACTCGTCCCGCCCAGTTCTCGTTCGGATCGGCGAGCGCTGTCGATCTCCGGTACCATTCCGCGCACTCGTCCATCTGACCCATCTCCGCCAGCGTGTAGGCGTGGATGATGGCCGCCCAGAAGGCCCGCTCGGGGGCAAGGTCGGACAGTAACGTCGCCCGGTCGGCAATCTGCAGCGCTTCCTGCAGCTTCCCAATCCGAATGCAGGTGTCGCCGTGCATAACGGCCACCGCGGCGATCGCCACCGGCAGCCGCATCCGTTCGGCGGCCTGCATGCCGATCTCGTATGCGCGGGCGGCCTCCGTGAAGCGCTCCGTCCACTTCGCCATGTTTCCGTAGGTGCCAAGGGTTCCCCAACTCCAGGCGAAGTCGGTGGTATCGGCCTCCGGGTTGGCGAGCGCATCCGGAACCGCGGCCTCAATTACCGCGATACCGGTGGGGTCCCCGCTGAGAAACGTGCTGAAGGCCCAGGCGGTGTCGGTTCGCACCCGAAGCCTGGGCGAGCCATCCACCGCAAGTTCGCGAGCCCGTTCCAGCAAGGGCGTCGCGAGGGCCGGCCCTCCGCTGGGCCATGAGATAAACGCCTCGTCGAGCAACGCCCGGACGGCTTCCGACTTGTCCGACGGCAAGGCACTGGCGACGGCGGCCCGAAAGGATTCGCCCGCCTCCTTGACGGCGCCACGGATGAAGAGCGCTCGTCCGTGCATTCGTTGCGCCGTGCTGCGCAGCCGATCAGCCAGGTCTGGGCTGGCGAGGATCCGCTGATAGGTCGCGATGGCGCCCCGCCCGTCGCCACTATCGAGCTGCACTTCACCGAGGTCCATCAGTAGGTCAGGAGCAGCTCGCGATCCCGCCACTTCGACGGCGGCCACCAGCCTCTGCTTCGCGCGCGATATCGCCCCTTCCCGCATGGCCGTCCGGCCTGCCTGCGCCAGGACTGACACCGCCTCCGGGTCACCAATCACGCCGGCCCGGGCCGCGTGGTCGGCGGCTTCGGCCGGGTCAGCACCCCCCGCGACGAGCAGCCGGAAGGCAGCCGCATGCCAGCTCGCTCGGACGGGCGGCGGGATCTCGTCGTAGACGACTTGACGGAGCAGCGGATGAGCGAACTGCGCCCAACCCGGGGCGTCGGATTTGAACAGCCCTCCGCGACTGAGCGCCTCGAGCGCCCGGTCGCCTTCTGCGGCGGTGAGCTCCGCCATCGCGGTCGCGATCGCCGGCCGGAAGCGGCTTCCCAGAACGCCCGCGGCCTGCGCGTATCGCCGCTGCTCGGCCGACGCACCGATGAACCGGGCGCGCAAGAGCGCGGTCTTCGTGGTGGCGAGATCAGCACCGGATTGGGGGAGGTCCCCGCCACGCCGGACGCTTGTGGCTACCTGCTCGAGCAAGAGGGGGTTGCCGGCTGCCAGCCGGGCTGCGCGCCTCGCCGAGGAAGGGGAGATTTTCCCACCGGCGCGATCGCTCAGCATCTGCGCCGCGCCGGCGTCGCTAAGCGGCCGCAACTGCTCCATGGTGGCTTCACCGTCATCGGTAAGAGGCCCAACCGTATCGAGAGCGCTCTGGGGCCATGGCCGAAGGGTCCCGATCAAGGCAATCGGCAGATTGCTGATCCTGCGGCAGAGGAAGGCAAGCAGCGCGAGGGAGTCCTCATCGGCCCAGTGAAGGTCGTCGAGCAGCAGCAAGGTCGGCGATGGCAGCGCTTCAAGAAACTGAAGCGCTGCATACAGACGCGCCGCCCGTGCCTGAACTGCTGGTCGCCGGCCGATCCTGGTTTGGCCGGGGCTCCGGAAGCCGAGTCCACGCAGCGCCTGGTCGATGATCCCAAAGGGGAGACTCGATTCGGCGGCATCGCCCCGTCCAATGCTGATTTTGAAGTCACCGCCCGAACCGGCCCGGGCGCGCTCGACCATGGTGGTCTTTCCCAGGCCCGCTTCCCCAACAATGAACAGGCTGCGCCCCCGACCCGAGCGGGCCTCCGACACCAGGCACTCGATGGCCTGCAGTGCCTCATCGCGCTCCCAGATCTGTGACTGGGGCATGCCCCTCCCTCCTGGGCAATCCTAACCCAGTCACGTTGCCGGCTTTGGCGCTTAACGGTCAGTAGTTCTTGTGACGACAGTCCAGCCAACCGCACATAAGGTGGAGCCCTGCCGACACTTCTCATTCAAGGAGGGACAGCGATGGCGTCGAACCTACAGACGGAAGAAATCGTGACCCTGCGACCCGAGTCCAATGGAGCGGACTCACCAGTTGATTCGATCGCCGTTGAGAGGCCGACCCTGGCGCCTGAGGAGATTCGCGCGCCCGGCCGGCGGGGCTGGCTTCTGCCGGTTGCCATTGGTATGGCCGGACTGATCATGGCCGGAACGCTCGGTGGATTTCTATGGGCGACGATCGGTCAGCGCGACACAGTCAGACATCAGCTGGTCGTCAGCCAGACGACGCTGGCGACCACGCGCACCCAGCTCACCGCCGCTCATGCGGAAGCAGCGACGCGGAAGGTGACCTCCGACTACATGGCACTGGTTGCCGTGGATGGCGGCCGGGCCATTGCCGACTACGGGACGCTGGCTGTTTGCAACTCCTACGGTGCGTGTAGGACTGCGGCCCAGCAAACCCTCACCGATCTCCAGGCGTTTCAGGCCCAGCGGGCCGCCGCAACCGTTCCCCAGGCTTTTGCCAACGCCGACGGCCAGCTGCGCGATGGGCTGAGCGCGGCGATTGCCGCGGTGCAGGAACTGATCACCGGCGCGGACAACGACGACATTGCCAAAGTCAAGGACGGTGGGCACAAGCTCGATGCCGCCCTGCTCGCCATCGGCAAAGCGCAGGCCGCGCTTGCAAGTGGGTCGAGCTAGCACGTTGGGTCTCATCGGATCGAGGAGGTCGGTCCTGGCTTGCTTGGCTGGCCTCCTGATCCTTGGTGCACCGTTGGCGAGTGTCAGCGTGATGCTGCGAGATCGAAGCGCGAATGCCGGTCAATTAGGGGCCGACCGACATTCGATCGCCGAGCTCGAAACCCGCATCCGAAGCCTGGAAGCGCGGATGGGCGCGCAGGTCGACTGGACCACGGTCGCCAGAAATATTCAGTCGTCGATCTTCACCATCGAAACCATGAATGGACTCGGCTCAGGATGGGTTGCTCGAACTTCGCCCGGTGGATCGGATCTCATAACCAACTTCCATGTTGTGGCCGAAGCCTGGAACGCGGGCGAGGTAACCGTCCACGTGCGGCAGGGCGATCAGACCATTGACGGCACCATCACGCGAGCCGAGCGGAGCCAGGACCTGGCGGTCATCCACATTGCCCAACGGTTTCCGGCGCTGCCGACGGCGCCTGGACGGCCACAGCTCGGCGACACGGTGATGGCGGTCGGCTCACCGCTCGGCCTGGGCGGCAGCGTCTCCCTCGGGGTGATCGCCGGATTTCGCAGTCTGGAAGGTGCGGATTACATCCAGTTCTCGGCACCCATCAGCCCTGGTAACAGCGGCGGACCTGTCATGGATCATCAGGGCCGGGTGGTCGCGGTGGCGGCAGCGAAGTTCGAAGGACAGAGTGTCGAGGCGCTGTCGCTGGCGATCCCAGTGCAGATCGTTTGCGCGACGGTCGTCACCTGCCTCAGCCGCTAGCGCACTCCCGGCTCGGGTCTTTTCCTGTAGGCGACGCGGCTTTCTAAAATGGCTGCAAGTCTGCAGCGTCTGAGTCGCGGGAGGGATCGTCATGCGCCGTCTCATGGGGTCGCTTGTCGTAATGGCTGCCCTGCTGGCTCCGCAACCAGCGTTCGCGGGGCAGCCCGCTATCGGGGTCGTCACCAACTTCGGGCCGAATCTGGCCGCCGTCTGTCCCATGCCGGAAGGCATCGCCGTCGACCCGACTGGGAACCTGTATGCGTCGTCGTTCGCGTTCAAGTCATTTGCCAACATCTGCGTCGAAAATCGGTCGGGCCAGATCGTCGACGTCATCCCGGTCCCGGCAGGTAATGCCGGAGTCGCCTCACTCCTGGGCGAGTTGTCTGAGCCGAGCCAGGGCCTGTACGTGGCCGACTTCGCGGACGGGGCGCCCACGAATGGTCGGTTGCTTCGGATCAATGTGCAGACGCACGCGGTGAAGGTCGTGGCCACCGGTTTCCAGGCTCCCAATGCGATCGCTCAGGACCGGCATCGCAACCTGTACGTCTCCGACTCCTTCCTGGGAGCCATCTTCAAAGTCGCCCCGGATGGCTCGAGTAACAAGATATGGATCCAGGATCCACGGCTCATGCCGCAACCGGGCGGCTCGCCACCCTTCGGCGCCAACGGTCTGGCATTCGACCGCAACCAGGGCTTCCTCTATGTGGCAACGACCTCCGACAGCAAGATCTATCGGATCCCCCTCGAGAAAGATGGCAGCGCGGGCCCGATGCAGCTCTTTGCCTCTGGTACGGCCATCGACGCGGCGCAGCACACGACCGAGGCTCTGCATGGGGCCGACGGGATCATGTTCGACGTGCAGGGCAACCTGTATGTCTGCGCGAACTCAGCCCAGCATCCGACTCCCGGATTGCCCGGCGAGATCCAGGTTCTGTCGCCCCAGGCGCAGCTGATCGCTCGGTACGACGGGGTTGGCCAGAACGACCTTGACTTCCCGGCCAGCCTGGTGTTCCACGAGCGCGCCCTCTATATCGCCAACCTGGCGCTGGACACTGGCGGGGCGAATTCCAAGCTGTCGGTACTCGGCGTCCCTTACCCCGGGCTTCCGCTGCGTCCGTGAAGGCAGCAAGCTAATCGCTCAGTCCGGCGGCGCGGGTGACTCCTCCAGCCAGCGGGTCTCGCCGATCCCGACCGCGATGTGGGCCATCGGCCCGCGACGGCCGGCGCCGTGCCAGTGCTCCTCGTTCGGCTCCGCCGCCACAGTGTCCCCCTGACGGATCTGCTGGGCCTGGGCGCCGCGCGCTTGGACCCAGCCTTCGCCGTCGATAACGTGCAGCAGCTGGCCGCCCGCATGCGCATGCCAGTAATTGCGGACCCCCGTCTCGAACCGGACAACCGCGGCAAAAGCGGAAAGGGTCTCCTTCGACGCTTTGATCAACTCGCGGGAGCCGGCCCTCCCGGTGAAATGCGCCGCCTCCATCGGTTTCAAGTCGGTCAGGGCCAGCGATCGCGGCGTGATTTTCATATCGTCCCTCCCTCGAGCGATCCTACGCTGCCGCTCGAAGCCGATGTAACCCGGCGCGGAAGACATCGGCCTGCTCATGGATTGGACAGCGCCACACAGCCCAGCGATCGACTGTGGCATCGAGACGCGCGTCGATCGTGAGATACGAGGAATCGCGCTGATGCGCGGTCCCCTGGGCTAGCGCGATGGACGGGATGAGCCAGCACTCCGGGAAGAGCCCTGCAGGGCGATGTACCCAGCAGTACAGCGCGAGCCAGAAATCCTCGGCAGGCACAAACGTGTTGCGGCGCACATGGAAACGGACGAGATCGTGCCCCCGAACTACAGCCGTTCCTTTGACCTGTGCGAAGAGGGCCATGGGAGAGCCAACCCGCTGGACAAGGAGGTCGCGGCCTTTGATATCGAAGGCCGGCCGGAAGAGAAGGAGATCTTTGTGATTTCCGCGCAAGAGCTCGGTGATCAGACCGAATTCATACACACCGCCCTGGTCGATCCGAAGGTCGGGGAGT
>Ga0066692_10001154_pt1 | contig 10094 bp, 9 predicted proteins | sample GraSoiAngelo_141_FD_66456 | JGI IMG/M metagenome (GOLD analysis project Ga0066692, IMG submission 66456) | Grasslands soil microbial communities from the Angelo Coastal Reserve, California, USA - 14_0929_12_40cm | ecosystem: Environmental > Terrestrial > Soil > Grasslands | place: USA... | reverse complement strand
GACAAAGTGTCTGCCGGACTGCCGGTGACGGTTTCGTAAGAATGAGGATTATGCTGTCACCGACGGAGCAGTGAATCGGTAGTTCAGCTTCTGCGGAGAATGTCGACGCGTCCGTCTTTTCTGCCCACATAAGCCACGTCGCACATTTCTAGGAACAATCCTGTTTCGACGACACCTGCGATCTTCTTGAGTTTCTCGTGAACTATCTCTGGTCGGCGTAAGCTTCTGAAGTATACGTCTGCAATGAGGTTTCCGTTGTCTGTTATGACGGGTCCGACTTTGCCTGCGGCTTCCCTTAGAACCGTCTTCTCAGAGATTTTTCTTATTTTTGAGAGCGTGGATGCGTAACCGAAGGCCACTATCTCGACTGGTATTGCTTGCGGTCCGCCGAGGGTTTTTGCTAGTTTCCTCTCGTCGACGACGATGATGAGTCTCCTGGCGGTTGAGTCTACAATCTTCTCTCGCAACAGTGCGCCTCCCCCGCCTTTGACTAGGTCGAGGGTTCGCCATTGTATCTGGTCTGCTCCGTCCAGTGCTAAGTCGGGTTCGGTGTCCTCTTCAAGGTTCGATGTCTTGAGGCCCAGTCTCTTCGCAGCGATTTCAGTCTGGTAGGATGTTGGTATGAAAGTGATCTTGAGGTTCTCTTTCTTGATTCGTTCGGCTGCTAGTTCCAGGGCCCCTAGGATTGTGTTGCCGCTTCCGAGTCCTATTGTGGTGTTGTCTCTGATTTCTCTCACTGCTTGTGCAGCGGCGCTTATTCGTGCCTTGTCTGTCCACGACACTTTCTGGCTCAGCCTTCTGTTTCGATCTGTTCGAGGCGTGCCATGGCTTTGAGTACTTCCTCTCGGATAGTCTCCAGTCGTTCTTCTGCTTTGTTCTTAGGTTTCTCTTTCGCGGGTCGTTCTTTCGGAGGGTTTGTAGTTGGCGGGGTTGGGCTTGTCAGTGTCTCGGGAAGATCGGGGAGCTTGGTTGTTGTTTCAGTTGTAGTTAGTGTTGGTCTGATCTGGCTAATCTTTAGGTCTATTTCGAGCATTTTTTCCTGGAAGCTCTTGAGGAGGTCCTCTTTAGCAGACTCGAGCTCATAGAGGTCTACTGTTTTCTTGTGAGTATCTATTTCCCCGTCTACTCGTTTGAGGTCTGTCTTGTATCGTTGTAGGAGCTGGTTTTTTTCGTTGTCGCTAATCTGTCCTTTTGTTTCTGCTTCGTAGATCTTTGTGAGGGCGTCTCCGATGATGTCTCTTTCTAGACTTGCAAGTCGGAGTCTGTCGCGAGATCTGGAGGCGTCGTTGCTTGTGATTGTTTTCTTGAGTATGTCTGGTATAGGGAATGCTTCTTTCTTGACTGGCTCGGCTATGTTCTTGTTTTCTTCTTGTTCGGTCTTCTTTCTTCCGAATAGAAGTATGAGTGTGAGTAGTGTGAAAGGTGCCGTTTGGCCCTTTCTACGCAATAGAAGCATTCCTCTGGCGTTCTTAGTCGTTTGACGAGTATCCGATTATTAATGGTTTAGCAGTGCGGTGTTCCTGTTACCGCGCCGGGGGGTTGATGCGTCCAAATATGGTTATCTAGTGTTTGTGTGATTTGTTGCTTTGGGTTAGTCTATGTCTCTGGCGATGCAGTGTGAGAGTTGCGGTCGGCCGTTGGCTTCGCGCGAGGAGCATGGGGCTCAGAATCTCGACAATCCCTATTGCATTCATTGTACCGATTTGAAGGGTAAGCTGTTGCCTTTTGAGAAGATGTATGATGGCATGGTCGCGTCGGCTATGCAGACTCGATGGATGAACAAGGAGCAGGCCGAGAAGTATGCCTTGGAGGAGATGGGTCGTTGGCCTGCCTGGAAGGACCGGGTTGACAAGATGCTCAAGCGCTAAAGACCCTGGAATTTTCGTTTCCATGTCGTAGACAACCCATAAGCCCTAAGGTTTTCTCCAAAGACGCTAGTCTTCTGTTTGGGTTGGAGCCCCGGACGAGATTTGAACTCGTGACCCTTGCCTGTTTGATAGGGTTACCAAGGCAATGCTCTTGGCTTCTGTCGCATCTACCAGGCTGAGCCACCGGGGCGTTGACCTGCGAGATTGTCTGGTTGTCTATATGGATTGTTGGACTTGATAGCACGTATCTCCCTGCAAAGCCGTTGATTCTATTCTGAATGTTTCTATTCCCTTGAAAAAGCCTGGTTTCTGATTGAATCTTCTCTTTGTCTCGAAAGAGGAATTAATCCTTCGATCATGAGGATGAATTCGAGCTTGTGGATTGATACTTCGAGTTCAGTCGACTTGGGCTAGGATAATTACTCGCTAGTGTAAGGTCACTCCGGTCGGTCTTGGGGGAAAGGTCGGAGGTTGTCCTAGGCGAGATCCCTGTTGCGCTTCGGCTCAGCATGGGGTCGGAGCGGCTTATCCTATTTCCTACAGATAGGAGGATTCTTGTGGCCAGGGTTGGCAAGAGGGGCGCTGGCTCCGCGCTAGGATCGAGCCTGCTTGGAAGACTAAGCTCTGGGCTCGAGGACCTTTTGAAGGGAAGTAAGGAATCTATTTCTAAGCGTAATCTCTCATCTCTATCTCCTCGAGAGATACTCTCATCCAACAGAGACAATTTTGTAATCGGCTACGAGGAGGTTGTGAGTTGTGATGTGAGCGAGAAGGGCTTCTTTACCCAGATGATGTTGGTGACGGTGCAGGAAAAGCTTGAGTTTTCGACGAGACTGTCAGTGGACAAGGTTTCTAAGCTTCTGGTTGGGAATCTCGGTCCAAAGTTGAAGGTCAAACGTCTCGTATGAGCCTCGGTCTTCTTCGCATTTACTCTTTGGACTCCGCTTAATCTTTGAAGGCTTTCGATAAGCCGATATTCGACCTCTTCGTTTATTTCTCTCGGTGCACATCTAGAAAGGAGGGAGCAGTTTCGTGAGGTTCACGCCGGGGATGTTGGTTTTGTTATTTTCCGCAACTGTCTTGCTCGCGGCCTTTCCAATATATGTTCACGAGCAGTCTGCAGCTGTTTCCCGATTGTACGTATCGCCTCAGGAAGGATGCTGCGTCTACAATACAGCCACGTTTTTTGTCAGCATCATGGTGAACTTGACGGAGGGGGAAGTCATCAATGTGTTTGATGTCAGGTTGAACTATACTGGCTTTTATTCTCCTGCGACAGGCACCGGATTCCTGCAAGCGAAGAGTATCGATTATTCAGGAAATCTATTCGGCACCTCTGGTGATGTGTTAGCTGAGTGCATCGATGCAGTAGGGTACGGACAGGGATCTTGTTCTGGAGGCGATCGGGCTGGAGGTCAGGTCCACATGTCCGAGGGAGGTAGCAACGTGTATGGACTCAAAACCGCACTACTCTTTCGTATACAGTTCGAAGTGTATGGAACCGGAAGTAGCGTGTTCTCTTTCGACCTAACGGGCCTTGTGAATCCAGGCGTGAATCCGTTGAACCCGCAGTTGTTCAATCCTCATGATATTCAGGTCGTCGCAAGCGATGGAATTTTTGCAAACACCGGTCTGGCTGCTTTCTTCAATTATGAGCCTTCCACTCCTCCTGCTCTTCTGCCCGGGAACTCAGTGTTGTTTGACGCTAGTGCTAGTCTGAACGGGACAAGTCCGACCCCACTTGTGAACCCTTCATATGACTGGAATTTTGGGGATGGGAATAAAACGTTGAACCAGTCTTCTCCGAAGATTCAACATGTCTTTCGTTTACCGGGCTCCTACGATGTCCAGCTTAATGTCACGGAGGCTAACGGTTCTCATGACTCGATCGTGAGGAAGTTGGTGGTTGTGCCTGCTCTTGGGGGTCTGCTTCTCACCGTCTTGGATCAACGGGGGACTCCTATCCGTGGTGGCATACTTGTCCGACTTTTCAACGCCTCTTTGTCCGTAGCCCTTTTTGAACAGTCTGTGGATTCAGCGGGACAGACAACTTTCAAGGATCTCACTCCGGGGAGTTACTTGTTGAAGTTTTCCGGACCGGGATATCAGAACGCTTCTAGGACGGAATCTGTTATTGCAGGCTGGACTACTCAAGACAATGTCAACTTGGTTGCGACACCGGTGCCTCCTTCAGATAACAGTGGATTGTTGATTTTCGGGGGCACTGTCTTGGCAGGGGTCGGCCTTGCCACGCTTGGTTTGGTTCTGAAAAGGCGGAGGACCAGGTCTCGGAAATCATTTTCTGGAAAGCGCTTAAGCTGAATCTTTCCTCGTAGTGATTATCTTCAGGATTTGCTTGTGACGGATCTTCGGCGTTGCGTCGGTCGTTGGTGGGGGATCTTAGCTAGTTTTGGCTGGCGGCTCGTCTTCTTGAGCGGAAAAATGGTGTTAGTGCGACTATTATGATCGCCGCCCCTATCAAGGCCAGTGTGGCAATGATGACAGGTAGATTGCTGGCTGAGAATATTCCTTGGGACTGAGAATTCAGAGTTACAGGCGCCGTAGACATTAGGATGTTATTGTTCGCGTTCGTTTGGCCCTGAACGCTTAGGACCTTCGCTCCTACCACGTACGAGCCCGGTGTGTAGGTCGACGTGTCCCACGTCAGGGTCAAAGTCACGTTTCCTCTCGCCAACACTGTAACATTCTTTTGGTCAACTGTCGTCTGTCCGACCAATGCGGCCACAGTCACTGTCTCGTTGAAATCGCCGGGGTCAATGACTGTGACCGTGTATGCGACCTTGTCTCCTATAGTGGGCGATGTCGGTGTGGCCGATACAGAGTATATGGCTACGTCATGAATGCTTGTCGGTCTGGATACGATGATGGTGACGAGTGGGCTGTGTGTCTTCACTACTCCAGAAATCGTGGCGGTGCCACTGATTGTAACGGCATAGGTTCCAGGGGGAGTAGTTGAGAGCGCTGTGAGCGTCAGGCTGACCGTTGCCGTCTTAGTCGTAGAATCGAGGTTGATGCTCGTAGTGTTGAACAGTAGAGTAGGACCGCTCGGAACGACTGCGGCTGAGAGTGTCACAGTGCCGTTGAAGGCGGAGACCCTATTGACCTTGATGATGACACTGGCAGAAGAGCCTTGAGGAATGGTCTGGAGAGACGGAGACGCCGACACTTGGAAGTCTGGCCCAAGTACTTGGACCACTAATGCTGAGGCGTGGAACAATGCTCCGCCCAATCCGATCGCGCCGACTATTACCGTGTAGTTTCCGCTATTCGAACCGGTGAATGTGCACGTGTAGTCGGGAGTGGAGTCGATAGCCGAGTTGAAGAGGATTGATGCAGGTCCGCAACTGGCTCCGAGACCCTGAGAAGGCGTAACGGAGGTTGATAGAGTGACGTTGCCATGGAAGCAGCACTGGGTGCCTGTTGGATGGTTTGATGCCGTAAACTTGAACACTTGCGTCGATCCCTGTTGAATGGCGAGCAGGGATTGGCTCGTCTTAATGCCGAAGTCGGATACAACTAGCTGTACAAGCGTTGCATGCGATAGCTGATTGTGCGTTCCTGTGATGTTTATGTTGTATGAGCCTCCGACCGGGGCGGATAGGGTGAGAATGGAAGAGTTTGATCCTCCGCTCTTGAGAAGGCGCTGGTTAAAGTCGAGGGATGCCGTCGCCCCCGTAGAGACCATCATTGTTAGGCTGATTATTCCACTGAACGTGTGCAGGCTCGTTAGCGCAATTGTCACCGTCGCACTCCGGGTCGCGTTAATGGTCACGCTGCTTTGGGTTGCGATCGTAAAATCAGGGGAGGCAACTAGGAGGTGGATGACCACCGAGTTGGCAGGGAGACTACTGTTTGTCGCGGTGACTGTTACGTTGTATTTGCCTGGAGAAACTGTAGGTCCGACGCTGATATCAAGAAACGCGAAGCCCTGGGTAAATGTTTGATTGATTACGACTGAGTTGGGAGAGACCGTTGGTACGGGTCCGGGCGCAGATATGGTGGTCGTGAGGCTGAGGTTCCCATGAAATCCGTTTAGAGTGGTTAGTGTGATTGTCGAACTGTTGGTTGTACCGAGGTCAGCCGTTAAAGTGGCGGGACTCGCATCTATGGCATAATATGGCTGATTGCTGAATCCTCCGGTCTGCGCAGTCTCTGAGTCGAGCTGGGGGGTTCCGTTTGTGATCGAGACGCAGAGGGGCGGTTGGCTTGTAATTGCCCCGCAACCAGAAAGAAAGTTAATTGGAGTGTTTGCACTGGTTCCCGTAATGTTGTAAATCGCCGTAAAGAGCAGGCCCGTCGTTGGCTGCGCTGTTCTGGCCTGGGCGATATATCCGAAGTGAAGTGTGTTTTGACTGTCGAAAGGTGCACAATTAATATTATGGGTTCCGAATCCTCCTCCGATGCAGTCCACGGATACCGTGCTCCCGCCTGATGGGATTACGCTGAGGGATTTGTCGATGTTAGCGGGCTTGAGAATCGTAGAGTCCGTTAAGAGATCAATGTCAAATCCTAGTATTGCGTCTGAGTTCTGGATGAATATTCCTATTCTGACCTGTTTGCCGGGAATTCCGCCCGTCAAGATCGGAGGAGTCTCTGGGCATGAAGTGGAGGTTTCGTTTGCTATGCAGACCAGTCCGGTGAGCAGGGCATGGGCCGGCGGAGCAATGTGTGTAATGAGTGTTGGAATCCCAGGAGATAACATGACAATTAATAGTGAAATTAGCGCGATAACAGCTGGCTTTCTTTTCAAGTCTCTTGATTATCCCTGTGTATCTAAGTTGTTAGCCTCGTTCTGCGATGAATATATAGCTTGGGAATTCTGAGCAAAGCCTAGACTAAGTTTTCTCTAGAGCGAACCACCAGAAATATTGGTCCCCCCGTAAGCAGGTCGTCTTCGGGGCAAAACTAATACTTGTCGGTAACAGTATCAGTATGGTTGCCTTGGGCCGTTCTAGGAATGATTCGCCTAGAAAGCCGGGGCGAATTGTAATCTATATTGGCATAGCCCTCTTGATCGCTGCAGCTGGGGTCTACGTGGTGTATCTTACACCGGGTTGTCAGACCAATGCGGCGTTGGATTTTGGAGTCCAGATATCTATTCAGATCGAGAATACTAATAATACCAAGGTTAGCTTCTTCGTTCCGCCCGGTATTGGTAATCCCGGAAATACCTGGGCTAATCATACGTTTGATGGGTTCGGGGTGTGCGGCCACTATCCTCTCTATGTGGATGCTCCGACCTCAACTCAATACCCTGGGTATTCCGTAATACATGTGAAGTCAACGGTGTCGTACAATTATGTTCTGGGCGATTTTTTCGCTGTCTGGGGATATCCGATAGGGCAGAACAAGACGCTTAACTTGCCCTCCCAACCGGCAAAGGGGGTCTTTTGGTTCATGTGTGTTGGTCCAGACCCTAACAATCTTCATCAGGGATCCTGGGGACAGGAAGTGTTGAAAGGTGATTCGCCTATTATACTCAAGTATGGTAACTCAGGTTGTCTTCCGCGAGGCCCAGGCTGACCTCCCCGTCAGTCTGCCAGTTGGATCAATGATCCATTTTTTGGATGCATTGTGTTCGTGCTTTCTCTGACCCGGAATGTTCGCGAAAGCGGTGCAAAATTTTGGGCCTGTCCATAATTGTGACTGTGGGCTCTTGATGGGAGAAAAGTGATCGGGTCCCCTTTCTGTAACGCTTATATCGAATCGAGGCCTTGACTTCTCTGGTGGAGCGTTCTATTTCTGCGGGCTAAGATACCGCTCCTTTTCGTGGTGCCATTGCTGGTCGTTGCTGGGGTTCTAGCAATTCCCTCGATTCCTAATATTCACGCCCAGCTAACGGGGGTTGTGTGTCTTGAGGATCCTACGACTGCCAGCACTACGAATCCATGTACGACTCAGACTGCTCCAGTCTTTGATGGTCCTTTTGTGGCTCCTAATCATCAGCTTACCATAGGTGTTTTTGTTGAGGGTTCTGATCCTCTGAACGGCTGGGACATTACGCTTCTTGCTGATCATAACGTTCTCGTTCCCGCAAGCGTGGACTACACTAACACGATCGTCGGTCCCGTCTCCTCTGTCAGTCTAATCGTCTTATGTCTCCAGGGCACTCCAAAGTCTGGTAGTCCTACGTGTCTATCCACCGACACAATTGACACGCTTCACTTCTCCGCGGTTGGAACGAAAACCAGCGCTAGTCCTACTGCTGGGCTCCTCTTCCTCGCTACCTACAATATTACCGGTAGTGCTCCAATGGGAGGCATCCCCGTCCAGTACCAGTCCAAGTGTGCTGGCACTGTGAGCGTCTCAGGTCTCTGTGTTACTATAACGAACGGCACTCCTCAACCTGATGTTGAAACGGCTCAGATTGCTCACTTCGATAACAGTGCTACGCTCTCGTCGGGTGGTACCGGAACTACAGGGGTTCCTTTCATTACAATTTCAGCCAACACGACCAGTGTCGGGCCTCTCACTGCAGGGGCTACGAGTAGCGCCGTCAGTCTTACTGTGACTGCTCAGAACAACTGGCCTAATCTGTTCGGTACTGATAGCATCAGTTTCATTGCATCGCTTTCATCGAGTCAGATTCCGCTGGTAGACCCGTCTCCTGGTCTCACAGTGACACTGGCTGGTACCAATCCATGTGCCCAAACAGCCTGCGCTGAAACAGTAACGTTTCGAGCTACTACTGCGGGTAACTATTACGCTACCATCTTCGCCAACTATGCTGCCCTCAGTTTCTCAACTAGTCAGACGAGCACTCTTTCGGCGATAGTCACCATCAATGTTAGCGTTGTTGATTTCAAACTTGCCGTCAACCCTACCAGCGTTAGTCTTCCCGCGGGCGGGGGAACCTACAAGCTTGCCAACGCAACCCTGACAAGTCTGAACGGCTTCGCTGGCTCGGTGGCCCTTGCACCTACGATTATCCCTTCAACAGGTCTTACGATCACGTTTGGCAAAAGCCCTGTCGTCTTGAGCGCAGACGCAACAGCAACCTCGACCATTTTCTACGCGACCACGGTTCCCTTTTCCTCGTCGTCGTTTCATTACTTTCTAACTGCAACTGCGGGCGGGATTTCACATAGGTTTCCTCTAACTGGGTCAATGACTGTTTTGATTGTCGCGGCAGGTCATTCTACCAGCACCGTAGTCGCGTGTGATCCTGGGTCAGTGCAGGCCGGCTCCTCTAGTTCTTGTACTGCGACAGTCACGGACACCGACCCCACTAATCCAACTAGCCCGACGGGCACTGTTACCTTCTCGAATGGTGGAGCGGCTGGCAGTTTCAGCTCTTCCACATGCTCGCTGACTGGAAGCGGCTCTTCAGCGGCTGCCTGCGCAGTCTCCTACACACCCAGTGCCGTGGGCACTGGTTCTCAATCGATCACTGCCAGTTATAGTAGCGACTCGACCCATTCCGTATCCACGTCCACACCATTTGCGTTAACTGTGACTGGGGCGGAGTTCGTAATTTCCGCTGGTAACCCTGCTGATTTCGACACTGGCGCGACAGGCTCCACGAGTCTCACTCTGACAAGTTCTGGCGGTTTCGCAGGTAATCTGACGATTTCGACCCAGGCGAGTCCGAACGTTGGTCTGACTATTGACTGTCCGTCGTTTGTACTCTTGTCTGCGGGTCAGACTTCTACCCAGTCCTGCTCTTTGAGTTCTTCATCACCGGGAAGCTATATGGTGACCATAACCGCTACAAACTCGTCGGGCTCGCCTTCGCACAGTGTTGTGACATCGGTGAATGTTGGGGACTTCTCCATCTCTCCCTCTAGTCGAGTCATCGTGAACTGTGCGACTGGAGCCAGTTGCGGTACTCCGATAAACGTTGTGAGCTTGTTCAGCTTCAACGGTACCGTGGCCCTTTCCTTTTCATCTTCGATTCCCTCTGGTCTGTCCTGTTCGCTTGACAAACTCAACGTGATATTGTTGGCTGGCGGGTCAAACTCGTCCAATCTGTCATGTGGATCCATCAATATCGGAGACTACAATGTCACTGTGACGGGAGCGGGTCTGCCCGGTTCAGCGTCGCATGCCAGCGGTACGATAACCTATCAGATTAGGGTCCAGGATTTTGATTTTTCTGCTGATCCGTCCACCTTTACAATCAACGCGGGGTCATCGGCCTCTTCGACCCTGACTCTGAAGAGTGTTGGTGGATTGAGTGGCACAATCAGTATGTCTGCAACTATT
>Ga0066692_10001151_pt1 | contig 10101 bp, 13 predicted proteins | sample GraSoiAngelo_141_FD_66456 | JGI IMG/M metagenome (GOLD analysis project Ga0066692, IMG submission 66456) | Grasslands soil microbial communities from the Angelo Coastal Reserve, California, USA - 14_0929_12_40cm | ecosystem: Environmental > Terrestrial > Soil > Grasslands | place: USA... | reverse complement strand
GGACGCTTGATCCGTCGAGGCTGCACACAGACCAACACACCACCTCGCGCCAGATGCTTCCTAGCTCGCTCGAGGGCATGGACCATGCCCGGGATTGCAATTCATCAAAGCGACCAACTGAAGAGCGCGATATCAAATGGCCCGCCAGCAAGACGTGCGCTCTCGGCTGTGCCAACTCGGAAGGAGACGTTAGTCACGCCTTCGGCGGCGGCCGCCAGCCGGGCAGTGCGGATCCTGGCTGCATCTGGTTCGATTGCGACCACATTGGCGGCAAGAGGCGCGTACTGAAGCGTGAGCCGGCCGTCGCCGCACCCTATCTCCAGGACGCGCCGACTCTTGACTCTGACCAACCGTTGGATCAGGCGCGCTTCCACGCCCACTGCGGGGTAGTCGCTGGGAACGTCTACGGAGCTAGTCACCTGCTTTCGAATCGGTCTTCCGAACATACTCCCTGACATTGCATGCCTGGAGCCTCTCAATCCAAAGGTTCAGGGACTCCTGCGCGAGCACCACCACGATCTTCTCGGGGTACAGGTAGATCATCTGAAACCGGGCCAGCCATTCTCCGTCGCGATAATCTGCATTACCTTCTTCGCCAAAGCAGTGCCGTTGTCGCCGTTTGGTCATGACGACCGCACCGAGACCAACGCCTTTAAGCCCTTGCATGATCGAAACAAAGGCCACGCTCATCATCTCCAGCAGGTTGAGCGCTACCAGGACGTGATCGGTCCGCACCAGGTAGCTGAACGCGAGGCGATGGTTCGCCCACACGGTGCCGACGACTATGAACGTGAGGGCGAACGCAACATAGCTCGGCAACTGCTGGACCACCAGGTGTTGGAGACCCACCGAAGCGTCGAGATCGTCCAGCCGCGGGATGCGGATCGCGAGCACCAGCAAAGTGATCGCAAAAGCGAAGACGCCATCGCTGAACGCCCCGACCCGCGCACGTCCCGGTGTTGCTGCCCGGACGCGTCAGCGTCGGGCGATTCCAACAGGAGCTTCGAAACTCAGCGCGGTACCAGCTTGATCGTCGTGGATCGCGCCTCTGGCGTCAGCACGCTGTTGAGGACGCTTCCGGCGTATCGGCGGTATTTGGTCCGGTAGGCTGCATCGACTTCTTCGTCGATGACATGGTCGGCGTCGACGAATGCGACATCTTGCTGAACACCGCCGGCCTGTATCCGCCCCTCGTGCCTGTCCTGGGTACCGCGGAACCAATTACCCTTGGGCCCTCTGACGGATCGGAGGTACAGGTCGTCGCCGTGACGGACGATCCACACGGTCACCGGTTTTCCCAGCATGCCGTCCCGCCGGGCTGACGCGATCTGCACTTCTTCCGTTCTGGCGACCTTGTCGAGCTGGTCTTTGGTCCACTCCATCATTGGCCCGCCTCCTTCGTGTCCATCCGTACGAGAGCTTTGATCGCGCGGCGCTCGTCCATGGCGCGATACGCCTCTGCGATGTGATCCAGGTTGGTCTCGAAGTCGAAGACGCGGCCAGGATTGATCCGCCCCTCCAGGACGTCGTCCAGCAGACCAGGGATGTAGGTCCGCGCGGGAGCCACTCCACCGCGTAGCCCGAGGTTGCGAAAGATCACGGTCTCCATCGGGTTCTCGACGCCGTGGGGAACCCCGACGACGCCAACAACCGAGCCTGGCCGTGCGATGCCCAGCGCCGTCGCCAACGACTGGCCCGTACCAACGCATTCGAGGGCGGCGTCGACTCCTACCCCGTTCGTCAGCTCCATGATTGCCTCGATCGCCGCGTCGCCGCGCTCGGCAAGGATGTCCGTGGCACCAAACGCACGGGCGACCTCCTGACGGGCTGGGTTGCGGCTCAGGGCAATGATCCGAGCCGCGCCCAAGCGATGTGCGGCAAGGACCGCGCATAGACCCACCGCGCCGTCGCCGACGACGGCCACAAAACTGCCGGGTCTGACGCCGGCGCTCACCGCCGCGTGGTGGCCCGTGCACATCACATCCGAGAGCGCCAGAAACGACCGCATCATCTCGTCCGAGTGTTTGGTACCGGGAACCGGGACGAGCGTGCTGCCGGCGAGAGGGACACGGACAGCTTGCCCCTGGCCTCCATCGATCTTGCCGTCCCCAAACGCGCCCCCGGCGACGCACTGCGAGGAGACTCCCGCGCGGCAGTGTGGGCACGTGCCGTCGCAGTACTTGAACGGGGCGATCACAAGGTCGCCTCCGGCGATGCCGCGGACGTCGGCGCCCGCGTCCTCCACCACCCCGATGAACTCGTGCCCGATCGAACCCGTGGCATGAGGCGTCTCTCCGCGGTAGTACCAGAGGTCGGACCCGCAGACGCAGCCAAGTACAACCCGGACGACCGCGTCCGTCGGCGCTCTGACGACGGGGTCCGGCCTCTCCCCGACCTCGATCGAGTGCGGTCCGTTGAAGATGGCTGCGCGCATCGCTATGCGCCCTCGATCGACGGCGCCGCCGCGTACTCAGCTTCGCTTAGGTGGTCGCCCCACGTCGCGTTGCCGCCCTTGTCGTCGACGTCGAGCATCGCGATGTGCGTCATGAAGCGCGTCGGCGAAGCACCGTGCCAGTGATCCTCGCCCGGCGCGAAGAACACGCGGTCGCCGGGGCGAATCACCTCGATCGGACCACCGCGACCTTGTGCGAGACCGACGCCTTCGGTGACGAAGATCGTTTGGCCGTTTGGGTGCGTATGCCATGCCGTCCGGGCACCAGGCGTGAAATGCACGCTGCTCGCGCTCAAGCGTGAGCCACCCCCCGGGGCCGCGACGGCATCGATGTACACGGCACCGGTGAACCATTCACTCGGCCCCTTTGCGGTCTGGACGCTGCTTTTGGTGATCTGCATGCCTCTACTCCTCCCATCAACTTCATCAGCACCAACCGTACGGACGTGGTTATCCTGTTACCAGATGCCCGCTTATCCTGGTACCGACGCCGCTACCCGAATCGAGCTCAGCGGCTTTCTGAAGAGTCGCCGAGCGCGGATCTCACCGCCGATTGTGGGCCTCAAGAACGGCAACCGCCGACGCACCCCTGGACTGCGCAGAGAGGAGGTGGCCGATCTCGCCGGTGTCGGCCTCACCTGGTACACATGGCTCGAGCAGGGTCGGGATATTCGCGTTTCGCCTCATGTCTTGGGCGCCATCGCTCGGGCTCTCCAGCTGGAGCCGTCCGAACGTGCTCACCTCTTCCGCCTGGCCGGTCACCCCCCGCCCGTCACAGAACGGCTTGCCGCCGCTGTTTCGCCACGCCTACAGCGGATTCTTGACGCATGGGACCCGTTTCCGGCGCAAATCGCCGGTCGCCGGAGGGACATCCTGGCCTGGAATAGGGCGAGCGATGCCATCTACGGCTGGTCGCGCATGCCGGAACACCAGCGCAACACGCTCTGCTGGGCGTTCCTCGTCCCCGAGACGCGCCGCGTGCTGTTCGATTGGGAACACGAGTGTGCCCTGGCGGTTGCGGCCTTCCGAGCCGACGCAGGCCGTGATCTCGTCGAACCCGACTACCAGGAGCTCATCACGGACCTACTCCGGCGCAGTACTGACTTCGCGGCGATCTGGGCCCAGCAGGACGTTCGTGGTCGCCAGGAGGGCCGGAAACGCCTTCAGCACCCGGAGTTGGGACGCCTCGATCTGGAGTTCACGATCTTCCAGGTCGCCGAGCAGCCGTCACTTCGTCTTTATCTCTACACGCCGGGCGACAGCGGAACCGAGACGAAACTGCGAGAGACAGTTAAGTCCGCAGCGACGGCATAGCCCTCTATTCCGATAGGAGCGGGAAACTCATGCCCACAGTCGAGCAAGGAATCAAATCTCAGCTTCGCAATATCGAGAAACAATATGGGCGGTCAATGGACGAGCTGGTGACACTGGTTGCCAAGAGTGGATTGACCATTCATAAAGAGGTCGTCGCAATGCTCAAGCAGCGATACGGGATGACGCACGGCGCCGCACATCGTGTGTCCCTTGTCGCCCGGGATCGCGTGGCACCGGCCTCTCAGGTGCCGGCCGCCGAGCTTGCGCCAGGATTGCAAGAGGCATACAAGCGGCTGCTTGAAACGATCGACTCAATGGGCGACGACATCGAACATGCGCAGAAGAAGGGATATGTGAGTCTTCGGCGACGAAAGCAATTCGCAATGCTGCAGCCCGGCGCGAGGTGGATCAACGTTGGCCTGATCCTCCGACAGCATCAGTCAAGAGGGCGGCTCGAGCCGGCGGCTAAATGGAACGCCCTGTTCACACATCGGGTACGGGTGGTAGCGGCCGCCGACGTCGACCATGAGCTTGAGGCCTGGCTTAGAACCGCCTACGACGACGCCAGTTGAACAGCATGGGCAACCTCTCCGAGGGAGACGCCGCCCGCCTGCTCACGTGACGCCAGGGCCGCCATAGAGTTAGGCGATGGACAAGGCGGCCTTGCAGGACCTCTTCTCCTACACAGGCTGGGCGTGGGATCAGATCAAAGCGGCTGTCCCCGACGACAAGATGCTCCGGGCCGTAGCGCCCGGGTCGGGGTGGCCCGCTCTGCGCAACTGCCTCGCGCACATCGTCCTCGCCTACGACCGCTGGGTTCCGGCGATCGCCGACCTCGAAAGCCAGGCTCTTCCAGACCTCGCGGCCGATGACTTCCTTTCCTGGCCGCAGATCGACGCCCACCGGCGCCGGACCCGCCACCCGCTCCGATCCAATCCAATCTCGAAGCATGGACAGACGCCGACCTTCGCGAACGACACGCGATTGACGTCGACGGCGAGCGTCTTCAGTACAGCCGGGGCGAATTGATCACCCATTTGCTCCTGCACGAGCGCGGCCACCACGGCGACGTGACGACGCTGTTCTGGCAACTCGGCTTCGACACCGAGACAGTCCTCGAGTACCGTTTCCACCTCGGGCGCCACCAGGAGACCTAATAAGCCGGTGAACGCTGACGCACTGCTCGCCTTAGTCCGGTTCCACGCGTGGGCGAACGACCGGATCCTGACGGTGGCGGCGGGCCTGTCGGACCACGAGTTCCACAGACCGGCGAAGCTGGATCACGGCAGCGCCTTTCAGACGCTCCGGCACCTTGTCGACGTCGATTGGAGCTGGCGGGAGTTCTGCATCGGCAACAACGTTGGAGACACATACGTCTGGGACCACGGGTTCGCGCTCGACGACTTGCCCGCCATCCATGCGTTTTGCCTCGAGGAGGACGTCCGCTTGCGGAGGTACGTGGAATCTCTCGATGACACCGCCCTCTCCGAGGCATTGACCATGCGTGAGGACCTCTCCGCCGCGCTGGCTGATCCTGGCCCACGTTGTCAACAATGGGACGCAGCACCGCAGCGAGATGGCTCGTTACCTCACTGAATGTGGCCGCTCACCCGGGGATCTTGACCTCCTCGATGCGCTCGTGATGCGATGGCCAGGCGACGGGGCCGACGAAACCGGTCCTGCAGCTTCCTGATCTGGGTTCGCCCCCACGACCCGTTGCCGTATTACGAGCTCATCGGAATACTGCGTCCTCGTTATGAAAGTCACTAACTTTGGACCCATGAAAATGAAGCTCGAACTTGTTCCAGTGCCTGTAACGGATGTCGATCGCGCCAAGGCGTTCTACGTCGACAAGATCGGTTTCAATCCCGACCACGATCACCGGGTTAACGACCAACTTCGTTTCGTGCAGCTGACGCCGCCGGGCTCCGCGTGCTCAATCGTGATCGGAACAGGGGTCACAAGCATGACTCCCGGGTCTCAAAAAGGACTTCAGGTCGTAGTGGACGACGTCGAAGCCGTGCGCCAGGAGCTTGCCAGGCGAGGAGTCGAGACAAGCGACGTTGAGGTACATCCTTGGGGCTCATTTACATATTTCAGCGACCCCGATGGAAATACGTGGTCTGTACAGCAGATACCGGCCCGCACATAGCCCCTAAGCGCGTGGGATCGGCGCTTTTTGGGGCTGAACCTATGATTCCAGCGGAGTGGGCGTTCGACCGACTACGCGATACGCCAGGAGCGGTGACTACAGCATTGCGTACCAGGTCGTAGGAGACGCCCCCCTCGATCTCGTTCTCGTATTGGGCTTTGTCTCGCACGTCGAATACGCCTGGGAAGATCCCGACTTCGCGCGTTTCCTCGAGCGCCTCGCCTCGTTCAGCCGGCTGATCCTCTTCGACAAGCGGGGGACCGGGCTCTCCGATCGAGTTCCGGTCAACAAGCTGCCAACGCTGGAAGAACGCATGGACGACGTGCGTGCGGTGATGGATGCGGCCGGCTCGGAGAGAGCTGCCCTGTTCGGAATCTCCGAAGGCGGACCTATGAGCATGCTGTTCGCCACGACCTACCCAGAGCGTGTAGCAGCGCTGGTCCTGTACGGCTCCTACGCCAAACGCGTGCGTGACGCCGCCTATCCCTGGGCGCCCACGATCGAAGAGCACCGCAACAATCTCGGCGCCGTGCAGCGAGATTGGGGCGGTCCCACCCAGGTCGAAATATGGGCGCCGAGCGTGGCCGATGACGATCGGTTCAAAAGATGGTGGGGCCAGTACCTGCGACTCGGCGCCAGTCCGGCTGCTGCGCGGGCGGTCCTGGAGATGACGCTCGAGATCGATGTCCGGGACATCCTGCCCGCCGTTCACGTCCCGACGCTCGTCCTCCATCGCACCGGCGACCGACGCATCGCAGTCGGCGGCGGCCGCTACCTCGCCGAGCGCATTCCTGGCGCGCGATTCATCGAGCTTCCCGGCATCGACCATCTCGCATGGGTCGGCGACTCCGACGCCATCCTGAACGAGGTCGAGGAATTCCTCACTGGCACCCGCCACAGCGCGGAACCGACCCGCGTCCTGGCGACCGTGCTCTTCACGGACATGGTCGAGTCCACCAGTCGGGCCGTTCAGCTGGGCGATGCACGATGGCGCGCCCTCATCAGCGACCATGACCGCCTCGTTCGCGGCGAGCTCGCTCGTTTTCGCGGCCGAGAGATCGATCGAAGAGGCGACGGCTTCCTTGCCATCTTCGACGGGCCAGCCCGCGCGATCCGCTGCGCGTTCTCGATTGTCGAGCGTGTCCATGAGCTTGGTATCCGAGTCCGTGCGGGCCTGCACACCGGAGAGCTCGACATCATGGAGGCCGGCATCGCCGGGATCGCCGTTCACATCGGGGCGCGCGTCATGAGCCTCGCCGGCCCGGACGAGGTCCTGGTCTCGAGCACCGTGAGAGACCTGGTAGCCGGATCCGGACTGTCCTTCACGGATCGGGGCACGCATGAGCTAAAGGGCGTACCCGGCACATGGCGCATCCTCCGCGTCGAGCCGCCGGCGACATGACGCCGGCCGGCGAGCACGCCGAGGAGATAAAGGCCCAGGAGCAGCTCCTTCGAAGCGTCGAATACCTGCGCGACCTCGACCGCGTAGATATCGCGCGTCTCATCGGCTCGAGCGAGGACGCTCATTTCGCCGCGAGCATGGTAATTCTGCGCGAAGGTGAGGTCGCGGATTCCCTTTACCTGCTCGCCACCGGCACGGTGGAGGTGAGTGTTCGAGTCGATGAAGGCGACCGATCGGTCACGTCGATCAGCGCACCCGCAACCTTCGGCGACCTCGGCCTGCTGCTGAACGAGCGAACAGCGACGGTTCGCGCGCTCACGGACGTGCAGGCTTGGCGCATTCCGCGAAACGCCTTCGAGCGTCTCCTCCGCGAGCGCCCTCAGGTCGGGCGGGCGATCGCGACCTCGCTCGCGTCCGCAATCGACCGGCGCGATCGGTTAAGGGTGGGAGCGCCGATCAAGGCGCCTGAACAGCTCCATGCGATGATGGCCGCGCCGCACCCCCGGAGCTCGGGGCTCACGCGCGTCGGGTACATCGCCATCTCGATCGGGATGCCGGCTGCGCTGTGGCTGCTGCCCGCGCCGAGCGGCCTCAGCACCCCGGGTTGGCATGTCGCGCTCGTGATGGTCGGTGGCGCCATCGCCTGGCTACTCGAGCCGGTGCCGGACTTTGCAGTCGCGCTCGCCATGGCGGCGGCATGGATAGGCGCAGCTGGTGTCCCAGCGGCTGTAGCGTTCGGCGGCTTCACGACCTCGGCATGGGTCGTGGCGGTTGCCGCCCTGGGGATCACAGCGGCGATGGCGGCCTCAGGTCTGCTGTTTCGCGCCTCGCTGCTGCTTCTGCGGGTTTTCCCGGCGACGCATCGAGGCCAGCTCTCGGCGCTGCTGGTCACCGGCGTCATTCTCACACCGCTGGCGCCCACGGTCTTCGGACGCGTCGCGATGACGACCCCGATTGCGCGTGACATTGCGCAAGCCTTGGGTCATGCGAGGAGGACCCGTGCCACAGCCGCGGTCGCGTTCGCCGGAGTACTCGGCAGCACCATCCTCGGGCCTGTCTTCTTGACCGGAATGATCACCAACTTTCTGATCCTCAGCCTGCTCCCCGCAAGCGAGCAGGCACGATTCGGATGGGCGGGATGGCTGATCGCCGCTCTGCCCGCTGGGTTGCTGCTCTTGATCGGGGTGGCGTTGATCCTGTTCGCGCTCGACCCCCGATCCGGCATGCGAGCGAGCAGCCTCGTCAGGCGAACCCAGGAGCAATCGATCGGTCGCTTGTCGCGGCATGAGCTGACCTCGTTGATCGCGATCGGCGTCTTCATCGCCGGGTTGCTGGTCCAGCCCCTCCTCAGAATCGACACCGCGGCGATCGGGATGGGGTCGCTGCTGTTGGCCATCGGTGGAGGCGCGCTGGACCGCCAGACATTTCGATCCGCGATCGATTGGGCGACGCTGGTGCTGTTCGGCGTGCTGCTGGGCGCGGGCGCCGTCTTGCGATCTGGAGGCGTCGACCGCTGGATTGCAGACGCGGTCACACCGATCGCGCGGTCGGTCGGTCACCCGGCGCTCGTGATTCTCCTTCTGACGCTCCTCGTCATCGCCGTGCGGCTTGTCCTGCCGATGGTGCCTGCGGGATTTCTCCTGCTGGTAACTCTGGTGCCGTCCGCGCCATCCCTTGGCTTGAGTGGCTGGGTCGTGGGCTTCGTGGTGTCCGTGGTGGCGCTGACGTGGGTGCTGCCGAAGCAGTACGAGGTGCTCCGAATGGTGCGTGAGGTGACCAATGGCGAGATGTTCAGCGACCGCCAATCTCTCGCCGTGGGTGTGTCGATCACAGCTCTCGCGCTGCTGACCATGCTGATCTGCGTCCCCTACTGGCGAGCGGTCGGGATCCTCTAGCGCACGAACTCGGCGGGCGGATGGTCGCAGCTGACGCTGCCTAAGATGCCCCAGGCGATCTGTCGTGAGGCTCTCAATCCCAGACGTCGACGGGAAGTCCGGTCAACCGACTGCGCTCCGCGGCGAACGCCATGAGATGGCTCTCCAACGACTCACGCGGCCCGGAGCGCACCAGCGATGGGTCGCCGGCAGCGACTGCATCCACGAACGCGCCCATCACGCCGAAGTCCCCGCCGTCGTGGCCACCGCCGGCATCCGCTCCGCTGCCGATCACGTGAATGGATTCGGCGTGCCCGGTGACGAACTCGGTGACGGTCAGCCGTTCGCCGTCGCCTTCGAGAAAGCCACGTGTACCCATGATCCGCGTCCGACGGCGGCCCAAAGGCGTGAATGCGCTCATCGTCAAGGTGGCCGTCACCCCACCCTCGAACTCGATGGTCGCGACCTGGTGGTCGGCTACGTCGTTGTCACATGCGTAGACGCAGCGCCCGTACTGGCCGTCGCGCAGTGCGCGCCGTACCCCTGGCTCGGTCAGGTCGGTCGTGACGACCGATAGCGGCCAGCGCTCCAGCTGCGGGACGCCAAGGCAGCCGAGGTAGAGCCGCACGGCCGAGTAGGGGCAGTCGGGCTCCACGGCACAGTCCAGGCACCGGTCGGCCGCGCCCACCGGCCGGCTGGCTGCCGTGAAATGGTGCAGCCCGCCCCGGCTGGACACCGCTACCGCCGGCCGGCCGACGACGTAGCGCAGCCAGTCGAGATCGTGGCAGCACTTGGTCAGGATGCTGGGCCCCGCCTGATCGGAACGGCGCCAGTTTCCCCGCACGTAGGAGTGAGCGAAGTGCCACCAGCCGACCGGCTCCAGGTGCTCGACCCCGACGAGATCACC
>Ga0066692_10001150_pt1 | contig 10105 bp, 8 predicted proteins | sample GraSoiAngelo_141_FD_66456 | JGI IMG/M metagenome (GOLD analysis project Ga0066692, IMG submission 66456) | Grasslands soil microbial communities from the Angelo Coastal Reserve, California, USA - 14_0929_12_40cm | ecosystem: Environmental > Terrestrial > Soil > Grasslands | place: USA... | reverse complement strand
CCGGAACACCGCTTCGAGGCGTCGCCGCAGTCGCCAGCCGGTGGTCACGCGCGACACGCCACCGTTCGAATAGATCACGCGGCTCGTCCCCACCCGCCGCACGAATTCGGCGTCCGGGTAGTCGCCCATGTAGGACGTGACCACGGTGGTCTGGTGCCCCCAGCTGTTGAGCTGCAGGGCGAGGTTGTGCACGTGCTCGGGGACGCCCCCGAGCTGCGGATAGTAGTCCTCGGCGACCAACGCGATGCGCATCGGGCGAACCTCCGTCACTGTGACCCGGCGGCGTGGGCCGCGGTCACGCTGGCTTTGAGGCGGGCAACACCAGCCAGCACCGCGCCTGGCTCTTCCTCTTGTATGAAGTGCCCCGCGGCGGGCACCGAATCGAGCACGAACGCGGGGAGGGTGCGCTCCAGCAGCTCCACTTCCCGGATTCCGACGTCGCCGTCGTGGCGCGCGCCGCCGACCATCAGGCGCACGGGACACCGGATCTGCGAGAGGTGCGGCGCCAGCTGCTCGGGCTCGCGGGCGTTCGCCATCGCGAGATACGCCTTGAGGGTGGCGTCGAGATCGCGCGCCGCGGCGGCAGTATAGCCGAGGACCACCGCGTCCGTCACCCAGCTCGCGTCGCCCGAGGAGTCCATGAGCATACCCCGGATCTTGCGCCGGATGAGCCGAATCCCGCCGAACAGCTTGATCCACGGCGCGAGCCGGAGCGCTCGCTTGAACGCCGGCGTGATCGCGTTCTCCGTGGGCCCGCCCTCGATCGACAAGAGCGCCCGCACGAGATCCGGGCGCCGGTAGGCGAGCCGGAACGCCTCGGAGCCGCCGATCGAATGCGCGAGGACCAGGGCGTGGCGCACGTGCAGCGAGTCGAGCACGGCGGCGATACGGTCGGCCTGGGAGGTGAGCGAGTAGTTCGCCTTCGCGGGCCGGGCGGACGCCCCGACGCCCAGGGGCTCGATGACGATGGCACGGTAGCCCGCGTCGACGAGCAGCGGGACGAGCTTACGGAAACCGAACGCTGAGCCGAACAGCCCTGGAATCAGCACCACCGGGTCGCCGCGGCCTGTCGCTTCGACGGACAAGGACTCCGCCGGGGCCACGGGCACCATGAACGCATGCGACACCGAGCCGCTGTCGGGGATGAGCAGGAGGGCGAGCAACCACACGAGGTGAGACCCAGGTCAGGGTGAGAGAGTCACGCCGACTTTCCGAGTGCCGCGCGCAGCTCCGCGAGCCGGGCGCCGATCGCTTCCGGCGGCACGGCGGCCAGGTCGGGTGGCAAGAGCTGACGGCTGGTGCACTCGAAGGCCGCGATCAGACGCTGGTACTCGAGCTCCAAGGGATACGGCGGCGGCTGGAAGTCGCGGATCAGCTCGCGCAAGAGCGCGGCGCTCAGCGTCGCCCGGCCCGCCGACGCCATGCGTCGGCTGCTGCGAACCAGGATCGCTTCGAGATCGGCCGCCGAGAGGGCGTCGCGGCTCTCGGCAAAGAGCGCCGCGGCATCGACCCCGGGCTCGAGCCCGATCCCCAGCCGCTCCCGCAACAGATCAAACACCTTCACGCGCTCCGCGACGGTGGCGGGCGGGAAGAGCGCCAGGTGCTCCTCGGCACGCCCCTGACGCTTCAGGTCCACGGGCACGAGGTCGGGGGCTGGTCATCAGGAACCATATCACCTTGCCCCGACGGCGCGTGTCGCCCATGAAGGCGGCGAGCGAGGCGAACACGCGTTCGGAAACCCCGGAGTCCGCTCCACCCGTTTCGCGGGTGCCCAGCGCCGCATCCGCTTCGTCCACGACCACCGCGACTGGACCGATCGCATCGAGCAGCGCCAGGACGCGCTCCAGATTCGCCTCGGTCTGTCCTTGCCACTTGGAGCGGAAGTTCAAGAGCTCGACCACGGGGATCCCGATCTCCTTCGCGAAGCACTGGACGATGAAGCTCTTGCCGGTGCCCACCGGCCCGCAGATCAAGTAGCCCATCGGAACCACGTCGAGGCGTCCCTGCGACAGCGCCCGCGCCGTTTCGCGCAACAGTGCCTTCGCCCCTTCGTGCCCGGCGACCGCATCAAGGCCGACCCGGCTGGTCATGAACGTCAGCAAGCCCCCGCTCGCCTCCTCGATCAGCCGCTTCTTTTCGCGCGTGAGCGCGTCCTGATCGAGCGGGGCGCCGCCCGCCTCGGCTTCGGCGAGCAGGCTCTCGAGGTGGAGGCGCGTGAGCCCCGCTGTGAGGATCGCGACGCGGCGGGCGTCCACGGTGGCGAACGTCTCGGGACGGGTGCCGCGCCCCGCGAGGTACGCGTAGCGCTCCTGCTCGTCCGGCACGGGAACGGCGATCTCGAACGTGCGGGCGTCGCCCACCAACGCGGCCGACAGCGTCGCCGTCGTTTCCACGAGCAGGCAAAACGTCACGTTGCGCTGCAGGAACAGCGGCTCGCTCGCCCAACGGCGCAGCGTGACGATCGCGCCGCGATCCTCTGCCGGGAGCTGCCCCGGCTCGCCCGCGGGCGCCACCGTCTCTCCATAGTCGATGATCACGGCGGCCGAGAAGCGCGGGTTGCCGGTGAGCTGGTAGCGCAGGTAGGTCTCGATCAGCTGCAGCGCCCGGTCGGGATCGCGCGGCTGCACCTGGGCGAGGTTCGTCCCACCGAGCTTGTCGTACGCCTTGAGCACCGTCTTGAAGTCGTTTTCGACATCCCGGTCTGAGAACCCGATCCCCGCGCCGCGGTCGTACATCACGATCGCCGAGCGGTCGCTCAAGATCACCTGGGCGAGGCAGTCGCCGATAGTCCCGAAACGCCGGGCGCCGAGCGGATGGAGGTCCCGCACGCCGGGCCCGTGCAGGATGAAGAAATCGATACCGCGCTGGCGGATGCGCCGCTGGAGTGTCTTGGTCCAGGCCGGCAGGGATGGCAGATCGCTCATCGCGCCGACACTACCACGAGGCCCAAGGCCGTGTCAACGACTCGGGCGGCGACATATTACGGGCATGCGGGCCCTCTGGCTGGAGGATCGCCGCCTGCGCGTTCGGGACGACGTTCCGATCCCCGGGCCGCCCGCGGGCGAAGCGCTCGTGCGCGTGATCCGCGCCGGAATCTGCAACACCGATATCGAGCTCACGCAGGGGTACTACCGGTTCACCGGGATCCCGGGCCACGAGTTCGTCGGCGTCGTCGAGCAGGGTCCTTCGGCGCTCGTCGGCCGCCGGGTCGTCGGTGAGATCAACGCCGTGTGCGGCGCGTGCGGCGCGTGCCTCGCCGGCCGGCGCACCCACTGCGAGCGGCGCACGGTGCTCGGGATCGTGAGCCGGCACGGCGCGTTCGCCGAGTACCTGATCTTGCCGGCCGAGAACCTGCATCCGGTCCCCGACGCCCTGTCCACGGACGCCGCGGTGTTCACCGAGCCGCTCGCCGCCGCGCTCGAGATCCAGGAGCAGGTCCCGATCGGCCCTCGCGACCGCGTGCTCGTGGTGGGCGACGGGAAGCTCGGCCAGCTCGTAGCGCAGACGCTCGCGCTCACGGGCTGCGCCCTGCTCGTGGTCGGACGGCACGACGCGAAGCTGGCCGTGCTCGCGGCGCGGGGCATCGAGACCGGGCGCGCCGACCGAGCAAAGCGCGGGGCGTTCGACGTGGCGGTCGAATGCACCGGTAATCCCGAAGGGTTCGCGGTGGCCCAACACGCCGTGCGACCCCGCGGCACGCTCGTGCTGAAGAGCACCTATGCCGGCGCGCTGACCCTCGATGCGTCAGCGGTCGTGGTGCAGGAGCTGACCCTCGTGGGCTCGCGCTGCGGGCCGTTCTCGCCGGCGCTCCGACTCCTCGCGGAGGGGCGGGTGGCCGTCGAGCCCTTGATCTACGCGCGCTACCCACTCGCCAATGTCCTCATGGCGTTCGAGCACGCACAGCGACCCGGCGTGCTGAAAGTACTGCTGGACATCGGCTAGGACGAGCTCGGCGGTGATGTCGACCGCATCATCCAGCGAGAGTCGTCCGAATGTTGATCTCCGATGTGAGGGTCCGATGGACCGGACATTTGTTGGCGATCTCGAGTAGTCGAGTACGCTGCTCCTTCGTAAACTCGCCGGCGACCGCGATCTCGCTCTCGATCCGATCGAGCATGCCCTGTTGGGTCTCACATTCGGCGCAGTCGTCGGCGTGGATCCTCGAATGGCGGAGGCGAACCGTCACGCCTGTGAGCGGCCACCCTTTCCTTCGCGCATACAGCGCGATTGTCATGGACGTTCAGGCGCCGAGGCCTGCCAGGAGCAACTCGTAAGGCCCAAGCCCCCGATCGGTCCCCCCCGATGACACCGGCTCGTCAGCGATCAGACGATGACGCCCCGCCGTGATCTCCTGGGCGAAGCCGTCGACCCCCCCACGCACAATTACGACGCCTTGCTCGTTCGGATCGATCATGAGCGACCTCCGTTTTTCGGGAAGGGTGTCCGTCGCGGCTGCGGCGAATGGCCAGGGGCAGAATCGAACTGCCGACACGCGGATTTTCAGTCCGCTGCTCTACCAACTGAGCTACCTGGCCAGACTATGCAGCAGAAGAACTTAGCGGACCGACCGATGCGGTGGGAGTGCGGGTGTTAACTGCTTGACGCGGGAAGTGGGTAACATGCCGGACCCGTGGCCGCGCCCATCAATGACAGGCGTCGGTGCCCGAATCGGTGGTTTGACCGGCGACTGGGATGAACTGCCACGAGTACGACCCGTCGCCCAGCGTGAGCTTCAACACGCCGTACACGCCACTGATGTGCGCTTCGCTGTTCGCGATGACGAGCGTGACCGGAGAATCGAGCCCCTCTCCCCCTGTGCCCACGATGAACTCGCGGATCCCATTCACCGGATCCGCCGCCCCGGCCGGGTCCTGCGGCGCGAACCGCTCGTATTCACGCATGTGCGCGTTGATGATCAACTCCGCTCGAGCGGCGTAGAGATCGTTCCACAGCGGCTTCACCGACGAGGTCGGGAAGAACGTGGTGTCCTGGGTCGAATAGAACCGCGGCTTGTGGAACATCGCCAGGACGCACTGTTTCGTAGTCGCCGTGAGGTCGCCCCTGAGCCATGTCTCCTGCGCCGAGCCGGCCACCATCGAGATGAAACTGTTGAGCATGATGATGTGCCACGCCCCCTTATCGAAGCTGTAGTATCCCTCCCCCGGATTGCCTGGCCCCGGATACGCAGCGTTACCGGGAGCACCGAAGTATCCGAAGTACCCGTCGGCCGTGGCGCTCGAGTCGTAGTCGTGGTTCCCGGGCAACGGGTATGTGCGAGACTTCTGGCGACCCCACGTGGGATCGTAACAGTTCGCGTAGCTCGCCGCCGTCCCGCCGGGTGCGGCGTTGTCGCCGAGCGCGAACACAAACGACCCAGGGGTGGTGTTTAGGATCGAGTCCAGGATCGCGGCCGTGGCTTCGTCATTGGTGCGGTCGCAGCGCGCGATGTTGCCGGCGCCGACCAGAGTGACCACCTGGCTGGAGACGGTCACCGTGAGGGTCCCCGATCCTGCCGCTCCGTCCTTGTCCGTGACCGTCACCCGCACGGTGTTCGATCCCGGGGCGGCGTAGGAGTGGGTCGCGTCGATCGGGCTCGCTTGGCTGGTCGTGCTCCCGGTCGTCGGCGGCGAGCCATCGCCCCAGGCGACCGCGTAGGCCCAGGGGGCATCTGTGCCGCCGTCGCTGAACGTGGCATGGAGCGTCACCGGACTGCCCACGGCGACCGTCTGATCGGGGCCGGCGTTGACGGCCGGCGGCCCGTTCGCGATCGTCGCGGTCGACGTCGCGGCCGCGCTAGAGGCGCCGCGTGCATCGGTGACCGACAACGTCACGGTGTAGGTCCCGTTGTCGGTGTAGGTGTGGCTCGGGTTGACGCCGGTTCCGGTGCTCCCGTCGCCGAAGCTCCAGGCATACGCCAGCGGGTCCCCGTCCGGATCGGACGAGCCGCTGCCATCGAAGCTGACGGATCCACCTTCCACCCCGGAGTATGGTCCGCCGGCGTTGGCGGTGGGCGCGTGATTCGCGCCTGACGGCGGCGCATCGTGACACGAGCCGCTTCCCGTGTCGGTGAAGGTCTTGCCGGCAATGGGGACGAACTGCCAGTCGTAGCCGGCGGAGCGCAACGTCAGCTTGAGGACTCCGAGGGTGGTGTTGTTGAGCACCTCGGAGTTGGGCACCGGCGGGTAGACCACGAACAGACCGCCGCCGCCGGTACCGGCGACGAACTCGCGGATCCCGTGGGCCGGATCTGCGATGCCGGTGGCCGTCTGCGGGGCGAAGCGCTCGTAGTCGTGGTCGTGTCCGACGATCACGACTTCCGCTCCGGCGTCGTACAGGTCCTGCCACAGCGGCTGCGTCTCGATGTGGGGCCCTTCGTTGCCGGAACTGAAGAGCGGATGATGCCAGTAGGCGAGCGTGCAACGCTTCGTGGTCTTGGCGAGATCGGCCCGCAGCCACTGCTCCTGGGGCGAGCCCACGTTCATCGCGAGGTTGCTGTTCAGCGCCACGACGTGCCAGTCGCCGAGGTCGTAGCTGTAGTAACCTTTCCCGGACGCGCCCGCGGCGGAGCCGAAGTAGTTGAAATAACCAGCGGCGCCTGCCGTGTTGTAATCGTGGTTGCCCGGGACCGGCCGGGTGCGAGCTTTGAACCGACCCCACGTGGGATTGTAGCAGTTCTTGTAGTCGCTGCTCGTCCCATCGGGGTACGCATTGTCCCCGCCGGCGAACACCGTTCCGGGGATGGTGTCCATGAGGTTGGCCGTCAACGAATCCCCGTTCTTCGTGCACTCGGCGATATCCCCCGCGCCCACCAACACCGCTGGGGCGACGACGCGCACGGCCACCGTGTCCGCTCCGGATCCCCCACCGCTGTTGCTCACCGTCACCCGTACGCTGTCCAACCCCACGGCCGAGTAAACGTGGGTGGCGCTGATCGGTGCCGTCTGACTCGTCGCGTCGCCGGCGCTCGACGTGCCGTCCCCCCAGCCGATCGTGTACGTCCACGGCCCATCGTTCGGGTCGGGATCACTGAACGTGACCGAGAGCTTGACCGTGTCTCCCGGGTTGGTGGTCAGGTCGGGGCCGGCGCTCACCGCCGGCCGGGCGGCGTGACAGCTGGCGGTGCCCGAATCGCGGAACGTCTGGCCGGCGATGGGCACGAACTCCCACGCATAGCTCGCGGAGTCGAGGGTGAGCTTCAGGACGCCCCAGGTCGTGCCGTTTCTCGCCTGGCTGTTCGCTCGGAGGTGATCGGGGTTGACGTGCTCGGCGCCGCCCGTACCGACGACGAACTCGCGGATCCCCTGCACCGGATCGGCGACGCCGGCGGGCGTCTGGGGCGCGAACCGCTCGTAGAACGCGTAGTGCGCGTTCACCACGACGTCGACACCCGCGCCGTACAGCACATCCCATAGCGGACGAACCGTCGTGTACGGGGCGTCCTTGGAGTCGAACAGCGGGTGGTGCCAGTACGCGAGGGTGCAGCGCGCTGGATGGGCGGCGAGGTCGGCGCGCAGCCACTGCACCTGGGGCGACGTGGCGGTGGTCGGGACCAGGCTGGGGCTGCCGCTATTCAAGACGATGATGTGCCAGGCGCCGAGGTCGTAGCTGTAGTAGCCCTGCTTCGGGTCCCCGGCCGCGCTGCCGAAGTAGCCGAAATACCCCGTCGCGTTCGCCGTCTTGTAGTCACGGTCGCCGGGCGCCGGCTGGGTGCGCGCCTTGTGCTGCCCCCAGCTCGGATTGTAGCAGGTGTTGTACTGCGTCAGCGCGCCGTTGTCGTAGGCAGCGTCGCCGGCCGTGAACACCGCGCCCGGGATGCCGTCGAGCAGCGCCGCCGTGGCGTCGTCGCCGGTCGCATTGCACTTCGCGATGTTACCGGCACCCACGAGCGTGACGGGGCCGGATGAAGCGGACAACGCGGGAGCGGGGGCGGGGGCCCGGATGGCCTCCACAGGCCCTCGGTCGTCACGGCAGGTGACGGCGACAAGGGCAGCGGCGGCGGTGAGGGCGGCCCGGATGGCCGCGCGACGCACGGTCATGTCAGGTGGCTCTGTTCGAGGGACCCCGTGGAGCTCAGCACCAAGACGCCTGGGAAGCAGGAGGCGTGCCCCGGGAGCTTCGAGAAGACGGGCTCCCGGCCAGGGGGTTACGAGCGCGGACGGGCGAGACCCACGGCTTCCTGTATCGGCTCGCTTACAGCCGCGCAGTCAGCACGCCACACCTTTGGGACTGGAACGTCGCGACCCGACGGGCCGTCTAGCCGCCTCGTCCGGTAGGGCGGTACCTTCTCGCCCATGCCCCACCCCAAGTTCGCGAACCTCACCGTGCTCGATCACCCGCTGATCCAGCACAAGCTCTCGATCCTGCGGGACAAGAACACCCCCACCCGGGATTTCAAGCAGCTCGTGAACGAGATCGCCATGCTCATGGCGTACGAGGTGACGAAGGACCTGCCGCTCGAGACTGCGGAGGTGGAAACGCCGCTCGAGCGGATGCGGGGCGTCCGGGTGGCGGGGAAGAAGCTCGCCCTCGTGCCGATCCTGCGCGCGGGACTCGGCATGGTGGAGGGCATCGCGCAGCTCATCCCGTCGGCGCGCGTCGGCCACATCGGCATCTATCGCGAGCACGACACGCTCGAGCCGGTCGACTACTACTTCAAAATTCCATCCGGCGAGGACGCGCGCGATTTTTTCGTGCTCGATCCCATGCTCGCGACGGGCGGCTCGGCGGCGGACGCCGTGAGCGCGCTCAAGCACGCCGGCGCCCAGCGCATCCGCTTCCTTTGTCTCGTCGCGGCGCCGGAGGGCGTGCGCCGCATGCTCGAGACCCACCCCGACGTCCCCGTCTTCGCCGCCGCGCTCGACCGCGAGCTCAACGACCACGGCTACATCCTGCCGGGGCTGGGAGACGCGGGCGATCGCCTGTTCGGCACCCGGTAAGACGCCTCGTGGGTTGACATTTTAGGTCACATTGACATATTATGACGTAATTCGTCATATCAAAGCAATGTGACATAAAATGTCCAAGTCCTACGTCGCCCTCATCGCCGACGCGATCGCCTCGCGCGAACTCGCCCCGGCCACCCGCGCCCGCCTCCAGACCGACGTGCGGGCCGCCGCGAAGGACCTGAACCAGCGCTACCGCCGCGTCCTCGCCGCCCGCTTCGCCGTCACCCTGGGCGACGAGCTGCAGTGCCTGCTCGCGACGCCCCAGCCGGTGTGGGACCTCGCACACGACGTTCGGGCCCGCCTCCCCACCGTCGACTGGGTCGTCGCCTGCGGCCGGGGCGCGATCACCACGCCCCTCGCGCCCACCGCACCCGAGATGGACGGCCCCTGCTTTCACGAAGCCCGGGCCGCGATGGACCGCGCCAAGCGGCAGCGCCAGGTGTTCGCGTTCGGCGGCTTCGCCCCCGCGCTCGAGCCGCTCGCCAGCTACTACTCCGCGTTGTACTGGAGCTGGACCCCCCGCCAGCGGCGTACCGCCACCCTGCTGCGGCTGGGCGACCCGGCAGCCACGGCGGCCCGGCTCGACGTCGATCGCAGCGCGATTTCCCACCTCGCCCGCCGTATGGCCTGGCCTCTCGTGGCCGCCGGGGATAAGATGTTTCGGGCACTCCTGGAGACGGAATCCGCGTGAATCCGCTGTTCGTCGTGCCGCCGCTTGCCTATACGCTGGCCGCCACGCTCTGGCCCGGTCAGGTGGACGGCCGCCGCCGCGGCCGCGCGCTGCTCTTCGGCGAGGCGCTGTTCGTGATCGCGGCCCTCGTCCTGGGCACCTTCCTCGCCCCGCTCGCGCGGCCGAGCGCCGCTGGGCTCTGGTGGGGGCGGGTGGCACTCCTGGCCACTGCCTACCTCTACGTCTCGGGGCGGGGGATCGTCCTGATCCGGAGCGTGCTCGAGCTGCCGACGCTACAGATGCGGCGCGACGAAGACCGCACCGCCGGCGCGATCGATGTCGCCCGCGGCCGCGCCGTCGGATCTCTGGAGCGCGCCCTCGCCCTCACGATGGTGTTGCTCGGCGACTACGCCGCGGTGGGTTGGATCATCGCCGCCAAGTCCCTCGCCCGCTTCAAGCAGCTCGAGGACCGTGAGTTCGCCGAGTACTT
>Ga0066692_10001148_pt1 | contig 10110 bp, 4 predicted proteins | sample GraSoiAngelo_141_FD_66456 | JGI IMG/M metagenome (GOLD analysis project Ga0066692, IMG submission 66456) | Grasslands soil microbial communities from the Angelo Coastal Reserve, California, USA - 14_0929_12_40cm | ecosystem: Environmental > Terrestrial > Soil > Grasslands | place: USA... | reverse complement strand
TCGTTCTTCACCTCCGGGATGCGCACCACGGCCACGCTGCTCTCGGAGACCCGGTACAACGGCCGGCTGGTCGTGGACTGGCAGGCGAACCGGTTCCATCGGTTCACGCTGGGCGGCGACTTCAAGAAGACCGACCTGTCGTATTGGAGCAGCGGGCTCGAGAGCCAGATCTTCATGGACGCCTACGTCGTGCACCCGGTGCAGTACGGCCTGTTCGCCGCGGACCGGCTCGATCTGGGTGACGTGGTGCTCGAGGTCGGGGCGCGCTGGGACTATTACGACAGCAAGGCGCTGTTCTCGAACACGCCGGGCTTCATCTTCAACAACCCCAGGGCGTCGCTGTACCCCGACGCGGCGACGGATCCGGCGCAGTACGCCGCGTTCCTCGCCGACACGGGCATCTGGACCCCGTCCAAGGGACACCACGCCCTGTCGCCGCGGCTGCGGGTGTCGTTCCCGGTGACTGAGAAGACGGGCTTCCGGCTCTCCTATTCGCACCAGGTGCAGTCGCCCGAGTTCACCACCCTGCTGTCCGGGACGAACAACGACCTGTCGTTCACCAACACGAACGACACCTTCGGCCGCGACGCCAACTTCGGGAAGACGATCCTGTTCGAGTTCGGCGTGCGGCACGCGTTCAGCCAGGACCTGGTGCTCGACGTGTCGGCGTACAACAAGGACAAGGTCGCCGATCTCGCCTACCGCATCCTGCCGTACGTGAGCCCGCGGCAGGCCTCGGAGACGCTGAGCGTCAACGTGCTCACGAACGCGGACTTCGGCAACGCGAAGGGCATCGACGTGAAGCTCGACCGGCGCGTGGGGAACTACCTCAACGCGACCGTGGCGTACACGTTCCAGGTGTCGAAGAACACCGGGTCCGATCCCTTCACGTACTTGAACACCTTCGCCCGGCAGGTGTCGGGCCTCACCGGCGACCGCACGCTGCCGCCCGAAGCGGCGCAGCCGACCGACGACAACCGCACGCACAACCTCGTGGGCGCGATGGCGCTGTCCTTCCCGAGCGACTGGAAGAAAGGCACGGCGCTCGGCAGCATCGTCCGCGACGCGAGCGCGTTCCTCACCTTCTACGCGCGCAGCGGCCTGCCCTACACGCTGCTCGTCAACAACGGCGACGGCCAGACGGTGCCGCACCTGAACTTCGGCCTCGGGGGCCGGGCGGCCGAGAATCTCAACACCTCGACTCTCCCCTGGACCAAGAACATCGACCTGCGGCTGAACAAGGGCTTCCGGTTCGGCCGGCTCGACTGGACGTTCTACGCGGACGTCCGGAACCTGCTGAACTTCAAGAACGTCGAGGGCGCCTACGCCGAGACGGGCGACGTCACGAACGGCCTGCTCAAGACCAAGACGCTGAGCCCGGAGCTGCAGAACCTGGCGAGCGAGGCCCTCCAGGCCGGCACACTGCAGTCGGACGGCACGATCGACTTGAGCACGCCGTGCAGCACCTGGGGCGCCCCGGTGAACTGCGAGTCGCTGCGGCGGGTCGAGGCGCGGTTCGGCAACGGCGATCAGCTGTACACCTTGGCTGAGCAGAACCGTGCACTGAATGCCTACTACGACGCGTTCTTCGGGGTGCACCGCTTCAACGGCGCCCCGCGGAACATTCGCGTCGGCATCGAGGTGAACTTCTAAACGGGCGGCGGCGGGCGGCGCTCCGATGATTTTCGGGACGCCGCCCCCGGTCGCCTCTAGTCGAGGAGAGTCGGCTATGCGTTCAACGTCGTCTATTCGCTCGGTGCGGGCCGCGCTGCTCGTGGCGTTCGCGGGCGCGACGCTCGGCGCGTCGGTCGCCGCCGCCAAACCCACGCGGCCGCGCGCCTCGAGGCTCTTCGCCTCCGCCGGCTATCTGTTCCAGGTGAACCAGCAGGTGTGCGGCGTCGACAACATCGGCGAGGTGTGCGTGGCGTTCGCCGGGTCGCCGGTGGGCGGCGGCGGCTTCTGGCCCAAGGGCACGCCCGACCAGTACATCTTCAACTCGGGGCTGCAGCTCGCCGGGATCATCAGGAACAGCCCGTTCCCGCACCCGGTGGGGAGCAGCGACACCGTGGGAGCCTTCTTCTTCGACCCCCGCGGCGACCAGGCCATGGGCGACCCCCAGTCGCTGGTGTTCAGCCGGCTCGAACCGGCGGACGTGAGCACCTGGAGCAGCCCGCCCACCAAGACGGTGCTCGACCCGAACATCTACAACCCGATCCTGCTCGGGAGCGATGCGATTTCGCAGGGGGACGTGTTCGTGCGCTATTGGGAGGGCAACCCGGGGTTCCTGACGGGTCGCACCCATCCGATGGGCATCGCCGTGGACGAGCGCATCCTCGCCTGGAATTATCCGAGCGGCAACGAAGACATCATCTACATCATCTACACCTTCTATAACGTCACCGCGCGGTCGACGTCGGGGAAATACACGAACAGCACGATCCCCGGCCTGCTCCAGACGGAGATCGCGGCGATCGGTGATCAGTTCCAGGACATCAACGAGGCGAAGTTCAAGGTCACCATCCCGGACACCGGCTACACGATTGATTCGCTGTACGTGGCGCAGGGCATGGACGCCGACGTCGCGGTCTTCAACCAGAACTACGCGACGGCGTTCATCCCGTTCAACGTCGGGGCGGAGTACACGGGAACGTTCCTGCCCGACGTCGGGTGGCAGTACCCCCCCACCATCTTCGGCCCGCCGTTCGCGGCGGCGACCGGGTTCATCGGCATCAAGTACCTACGCTCGCCCACCGACGCCTCGGGGAAGCAGGTCGGACTGACGATGTTCTCGCAGGAACTGAACTCGGCGACCGGGTTCCCGGACGCCGTGGGGGTGAACCAGCTGTACCGCTATCTGTCGGGCTTCCTCGGACCGGCGGACAACCCGTGCAACCCGAGCCCGGGGCCCCCAGGGACGCCCACCACCGATTCCCTGGTGAGGGCACGGCGCTACTGCTTCCTCGGCCAGCTGCAGGGCGACGCGCGCTTCTACCAGGCGTCGGGGCCGCTCGCGCTGCCGCCGGGCGAAGCGCGCAGCGTGGTCGTGGCCTACATCAACGCCGCGCCCTACAACGGCACCGGCACGCCGTACGTCAAGAAGGGTGCGTCCTTCGACACGAAGCCGGGTACGAGCGGCGTGGGGCTGACCGCTGTACAGGGCGATTCGATCCGCCTCATCGACAAGATCGCGGGCTGGGTGTCGTCCAGCGCCCTCCTGGACAGCACGATCACGCAGGACCAGGTGACCGTCGTGCCACGCTCGCTGCTCGGCAAGGCGCTGGTGGCGCAGGCGGTGTACGACAACGGGTTCCTGCTGCCGTTCTCCCCGGACGCGCCGAATTTCTACCTGGTGCCGGGCAACAATCAGGTGACGGTCGTGTGGACGCAGAGTCGCTCGGAGACGTTCGGCGATCCGTTCTACGCGATCGCGAGCCTGGACTCGGTGCTCGTCGATCCAGCCAATCCGGGGCTCGGCAAGAAGGCGAACCCGCTCTTCGACCCGGACTTCCGGCAGTTCGACGTCGAGGGCTATCGCATCTACCGCGGCCGCACCGCCAACCTGCTCGAGCTGGTGGCGCAGTTCGACTACGCCGGCACGAGCTTCGTGGACTATACCGGCCAGATCGACTACGGCGACCGCAACGGCGACGGTCTGCTGCAGTGCGCACCGGAGCTGGGCTTGCAGCAGGACTGCCCCGTCACCTTCGCCGCGAACCCGGTCGTCAGCGGCCCGACGCCGTCGCCCAGCTTCGCCACCGGGCTGGCGGGCGACATCATCCAGATTCCGCCGGGCGGCCGCACCGAGCTCTTTACGACCGGCGTCATCAACCTCAAGGCCGACACCGCCGTCGTGACCCAATCGTGCGTCAGCCAGCTGTGCCCGTCGCTGAAGGATACGGGCGTGCCGTTCGTGTACGTGGACAAGAACGTGCTCAATTCGTTCTCCTACGTGTACGCGGTGACGGCGTTCGACCTGAACTCCATCAAGTCGGGCCCGACCTCGCTCGAGTCGCCGCGGGTCACGAAGAAGGTGACGCCGCGCCGCGCCGCGACGAACCAGGGGACGCCCGCCGGGCCGGTCACGTTCGCGACCATCGGCGGGGACGGCAGCACCCTGAATCCCAACGCCGCGAACCCGACCATCGACGCCACGAAGGGCACGTTCTCGGGGCCCGCGGTGCCGACCGGCCGCTTCGAGGGGCTGGGCGTGAGCCTGTTCGCGGACCAGCTGATCAAGCCGAACTCGCAGGCGCTCATCCGCATCGACTCCGTCACGCCGGGCTTCCAGACCGTGACCTACTACTTCTCCGGCCTCGGTCCGGTGTCCACGGCCAGCAAGTTCGGGCCGGACGGGGTGCTGGGCGTGGAGGACGGGACGATCACGTTCGGGCCCGCCAGCGCGGTGATTCCGGCCGACACGAACCTCGCGAAGGCCCAGAAGCTGGGGCCGGTGCCGTTCGCGGCGCAGTTCACCGGGCAAACCGAGGTCGGCGCCGTCACGGAGACGTCGAAGGACATCGACTGGCATACCGACGTGAACGGCTCGTTCTTCGACGCCGTCCCGGGCATGAACGCGGACGGTGGCTCCCGCTGGTTCGACGGAGCGAACGAGACGATGGCCGACCCGACACTGACCGATCCCGTCAGTAAGGCAGACCTGCACGGCCAACTCACCGGCGTGACCAAGATATGCCGCCCGGTGCGTCTGCACCCGTGCGGCCCCGGCGTGTCAGACACCGTCAACGCCCTATTCCGTCGCTTTGACCAGGAGACGCGACTGCTGTTCCGCGCCGCCGACATGAAGGTGTACTGGGGGACGACGCCGGGCAAAGTAGACTCGGTGATCGACGTCACGCACCACGTGGCTGTGCCGTTCAACGCTCAGAACCGCGCGTCGTACGGGTTCCGCACCGACGTCGTCGGGACCACGATCGGGACGGCAAGCGCCCCAGACGGCGTCGTCACGTACGTAGACTTTCTCGATGGGGCCTGCCTCCCCGGGGCGTCGAGCATCAACAACACCGGGTGCGAGACCCGCGGGTACGCCGACTCGGCGACCCTCGGTCCCGTGGACGTCACTGGGGACAAGCTCTCCGACGGCAACGGCTTCGGGATGTACATCAACGGCGAGCCGTTCCTCTTCCTCACGAACACGCTCCCGGCGAGTCCGACGGTGTGGACGCTCCGCACCTATTTCGGGCTCGTGTCGAAGGCCAGCGGGTCGTACGCGTTCGCCCCGACAGCGTCCAATCCACCGGTGCCGGGCCTGCGGCTGGCGGCGGTCACCAGCACCCCGGCCGTCATCCCGCCGAATTCGCCGGCGGACCTGAGCCGCGTGCACACCGTCCCGGATCCGTACTACGTGGCGAACGCGCTGGAAATCACCGCCAACCAGAAGTTCTTGAAGTTCGTCAACGTCCCCGAGCAGTGCCTCATCCGCATCTACTCGGTGAGCGGCGTCCTCGTCAACATCATTCCGGTCAACGATCCGACGGGGGGTGGCGAGGCGACCTGGAACCTGCGGAACCGGAACAACCAGTTCGTGGCGTCCGGGGTCTACTTCTACCACATCGAGACGCCCGGGGGCCAGACCAAAGTGGGCCGGTTCACCGTCGTCAACTTCGCGCCGTGAGGAGATCGCCATGACGAAGCTGCTCTCTCGTGGACTGTGCGCGATCGGGCTGGCTGCGGTGCTCGCCGGACCGGCAGCCGCGCAGGTGACCGCGATCCGCAATGACAACACCGCGTACGGCGGAACCTCGGGCGAATTCCTGCTGCTCGGGGCGGGCGCCCGCGGTGCGGCGCTGGGCGGCGCCTACGCCGCCCTCGCGACCGACGTGACGTCGCTGTACTACAACCCCGCCGGGTTGGCGCAGCTGTCGCGGCCCGGCGCGATGGTATCGACCTACAGTTATGTCGCCGACACGCGCTACTCGTGGGTCGGCATCGGGTTTCCGCTGGCGGGCGGGGCGCGTGCCGTCGGCCTGAGCCTCGGGACGTTCGGGTTCAGCGATCAGCCGGTGTACACCGTCGACCAACCCGACGGCACGGGCCAGACGTACTCCGTCGCCGAAACCTTCGTGCAGGCGACCTACGGCCAGAACTTCTCCGACCGCTTCTCCGCCGGGTTCTCGGTCAAGTTCATCAACGACAAGCTCGCCGACACGCGTGCGGGTGCCTTCGCCGTGGACTTCGGCACCAACTTCCACGCCACGATCGGGGAACGGCCCATCCGCGCGGCCTTCGTGCTCCAGAACCTGGGCTCGCAGCTCAGGCACGACGGCCCGGGCCTGGACGCCGGAGTGTCGCGGACGCCGCCGCTGGGCACGCCCGACGTGCCGCAGGAGCCGCAGCCGGCGCGGCTCCGGGCCTCGGGCTGGGACCTCCCCGTCCTGTTCCGCGTGAGCGTGGCGCTGGACCTGTACAATCGAGGGGCGAATCGCATCACGCTGCTCTCCGAGTTCGATCAGCCCAACAACAACAAGCCGGGCGCCGGGGCCGGCCTGGAGTGGGCCGGGACGAACCTGGGCAACTCGGGATTCTCGCTGGCCGGGCGGGGGAGTTATACGATCCAGCCCGCCAACAACATCAGCGACATCGACCTGCAGGGGATCACGACCAGCCAGAGCTCGGGCAGCTTCACGAGCTACGGGCTGGCCGTGGGCGGCGGCATTGCGTACGGCAAGGGCGACTTCAAGCTCGGGTTCGACTACGCGTGGCGCGATCTCGGGCTGCTGGGTGGGACGAACTACTTGAGTTTCAGCGTCGGCTGGTAGCCCGGCCGTCGTCGCAGCACGGTGTTGGGGGTGCAGCCTAGGAGCACGCTTGCGGGATGGGCTGCCGTCGGCGCGCTGGCGCTGGCGCAGCAGTCGGAAAACGTCCAACTGGACGTCGTCCGGTTCTATCGGAGTGCGGGGGCGGTGACGGCCGTGGACGGCTTCTGTCGCGTACCGGTCTCCGCGGTGAGCCCGCTCCCCGGCGGCGGGGGGGCGGGGGCGGCGTACCGTGTGTCGTTGACGGTGCACGACAGCGCGGGGCTCAAGCTGACCTCGCAGTCGTGGAGCCAGAGCGTGCCGGCCGCGATGCTGGGGGTGGCGAGTGCGTCGCTGGCGGAGCACTTCGCCTTCGCCGCGCGACCGGGGCGGTACGCCGTCGATGTCGCGATCACGGACTCGGCGACGGGACGGGTCAGCCGGCAGCACCTGGAGTTCAGGGCGTACGACGCACCGCCCGAGGCGTCGGACCTGCTCCTCGCCACCGGCATCCGCGAGGTGGCCGGCGCCGCCGACAGCGCGACGCGGCCGGGCGAGATCCGGAAGGGCGGCCTGCGCATCGAGGCCTCGGGGCGGCCGGTGCTGACGCCGCAACAGTCGAGCCTCGGGTACTATCTGGAGCTGTACACGCCGCGGCCCGAGACGGCGAGTGTAGTGCTGCGGGTGAAGACCGTCGCGGGAGTGCAGATCGTCGCCACTCCCCCCCAGCAGCTGCCGCTCGCCGCGGGCGGGGGCGCGGCGCGAGGAGTGCTCGATCTCAGTGGGCTGCCGCCGGGGAGCTACCGGCTCGAGGCCACGGCGAGCGGGCGGGGGGGAGGGGGGGGAGAGGTGGTGCGGCGGAGCGGGGACTTCGGGATGGCTGGGTTCGAGACCGCCGCGGCGATCGCCGCCGCGCCGAGACCCGAGCGCCCCGACCGCTTCACGACGCTGAGCGAGGCGCAGCTCGACAGCGTGTACGAGCCGTTGATCTACTTGATGGAGGCGAGCGAGCAAGGGCTGTACCCGACGTTGACGGTGGACGGGAAGCGGCGGTTCCTGCGGGAGTTCTGGGCCAAGCGCGATCCCACGCCGGGTACGCCGCGCAACGAAGAGGCGGATCGGTTCTACGGGGCGATCGGGGAAGCCAACCGCCGGTTTCGCGAGGGGGGCACCGCCGCGATCCCGGGATGGCGCACCGATCGGGGCCGGATCTTCATCCGGTACGGGGCGCCGGATGAGGTGCTGAGCCGGCCGCAGGCGGGGAGCACGGCGCCCTACGAAGTGTGGAAGTACACGCGCGTGCGCGCGCGGAAGTTCGTGTTCTACGACGTGACGCGGTTCGGCAACTACGTGCTCATCTGGACCGACGAGCGGCGCGAGTCCAGCCGGCCCAACTGGCGAGATCTGCTCGGGCCCGAGGCGGTGGAAGACGTGCAGCGGTTCTAGGAACGGGTGAGACCATCAAGCGAGAGGTCGGCATGAACTCACGTGTCTCTGTGCGGCTGTGCGCGCTGGCCGCGGCGCTCGTCGTGGGCGCCTGCAAATCAGACCCGACGGCGGACCTAGCAGGTCAGCCCCAGACGGTGCTCATCAACCCCGGTACCCTCTTCCTCAACGAGGGGGATAGCGCCACGGTGACCGTCAAGATCCTCGACGAGGCCGGCACCCCGTTGCAGGGGCAGGTGCAGGCCGTATCCACCGCGCCGACGATCGCGTCGGTCGCGCTGGCGACCGGTGTGCAGCCGGACCCGACGCGGACGACGAGCGTGTTCAGGATCACGGCCCTGTTGCGCGGACCGGCCTACGCGCGCGTCACGGGCCTGGGGCTGGCGGACTCGGCCCGGATCAACGTGCTCCCGGCGCCCTTCGTGTTCGACGGCACGCTGTCGAGCGCGACGCCCAAGGGGGGCGACACGCTGACGCTCAGCGCGAGCGGCGCTTTCCGGTTCGATCCCACAGCGGATACGGTGACGTTCGGCGGCGGGGTCGCCGGTACGATGATCGCGAACTCGGCCACGCAGATCAAGGTGCTGGTGCCCTTCTCGTCTGCGGATTCGCTCCACATCGCCGGCACGCTGCTACCGTACGTCCCCGGTAAGACGTTTACAGTACCTTCGTCCCAGGTGGTGACGCAGACCGGCGAGTTCTGGGCTGGGGACAGCTCGTGGCAGACAGCGCCGAATATCACGCCGATCCTCCCCGCCCCCGGTGACACGTCGCGTATGATCATCGGCACGACACCGGCGGCCAATTCCGTCGTGTGCCCGGAGGTCGCCTTGGGCTTCGGCTCTACTGGGCCTTGCATGATGTTCGAGCTGGTCCTGCCGCAGGATACGGTGCTGAACTTCAAGGTGGACTGGACCGGTGGAGCGCTGGCCCCCGACGTAGACATCTACGCCTGCTCCGACAGCACGGTGGCCAACTTTGGGACGGCCTGCTTCGAAGACGGCGGTGCGGGCGCGACGGCGTCCAAGCCGCAAGCCACGGGCGACCACCAGTATCCGGCTGGGACCCACTGGTTCGTGGCCGAGATCTTTGACAGCACGAGCGGCGTATCGCCGAACTACTTCGTGACGATCAACGCGAAGGCGATCACCACGCTCTCGACCAGCGCGAACCCGACGACCGCAGTAGTGGGGGATACGCTCAACGACTCGGCGACACTCGGGGGCGGCACCGGCGTGCTGAGCGGGACGATCACGTTCAGACTGTTCACCCCCAGTCAGGCCACATGCGCCGGCACGCCAGCCTACACGCAGACGGTGAACGTGACCGGGGCCGGCACGTACACGACCTCACCGGGATTCAAGTCGACGGCGGCGGGAACCTGGCGCTGGCGGGCCACCTACAGTGGCGACGCTAAGAATCAAGGCCGGTCCACCGCGTGCAGTGCCGAGCCTGTGACGGTCTCCTAGTCAGGGCCAGAGGGCCTGGCGACTGAGCGCAAGGCGCCCGTGCTTCGGCGGGCGCCTTCGCCTTGTTAGGGCGGTCATCCGTCCTGCGCACCGCTGCCAATCGGCGCTTCCTCGTCCCGGAACTGCCGCTGGTACAGCCGTGCATACAGCCCGCCCCGGGCGAGCAGCGCGTCGTGCGCACCCGCCTCGACCACCCGCCCGCGGTCGAGCACGACCAGACGGTCCGCCCGCCGCACCGTCGAGAGCCGGTGCGCGATGATCAACGTGCTCCGGCCCTCGAGCAGGCGCGCCAGCGCCTCCTCGATCAACCGCTCGCTCTCCGTGTCCACGCTCGACGTGGCCTCGTCGAGAATCAGCACGCGCGGGTCCTTGAGCAGCGCGCGCGCGATGGCGATGCGCTGCCGCTGGCCTCCGGAGAGCTTCACGCCCCGCTCGCCCACCAG
>Ga0066692_10001144_pt1 | contig 10113 bp, 7 predicted proteins | sample GraSoiAngelo_141_FD_66456 | JGI IMG/M metagenome (GOLD analysis project Ga0066692, IMG submission 66456) | Grasslands soil microbial communities from the Angelo Coastal Reserve, California, USA - 14_0929_12_40cm | ecosystem: Environmental > Terrestrial > Soil > Grasslands | place: USA... | reverse complement strand
GCGACGGCGGTGACCAAGGGCGACCTGACCCGTTCGATCCGTGTCGACGCTTCGGGCGAGGTCGCAAACCTCAAGGACAACATCAACGAGATGATCGGCAATCTCCGCGTGACGACGGAGAAGAACGACGAGCAGGACTGGCTCAAGACCAACCTGACCCGGTTCACGCGAATGCTTCAGGGCCAGCGCGACCTGATGAACGTCTCGAAGATGATCCTTTCTGAGCTCGCACCGGTCGTACACGCCGAGCATGGCGTCTTCTACGGCATCGTGCCGGCCAACGGGAGGCCGAGCTACCTCGCCTACCAGGCCGGATATGCCTACAAGCCGCGGAAGAACCTCCCGATGGAGTTCATGCTCGGCGAAGGCATCATCGGCCAGTGCGCTCTCGAGAAGAAGCGGATCGTGATCACGAACGTACCGCGCGACTACATCAAGATCGGCTCGGCGCTCGGCGAATCAGCGCCCGTGAACATCGTCGTTCTTCCGATCCTGTTCGAAGGAGATGTGCGCGCGGTCATCGAGCTCGCATCCTTTGAGCCATTCAGTCCCACCCACCTCGACTTTCTCGACCAACTCGCCGAGAGCATCGGCATCGTGCTCAACACGATCGAGGCGAACAGCAGGACCGAAGACTTGCTCAAGCAGTCGCAGTCGCTCGCGACCGAGCTGCAGAGTCAGCAGGAGCAGCTACAGCGGACGAACGACGAGCTCGCGGAAAAGGCAAGCCAGCTGGCCGAACAGAACGCGGAGATCGAGCAACGGCGGCTCGAGGTCGAGTCCGCCAAGGGCCTGGTCGAAGAGAAGGCGGAGCAGCTCGCGCTGACCTCGCGCTACAAGTCGGAGTTCCTGGCCAACATGTCACACGAGCTGCGCACACCGCTGAACAGTCTTCTGATCCTGGCCCAGGAGCTCGCCGCCAATCCTGACGGCAACCTCCTGCCCAAGCAGATCGAGTACGCAACGATCATCCGGTCGTCCGGCACCGACCTGCTGAAGCTCATCAACGACATCCTCGACCTGTCCAAGATCGAGTCCGGGACGGTCGCGCTCGAAATCAGCAACTGGCCGCTCTCCGACTTGAGGCCGATGCTCGAGCGGACGTTCCGGCATGTCGCCGAGGCCACAAGGCTCGCCTTCCTGATCGAGCTCCGGCCAGGCCTGCCGGACTCGATGCCGACTGACCCGCAGCGCCTCCAGCAGATCCTGAACAATCTGCTGAGCAACGCCTTCAAGTTCACCGAGAAAGGCAAGGTCGAATTCATCGCGGAGATGGCGGCCTCGGGCTGGAGCCCGTCGAACGAGAGCCTGAACCGCGCTTCCCACGTGGTGGCCTTCAGAGTCCTGGACACCGGGATCGGAATCCCGGTCGAGAAACAGCAATCGATCTTCGAGGCTTTCGCTCAGGCCGACGGCTCGACCAGCCGCAAGTTCGGCGGCACCGGTTTGGGGCTTTCCATCTGCCGGGAGCTGACCCGGCTTCTTGGTGGGGAGATCCGGCTCCAGAGCGAACCTGGAATTGGCAGCATCTTCACCGTCTACCTACCCTTGATCTCGCCGCAGCAGCGACACCATGAAACGCCCGGAACGGGTTCGGCCGAGGACTCCCCCCAGAGCAGACTCCTGGTCGCGCCCGGCAACAGCGCCTGGCGTGCCGAAGTGACCGGCTCCAATGGGGACTCCGCCGGCAGCGAGCCGAAGAGGTCGCTGCTCGTGGTTGAGGACGATCCGGTGCAGAGGCAGTACATCACCGACCTCATGGCCCCGACCAACACGAAGACGACCGCGGTTTCGACGGGCGCCGAGGCCCTCGCCATGCTTCAGCGAGAGAAGTTCGACTGCGTCGTGCTCGACCTCGGCCTGCCCGGCCTGTCCGGCTGGAGGGTGATCGAAGAGCTTCAGTTAAGCCAGGCGCTGGGCTCGACGCCCCTGCTCGTCTACACGGCCAAAGATCTCACCCGCAAAGAAGAGATCAAGCTCGGCAAGGCGGCGCGCAGCATCGTGATCAAGGACGCGAGGTCGCCCGAGCGTCTGAAGCATGAGATCGCCGCCGTGCTGCGCGACACCGAGCTGGACAACGAGACCGCAAACACGGCGAGCGTCAACGGCGCCGAGCCGGTGACCACCGCGCTGGCCGGCAAGAAAGCCCTGGTCGTGGACGACGACATCCGCAACATCTTTGCCCTGACCGCTTTGCTAGAGCGGCAGAGGATGGAAGTTGTCTCCGTCGACTCAGGGCAGGAGGCGTTGGACCTCTTGCAGCAAACCGACGACGTCGACGTTGCTCTAGTCGACGTGATGATGCCGGGGATGGATGGCTACGTGACGATGTCGAAGATGCGCGCCCTCGAATCGTTTGCAGGCAAGCCGATCATCGCCCTGACCGCGAAGGCCATGAAAGGAGACCGCGAAAAATGCATCGAAGCGGGAGCATCCGATTACATCGCCAAACCGGTAAACAACTCGCAGTTGCTGTCCATGCTCGAGTCCTGGCTGGAGCAGTGAGCCGAATTGAAGGAGCAGCGCTCCGGCTCGACGCAGCGGGGACGGAGCTCGAGGAGATCGAGATCCAGCTCCTCCTCGAGGGCATCCATCTCTCGTACGGCTACGACTTTCGCGAATACGCTCTGAACCCGATTCGCCGCGGGATCTTTGCCGCGATGGCCCGCGAGCACGTGAGCACGGTGTCGGCATACCAGGACCGAGTGCTTCACGACGCCGGCTGCATGCAGCGGTTCCTGGGCGCGGTCGGGGTCAACGTGACGGGCATGTTCCGGGACCCGGACGTGATGCGGGCGGTCCGCGAGGAGGTGGCCCCGCTGCTCCGCACATACCCCTCATCTCGTATCTGGGTGGCGGGCTGCGCGACCGGTGAGGAGGTGTACGGCTTGGCAGTCGTGCTCGAGGAAGAAGGCGTCCTCGACCGCTGCAGCATCTACGCCACCGACCTCAACGAGGACATGCTCGCCGTGGCGCGCCTGGGCTCGTATCCGCTGGACCGCGTGCTGCGATATGAGGAGGGTTACCGGATGTCAGGTGGGCGCGCCACTCTCGCCGATCACTACACCGTCGCCGCACGCAGCGCACGCTTTGACCGCAGGCTGCAGAGCACCGTCACGTGGGCCCGACACAACCTCGTGACCGACGGTTCGTTCAACGACTTTCATCTCATCGTGTGCGCCAACGTACTCATCTATTTCCGGCGGTCGCTGCAGGCGCGAGCCCACCGTCTCCTTTACGACAGCCTGATCCGCGGCGGATACCTGGCGCTCGGCAAACGGGAGTCGTTGGTCGACTGCCCGGATAGTGAGCATTACGAGCAGGTGCTGGAGGGGGTGAATCTTTTCCGGAAGATGAGATGGTGACCCGCACAAGCGAAACCGCCGCCGCGACCGAGTCCACACCGGCCAAGGCCAAGACCAAGGTCAGCGTGCTCGTCGTCGACGACGACGCGACCAAACGCTTTGCGCTGCGGACGATCCTCGCGCCGCTCGACGAAGAGGTTGTCGAGGCATCGTCGGGAGCCGACGCTTTGCGCCAGCTGTTGCGGCACGAGTTCGCCGTGGTGCTTCTCGACGTACGGATGCCGATCATGGACGGCTTCGAGACCGCGCAGCTGATCCGCCAGCGCCCGCGCTCAGAGCTGACCCCGATCATCTTCGTGACCGCGCTGGACCAGGCGGAAACGGATATGGGTCGCGGCTACAACCTCGGCGCGGTCGACTTCGTATTCGCGCCGGTTGTGCCGTCGATCATGCGGGCCAAGGTGAGCGTGTTCGTCGAGCTGTACCGCGCGCAGCAGGAGCTGCGGCGTTACCGTACCCAGCTCGAGACACTGGTCGAGGAGCGAACGATCGCTCTCACCGCGATCAACCGGGAGCTCGAAGCCTTCAGCTATTCGGTCTCGCACGACCTTCGCGGGCCTCTCGTCTCCTTCGACGCGCTCGGCAAGACGCTCCTCGAGGACTACGGCAAGCAGCTGGACAAGCGTGCCACCGCGAACCTGCGCAAGATGCGCGATGCGAGCGAGCGGATGACCTCGGTCTTCGACGGCCTGCAGATGCTGTTCCGTCTGACCAGCGGCGAGATCCGGCGCGAAGAGGTCGACGTCAGCGCGCTCTCCTCGCAGATCGCGGACGAGCTGCGCGCCGGCGCCGCCGATCGAAACGTCCAGGTCAACATCGCCGAGGGCGTCACGGTCAGCGGTGACAAGCGGCTGGTGCGAATCCTGCTCAGCAACCTCATCAACAACGCCTGGAAGTTCACCGGCACAAAGAGCTCACCCATGATCTGGATCGGCCAGGAGGTCGTCGACGGCGAACCGCGGATCTTCGTCAAGGACAACGGGGTCGGGTTCGACATGATCGATTCGCACCGCCTCTTTGGTGCGTTCCAGCGGCTGCATAGCCAGAGCGAGTTCGCCGGCGCGGGCATGGGCCTCGCGACGGCCCGGCGGATCGTCAACCGGCACGGCGGCCGGATCTGGGCCGAGGGCGCGGTCGGAGAGGGCGCGACCTTCTACTTCGTCCTTTAAGTGCCCGACGGGCGTTCTAGAAGCAAGATGCCCACCCGCCGGGTCCATCCGATGACAGCTTTCTGGGCCCTCTGCATGGTTACGGGGATCATCCTGCTGGCCACGTTCGGGTACGGGACATGGAAGGGCCAGAGCGATCAGCAGCACCTCAACCAGCAGTGGCGCTACCAGGTCGGGTCTCGTGACGCGGCACCGCGGGCCGTCGACCCAAAGCTGAAGCGGCCGGTCGACGGGGTCGACTTCGCCATCCGCATTCCCAAGCTCGACTATTTCGCCGCGATCCGGGAAGGTGTGGACAGCGGGGTGCTGTACGCGGGCCCCGGCCACTATCCGGCGACCCGTTGGCCCGGGGACCCGGGAACGGTCGGCGTCGCGGCGCACAACGTCTACTGGATCAACTTTCCCAAGCTCGCCAGAGGCGATGAGATCGATCTCGAGACGCGGTATGGCCTCTATCGCTACCGGGTCGCCGGGAGCGAGGTCGTCAACCCTGACAACCGGACCGCGCTGGTGCCTGACTCCAACGGCTATCACCTCACGCTGACCACGTGCTGGCCTCTGTGGGCGGGCGCTTTCGCGACCCAGCGGTACGTGATCCACACCGACCAGGTCTGGCCCGTGCCAATGCGCCCCGGCTACACCTAGTTCGCTGCGCGGGGCCGTTTTCCATTCATGACAGTGATGTTCCAGATGTGGATGTTGTACCGGCTCCGCACTCCGGGAGGATGGCAGCGATGGATGGGCCTGGGCTGAAGCTACTGGAGACGCTGTTGCCGGATTAGCGGCGGCCGCCGGCTATGGCGCCGATGATGAGCAGCGGCTCTTTGCCTGATGCGACCTCGTCGGGAAGCGGCGCGTCCAACGGTTCGTCAGACAGGTCCTCCTCGCACGCGAAGAAGCGCACCATGGGCCGGCGCTTCTTCGTCACCGCATCCCGCATGGTGCCGAGCAGGGCGGGATGGCTCGCCTCGAGCGCGTCGAGCACCGAGCGCTGCGTGGCCGGGCCGCTGACCTCGAGCTCGACCACGCGTCCCACCCCGGCGAGGATCTGAAGGTTCCTCGGCAAAACGACCTGGATCACGCCAGCGTCTGGACTTCCACCGACAGCACGGCCGGCAGGTCGCGCACGATTGCAGTCCAGCTGTCACCGCCATCCGGTGACGCGTAGACCTGGCCGCCGCTGGTGCCGAAATAGATGCCGGACGGATCCATCGAGTCGACGTCCATCGCGTCGCGCAAGACGTTGACGTAGCAGTCCTTCTGCGGCAGCCCTTTCGTCAATGCCTCCCAATCGTCGCCGCCGGTCTTGCTCCGGTAAACGCGGAGTTTGCCGTCGGGCACGAAGTGATGCGAGTCGCTGGTGATCGGGATCACGTAGACGGTGTCGGGTTCGTTGGCGTTGACATCGATCACGAAACCGAAGTCGGTCGGAAGGTTGCCGCTGATCTCCCGCCACGAGTCCGCGCAATCGTCGGTCCGCATCACGTCCCAGTGCTTCTGCATGAACAGAACGTTCGGCCGCGAGGGATGCATGGCGATGCGGTGGACGCAGTGACCCGACTCGGCATCGGGGTCGGGGATGTGGTCGGAGCGAAGGCCGAAGTTTCTCTGCTGCCAGGTCTTGCCTCCGTCGTCAGAGCGGAAAACACCGGCCGCCGAGATCGCGATGTACATGCGGTCGTGGTTGGTCGGATCCATGAGGATCGTATGCAGGCACAGACCGCCCGCGCCAGGTGCCCAGGTCGACGCGGTGGGGTAGTTGCGCAGGCCGGGCAGCTCGGCCCACGTCTGACCGGCGTCCTTCGACTCAAACAGGGCGGCGTCCTCGACGCCCGCGTACACCGTGTCCGGATCCCTGGGGGACGGCTCCAAGTGCCATACCCTCTTGAACTCCCAGGGATGTGGCGAGCCGTCGTACCAGACGTGCGTTCCGGGGGTGCCCTCGTAGATGAACTGATTGCCCGCGGTCTCCCACGTCTTGCCACCATCGTTCGAGCGCTGCAGAACCTGGCCGAACCAACCGCTCGACTGTGACGCGTAGATTCGGTCCGGATCGGCCGGCGTGCCCTTCAGGTGGTAGATCTCCCAACCTGCGAAATGCGGACCCGCGACGTCCCACTTCTTGCGACTGCCATCGGACGTGATGATGAATGCACCCTTCCGTGTCCCGACCAGCAAACGAACTCCGCTCATTGCTTCACCCCTGCTCGGAAATGCCTGGAAACCGTTTCAAGTACAGACCGACCGCAAGACTAAAACTAATCGGTCTCCGCCGACTTAGCTGGAGGAGGCGCTGACGGTGTGTTCGGGCGCTCCTTCCGCGGATGTTTCCGCCCCGCCATTCGAGGCCGCCTCGGGCCCGGCGCCGGCCAGCGGAAGCTGTAGCGTGAACGTGCTTCCCTCGCCCTCGACAGAAGCGACCGTGATGTCTCCATCCTGCAGGCGGGCCAGCTGGCGGCCGAGGAACAGGCCCAGCCCGGTGCCCTTCAGATGCTCGGTCTCGGGCGTGATGATCCGGCCGAATCGTGTGAACAGGGTGGCGATGCTCTCACGACGGATGCCTATCCCCTGGTCAGATACGGCCACCTTCGCCATGCCGGCGCGGGAGCGGACCTGACACGTGATGACGCCTCCGTCCGGCGAATACTTGATGGCGTTGCTCAGCAGGTTGGCGACTATGGTTTTCGTGCGGTCGGGGTCTACCTTGACCCGGACCCGGCGTTCGGGCAGGTCCATCACCAGCTGGTGCTTCGACTCGAGCATCGGCGTGACGATGTCCGCAGCAGAGCGCGCGATCTCTCTCAGGTCGGCCTCGACCGCCCGCAGGGTTACCCCCCCTTCCTCGAGGCGAGCCGATTCGATCATCTCTTCGATCAGCTCGTTCATCTCCGACACCTTCGCGGCCATCACGCCCGCTGCCATCCGCCCGCGGTCGTTGAGCTCGCCCAGCAAACCTGCTTCCAGCATGGACAGATAACCGCGGATCACGGTCACCGGGCCGCGCAGCTCGTGTGACGCGAGGTTGAGAAACTGCGATTTGTTGCTTTCGATAGCCGCCATGCGCTCGGCGACGCGAGCGCGTTCGAGGCCAGCGGATACCGAGTTGGCGTACGCCCTGAGCTGGGAGATCTCTTCGGTCCCGAAGACCGGCGTAAACGGGCCGCCGATGATGGCCAGCGTCCCCACGCCTTCCGTCAGGTGGAGCGGCGCCATGATGATGCCGGTGGTCGAACCGCTCGCCGAACGATCGCGGCCCGAGATCAGCCTGGCCGCATGCGCGCGGTCAATCGCGGTATTGGCGATGATCTTGCCGTTCGGATCGGCGATGAACCCCGCAGTTGCTCCGACCAGCCGCACGGCCCAGAAAGTGGCTCGTTCGGCGAGCGCCTCGCGGCTGGTTGTGAAGATGAGAAGATCCTGCATCGCGGCTCTGAGAGCGTTTTCCTCGCTCATCCGCCAGATGCGGCGTAGCAGGGGTGGTGGTGCCAAGCTCAAGTAGATCGCGGGAACCGCAACCAACGCGATCAGCTGCGTGATGATGACAGCAGTCGGACTCTGAACAGCGCTGCCACCCAGCACGTCCACGACCAGGATCGTGATCAGGATGGCAAAGCCAAAACTGAGAAACCGCATGCGCGCCCTCTGCACGGCGGGAAGCCGGTTGCTGGCGAGCCAGAAACGGACGATGGGCTCCCCCGTGAAAACCGCCCAGATGCTGATCAGCCCCAACCCAAGCAGCGTCACGACCACGGGATTGGCATGCGCAAAGACCGTGACGTCTAGCACGCCCAGGCCGATCCCGACCGCGAGCAAAACGAACGCTCCCCTGTACGCGGTCCTCCCCAAGGGGATGAACTCGTGGCGGAAAAGGAGGACGAAGAAGCCGGATGCCATGAAGAGCACGACGATGACCGCCGACAGAAGGACCGGAGGGTTGGGGATCCTTCCGAGCGCGGCCACGACCGCGAGAGCGACCAGGGCCAGCGCGAGCATCCCCTGCGTGCGCCCGCGGTCGCGGTACCAGTGGTAACCAATCGCGACGCCGAGGGCGACGAAAGCCGCAGCCGTGAGATCCAGGGCAACAGCCGCCGCCAGGATCAAGATTCCTTCCGTCCGCCCCTTCGGCCTTGCTCGACCCACATCGGGATCTGCTCCGAGATGTCGGCTGGGGTGACCCGCGACTTGACCAGGTACTCGATCGCGCCAAGTGAGCGACCGCGGTCGATCATCGACGGCTCGCCATAGTTGGAAAGGATGACCACCGGAGGGTGATTCGGAAAGCGTTCGTTGAGCGCGTCCAGAACTTCGAAACCGCTGCGGTCCGGGAGCAGAAGGTCGAGCAGCACGAGGTCGGGCGCTGAGCCCGACAGTGTGGAGAAGGCGATCTCCCCAGTCGTCGCGACGGTCACCTTGTATCCATCGTGCTCGAGCTGGAGACGGTACATGTCGGCGATCGACGCGTCGTCTTCGATCATCAGGATGTGGACTTCCAGCCCCTTCCGCCCTTTCAGGCGCAAGGGAAAAATTGCTGGTTCCCGCGTTCTGCCGCCCGTGATCCCGGCCTGGTCAGGAAACCAAAGCAGGAGCACCGAGCGGGCGTCGATCATCGCTTAAGCCCCCGTCGACCCGGTCGCGTTGCCACCCTCGGGTGATCATAATGTTCGGTTTCGCCCTCGTGCGGCTCAGAATGCTCAGGGCGCGGAGGCGATTTGGCGACAGCGTAAACTTTTGTTAGGTTTGTCTTCGGGGGGAGGATTCTTGGCCACGGCGAGTCCGTTCGATGCGGCCGTGCGGGACGTCCTGGACAGGCTGCACAGCGCGACGACGGAGCTGGAAGGAGCCCGTGACGCGAATGAGGTCGCGCAGAAAGCAGCTGACCTGGCACTAAGGTTGTCCCGATCAACTCAGGCCGTCGTCGGCCTGGGCGGCGATCGTCGATACACGCGACTGTTCTCGCGCACGGCAGATCGCGGACGGCCACTCAGCGACACCGCCGCCCTGGAGATGCTCGTCGCAGCGGGATTCGGAGCGGGGGCGGCGGCCCCTCGTGAGGTAGGACGCGTGGCCGGAGCCGAGCTACGCGCACACGGCCAGACCGTCGGCGCCATCGCCGTGGCACGGGCCGCCGAGTACGCGCAGGCTGAGCGCCTGGGGTTGGAGGTCTTTGCGTCCTACGTCGCCCTGGCGATCATCGGCGCAAGCGAGCTGGATGACAGATGGCAGAGCATGGAGCGTGTCGAGCGCGCACACGAGCTCGCGGTGGAGGTCCTGCTGGCCGTCTCTTCCCATGCCGCCAAGGGCGAGAATCTCACCGACTTTTACCGGCGGCTCGCGCGAACGGTCGGCGAGCTCGTGGGCGCGACGAGGGTCTTGTTCTGGCGGCTCGGCGACGACCACATGCTGGCTCCCATCGCTGGCGGTTTCAGGATCGACCCGGCGTTTCTCTCCAGGCTCAAGCCGACGCGTTGCGAGCCGGAGCGTGACGATCTCGCCAGCCAGGTCGTTTTCAACGACCTGATCTTTCGCGCGAACAAGACCGATGAACCGCCCGAGTTCGCTTACGTGCTCGAGATCCTCGG
>Ga0066692_10001141_pt1 | contig 10121 bp, 11 predicted proteins | sample GraSoiAngelo_141_FD_66456 | JGI IMG/M metagenome (GOLD analysis project Ga0066692, IMG submission 66456) | Grasslands soil microbial communities from the Angelo Coastal Reserve, California, USA - 14_0929_12_40cm | ecosystem: Environmental > Terrestrial > Soil > Grasslands | place: USA... | reverse complement strand
CCTTTCCCGCGGGCCGAGGCGACTAGCTGCTGCCCTGCGGAGCACGCCTGGCGGGGTACAGATCAAGACACAGGGTGATATGGGGCCCAAAACCATGCCTCATCTCCTCCGTCGATGGAATCATTTTCATTTCCGGGAGAACATAGGGCTTCTTCATAGGACTTCCGCAGGAACACCGCGGGTTTCTGCCGTTTACCACTTTGCTTGACGCGATCACCAAGATTTCGCTCTGACATGCGGGATTCAGGCAACGCCACCGCTCACCCTTTCGGATTTCCATAATGGTTCGACCTCCTTTGTGAATAGCGAGTCGCATTTCTGCGAGACATTCTGTGCTCAGCGGGAACCATGAATTGAAACCAAACAGCAGGGAGGGCGTCGGATGCGCGAATCCTTGATGTGCACGGCTAGTCGCATCCATAGTCCAGTATTTTGTTCGCGAGGAGTTTGGAGTCCCAAGAAAATGAGTTGTGCTTGGCATGGCAACCACAGAGGAGCCAGCAGCGAGAGGCAAGTTGGAGTTGCTGGTTCGGTATAGAGAGTGGCGAGAGCCCCAGGATGGGCGCAAGGCTTTCGAAGCATTGCGGGAAGTTGCAAGCCGCGCAGGTCCGGGAGACGGGGCGAGCGACGATTATCGCTCGAAATTCGCAGCAAAGCGGCCCAACGCCGAATCCGGGCGGGCGTTGCGGCAGATCCTCAGATAAACAAATAATTTCCTTAATAGGAACGTATGATGCAGGTAGCCGTTCCGACTTCATTTCGACTTGCCGGGCTGCTCGCTATTTCTTTTTCTATCGTGGGTACTACGCAGTCCAGTAAGTGGCTGGGCATCGCATTTGGTTGGTATACCAACCAGAAAACGGTTAGGAATCCGCCTCTTTCATTTCTCTCATAGGCTAGCCCGGGGTCGCGAATGGTGCGTCACGATCCAAGCATCCATCCGCCTAATTTTCTCAAGGAGAAAAAAATGTCGAAACTAGAAATCCGGGGAGTACTCTCTGTGTTCGTTTTGTTCATTGCTGTGGCCGTTTTCTCGAGCGTGGTGCAGGTTCGCTCGCGGAACGTCGAAAGGCAGAGTCTGCCTGCGAGTCAGTCCAAGGGCGCGGGCATTCTGATTGCCGATGGCGGCGATCCTGTCCCGCCACCCTCGCCACTGCCATGGCCTAAGAAGGCCGCGTAAGAGGCCTTGAGGAGAGGGGAAGATGCCCTGCGCTCTTCCCCTTGCCCATGCTAGGATTGGCGGTGAGCAATCGACTTGCGTATGTAGCGGGAGAAAATGCTCATCGGCCAAGCCATTTGGTGGGCGTGCATTGCACTTGAGGGTCTGCTGCTGGTGCGGGGGTTCCAAGGCAGGCTCTTGGCTCGTTATCCAGTTTTTTACGCTTATTTGTTTTTCGTCTGCTCGCAGTCTCTCCTCCGTTTTTCTGTTTACCACTCGCGCCCGCAACTCTACGGAAAGATTTACTGGATCACAGAATGGATGGGCATTTTGATTGGCTGCGGCGTGGTCTTTGAGATCTACCGCGTGGGACTTTCCGCGTACCCTGGGACGGCGCGATTGGCGCGAAATCTGCTGGCATTCGTTTTCGTATTGGCGTTCGCGAAAGCGGTCATCGAAACGGGCAACAATCCCCAGTGGTGGTCCACAGCGACGACAATGGATCTGGAACTTGCTCTGCGGGTGGTGCAGGCACTCGCCCTGGTGGCACTGGTAGTTTTGTTTCTGTTTTATTCGATACCCTTTGGAAGGAATCTCCGGGGCATGTTGCAAGGCTATGCTTTGTTCATCGGCGAAAGCATCGTTTGGCTAGCGTTTGTATCCTGGGGCGGAGAAAAGTTTCGAGCATTCTGGTCCCACATACACCCGGGTTTTTATTTTGTCGTTCTTAGCGTCTGGGCCGTGCATCTGTGGTCCTATGTCCCGAATCCCCAGCCACGAGGAGTGGTGCGCTTCGAAGAGCAATACGAAAGAATCGCGGCGGCGACGAACCGGCGTTTGCAAGAAGTGCGTGGCTACTTGGCAAGGGCAGTGCGTCCGTGATCGGCCCCGGTAGCGCGCTCATCGCGGCGGTGGGATTGCTCCTGCTGATATGGATATGGATTAGGGCGGACGCGACCTCTCGGGAGCTGCCCTTGGCTCCCGATGAGTGGCTGCCTGGCGGGGGCGAGGACGCGGAAGCGTGCCTGCCGGAATTTGTTTCACGAATCTTCTCCGGGGATGACCTGGCATTCGTTTGGCGGCTGGACTCGCCGGAGCTGAAAAGTCAGTTCCGGCGGGAGCGCCATGCCGTGGCGCTCCTGTGGGTGCAGCAAACTTCGGCGGCCGTTCGCCGAATCATGCGGCGACATCTGGAGGCGAGCCGGACGAGTCAAGATCTGGAATTCGCGGTGGAGGTTAGGGTTTTCCTCCAATATGCGCAGCTAAGGGTAATTTGTGGAGGGCTTTTTCTTCTCGTTGGACTGGCGGGCCCGCAAAGGTTGCGCGGGATGGCGTTGTATGCGCACAGACTCACTCAGCGCATTGGCGGAGTCTTGAGGGAATTCGAATCTGGAGCTCGCGCGCGCGAAATCAGCGGTGCAGGGCCGTACTAGCGCCGCACACGGTCTGAAGCTAATCGAACCAGGTGAATATGAGTGCCGAGGTTAAACTCGTGCCGGTCCAGGAGGTCTACGACGACCTGGTGAACCGCACACTTTCGAGGATTTCCTGCGACCTGGGGCGGCTGATCTATCTGGCTTCAACTCGTGAGTACAACACCGGGAACTATCACCACGAGGGGCTGGCCAGCCGCTTCGGCCCAGAGGTGGCGCGCAAAGCGCTGGAAATAGCACACCGGCAGGCTTTCTATAAAGTTTCCTCGTTTTCTCTGCAAGATTTGGTGAGCGAGCTGGAAACCTATCTCCGATCCACAAAGGAGAATCCTCAGGAGTGCCTGCGCGCATGGCAGAAGCTGGAGCCGTACCGAATCGCGATGCCGACCGACGTGAACGTCACGGTGGCGCGGCTCTTCACGTCCAACCTCAGACTCGCCGTGGCAATCTTGCATTTCCGCCAGGAGCCGAGTCACTCGCGTCGGTGAGTCTCATCGCCACGCCAGTCACCTGGCCGACGATTTCGGCGTCGATCCGATATTTGAATTTCCGCGCGCTGCAGGGAGATAGGGGATGGGGAAGCAGCAGGAGCTGGTCGTCCAGCAAGTCGCACCAGGAACAAGCATAGCCGTCGCGCAACTCAACAAAATAGATGGGGCGGTCAAATTCGGTCCGCCAGCGAAGCGGCTGGACCCTCCGGGCGCGTGAATCTATCTGCACAAACGAACCAGGGCGGAGCAGGGGATAGAGGGTGAAATCCTGCAGGCCGACATACCCGTACTGGCCATGGCGAATGTCCAGATGCTGAATCAAAGCGATGGGCACTTCGCCCCAGAGTTCCACGATGCGCGAAAGAAGATTGGTGTTGTCCAGGTCAAAGGACCTGTCGAATCGAACGGGAAAAGAAATGGTGCGATCGGCGTCGTACACATCCAGCGTAGCCAAGTGCGTGTGCGGCAAAGGTGCGGCGAGTTGGTGCAGGCCCAGCTTTTGCAGGTCGAGTCCGTAAAGGCGCAGGAGTTCGGTGAACTTCAAGCGATAGATCGCGCTCAAGCTGTAGAGCTTGAAAATACTCGGCACCGAATCTGAATTCTCAATCTGCGTCAACCAGGCGTTGGAAATCTGGAATTCAGGATTCCCCTCGGATTCTGCAATTTTCTCGCTTAATTCGGCGACATCCCGGGTGGTTATGCCCAAGCGCGAGCGCAATTCCTTCAGCACTTCATTGGGCGGCTGAGGAGTCATAGGGTGCCATAGTATCGCAGGGATGACCGGGGCGGGAAGGGTTTAACGAGCGAGGGCGGCAAGCTTGTCGAAAAATTTCTTGATCATCATTTTGGCGGTGCCGTCGATGAGGCGCTGACCCACGGCGGCCATGGTGCCTCCGACTTGGGCGTCACCCTCGTAGGAAACTTCCGTGTTGTCATCACGGGGCGAGAGCTTTAAGAGCCCATCGCCCTTGAGGAAGCCGACGCGGCCGGAGCCCTCGACGATGAGGCGGAAGCTCGAGGGAGAGACTTGATCGGTGATGCGCACTTTGCCTTCAAACGCGCCAGAAAGGCCCGCGAGAATCACCTTCATCTTCATGCGGTATTCGTCGGGGCCGATTTTTTCTAGGCTTTCGCAGCCGGGCATGGCCTGCGCGAGAACCGCAGGATCCTGGAGGATTTGGTAGGCGCGTTCGGGCGCAACCGGCAGAGTGTACGTGCCGGACACTTTCACGTATTGCTCACCACAATGTTCACGCAATTCTCGAGATTGCGGTCTTGAGTGCGCGCGCTGCGTGGACCGCGGCGAGATGCCGGCGATAGTCGGCAGAGGCGTGGAGGTCAGAGTTCGCGTCGATGCCCTGCGCGACGAGCTCGGCGGCGCTTGAAATCTCAACGGGCGATTCGGACTTGCCTTCGAGGGCTTTCTCCGAAGCGGTGGCACGATAGGCGCGGTTCGAGAGCCCGGTGACGCCGATGCGCACAAACGAGATTTTGCCGGCGCTCTGTCGCACACGCGCGGCGACGCCGACAATCGCGAATCCGCTGGCAGGCTGAGGCATTTTCTGGTAGCTCGTGCCGGTGCGGGCATCGTCGATGGGCACGATCACTTCGCGGATGATTTCGCCGGGTTCGAGCGCAGTGGTGAAAGCGTCAATGAAGAAGTCGGCCGCGCTCACGGTGCGCTCTGATTTTGCGCCGTTAAGAACGAGCTTGGCCTCCAGCGCCTGAAGTGCGGCGGGATAATCTGCCGCGGGATCGGCATGAGCCACGCTGCCGCCGATGGTGCCCATGTTGCGCACTTGCACGTCGCCAATCGCGGCCGCGGTCTCGGCTAGCAAGGGACACTTCTGGCGGAGGAGCGGAGAGCTCTCGACTTCATAATGCGAGGCCGTGGCGCCGATGTGCAGTTCGCCAGCGGCTTCGCGAATGTAGTTCAGGTCCTTGAGCGTGCACAGATCCACCAGATGTTCGGGCGCGGCAAGGCGCAGCTTCATCATGGGGATCAGGCTCATCCCTCCCGCGAGGGGCTTGGCTCCGGTGGCCAGCAAGTGCAGCGCTTCGTTGAGCGATTGCGGCGCGGTGTATTCAAATTTTTGCGCGATCATGTCCGTTGCTCCTCTCAGTCTTCGCCGAAAGCAATTTCCAGATTTTTTCCGGTGTCAGAGGCATGTCGATGTGACGAACTCCGAGCGGAGAGAGCGCGTCCACAACAGAATTGACGACCGCCGGTGAACAGCCAATCGTGCCGGCCTCGCCGACGCCTTTGACGCCGAGTGGATTCACGGGCGAGGGCGTGACGGTGTGGTGGTTTTCAATCCACGGCATCATGTGAGATCGCGGAACGGCGTAGTCCATCAGCTCGCCGGTGATGAGCTGGCCGCTGTCGTCGTAGACGGCCTGCTCCCACAAGGCCTGGCCGAGGCCTTGGGCCACGCCGCCCTGCACCTGGCCATCGACGATCAGGGGGTTCAAGATGTTGCCACAATCGTCTACGGCGACGTAGCGGCGAATCTTGACTTGGCCGGTTTCGCCGTCGATGTCGGTAATCACGATGTGCGCGCCAAACGGAAACGTGAAATTGGACGGCTCCCAGAAGCGCGTGGCGATGAGGCCGGGTTCCGTGTTGGGAGGTAGCTTGAGCGCGCGGTAACTGGCGGCAGCAACCTCCTGGAACGATTTTGAATTGCCGGTCTTGTTGCAGATGACGCGCCCGCCGGCGAGCGTAACGTCTTCGGATTCGAGCAACATGGCGCCGAATTTCTTGATCTTGGCTTTCAGATCCTGGAGGGCGTAATAGAGCGCCGAGCCGCCCACAGCGGTGGCGCGGCTGCCGAAAGTTCCGATACCGTACTGCACGATAGCGGTATCGCCGCGGAGCACCAGTATGTCGTCAAGACCGACGCCGAGTTCGTCGGCGGCAATTTGCGCAAAAGTGGTTTCCTCGCCTTGGCCGTGGGGACAAGTGCCGGTCAGGATGGTGACTTTGCCCGATGGCTCGATCTTCACCGTGGCGCTTTCCCACCCGCCAGCGGGCGTCGCGGGAGAAGGACCAATGGCGCAGATTTCGCCATAGGTCGAAATCCCGATACCCATCCACTTGCCTTGCTTGCGCGCTTCGGCTTGCTCCTGGCGGAGTTTGTGATAGCCGACGAGGTCGAGAGCTTTCTTGAACGGGGCGGCGTAATCGCCGGAGTCATACATGAGACCCGTTGCGGTGGCGAACGGGAACTGCTCCTTGGAAACGAAATTCTTGAGACGAATCTCGACGGGATCCATTTTTAGTTCGGATGCAAGAATGTCGACCATGCGCTCGATGCCATGCGTGGCCTCGGGCCGCCCTGCGCCGCGATAGGCGTCGGTGGGAACGCAGTTGGTGAACACGCCGACGATATCGGCGCGGATGTTTTTGGTTTTGTAGAGCCCGGGCATCATCAGAACGCTTAGCTGGGGAATCAACGGCGTCAGCAACTGATGATAGGCGCCGACGTCCTGAATGAGTTTGAGCTTGATGCCGAGAATGGTGCCATCGCGCTTGGCGGCAACTTCGTAGTAATCCACGTGGCCGCGGCCGTGGATGGTGCAGGTGAAATTCTCGCGGCGCGATTCAATCCACTTGACGGCCTTCTGGATTTTCATCGAAACGAAACCCATCAGCGCTTCTTCGGCGTAGACGTTCAGCTTGCTGCCGAATCCACCACCCACTTCGGGCGCGATCACGCGCATACGGTTTTCTTCCAGGCCCAGCATGCCCGCGACCAGCGTGCGCACCAGGTGCGGAATTTGCGTCGATGTGTACAGATTGAGCTGGCGATCGGCGCTGCGCCACTCGGCCATCACGCCGCGCGTCTCCATGGCCATGGGCACAAGCCGCTGGCTGACGATGCGCTGCTTGACCACCACGTCGGCTCCAGCGAACGCCTTGTCCACATCACCGCCTTCCTGGTGATAGGTGAACGCGGTGTTGTCGGGCCACTGCGGATGCACGGCAGGCGCGCCTTTCGCGAGCGCTTTCTCGGGATCGGCCACAGCTGGCAAGACTTCGTAATTCACTTCGATCAGATCGGCGGCGTCACGCGCGAGGTAGCGATCCCTGGCCACCACTACGGCGACCGGGTGTCCAACAAAGTACACACGGTCAGTGGCGAGGATGTGATGCTGCGGCACGCGCAGGTCGGGCATGGCAACGCCGCAGGGAATCGTTCCCACACCCTTGGTGTCCTTGCCGGTGAAGACGCATACGACCCCCGGGGCCGCGGCTGCCTGCTTGGTGTCGATCGAGCGGATGCGAGCCGCGGCGTGCGGGCTGCGCACAATCACGGCGAAGTGCATGCCCGGCATCTGGATGTCTTCGACGTAAGTAGCCGTGCCGGTGATGAGTCGCGGGTCTTCGCGGCGACGGATGCGCTTGCCAACAAAAGTTTCGGTTTTGGTGGTTGTGGTGGCCATGGTCGCCTCCTACTTTCCTGCCCCGGCTGCGGCAGCTTTCACTGCGTTCACAATGTGCTGATATCCAGTGCAACGGCAGACGTTGCCTTCGAGTCCGTGACGAATCTCGTCGTCCGTGGGAGCCGGATTGCGGTCCAGAATCTGCTTGGATGCCATGATCATTCCGGGCGTACAAAATCCGCACTGAAGCCCGTGCTCGTTCCAGAACGCTTCCTGCATGGGATCGAGCTTCCCGTTGCTCGCGAGGCCTTCGATGGTGACGATATCCGCGCCGTTGGCCTGCACGGCAAACATGGTGCAACTCTTGATGGCTTTGCCGTTCAGCTCGACGGTGCAAGCACCGCAGAGCGAAGTCTCGCAGCCCATGTGCGTGCCTGTCAGGCCCGCGAGGTCGCGCAGAAAATGGATGAGGAGCAAGCGCGGCTCGACATCCTGGGAATAGCTTTTTCCATTGATGGTGAGATTGATGTTCATGACCTTCTCCGGCGGGGACGAATCCAGCGTTGCAGAAGATACCAAAATATTGCGCCGGATGCATCAGGTAGACCTTCGGACCACCCCCGGTGGGACCAGTAAGCGAATGGGGTCCCCGGCAGACTCGCGGAGTGCGGTTTTCCCCGCTAAAACCGTGGACAAGGGCGATACCTCATCCGCCAACTTGGGCGTTCGTTTCCTTGACAGTTGTTCCCGGCGCGTCCAAGCTAAGTGCAACCCCTTCCAAAATCTACGTGTTGCGTGTGAGCCGATGCGCATTCTTGTCGCTGAAGATGACGCGCCGCTAGCGGAATTGTTGCACCAGCGGCTGCAGGAAGAGCAATTTGCCGTGCGAGTCGTTTCCGATGGGCGGGAAGCTGAAAAGATGGCTTCCGACCAATACGACCTCGTCATTCTGGATCTGAATCTTCCAGGAATAGGGGGGCTGGATGTCTTGCGGGAGATCCGCGCCAAGAACCCGGATTTGCCAGTTCTTATCGTAACCGGCGCGGACCTGGTGGAGGAGCGCATCCGTGGACTGGATGCCGGGGCTGACGATTGCATCGCGAAGCCGTTCGAATTTACGGAGTTGGCAGCACGCATCCGCGCGATCTTGCGGAGAGGAAACCGGCCGGCCCGCGCGATTCTTCAGATGGGCGACCTGGAACTCGATCGCATCAACCGCACCGTGCATCGCGGCAACCGGAATATTGAATTAAGCCCCAAAGAGTTTTCCTTGCTTGAATTTCTGATGCGCCATGAGGGCCAACCCGTTACGCGCGCCGCCATTGTTGAACAGGTTTGGAAGTTGAACGGCAACAACATGACCAATATCGTGGACGTGTACATCAACTACCTGCGGCGGAAGATGGATTCGGGCTACGACCACTCGCTGATTCGAACGATTCGCGGTGTGGGATATCAGATCGTCGGAAATGGGCGGCCAGCTCCGCGAGCGCGAATCACCACGGGAACCTAGGGAATGTCCTCGGTTCCGGCCGAGCCTGTGATTTTGGCCGCGACCGCGAAGTGAGTTTGTTATTCTACGCGGCGTGAAACCTCTTTTCCTGATTGACACCGACACGGCTTCCGATGACGCCGTGGCTTTGATCATGGCGCTTCGTTCGCCCAGTGTCTCCGTTCTCGCGATCACTGCAGTGGCCGGCAATGTCGCCGTACAACAAGCCGCGCGGAATGCCTTGTACACGTCGGAACTTTGCGGAGCGCATGTTCCCGTTTTCCTTGGCGCCGAAAAACCGCTCCAGCGCGAACACCAAAGCGCGCACTGGTTCCATGGCCGGGATGGCTTGGGCGATCACGGTTATCCGGCTCCGCGGCGGGCGCCGGAAAAGCAGCATGCCGTGGGCGCCATCGTGGCGACCATCGAAGCGAATCCCGGTCTGGTCCTGGTGACACTGGGGCCACTCACGAATGTGGCCTTGGCGCTGCAGCACAAGCCGGAAATCTCCACGAAAGTGAGCCGCTGCGTGATCATGGGCGGGGCTCCGTGCTGCGAAGGCAACGTCACCCCAGCCGCGGAATACAACATTTGGTGCGACCCCGAGGCCGCGCGGATAGTGCTCCGGAGCGGGCTGCCCGTTGAACTGGTCGGTTGGCATCTTTGCCGCGGCGAGGCCGCGCTGAAGCTGGACGATATCGAAGGGGTGTTGAGCCTAGACACGCCAGTGGCGCGGTTTGCCATCGAGTGCAATAGCCGGGCGCAGGAGGCCTACTTCGAGCAAACCGGTGAACACGGTATTTCTTTGCCGGACCCGGTGGCCATGTCGGTCGCGCTGGATCCCACGATCGTCACGGAACAAACCCAAAACTATGTGGACGTGGAAACGTCGAGTGAACTGACCCGGGGAATGACCGTCGTGGACCGGCTCGACGTGGCAGGGAATGAGCGGAACAGAGCGGTGTGGGCTCCGGTACTAGAAAAGGATGTCCAAGCCAAGGTGGTGTGGACGATCGACAATGCCCGCTGGAAAAAGGCGCTGTTCAACGCCTTGCGCTAACAGGTTTGCCGTAACTGCCGTCTACGGAGGGCCGCAAGGGGATTGCCTTTCAATAAACCATTTAGGTTCAATAAGATAGTGTAGAGAATCCCAGTTCTAG
>Ga0066692_10001138_pt1 | contig 10128 bp, 10 predicted proteins | sample GraSoiAngelo_141_FD_66456 | JGI IMG/M metagenome (GOLD analysis project Ga0066692, IMG submission 66456) | Grasslands soil microbial communities from the Angelo Coastal Reserve, California, USA - 14_0929_12_40cm | ecosystem: Environmental > Terrestrial > Soil > Grasslands | place: USA... | reverse complement strand
GATCTTGGAGAAATGACTCACGTTGCTGGTGTTCTCGGTATCGGATAGCATTGGCATTTTTCCTATATCACCGAAGTATTCCAAATCGCCCCATACGAGTTTCCCAAGTAAAGGAGCCGAGAGGACTGCTTTCGGATCATATCCATCGTGCGGCGCGATTGCCCTTACCGGGTAGCCATCAGCTGCCAGCCGATAGCCCGCGTCCTTGATCCCCCCAAGAGAGCGGTCCCAAACAATAATGCTGCTACGTGGATGCCCCGCCGCTGTCAGTCCATCGACGATTGCATTCACGATGTCGTGGTGCGTCGTGAAAAGTTCGCCGCCGGCTGCGCTGATTTTGATTCCCACCCTGTCGTTGGGAGAAACGAGTGACGCCCATGCCTTCCCTACGTCAGACTGCCCAGTCGCCGCGAGGACGAGCCGATTCACCATCTCATGCACGATCCGCGGGTTCGTCTTGTAATCTTTGATCGAGCCAGGATCGTGGACCGAGTACACGATCGATGGAGTCGGCGCAGGCTGCGGCGTTTGCGCCAGGCCTGAGGGAATGGCGCAAAACAGAATGAGAGCTACGTTCCGGAGTTCTGTCATGTCGAGCAAAGACCAAGCGATTCTATGAGCAACACTACGAATCACAACTCTGACGCTGTGGCGGTATTCATGTCCGCTGAGGAAACGCGCACAAATGCGGACGACACGCCTGCCGGTACAGCAGTCCCCATCCATCATCTTTATGTTCATATCCCCTTTTGCGCGCGAATCTGCCCGTATTGCGCGTTTTACAAAGATTTGCTTGATCGCTCGCGGACGTCGCGATTTTGCGAAGCAACATTGCGCGACCTCGATCAGCAACGCGCGAGTTTTACGCTATCGCCTGAAACCATCTACTTCGGTGGCGGCACGCCAACGGCTCTCACGACTTCGCAGTTGGAATTTCTGCTAGGAGGTTTCCGTGAGCGGTTCGACCTTTCATCACTTACAGAATGGACGATCGAGGCGAACCCCGGGAGCGTGTCTGCGCGCAAAGCTGCGCTTCTTCGCAAATTCGGGGTAACCCGGGTTAGCCTCGGCGTTCAATCCTGGGATGATGAATTGCTGAAGCTCCTGGGGCGGGAGCATAACTCACAGCAAGCCGAACAATCGTTCCATATTCTGCGAGCTGCCGGATGCTCAAACATCAGTATCGATCTCATGTTCGGATTGCCAGGTCAGACCATCGAGCAGTGGAAATTTACATTGGAGAAAACGATCAGCCTCGAGCCTGAGCACATCTCTGCGTACTGCCTCACCTACGAGGAGGATACCGAATTCTTCCTCCGCCACGCACGCGGTGAACTTCTGCAGAACACGGATGCAGATGCAGCGTTTTTCGAGATGGCTATGTCCATCCTGGAAGACGCCGGCTACCAACAATATGAAATCTCAAACTATGCCCGCAATGGATTTTCCTCAGTCCACAACCGCGCCTATTGGCTGGGAAAAGATTATCTTGGCATTGGGCCGAGCGCGTTTTCGACTGTCGGCATGCATCGCTGGCAGAATATTTGCGATTATCGCACCTACATCGATCGCGTTCTTTCTGGCCAGTCTACGAGAGGAGCCAGCGAAAATCTGACGAGCGATATGAAACGCACCGAGCGAATCGCTCTCTCGTTACGCATGAGCGAAGGGGTTGCTGCGTCGGAATTGAAGCATTTTCGGCAAGAAGCAAAAGAGTTTATTTCACTGGGACTCCTTCGAAAATCGAGCGGCAACTTCGTGTTAACTCGAAAGGGCAAAGAACTGGCCGATTCCGTTGCCGAGGCGTTTCTGTAGCGCTGGCCTGCCACGCCAAAGCCTGTTGAAAGCGGGTGTTGTGCGCGCAGTAGACTCAATCAAATTGCCCTCGGGACGCCGGCGGATGTGGCAACGTGCCAATTTTTAACCTTGTCACGCCGCCGATTACTGCAAAAAAATCGGCATCACAAAAGAAATCTGGACGGGGGTTACGGTTAGAAAGCTTGCTCCCGGAACCTCCTTCCCTCCCAGATTACCCGCCTGAAGCGGACAGGGTTAACCCACCGGGAAATCAACAAGAAAGAAAATAACATGAAGCCTCGCAATCTAATTCTCACTTCGATCTTGATCATATGCGTTGGGCTTGCGCCAAAAGCGCATGCAATAAGTCCGCCGCCGGACGGCGGCTATCCAGGCGGCAATACGGCAGAAGGGCAGGCTGCTCTACTTAGCCTTACCACGGGCACGTACAATACGGCAATCGGAATATATTCGCTTCTAAGCCTCACCGACGGCAGCTTCTGCACGGGTGTCGGCGCTGGCTCACTCCTTTTGAACACCGCAGCTGAAAATACGGCTACCGGCGCAGGGGCACTCTTTGGCAACACTATCGGCGACAGCAACACGGCCAACGGAGCCTTCGCCCTTTTTAGCAACACAGAGGGTGGCGGCAACACGGCCATCGGCGACCAAGCGCTCTTTAGCAACACCATTGGCTCCCAGAACACCGCCATCGGAGCGTTCGCCCTGTTTAGCCACAGCGCTGACACTAGCCGCAACACGGCCACTGGGTTTTAAGCCCTCTTCAACAGTACCAGTGGTAGCGAGAACACGGCGAATGGAGCGTTCGCCCTCCATGATAATTCGACCGGCTTGCATAATACAGCCGTCGGCGTGTCAGCGCTTTCGGCAAATACCACCGCTGTTAACAATACTGCCGTCGGTTGGGTTGCGCTTCGCAATAATACCACCGGTAACGAAAATACGGCCATTGGTTCTTCTGCACTTCATGACAATAGCACAGGGAGCGACAACACAGCCGATGGTTTTCAAGCCCTTTTTAGCAACACAAACGGTGATCGCAACACCGTGACAGGTTGGCACGCCTTGTTTAGCAATACCGGCGCCAACAACAACACGGCCGATGGTTATCAAGCCCTCCTTAGCAACATAAACGGTGGCAACAATACGGGAATCGGCTATGGAGCGCTCGGAGCAAACACAACTGGCAACAGCAACACTGCCATTGGGGCTAATGCGCTCACAAACACGACTGGCTCCGGCAACATCGCGTTAGGCTCGAGCGCTGGTGTCGCTGTTCTCGCTGGCGATAACAATATCCATATTGGTAACGGTGGTGCTAATGCTGACGCCGACACCATCCGCATTGGCCTAACCCAGACGCAAACCTTCATCGCTGGGATTCGCGGGGCGACGACGGGATTTCCGAATGCTGTCAATGTGATAATCGATTCTGCCGGGCAGCTAGGTACCATGAACTCCTCACACCGATTCAAACACAAGATTGAACCAATGGAAAGCGACAGCGAATCGATCCTGGCGTTAAAGCCAGTGACCTTCCGCTACAAGAGCGACAAGACTGACACATCGCAGTTTGGTTTGATCGCCGAAGAAGTCGCTGAGGTAAATCCCGATCTGGTAGTGCGCGACGAGAACGGTGAAATCTACACTGTGCGCTACGACGCGGTGAACGCGATGTTGCTCAACGAGTTTCTCAAAGAGCACGCGAGGGTAGAAGAACAAGATCGCAAGATTGTGAAACAGGAAGCGACAATCACTCAATTGAAGAAAGACATGGACGCTCTTGTCGCTTGCCTAAAAGAACACGATTCAAAAATCCAAAGAGTGACTGATCAGATCGAAATGAGCAGCTCTGCGTCGCAAATGGTCGTGAACGATTAAGAGCGCCGAGAAATTGACCAGAGGGAACCCGGCTGTAGCGGCAGGCGTGTCGCCTGCATGATCGGAAGCGTCCGCGGCCGACACGGCTGCCTCTACAGTGGTCAATAGATATCCGTGTCGGCGCTATAACCCGAATCGCCACGGATGGAGCGCAAGCGAGCGCGACTGCCCCACTCTGATTCCGGTCGATTAATCTGCCCAAGCGTAATTTTTACCAGCCACGGCGCCGCCGCCAACGCGCCAATCGCGACGAGCGCAATCGCGGCCGCCTGACGGATCGAAGGTCTGATTTTGTCGGCCATCAGTATGCCCAGACCAACGCCAATGGCAGTCCGTGTCACCACCAGCAATGGGTCAACTGGCAATTGTTGGGAAGTTTTTGAAATGGATATCGGGAGAGACATCGCCTACCATATACGTCGCGTTTGGGAAAAAGAAACGGCAAAATAGCGCTTTGTCATTTCGAGCGAAGCGGAGTCGAGAAATCCCGCGATGTAACCACAGCGTAATTTCACGGGATGTCTCGACTTCGCTCGACATGACGGAAAAGTAGCATCATGCCCAATCCGATATACGCGCTTATCCTCGCCGGCGGAAGCGGTGAACGCTTTTGGCCGTTGAGCCGGCGCGCCCGTCCAAAACAACTACTGCGCCTCGTTTCAGACAAGACTCTTCTCGAAGAAACCTTGGGACGCCTTGAAGGCCTTGTCGCACCCGACAACACTCTGATCCTGACCAACACCGAACAGGAAAGCGCAGTGCGCAAATTGCTTGATGGTTTTCCAAAAGAGAACATCATCGCTGAGCCTGCCAAACGCGACACCGCCGCCGCGGTCGCGCTCGGCACGGGTTGGGTCGTAGCCCGCGATCATGCAGCCACGATGGTCGTCCTCCCTGCTGATCATGTCATTGCCAACCGATCGGCTTTTCAGGAAACGCTGGCCCTGGCGGCCGAAGCAGCGGAGGAAACGGGTGAGCTGGTAACTATCGGGACCAAACCAACCTGGGCATGTCCCGGCTACGGTTACATCGAGCACGGCAAGCCAGTCCGTCTGCAGAAGCGCCCCGACAACGACTCTATCCATCGAGTCCTGCGCTTTCGCGAGAAACCCAACCGCGATCTGGCCGAATCATTTTTGCGAAAGGGAAATTTTCGCTGGAACGCGGGCATGTTCGTCTGGTCAGTGCCCACAGTGCTGCGCGAATTCAACCGTCACGCGCCGGAGCTGGCGGATTTCATTTCCCAACTTCGCGCTCCGAAAAACTTCGAGAATGCTTTGCGCGACCGCTTCGGCAAACTGCCGCGAATCTCATTCGATTATGCCATCATGGAAAAGGCAGACCGTGTTCTCGTAGTGGAGGCAAGTTTCGACTGGGACGACATCGGAAGCTGGAGAGCATTGGCGAATTATTTTGAGAAAGACCAGCAGGGAAACGCCGCCAATTGCGCGATCACTGCGATCGATTCCAGCAACAACATCGTTTTCGAAGAGGATGGGACGACCATCGCACTGCTTGGAGTTCATGATCTCATTGTTGTGCGAACTAAGGACGCGCTTTTGGTCTGTCACCGACACGAAGCAGAAAAAATCAAGAACCTGATCGGCAAGCTTCCGCCGGAGCTGCAATGAGCCAACGCGCGATGAACCCCATCTTGGCTCTGGATTTCGGCCGGGCACGCATCGGAACAGCAATATCTGATGAGTTACAGTTACTGGCGCATCCGCTTGAGACAATTCCAGCTAACGAGCAGGCGCTCTCGCGTCTCACGGAAATCGTCCGCGAAAGAAAAATCGATCATGTCGTAGCCGGTGTTCCGCGCCGGATGAACGGACAAATCGGAACAGCCGCAACTGAAGTCCTTCAGTTCGTAGAAAAGTTGCGTGCCATTTTGCCATGCCCGGTTGTTACCTGGGACGAGCGCCTGACGACCGTCGCAGCTCAGCGAGCATTGCGTGACGCGGGCAAGAAGACGCGAGACACTCGCAGCTACATCGACCAGGTCGCAGCTCAGATGATTTTGCAAAGCTATCTGGATCGACGGGCCGCCAATGTGGAAAGCAAAAGTGATCAGTGATCCGTGAACAGCAAAATTTCGCTACCGATCACTGATCACCGATCACGAGCATTGAATGGCACGAAGGTTGAAACTCATCATCTCTTATGACGGTGCGCCGTTCTCCGGTTGGCAGAGTCAATCTCATCGCAATACCGTCCAGGATCACGTGGAGCACGCGTTTGAGCGCGTCCTTGGCAAGCCGGCGCGCGTTCATGGCGCCGGACGAACAGACGCCGGTGTCCATGCACTCGCGCAGTGCGCCCACGTCGATCTTCCCAACGATCGTTTATCAGCCGCACGCTGGACCGAAGCGCTCAACGCATTGTTGCCTCCAACTATTCGCGTTCTTCGCTGCCAATATGTGGCGAACGATTTTCACGCGCGACTTTCGGCAAAAGGAAAAATTTATCGTTACAGAATCTGGTTAGCCCCTGTTCTACCTCCATTCGAATATCGTCGGACCTGGCACATCGCACGCCCAATCGATTTCAAAATTCTGAAGCGGGCGGCCAAACATTTCGTCGGCACTCATGATTTTGCCGGGTTCGCTGCGAATCGCGGCAAACCAGAAAAAAGCACGACCCGCACAATTTATTCGCTGCGTGTCCGGCAAGAAGATCCGTGTTTGGAAATCGAGTTCGATGGCAACGGTTTTCTCTACAAAATGGTTCGATTAATCGTGGGCTCCCTTGTGAAATGCGCTCTCGGCAAAATGCGCATCGAGGATGTCACTGCGCGGCTGGACTCCGGTCAGGAGGACCTGGCTCGTTTTGCCGCTCCTGCCGAAGGATTATTTCTGGTTCGCGTGCGCTACTGATCCAAAAACAGACGACGGAGACCGAGAAGGAGTTTGCTTTCGGCAGATTCTATTGTTTCACGGACTTAAACAATCGGTTTCGCGAGTTTCCAGCTCGCCAAACGGAAACGAATCGCCGTTGCCAGGCAGCCCAGCCCATAGCGTACGCTTCTGCGAAAATTTATCGATGAAGCTTCGGGCATGTAGCGTGCAGGACAGGTCACTTCACCGATCGCGCAGCCGAGCGCGATGATTTGTACAAGGACCTGGTTATCGAAAACGAAATCGTCAGAGTTTCGGTCCAATGGCAGACGCTCTAGCAATTGGCGCGAATAGGCGCGGTAACCAGTGTGATATTCCGATAGTTTCGCGCCGATGAGAACATTTTCCGCAAGTGTTAGAAACCGGTTTGAGACGTATTTCCACCAAGGCATACCGCCACGCAGCGCGCCCCCGCCAAGAATACGCGAAGCAAGTACGCTGGGATAAAGGCCACTCGCCACCAGAGCCGCCATCGCGGGGATTAACTGCGGCGTGTACTGATAGTCGGGATGAATCATGATGATAATGTCCGCACCTGCAGCCAGCGCCAGGCGATAACAAGTTTTTTGGTTTGCGCCGTAGCCGCGATTTTTGGGATGGACTTCTACCTGAACCCGTTCAAGCGTTCGCGCGATTGCAACCGTATCGTCGTGACTGGCGTCGTCCACGATGATCACAAGATCAACAATCCTCTGTGCCATCACTTCGTCGTAAGTGCGTTGCAAAGTGCGCGCCGCGTTGTAAGCAGGCATCACCACCACAATTTTCTGGCCGTTTAGCATCCTCGTAGCCGAATATCCGCTGAACCATCATCTTGCAAACACCATGATTCTTTTTCACGACGAATCCTGCCTGGAATATTCGGCTCCTAGCCATCCTGAGTGCCCAGCTAGAATCGCGCGCAGCGTTCCATCACTAAAAGGGCGACATCCTGATTGGGAATGGCGCATTCCCAAGCCTGCCAGTGAAGCAGCTCTGTTGCGGGCGCATCCGCGTGATCATGTGGAAAGGATCAGAAACGCAACGCGTGACTTTGACGCGGACACGCCTGTTTACCCAAACATTTACGAACATGCTTTGCGTTCTGCAGGCGCGGCGATCGAAGCTGCGCGTGCAGCGCTGTGCGGCGAGCGCGCATTCAGTCTCATGCGGCCGCCTGGACATCACGCAACCCGGAATCGCGCGATGGGATTTTGTTACTTCAACAACGTCGCCATCGCCGCCCTTGATGCCCTAGAAGACTCCGCCAAACGTGTTGCGATTTGGGATTTCGATGCGCATCACGGCAATGGGACCGAAGCGATTGTCGCGACCAATTCGCGGATTGCCTTTGCATCCATCCATCAATTTCCCGGTTACCCAGGAACGGGCACAAAATCGTTTGCGAATGTGACGAATTATCCACTCGGCCCCGGGACGCCCCGAAACCAACATCTCGAGACGGCGAAGCGTGCGCTGGAAAAATTGGTAGCGTTTAACCCCGATCTGCTCCTTGTTTCGGCAGGCTTCGACGCCTACGCATGCGATCCACTGGTGCAGATGATGCTCGAGCGCGAGGATTTCAGCACGCTTGGAGAATTTTTGCACAAGATCGATACTCCGACGGCTGTGATCCTCGAAGGCGGTTACAGTGAGGATCTCCCAGAGCTGATCGATGCGTTTCTAACAGCGTGGACGTCGAAATAACAGCAAATCACGAATCGTCCTCGTCAACGCGTTCTATTCCGAGTTGCCTCGATCATCGTCTTAAGTTGTGTCGCCGCATTTTCGATTTCGGAATACCTGTACTCGGCTGCTCGAGTTTGCACAGCAAGCACCCCACAGCGATGAATATTTTTGAAGTCGCCATATGGAAATTTATATCTCCGTTTGGCGTTCTCGGGGTAGCGATCATCGATTCCGAGATGCCATTTTGCATATTCGCTGAATCCGTGCAGACGGATAAACTCATTCTCTTCGTCTGTTGTAGTCCGATGCTCGCTCCACCCGCCTTTGCCATCTGCGATGAAGTGCCCTTGATTGACGAGTTGCACTGCAAAAGCAAAAGCGTCTTCGTTGAGTTTAAGGTGCGTGCGCGATTGAGCCAGCATTGTGCCGACCGCGAAGAGCAAAGTTGCGGCTGCGATACAACAAGCGCAGAGAGACTTTAGGATCATCGTTTTCATGGCATCGCATGGAAAGGTTTGCCTCCGACCCAGAAGTGGCAAACAGTATTCGCTCCAGCGGGCCGTAGCACAGCTTGGTAGTGCGCTTGAATGGGGTTCAAGAGGTCGCGGGTTCAAATCCCGCCGGCCCGATTGTTAACTGTAGCGGCGCTCTCTGAGCGTCGCTCGCTTTCGGCGGTGGAACGCCGCTACCACAGAATCATGCTCAGCGCCGGAATTGTAGGATTGCCAAACGTCGGGAAGTCGACGCTTTTTAACGCCGTTACGCGGACGCATAAGGCGCCGGCGGAAAATTATCCTTTTTGCACTATCGATCCAAACGTCGGCGTTGTGACCGTGCCTGATCCGCGCCTGCAAAAAATCGCGCAAATTTCCCATTCGAAAAAAATTGTCCCAGCTGCGATCGAATTCGTCGACATTGCCGGCCTGGTCAAAGGCGCCAGCGCAGGTGAAGGGCTCGGGAATCAATTCCTTCACCACATTCGTGAAGTGGACGCGATTGTCCAGGTGGTGCGCTGCTTCGAAGATAGCAATATCCATCACGTCAGCGCGACGATCGATCCGGTTCGAGATATTGAAGTAATCAACACCGAGCTCGTCCTGGCGGATCTAGCCTCGCTTCAGAAAAGACACGATCGATTGCAAAAGGAAGTCCGCGCCGGCGATAAAACCGCAAAGAACGAGAACGCGATTATCGAGAAGCTGTTGCCCCATCTGGATGCGGGAAAACCCGCTATCACTGCGGACTTAGCGCCAGAGGAAAAAGCAATCGCACGCGGATTTTTCCTGCTCACATCAAAGCCGACAATTTTCGCCTGCAATGTCGCGGAATCGGAGTTGGCGTCTGTAGCCGCGGGCGCTGACCGTAGCAGTGGGACACCTAATCGCCAGAACACCGGGGTCAATGATCTCCGCTACACCGCCGCTAGGCATGTCGCAGCGGTTCAGCAATACGCGCGCCACCATTTCGCCACGGAGGCAATCGTCATCAGCGCGCAACTGGAAAGTGAGCTGGTTGATCTCAGCGAGCAGGAGGCGCTGGATTATCTTCGCGGTTTAGGCGTGGAAGACACCGGCGTGCACGCACTCATTCGGGCCGTTTATCATTTGCTTGGCCTGCGCACGTTTCTTACCACCGGCGAAAAGGAATCGCGTGCGTGGACCATTCACGCGGGCGACAAGGCAGCAACTGCTGCTGGAACTATCCATTCCGATTTCGAACGTGGTTTTATCGCGGCAGAAACGATTTCCTATGATGACCTGATTGCCGCCGGTTCCTTGGCGAAAGCTCGTGAAGCGGGGAAAGTTCGCCTCGAAGGGAAAGACTATGTTGTGCGCGACGGCGACGTGATTTTGTTCCGGTTCAA
>Ga0066692_10001131_pt1 | contig 10154 bp, 10 predicted proteins | sample GraSoiAngelo_141_FD_66456 | JGI IMG/M metagenome (GOLD analysis project Ga0066692, IMG submission 66456) | Grasslands soil microbial communities from the Angelo Coastal Reserve, California, USA - 14_0929_12_40cm | ecosystem: Environmental > Terrestrial > Soil > Grasslands | place: USA... | reverse complement strand
GCGACGCCGAAGATGACACCGCTGTGGGCGCCGAGGTAGTGCTCGAGGCCGCCGGACACCTGAGTGAGGTTGCTTCCCACATCGAGCAGACCGCGTGAGTTGAAGACCGCGGCGGCGGTGGTGAGCATCGCCATGTTGATGAGGCCGGCGATGCCCATTGCGATCACGACGTCGACAAGCTCGAAGTGATAGATCTTTCGTTTGGCGCCGGGATTGGCGCCCACGATCCGCTTTTGAGTCAGCGCGGAGTGCAGGTAGATGACGTGTGGCATCACGGTGGCGCCAAGGATGCCCGCCGCGAGCAGTATCGACTCGGTGCCGTCGAGATGTGGAATCAGCGCGTTGCCGGCGACCGAGCCCCACGACGGATCCGCCCTGAAGACTTCGAGCCCGAAGGCGATGACGATAAGGCCGACAAGCCCGCTGATCGTGGCCTCGAGCCGGCGGAAGCCCCACGCCTGAAGGCCAAGGATGGCGAAGGCGGCGACGCCCGTCAGCAGGGCGGCGCTGAAAAGCGGTATGCCGAAGAGCAGGTTCAGGCCCAGGGCGGCACCAACGAACTCGGCGAGGTCGGTCGCCATGGCGATCAGCTCGGCCTGGATCCAGAGGAAGACGACGACCGGGAACGGGAAACGGTCGCGACACACTTCCGGCAGGCTGCGACCCGTTGCGATGCCGAGCTTGGCGCTCATCGACTGGATGAGCATCGCCATCAGGTTGGCGGCCAGGACGACCCACAGCAGCATGTAGCCGTACTGGGAGCCGCCCGCCATGTTGGTGGCGAAGTTGCCCGGGTCGACGTAGGCGACCGCGGCGATGAACGCGGGTCCGAGGAACGGAAGCACCGCGCGCAGGCCGCGGCGCTCGCCGTTGAGCGAACGCTCGGCCGCCCGCAGGACGCGGAGCTCGCCGGGCAGGGCGTTCTCGGCGCCGATGACCATCGACTGCGCCACCGTCGACCGAACGAGCTCGGCCATCAGTTGGAGTCCGCCCTGCGCGCGGCCGGGTGGGCATCGGTGACGAAGATCGCGCGGGCCAGGCCAAGCGGGACGCTTTCGCGGCGGCCCCTGATGCGCACGTCGATCGGGCCTTCGAAGTCGCTCCCGCGCAAGACCGCGATCCGTGTGCCTGGCAGCAGGCGCCGGCGTTCCAGCTCGCGCAGCTTGCCGGGGTCATCATCCGAGACGCCCTGCACGATGAGCCTCTCCCCCGCCTTGCTCTCGCTGAGGCTTCGGTGGCTGACCGGTCGGACCTTGCCCGTCAGCGAAGGGATCACGTGGCCGTGCGGATCGAGCTCGGGCCGGCCGAGGAGCTCGAAGATGCGCTGCTCCATGCGCTCGGAGATGACGTGCTCTAGGCGCTCAGCCTCATCGTGGACCTCGTCCCACGCGTAGCCAAGAACCCGAACGAGGAACATCTCGAGCAGGCGGTGATGGCGGACGAGCTCAAGCGCGACCTTGCGCCCGTCGCGCGTCAGCTCCTGGCCGCGGTACCGGTCGTGTTCGACCAGACCTTGGGCCGACAGACGGGTGACCATCTCGCTGACGCTCGGAGAAGAGATGCCGAGACGCAGGGCAAGATCGCGAGTCGGGACGGGGCGCTCGTCCCCGCCAAGCAGGTAGAGGGCCTTGAGGTAGTCCTGCTGGGAACGGGTAAAGGTGCTTCGGCGCTCCAGCTGTTCGACCATTGAGCCTAGGACCGCCTAATCGTGAACGTGGGCTTGCCTACCATCAGAGATAGGATAACCTAACTTTGGGCGAATTAAACCGTCTTAGGTTTTTCTTCTCACCGACGTCAGGCGCAGGCGCCGGTCGCCGATGTCGAGGGGTTGTAAGTCACACTCACATTCGGGCGCACGGTGATGCTGGACGCCGACGTGAACACGGAGACGTAGTCGGCACAGCCCTCGGCGAGATGGAAGTCGTAGTTGACGCTGGTGACGCCGAGCCAACTCGCGATTGCCCCTGAATGGTGCATGCAGTAGTTCGTCGTGCCGATGCCGTTGTCCACGCACTCGATCGCCTTCGCCCATTGTTCGAGTGTGAGGATGCTGACGGACATCGGCCCGGTCGACGTCGCCTCCAGGTGGTAGGTGAATGTGTCGGGGATGCCGCCGGCGAGGTACCAGGTCGAGCCCTTGAGCGCCTGGGAGACGTTCCAGATCGTCAGATGCGGGTGCTCCAGCTCGGCCTTGGTCTGCGCCAGCTCGCCGAGCGTGGCGGTCAGGTTGGTCTGGGTGGTCTTCAGCTGATCCTGGAGGATCTGGTTGCGGCCCGTGAGCGACTCGTTTGCAGTGTTCAGGGACCGAATCGTCGCCTGGTTGCTGGAGTCATCGAGGTACAGCAACCCGACGCCCAGCGCCGAGATCAGCAGGGTGGCCGCGAGCGCGACAGTCCACCAGCGTCGGTCTCGGAGCTCGAACATCGGCATCCAGGCGGAAGGAGTCCGCGAAGGCCTGGGCGCAGGCGGCGGCGAGTACGGCTCGGCAGGCTGTACCTCCGCCGGTTCGGCGGGCGTGGTCATCTGGTCCATATCGGTCGGCGTCATGATCCCACCACCAGCGCCGTCTGTCGTCATAGTTGGCCTGCCCGTGGCCACGCCCCGTAGACCTGGTTGATCTTCGAAGCCGTTTCCGCCTGCGTCCCGAGGTCGAAGGTGAACGTCTTCCCGTCGGGCTGCCAGGCGGGCCCGATCCCGCAGTTGGTGGAGCAGACGGCCTCCTCGACGTAGAAGAACGTCGTCGAGTTCAGCCAGGCGGGCGACGACCTCACGTTGGGAAGCTGCCCTCCTGAGCGCCCGCCGTGGCCGTACAGCCAGACATGGGGCGTGCCCGCGCTGTCGCGCACGGTGAACACGATGTCGTCGTCACCGGGGTCGGCGCGCGGCCGGATCCAGGCGAGCTGGCCCTGGATCGCTTGCGAAACGCCGGCGGAAGAGTCCCAGACCTGGACCGCGCTCGAGTTCGGCATGCGGTAGTAAAGCCGGCTGCCGCTGCTCCCCCAGGTCGCCATCGTTCCCTTGGCGAGACTGTAGGCGAGGCTTCCGTCGATCGTGCGCCGCACCTGCAATTGGTCCCCCGAGGTGGTGAACGTCTGGACCAGGACGAAGAAGGCGCCGTCGGGCGAGAACGCCAGATACGAGTCGTCTTCGTTCGGGTTCGGTCCGCGCCCGGGAACCGGGCCCATCGTGGCGACGACGCGATCACCGCCCCCGCTCAGCAGGTGCAGCGTCACGGAGCTGGCGTTCGACGCGATGTAGGCCAGGAATCCGCGGTCGGGGCTCCACGCGTGGAGGCCGTCCATGAAGCTGCCGCCCGACCACGTGGCGGCGATTGTCGACGTGCCGGTGAACAGGTCCAGGACCGCGATCATGCTGGTGCCCGACGCGGTCGGCGTGCCCTGCGTGGCGTACCACGAGATCATGGTCTGGGTCACAAGCTGAGGCTGGAAGGCCCCGCCGCTGATCCCGCACAAAGTGCGTGGGCTGGTGGGCTTGGTGACGTCGGCGAGCACCGGGTTGGCGGCGCCCTGGAGCTGGAGCAAGGCCTCCTGCGCCGCCGGCGTGCCGGCGCAGCTGGCGTGCAGGGCGGCCCAGGAGGGCACTGACACCGGGCTCGGCTGCACGGTGGGCGAAGGCGACGGGCTGGGCGAGGGAGTCTCCGCCGAGCTCGGGCTGGCGCTCGGCGACGGCGAGCCCGTCCTGGTTCCCGCCGAGCTAGAGCCAGGGGCCAGCGGCCCGTTCGGCGTACAGCCGGCGACCGCCAGCAGAGCCAGGAGGACAACTACCCCGTTCCTCACGGGAGCTTGAAACGAACAAAGGTGTGGACGCGTTACGCGCCGCTCCGCCTGGCGCAAGGCGCCCCACGATACCGCCTCGAGGGTTCGCCGTGGTTAAGGATTGACGACAACCGCCTAACCCATTCTCCGTTCGAATACGAGATCGCCGAATGTCACCGTCGGTTCCTCGGGCTGGAAGGCCTCGGCGCGCTCGTCATACTCCTTGAAACCCGGGTCGTCGTCGTGCTCGTGATGCGCCCGCTCGTCGGCCGTCACCACCTGCAGCACGTAGTCCTGGATCCCGTCCGACTGCAGGGCGCTGTAGCGGCACCGGATAAGCCGCGCTTCAACGAAGCGGCCGCGCGCCGTGTAGTCCTCCCAGCGCTTGAGCTCATCCTGTTCGAATAGCCGTTCGAATTCTCCGGCGCGGTCGGCCGCGATGTGAAGCACGATGGTCGTGTACTCCCGCGCCATCTCTAGTCGACCACCAGGCTGGGCAATCGGTTGCGCAAGAGCGACTCCGCTTCATGCACCATGTCGGCGACGACCTGACCTGCAGGCACGATCTCGTGTATCAGTCCAGCGGACTGGCCCCAGTAGAGGATCGTCTCTTCGACGTCCCCGTTTTTACGCGCTTCCTGCATCAGCGGCATGAGCTCATCTCGGCGCCTTCGCAGCTCGTTGGTTCGGCCCAGCCACCGCTCCACCAGACGATTCCGCCCGATTCGCGCGAGCGCGCCCGGCCATTCGTTCCCGAGAAATATGTCCGCCAGATCGGTGACCAGCGTGTCGGAGCCGTCGCTGTCGACGATCAGCTTCTTGAAGGCGTTGTGGATCGGCGACTCGACAGTGGCCAGAAAACGGGTGCCGACGAGCACTCCCGCCGCGCCCAGGGCGAGCATGGCGGCCAGCCCTCGCCCATCGGTGATCCCACCGGCCGCCAGCACCGGCACCGGCGCCACCGCCCGCGTCACCATCGGCACGACGACCGCGGTGCCCATCAGGCCGATGTGGCCGCCACCGTCAGTGCCTTGGGCAACGATCACATCAGCGCCCGCGGCGGCTGCCTTCTCCGCGTCGGCGGCGGATGGAACCATGTGCATGACCTTGACGCCCCGCTCGTGGGCGAGATTGAAGATCTCCGTGAGATTCTGGTGGTCGCCCGCCCAGGCGGTGGACAGAATGGCAGGCTTCGCGTCGAGCACCGCTCGGAGCTCATCGTCGGTGGCGAAGTGGAGCAGGAGGTTGAGCCCGAACGGTCCGTCGGTTCTCGCCCGGGTGTCCGCAACATGCCTGGTCAGATCCTCAGGCGAGTCACTGGACACACCCAGGATGCCGAGCCCGCCGGCGTTGGTGACCGCGGCCACCAGCTCCGGCGAGGTTCCACCGCCCATCCCGGCCAGAGCGATCGGATGCTCGACGCCGATCAGCTTGGTGAAGGCTGTCTTGATCACTTGAGCATTGTCGGTGAGTTAGCGCGCGGAGTCGGAAAGCTCAGCGGTCCAAGGGACCGCTCGGCGAAGGGCGTCCGTTACGGGGCAGTGCCGATCAGCTCTGGCCACCAGCGCAGTTAAGTTCACCGAAGGGTCGGACTCGATGCGGATCCGGGCTTTCGCTTCGAGCGGTCCGGCCGGAACGGAATCGTCGATGCCGAGAATGCCGAAGTCGTCCGATTCGCTGTCGACCACGACTTCGACCGAACGGAGGACCACGCCTGCACGGGCAGCTTCCATTCCGATCAGGGTTGCCAGACAACTTGCCTCTGCCGCCCGAAGAAGCCAGCCGGGCGAGGGCCACTCACCTCGGCCGCCGATGGATGTGGGCATGTCGGTCGTGAGCGCTGCACCATCGGGCCCTCGCACCGTCACACGGAGCCCGTCTTCGAGGACGGCGGTGGCGGCGCTGTCGGTGTACCTGGCCTCGCTGCGATGTTCACGTAGGTAATCGATCGCCCGGCCGATTGCGTCGCTAATGTCAGAAGTCATTGACCCAGATTAGAATTCAGGGCCGGATCAGCTCGACCAGCTGCTTTCTGATTTGGTCAGGTCGATCGGGAGATTGCCACCAGTTGTGCGTCGGCCGGTCGGCCAAGAGACCTCGCAGGTGTTTCCCTCCGGCTCGTGGATGTAGAAGCTGAAGGTGGGTCCATGGTCGAAGCTCATGAACACCTGAGCGCCCCGCGACGGCGCCTCCGCGTACAGCTCGCGCAGGTCTGGGCAGGAACTCGCCCGAGTTCTACCGTCTCCTGGTCGTCAGTCGCGGATGGTCCGGCGAAATGTTTGAGAGCCGGCTCGCCGATGCGTGGAAGCGGCGTTTGCTGGACGATGATCCGACGTCGGCGAATCGGTTGCCAAAATAGCTACCTGGTTTCGCGCCTGAGAGAGGAGGATCACGCATTGACCATCGCCCCCACTTCGACCACGCAATCTCTTGACGTCGACGGAGTCGGCCGAGTCGAGGTCAGCTTCTCGGATCGTGGCGCGGGCCGTCCGTTCATGCTGCTCCACGGTGGCGCCGGGCCGCAATCGGTCAGCAGCTTCGCCGACCTGCTCGCCGAAATGCAGAGCGTCCGCGTCATCACTCCGGTCCACCCAGGTTTTGGTGGCACCCGCCGACCCGAAGCGCTGAATTCGATTCGCGGGGTCGCCGCGCTCTACGTTGCGCTGCTCGACCAGATTGGCCTGTCCAACGTAACCGTGATTGGAAACTCCATCGGCGGCTGGATCTGCGCCGAAATGGCGCTGTGCCGGTCGCCCCGCATAAGCAGCATCGTCCTGGTCGACGCCGTCGGCATCGAGGTGCCGGGTCACCCGGTCGCGGACTTCTTCGCCCTCACCATGGATCAGGTCGCCGAGCTCAGCTACCACGACCCGGACTCGTTCCGAATCGACGTTTCCAAGCTGCCTCCGGCTCAGCAGCAAGCGATGGCCGGGAACCGTGCAGCTCTCGCTGTCTACGGCGGTATGCCGTCGATGGTCGACCCCGCGCTTCGCGAGCGCCTCAAGGCAGTAAGCGTGCGGGCGCTGGTGCTGTGGGGCGAGAGCGATCGGATCGTCGACCCGGACTACGGCCGCGCGTACGCCCGCGCCATTCCTACTGCTCGGTTTCGGCTGCTTGAAGGAACCGGGCACGTGCCGCAGCTGGAAACACCCGAACTGCTTCTCGAGGCGATAAGGGAATTCGCCGACCCGGCTAGGTGATCAATCGTCGTCGTCGTCGCGGCTGCGCAGCATCAGTTTTGATTCGAGCTGGTTGGCAACCCCTCAGGCCCGCCGGCGGCGCGTCATCCCGCGAGAACTGGCGGGATCAAAGGGTTCGGAGCAGTCGCCTAATCGCCCACGCCACCGTTGCCGCAGCTTCCTCGGGAGAAGCCCCGGTCAGGAGCTCAAATGCGCCCACTCCCGGCGACGAGCACAGAACCGCGATCAGATCGCGCAGCTTCCGCAAATCGTCGGAGTGTAGATTCGGTCGGTCACGGCGGAGCGCGTCCTCGATCGGCTCCAGGCGTTCCGCTCGGTGCTCGCGTCGGAACTCGTCGACCACGCCCGATGCGATCGCCGCCCGAAGGCCCGGCTCGAGACGCGCCATGCGCTCCGCGGCTTTGGGTAAGTCATCCAGGACTTCGTCGATCGAGCCCCACCTTCCCGTCGACAAGTCGGACGGACGAGCATCGATCGCGTCGGCGTAATGCCGGTGCAGGCCGGCCACAAGCTCCTGCTTCGACTGGAAGTGGCGGTAGACGGTGGCCACGGATACGCCCGCCTCCTCCGCCACTGCCGGCACGGAAAGCTCGGTGACCCCGCGTGCAAGTACGCGTGCGACCGCCTCGACGATCTGCACCCGGGTCGCCTCGTACTGTCCCCGCCGCAGCGGGCTCACGTACGTCCGTCGCATCGGGAGAATGTTAACGATAGGAATCGACTATTGACAATAGGACTTCTATTGCTAATACTGTCCGGTGTTCCGTCCGCCAGATCGAGGGTAGGGCCATGAGCATGTTGGGCCGGCTGTGGCGATGGTTGGAACCCGGGCTGATCTACGTGGACCCGATGGTCGCGATTGTTTGCAGCGACCATGCGACAGACGTGGATACGCCGTCCGCCGAACCGGACTCCAATGACGACTTCCGCGTCTCCACGGTTACATCGAGCGACGAGAAAGCCCACAGATACCCGCGATTGCGCCCTTTCGAAGCTGATCTGCCATGACCACGCTCAATCGCCCCGACTGCTCGAGACGGGTGATGGCAGTCCACGGGTGGCTCCCACTTTCGGACGTCGGCTTGGAACAGATCCGCGAAGTCGGTGGCAAAGCTGCGCGGCTTGGTGAGCTCGCGCGCGCTGGATTCCGTGTGCCGGACGGCTTCGTGCTGCCGGCGTGGATCGCCGGCCGCGACCGCGAGGCCGCCGAAGCCATCCAGATTGCGCTGGGCACACTCGGAGAGAGTCGCGTAGCAGTCCGCTCGTCAGGGTTGGCTGAGGACCTTGATGACGCATCGTTCGCCGGCCAGTACGAGACAGTCCTTGACGTCGAGGGCTTCGAGGACGTGATGGTCGCAACCCGCCGTTGTTGGGACTCTGCGTCGGCTGACCACGTCAGGACTTACTCCAGTCAACGCGCAGGCAGCCAGGCCGGCGCCGTCGCCGTGCTGATTCAAAAGATGGTCGACGCCAGCGCTGCCGGCGTTGCCTACTCCGCGAACCCGGTCACGGGCGACCGCGAGGAAGCCATCGTGAATGCTGTCCGCGGCCTTGGCGAGAGGTTGGTCTCAGGGCAACGCGACGGGGACGAGTGGATCGTGCGCGAGGGCTCAGCCAGCCAAATGCGACGCGCAGAGGGCGCCATCGACGCCGCCCAAGCGGTGGCGATTGCAAATCTGGCGCGGAAGGCGGAGACACGGCTCGGCGGTCCCCAGGACATCGAGTGGGCGATCGCCGACGGCGAGCTGCATCTGCTCCAGTCGCGCCCGATCACCGCGTTGCCGGAGCCAGCCAGCTGGCTGCCGACGGTACCTGGCTGCTACGTCAGGAACTTCCGCCTCGGCGAATGGCTGGGCGATCCGGTGACGCCTCTCTTCGAGAGCTGGCTGGTGGACCGCCTCGAGCAGCGCTTCCACGAGCTCCAGGGCGGCTGGATCGGCATGCCCTGGCGTAAGCCGGCCCACCTCGTCGTCAACGGCTGGTACTTCTACTCGATGGACATGCTGCCGGGAACAGCGCTCGAGGCCGTCCGTTTCCTGCTGCGGCGCCTGATTCCGAACCTGTTGACCCGGCCTCGCCGAGCCGTGATGGTGATCCCACCTCTTGCACATTTCGGCGTTGACCTCTTCCTCAAAGAGTGGCGCGAAGATGTCTTGCCGAAACATCGAGCTCTGGTCGCGGAGGCCGCCGGCATGGTCGACAGCGGCTCGCCCGAGCAGCTGGTCGAGATGATCGATCGGCTCGCCACTGACGCCGGCGACTACTTCACTTCGATCACGGCCGTGGCCGGCTTTGCGTGGAAGGCGGAGGTGCCGCTCGCCAGCTTCTACCGTCGGCATCTCTATCCGCTGATCGGAGGTTCGTACGCCGAGCTCCTCCAGGGTCTTTATGCGGCGGATGCAAGTTCCGGCGGGCACGCGGTGCTGGGCCTGGATTGGTTCCATCCGACGCTGTCCGAGGTGGATATCAGCCGGGAGTCGCCCTTGTCGATGGCGATGCGGGAAGATCGACTCACTGCCTCGCGCCAGGCGGCCGAGAGCCGCGCGCGTGCGGGGCTGGCCGGCCGGCCGAGATTGCTGGCGAAGTTCGAGCGCCTCCTCTCGGTGGCCCAGCGCTTCCAACCGCTGCGCGAAGAGCAGCTTTCGTACATGACTCTCGCCTGGCCCGTGATGCGGCGAGGATTGCGGCGCATCGGATTGCAACTGGTCGACGCGGGCGTCATCGAGACGCCGGAGCAGGTCTACTTCCTGGACCACCAAGAGGTGAATCGCGGACTCGCAGGCGATCCCTTGGTGCTGATTACGGAGGCCCAGCGTCGACGCAGAAACTGGCAACGGCAGCGCCGGCTCGCGGCGCCGCTGATCATCGGCCAGGTCCCCCGCCTGTATGTCAAGTTGCTGGCTCGCTTCGAACGGTCTGTCCGCGTTCCAGGCGGCGGGCCGGGCGTCGTGTCTGGCGTGCCGGCAAGTCCCGGCCGCGCACATGGCCCCGCGCGCATCATCAGGGGCCTCGAAGATTTCGGACGGCTCCAGCCGGGTGACGTGCTGGTGGCACCGGCGACGACGCCGGCCTGGTCGGCGCTCTTCGCTCAGGCGGCGGCGGTCGTCACCGACACGGGTGGCGTCGGCTCGCATTGCTCTCAAGTCGCGCGAGAATATGGGATCCCGGCCGTGGTCGG
>Ga0066692_10001130_pt1 | contig 10154 bp, 7 predicted proteins | sample GraSoiAngelo_141_FD_66456 | JGI IMG/M metagenome (GOLD analysis project Ga0066692, IMG submission 66456) | Grasslands soil microbial communities from the Angelo Coastal Reserve, California, USA - 14_0929_12_40cm | ecosystem: Environmental > Terrestrial > Soil > Grasslands | place: USA... | reverse complement strand
CGCGGGCGGGCGACAGCAGGCTGCCTGCGAAACACAGAGGCCATTTGATTGCGCCAGTGGTCGATCTTATAACGCCAACGAATGGGAAGCGGCACACGCTCTCCTTGCGAGCCGGCGAGACGCCTGTCTATAATACGAAAAATTTGATCGGGACGCGAAAGCGCATGCGTTCCGAGCGAGGCATGGCATGTCTACTTTCGAAGATTTCGGCCGGAAACTGGACCGCGAAATCGAGCGCTTGCGCGAGCTGGCCACGAAGAAGATCCGCCCTGCGGCGCGTCTCAAGACCGCGCAATCCCTCAGACGCATGTCCGAAAAGCTGGCGCAGATAGCCGCGGATATCGAAGCTAAAGTTGAACCCAAAACGGATTCACGCTGACCGGCGGAATTGCGTCAAGTTTACCCACTTCCTGCGTTGGCATCTCTGTCCGGCGGTTTTGGTCCTTTTTGGCGCGGCGGGGTGTGCCCACAAGCCGGCGAGCGCGGGTATTCCGGCGCCTCCGGCGCCGGCAGCGCCGAGCTCGCGCGCGGCCCCGGCAGGGAAGAGCGTCGCACCGGGAACCTACGTCGAACGGGGAGTGGCTTCGTGGTATGGAGCGCCGTTTCAAGGGCGGCAATCCTCGAGCGGCGAAATCTTCGACATGAACCGATTCGTCGCCGCGCATCGCACGCTGCCCTTTGGGAGCATTGTTCGAGTGACCAATCTGAATAACGGCATGCATACCGAAGTGCGCATCATCGATCGCGGCCCATTCATCGAGGGCCGCCTCATCGATTTGTCTCTGGCCGCCGCTCATGCCATCGATATAGTGGGAACGGGCATCGCGCCGGTGCGGCTGGAACTTGTATCCAGCCCATCGCCGCTCACCGGCGCCTTCTCGGTTCAAGTCGGCGCATTTCAACAGCGCAAGAATGCAGAGCGGCTGCGGGCCGATTTGAGCCGGCGCTACCCGGTATTTGTGCAGGATTTTGATGCGCCGGCGGGACGCCTCTACCGTGTCCGCGTGGGACGCCTTGCAACCCAACGGGCAGCGGAACGCTTTGCGGCTCAGCTCACTCGCGACCGCGGATTCCGTAATACTTTTGTGGTGCGATTGGACGGCCTGCAGTAGGCGGCGAAAACGCGAGATTTTCGCGGGAGGCTTGCGGCTTATGAATGACTGCATCTTTTGCAAGATCAGCAAACGCGAACTGCCGGCAAAATTGGTCTATGAAGATCCGGAACTCTTCGCCTTTGAAGACATCGCCCCGCAGGCCCCCACGCACATTCTCATCTGCTCGCGCAAGCATCTGGAGACGTTGACTGACTCGAAGGAACAGGACGGCGCCCTGCTCGGGCGCGCCCTGCTGCTCGCGAGCCGCTTGGCCGCGGAACGCAAGCTGGGGGCCTATCGTGTGGTCGTGAACAACGGCTGCGGCGCGGGGCAGACCGTCTTCCACCTTCATTTCCATCTGCTGGGCGGGCGCGATTTCCGCTGGCCGCCCGGCTAAAGCCTGCGGAAATGCCCCTCATTGTCATCCCGAGCCGGCGGATTCCAGGACCTTCTCGGCGGGCGCTCCCTGGGCTAACTCTTCGACCGAGGCGCGTGCGCGGTCAAGCCTGCGATCGGCTTCGGAATAACTCTGCTGCGCGTTGCGCAAATGGGTGCCCAGTTTCTCGTAAACTTCTTCGAAATTGTCCATCTGCTTCTTCAAGCCGCTGAGGCTGGCCAGCAATCTCTTGGCATTCTCTTCGATCTGCATCCCGCGCAGCCCCAGAAAAATAATCTTCAGATGAGCGAAAAGCGTGCTCGGCGAGACCGGCACGACGCAGAGCCCGCGGCAATATTCGTCCAGCGCCCTGCCCTTTGCGTCCACCGAGCGCAGCAGCTCGTAGTAAACGCCTTCCGAGGGCACGAACATCAAGGCGATATCGAGCGTTTCTTCCCCCGGCAGAATGTATTTTTTGGCGATGGACTCGGCGTGCAAGCGCACAGCCTGGGAAAAATCCTTGCGGCATTCCTCGCCTTGATCGAGAAGCCGGCGATAGCCGTCGAGAGGAAATTTGGAGTCGATGGGCAGGAGTTTGTCGTTCAAGCGCACCACCGCGTCCACGACTTCTCCGGTCGAGAATCGGAATTGAGTGTCGTAGCTGGCGCGAGGCAGCGTATCCGCGAGAATGCGATCCAGAGCCAATTCGCCCAGCGTGCCGCGTGTTTTCGCGCCCCCGAGCACGTCTTCGATCTGTTTGGCGGCGACGGAAAGTTCGTGGCCGGCCTGCTGCATTTCACCGATCTGCCGGTGCACGCTGGTGAGCATTTGGGTGGAAGCCTGCAACTGTTCCGAGACGGCCTTTTGAGCGCTCGTGGCGATCGTTCCCACCGAGGCCATGCCGCTTTGCACCTGCTGGCTGACTTGTCCCAACTGCGCAGTCAACGATTGCGCCAGCTGGCTGATTTGCGCGGCGGTAGCCTGCGATTGCGCGGCCAGCAAGGACTGCATCTCGTTGCGAAGTGCGTCGCCCTCCGCAGAAGCCACGCCACGAGCCCTGAGCGCCACGAAAATCCCGAAAGCGCCAAGGATCGCGATGACTGCGGCTGCCATCCATCCGATCATGGCTTGCTACTTTATCGCGAATCCGCCTTTGCCGCGAATGTGAGATTCAGAAGCGGTCGGGTCAGGAACTACAGAAAGCAACCTGCAGGCTAATCCAGCAGTTTGTTGATGCGGCGGCGGAGCTTTTCGCGGTCTTCCTGGCTCATGTGCACAAATTCAATCCCGCAGCCCTTGGCGCTGACGCTGCGCACCACGGCAGTGGCGCGAATCTTCTCGAATCCGGCGTGAATTTTGATACGCAACGACTCTCCCACCGCAAACGGACCGGAACTCTCGAGCGACGCCCCGCCCATGGCGATGGATCGCACCCTCGCGGAATGCGTTTGCGGCCCTTCCATTTTCGCCGGCAAAGGATCCGGCAAGAGCACTCGTAAATAGCGCCGCGGCTGCGCAAAGGGGTTGTTTGGAGTCGCCGGGGCTTTGGTCCCGAGCCGCAGGTTCGGCGATCCCGAGCGATCCTCGATTAAGGCCAGGGCGTCTTCAGCGGCCGAACGCAAACCGGCGGGCTCGACGTAGGTCAGGCCGGAACGATTGCGCACCAGATTGCGCAACAGCTCGGCCGCGCTCGATGCCTTCATTCTGCCCAGGGCTTCGATGGCCTTGATGCGAAGAAAAACGTCGCCTAGGCGCTCCACTTCCCCCCCGGCGATCTCAATCAGGCGTGGTACCGCCGCAGTGTCGCCGACGAGCCCGATCTGATCGATCATTCCCGGCGCGACCAGCAGATGCGCGTCGCGCAGCAACGCGAGAAAGGCCTGGGCGACTTGCGCACGCAACCCCGGAGCGGATTGGCGCGCTAGTTCCGTGACAGCGAGGTCTTGCAAGCTCCAATCCCAGCTCGAGAACGCTCTTGCCAGCGCCGCGATCAGGCGCTCAGGCGCCGCGGCAGACAAGAGCTTGATGGCCGTCGCTACGCGCTGGCGGCGAGGCTCGAGCAGGTGCGTTTCGAGCGCTCCGAGAACGGGCTCGCCCGCTGCGCGAACCAATCTGGCCATTGCCGGCAAGGCGTTGGAGCCGGCGGAAGACGTCAAAAGCAGGCGCAGGCGATCGAGCATGCGTTCCGGATCGCGCCGCAAAAGCCGAGGCAGGCCCGAATCGAGCGCCCGATTGGCCAGCGCCAGATCCACCAGCAGCAGCCATTCCTCGCAGTCCACGATCCGCCGCGTGAGCGCCGCGAGTCGCTCTTCGTCGGCTTCCGCGGGCGCCTGATCGATCTCCGTCAGGATGGCCTCGACTTCGGCGCATTCACCGCGCGCCAGGGCCAGCCTAGCCAATGTCTGCGTCAATTGCTCCAGCAGATTAGCGATGCCCGGAGAAACCTCGCGCCGCAGAGCTACCACGACGCGCCGGCCAAGATCGGCAAGCTGCGCGCAAGGCCAGATGCGCTCCAAGACGTCCTTCATCTCCACGAGGCCGGAAGCCACCGCCCGCCGCGCCTTTTCCTCTTCCGACTCCAGGCAGCGCCCGTAATCGGCCAGCGCGCGGCGCGCTTCCCGGCGAGAGGCTTCCGCGCGCCTGCTTTCCGCGGCCGCGACCAATCCTTCGAGGTAATCACGCAGCAGGGGGATGGGCAGACACCAGGCATCCTCGCTCGCCAGCAGGCGCGTTCGCTCGCGCGCGGGCAGAGCCCTCCAAAAGCGCTCCACCAGCGCATCCAACCCCGCATCGTTTTCTTGACGGCCATCGCGTTCGGCGCGGAGTTGCGAAAGCATCATGCGCACCTCCGCCGGCCGAAGGCGCCGCGCGAAGAATTCCGAACGGGCGTAGTCAACGCTCAGTGCGTCCGCCAGCCGGGTTAGATAAATGCCGAGGGATTCGCTCTCGCGCGGCGGTTCGAGTGCGACGCCCCGCATGAGCAGGGAACGAAGCAACTCATCGGCGCCCGCAAATTCGGAACGAATCGCGCGTGCGGCTTCCTGCGGAGCCTCCGCCCGCACTTCATCGAGACGTCCGGCGGCCCTCCACAAAACACGCAAGGCCGCCCGGAACTCGTCCGGCGCAGCCTTCGCCAATAAATCGACGCTTGCCAAACTGTCGACTCCATTGCCCAGCAGAGCTTCGAGCAGGCCGGAAAAGTTCATGGGCTCGCCGGCACGTTCTGCCGGCGCCTGATTGACGCGAATTCCTGAGATGCGACGCTCGCGTAGGCGCGACCCCCAGTCCTCTCGAGAAGGAGCCTGCCGAGCGCGGCAAGCCGTATCGATGGCCCGCGCAAACTGCAGCAGTTCGTCGAGCCGAGTATGCGGAACGAATGTCAGCGAGCGGATGCGGGCACGCCCAAAAATTCCAGCGAGAGTTCTCAATTCGCCGCGCTCGTCGGCCATGGGATGCCCGGAGCCCGAGAGCTGCTTCGTAACCATCAGGCGGTCGTTCTCGACGGTAAAACTCAGGACGGCCGAACCGCTGAGGGCCTCATCTAGGGCATGCCCCGTGGATTTGAGACTTTCAATCAGGCGAGGGTGATGCTGATGATAAAGCCGCACGGATCGCAACAAAACGTGAAAAGAGCGCAGGAATTGAACGGCCAGAGCATCGGAATCCGCGGGAGCCGGGGCTGCAGCGAGCGGCTCGTGGCCTGAGCGCCCTGGCGTCGATTGCAAAGAGGCTTCGGCTGGCTGGCGACGTGGAAACTGGGCCAGGTTTTTGGCGGTCATGGCTAGACTTTTTTCAGGCGGGCGAAGCCTCGTCGCCCCCAGAGGTCGCGCGCTGCGACGAACTCCTGCCCTTCCACACCTCTGCCCATATCCTACAACTCTATTCCGATGATCGGTGTAGGGGCTCGCTATCAGATTGCCCGTACGAGCCGTGCTTTACAAGCGAGGAAGGCAGGCGCGCTGCGTATGCGTAACTTGCGGGCCTGTCAGACAGGAATGGCTAAACGGGCCGTGTGAGAATTCTGATTTCAGGCGCTCCGGAGATTGGCGAAGCGGGCAGTCTCTCAGTCGTGCTCCGAGGCGCGCGCGCCGGTCAGTTGCACAAGTCCCTGGGCCGCCGGAACGCCGGCCGGGTTTGGCCGCAGCGTCTGAGGTGCGCGCCAGTTGTCCAGCATCGCCACCTGCTGCGAGCACGAGACGGTACAGTGAGGCGCGCAGGGTTTGGCAGTGTTGAATTCGCGGCGAAAATCTTCGAGCGTGTACTTCCTCAGCGGAATACCCGGATAGCCGCGCTGCTGCGAGCACCAGTGCACCAGCCCGTCCTCGCAAATGTACAGGTAACGCGCGCCGGAACGGCAGCGCCACTCGTTGGCCTTGCCGCGCGCGATGTTGTGCTGGAATTGGTTGAACCGCGAATAAGAGCGCTTGCCGAGAATCATCACTTCTTCGAAGATTTCCTGCTCTTTCCCGCTCAGCGGCTTGAGCTGCCCATTGCCATCGTGCAGCACGCCGATGGTGCTGGTAAAACCGAGTTCCAGAGCGCGGCGGGCCACCTTCAACGCATCTTCGGGAAATCTTATGCCGCAGCCCAGGACGGAGTTGATGTTGACCTGAAATTCCGCATATTCGGAGAGAAGCACCAGCTTTTGGTCCAACACCTTCAGGCTTTTCTTGGAGGTTTCATCGGGCATGGCATTATCGATGCTGATTTGCAGGTGTTCGAGTCCCGCGCGGTTCAGCCGCTCGATGCGCTCCCGCGTAAGCAGATACCCATTGGTAATCATCCCTGTCAGGATTCCGTGGCTGCGCACGCGGGCGATGATTTTGTCCAGGTCGGGATGCAGCAAAGGTTCGCCGCCGCTCTGCGTAATGATGGTCGCTCCCAGTTCCGCAAGCCGGTCGATTCTCCGCAGCATCTCTTCCAGAGGCACGGGCTTGGAGAAATCGTCGTACTCATTGCAATAAGTGCAGGAGAGATTGCAACGGCGGATGGGAATGACGTGTGCCAGGACGGGATGCTCGGTCGAGAGCAATCCCCAGGCGATCATGCGCCATTCTTTGAGCCTGGTGTTGGCGAAGCGCAGCTTGCGCCGCGCGCGCGTGCTAAATTTCATGCCAGTTGAATAAAATGCAAGGCCGCTCGAAATTTTTGCGCCGCTCAGGCCATGAAGGGCTTCAATTCGCGCTGGATATCGGCCGCGCTGACGCTTTCGCCTGAATTCAGCCGCTCCAGAATTGCGGCAACGCTGCGCTTGCCTTCCTGTTTGCTGTAGTTGCGCAAATAGCCGTCAAACACGTGCTCGCCGCGCATGGCGTCGTTAATCTCTTTTTCCTTATTGTGCTCGTCCAGTTCGGTGAAGTATACGACGCGGTAACGCCGGCCGAACTCAGGCTCGCGGTAGATCTCGAACATCACTTTGTCGGATTCGATTGCCAGAGCCATTGCTAGAGGTTCTGATTTTGGTTTCTGTAGCGGCCGCCTTCAGGCGGGCGTTTTCGCCCAGCCTATACGGCTTGTAGTTCCTCGCGTTCCAGCACGACCGTTTCCGCAGCCGGGTTTGCCGGCGGCGCGCCCAATTCGGCGCGAAGCCTGGCTTCGAACTCCGCCAGCTTGATATCGATCTCCACTTCCTTGCGCCTTCTCGCCATCATATCTTCGCGATAGCGCTTCAGGAAATAGCCGATCGTCTCCACGCGTATGCGAATCGAGCCGCTGGGCTTATTTTCGTCGATATCCTTGAACGAGAAGTAAGGCGTGCCGGACTTGGTCACCGTCTCTTCCACCACCGTATAGATTGGCGCGTCGTGGCCGCATTTGAAGCTGGATAGCTCCAGAGCGACCAGATTGGGATGCCGGGCCGTGTACTTGGCCGCCCAGACCTTCTGGCTGGTGTTTTCGCTATAGGAATTTTTCCAGGCGTCCGTAATGTCCATGGGATGCTTGATCACCCCTGCGCGCACTTCCTCGCCGAAAAGCCGCCAGATGCTTTCCTCATCGATCGGCAGCGATCCGAGAGTGAGCACGGGATAGCCAAGCTTCTGGAACTCTTCGAGGATGTCGTGGTTGAGCCCGGGATCATTGTGATAGGGCCGCGCCAGCAGCACGATGCCAATCCCGCCCTCGGTTTCGAGCTTCTGCAAAATTTCACGCCCCTGCTTCCGCAGAACGCCCTCGCTGAAATGCTCCATGGCCTTCACGGCTTCCTGGGAGGCGCGGTGATTTTCCTCGGGCGAAAGGCCCAGAATCTCGCGGAAGGTGTCGAACATCTGCCGCTCGAAATGAAAAGGCTTGCCGCAATTGATGAGCGGGTTCAAAAACTCAACACCCACCTCCTTGAAGAGATCGCTCTCCTTGATGAACGCCGCTTTCGTGGCGGCGGGGGTCGCGGTCACCGTCGGGCAGGCGCGATGGCTTTGCGCGTTCACCAGGTCCGAGGGCAGGTCGTCGATCATGGGGAAGAAGATCACGTCCAGCGGCTTCTTTTTGTGGTGCACGTAAAGAAGATTGTGTACGTGCGGGATGCCCACCTTCGAGGGGAAGCAAGGATCGATGGAGCCTCGCTTCGCTCCCGCTTTGTAAAGTTCCTCGGAAGTGTAGTCCGAATACACCAGATTCTCGGCCGGGATGCCCAGCGATTCAAAGTAGGCGCTGAACATCGGATTGCAGGTATACTGGTTCAAGACGCGCGGGATGCCGATCCGCAGGCTAGCGCGGCGCTTCATGGCCGCGGCGCGCGCCTTCTGCCCGGCCGTAAACGTATACCGCGGCAGCGCCTCGGCGACGAGGGGCGGCTTGGCCGGCTTGAAAACCATCTTTGCCGCGACTTCGGCCATGTTGGGATTGGCATCCTTCACCGAATCCATTCCCTTTTTGATCTCGCGCATGGCGTTTACGTCTTCCACCAATCCGCGATCGCAACTGTTATTGACGATCAGGCGCTTGGTGCCCTCGGCGATGGGAATCTTGGAAGTCTTGAAGCCAATGTTCTCCACCGGCACGCCCGGCATCAGCTTTACGTCAATAAACGTGCGCAGGCACTTGTTCTTGCAGAAATAGCAGCGCGTATCCTCGCTGCGGTGCGTGATATAGCTGATCTTCTCCACCGCATCGAGACCGATGAAGCTGCTCTGCCGGCCCATCTTCCACAGCCGGTTGGCCTCGATGGCCGCGCCGATGGCGCCGGACTCGCCGCAGTGCTCGTGGACAATTACGTTGGGCTGCACGCCCTTATCGCGGAAGCGCGATTCGATGAAATCGACCTGCGCCTTCACCGCGGCCAGGTTGTGCTGCGTCCCGCCTTGCAGAACGAAGGTCCGCCCGAGCGACGCCAGATTGGGAATCTGCGAGACGTAAAGCCAGATATTTTTCGGCAGCACATTGGCTAATCCGGCCAGAATCTCCTCCGGCTTCCAGCCCTGCCGCTGAAAATCCACGATATCCGACTGCATGAAGACAGCGCATCCATAGCCAAACATGGGCATGGCTTTGGCGTTAAACGCCAGGTCCGCGAATTGCGTCACCTCATAGCCGAAGCCGGTGCAGGTGGACTGCAGGAAATATCCATTGCCGGCCGAGCATTGCGTATTGAGCTTGAAATCCTTTACGCGGCCGTCCTGCAGAATGATGAGCTTGATGTCCTGGCCGCCCACGTCGCAAATCACATCTGCGTTTGGATAGAAATGCAGCGATGCCTCGGTATGGGCGACCGTCTCTACAATAGCTGCATCGGCATTGAGCACGTCTCGGAGAATGTCCTTGGCATAGCCCGTTGTGCCCATGCCCAGGATGCGCAGCGTTGCGCCCTGTTCCTCCACCTGCTGCCGCAGATTGCGGAACATGTCCATGGTGTCTTCGATGGGATTGCCCTTCGAGAGCTGATAACACTTCACTAGGATGCGCTTGTCTTTATCCAGGAGCACGGCTTTGGTTGACGTCGAGCCGCCATCAATACCCATGAAGCCTTCAACCACCTGCCCGGGACGGAACTTCGCGGGCACAAATTTCTTGGGCTTATAGCGTTCTTTGAACGCCAGCAGTTCTTCCTCGTTTTTGCTCAGCCCGCTGCCGCCCTTTTTCTGCTTTTCTTCGAGACGCCCGACATTCATGTACCACTCAAGATTCTCAACGCCGCGATAAAGCCCGATCGCTTCATCTTCATCTTTCCCGAATTCCACCGAGCCCAGCGCCGCGAAATATTGCGCATTCTCTGGAACCAGAATGAGAGAGGCGGGGTCGGCGCCCTCCGGCAGCGGAAACTTGCGCTCTTCCCAAATCTTGGGGATGTTCGCTTTCCAGCACTCCTTCATGCCGCGGATGTAGGTGTTCGGACCGCCGAGCAGCAAGACTTGCGGCCGAAGAGTGTTGCCGCGGGTGAGCACGGCCAGGTTCTGTTGCACGATGGCTTCAAATAGCGATGCCATCAATTCGTCGCCCGGCACGCCGCTCTTCTGCAGGCCGTTGATATCGGTTTCCGCGAAAACTCCGCATTTCCCGGCCACGGGATGCAGCTTGAGGCCGACGTAGCCCATCTGGCAAAGCTGCTCGGAGGGGATGCGCAGCTTGGCGTTGATTTTGTCAATCACGGCACCCGTGCCGCCCGCGCACTTATCGTTCATCGAGGGGATTTTCTTTTTCCGGCCGGTCGCGGGATCTTCCTTGAAGATGATGATCTTGGCGTCCTGGCC
>Ga0066692_10001119_pt1 | contig 10200 bp, 8 predicted proteins | sample GraSoiAngelo_141_FD_66456 | JGI IMG/M metagenome (GOLD analysis project Ga0066692, IMG submission 66456) | Grasslands soil microbial communities from the Angelo Coastal Reserve, California, USA - 14_0929_12_40cm | ecosystem: Environmental > Terrestrial > Soil > Grasslands | place: USA... | reverse complement strand
CTGATCGTCAGCGGCGCGAAGGTCGTCGCGACCGGCTCGGCGCTGACCCACGCGAACTTCATCGCGCATCCCTCGACCACGCCGATCAAGACCAAGGAGTTCGCCGCGGTCTTCATCGCCTCCATGAGCACCCCTGGGGTGAAGCTCATCTGCCGGCCGTCCTACACGATGACGGCGGAAGTGATGGGCAGTCCGTTCGACTATCCCCTCTCGAGCCGGATGGACGAGAACGACGCGATCCTGGTCCTCGACCACGCCCTGGTCCCGTGGGAGAACATCTTCGTCTACGAGAACGTGCAGAAGTCGAACACCTTCTTCCAGGGCTCCGGCTTCTTCCCGCGCGCCATGTTCCACGGGTGCACGCGCCTGGCCGTGAAGCTCGACTTCATCGCCGGCCTCTTGCTCAAGGCGGTGGACGCCGTCGGCTCGGGCGACACGCGGAACGTTCAGGCGACGGTCGGCGAGGTGATCGCGTGGCGCAATCTGTTCTGGGGGCTGACCGACGCCATGGCGCGGACCCCGGTCGCGTGGGCCGGCGCCACGGTGCTGCCGAACCCGGAGTACGCGCAGGCCTACCGCGTGTTCGCGCCCGTCGCGTATCCCCGCATTAAGGAGCTCACTGAGGGCATCCTGGCCAGCGGCCTGATCTATCTCAACTCGCACGCGGTCGACTTCAAGACCCCGGCCCTCCGCCCGTATCTCGACAAGTACCTGCGCGGTTCCGACGGCACCGACGCGGTGGAGCGGATCAAGCTCATGAAGCTCCTGTGGGACGCGGTCGGCACCGAGTTCGGCGGCCGCCACGAGCTGTACGAGCGGAACTACGCGGGCGCGCCCGAAACTGTTCGCCTCATCGCGTGGCAGATGGCGCAGGACAGCGGCCGCGCCGGACAGTTCAAGGGATTCGCCGAGCAGTGTATGGCCGAGTACGATCTCGACGGCTGGACCGCGCCCGATCTGATCACGCCTGAGGACATCAATCTCTTCCTCAAGAAGCCGCGTTGAAGGCACCGGCCAGCGGGAGGCTACCGTCTCTTCAAGAGCCACTCAATGACGGCGGATGGATCGTCCGGTGACTCCTCGGCCCGAGACGGCGCGGGCGGCTGGGGTCGAAGCTCTTCTTGCGCGGCCGTCGGCGCCTGTAACGGAGGTGGCGCGGCAACCGTCACCCTTCGCGACGAAGACGGTCTTCGAGGGCGGTGGCGTGGCGTCGTGGACGCTTCAGCGGTGACCTCCGGCGCGGGCAGGGCGCTCGAAGGGGAAAGGACCTCCGGCACTGGCCTGGCAGATCGGAGAGTCTGGTCCACCTCTTTCGACTGCGGGTCCCGCGGCCCCAACCGCAGACGAATCGTCGGGGTCGGTGGTCCGCCAGACGCCGGGGATTTGAACACGTCGAAGCGCCAGGCGACGAAGGACGCCATCAGGAAAACCGTCACGGTCACGAGAGCGGCAGGCCTGAGCTGGATCAGCCGACGACGAACAGCCATCAACGCGCGAGCCGCCCGCGCGCTTGCTCATCGAGTATGTCCGTCCGGCGCCGCGGACTCGACATCGACTGATGGGGTAGCGCAACCATCACTTCCCTGCGGCCGGTAGCACTAGCACACCCGAAAATCTAGTGTCAAGCGAAATGGAGACCTTTAGCGCAGCCGAGTGTGCAGCAGAATCGATTTGACGCCAGGATGGCGCAAGATCGCTCGAATCAGCTCGCCTTGCCAGTTGAAGCGGATGGTCCGCCGAATCACGCGCTGAGCGTCGTCGGTGAGAGCGCCGAGCAGCTTGTCGATCTCGTGGTCTGCCAGAGGGCGGCCCCCTTTTTCCGCCGCGGTTTTGGCCGGTTTCCGGAAAGATCTGTATGGGTCGTGATCCCGGCGACGTCGCTACACGGGCGGACACGCTCGGCATCATCATCGGCGAGTGCATCAGACGCGCGGACAGTCTCGAGGACCGAGAGTTGCTGGCCGCGGCTCGCCGCCTGGACACGACGGCGCTCTACGGTCGATTCCGACTCGACCCGGACTCTTTGCGCCAGATCGGGCACGAAGTCCTCCTCGTCGAGTGGCAAGACAGTCGGAAGCGCTCGGGCTCTACCCGGCGCGCGACTCCTACCGTCTTCCGACGGACCGATCCAACCGCGCCAGGGAGATGCGATAGTCGGCCAGCGCCTGGGCCTCGGTGTTCTGGGCTTGGGTGAGCGCGAGCTGAGCGTCGGTCAGCTCCAGGATCGTTCCGACCCCGACGTCGAAGCGTCCCTGGGCGAGGCGGAAGTTCTCCTGAGCCGAACTGATCAGAACCTGGGCCGCCTGGATTCGCTCTTGCGTGGCCTCGACGGCGATCTCCGCCTGCTCGAGGTTCTGGAGCAGCGCCAGCTCGGCCGCCTTGATCCGTGCGTTCGCGGCGCCGAGGTTCGCCTTGGCTTCCTGGTGCGCCGCGATCAGACGCCCGCCGTCGAAGATAGTCCACGTGAAGGCGAGGCCGAGCGACCAGGTCTGGTTGAGCTCGGGCCGAGTGCCTCCGTACGAGCCGACGCCACTGACGTCGGGCAAGAAGTTCCGCGAGGCCACCTGGACATTGGCTTCGGCGGCCGAGCTCTGCAGCTTCGCCGCCCGGTACTCCGGGCTCTGGCGGAGAGCTTCGGTCCGCAGGGCCTCCCGGTCGAGCGTGATCGGCTCGTACTCCAGATTGTCCCGAATCTCCGTGGGCGTGCTCGCCTCGATCGCCATCGCAGTGTTGAGAGCGACGCGCGCTGTGCGGAGCGCGTTTCGTGCGTCGATCAGGCCGACCTTGGCGTTTGCCACGTCGACTTCAGCGCGCACGACCGTCGACAGGGGCTGCGTGCCGACATCAAGGAACCCTTTCGCCGAGGTGAGGTTGAGCTCGGCGCGCTCGAGAGCCTGTTCTTGCACTCGGATGAGGCGCTGGGCGAGGAGGATGTTGGTGTAGGCCTCCTTCACGGCGAGGGCGATGAGCTGGCGCTGGAGCTCGACGCCCTCCGCCGACACCTCCGCGAGCTTGCGGGTCGCCTGTGTGGCAGCGAGGGTCTTTCCGAAGTCGAAGAGCAGCTGTGAGAGCTGGACCTGCGCCAGGAAGGTGTCGGCAAGCGAACTGGTCGACACGGTCTTGGTGCCGCCCTTCGATGTCGAGGTGCTGCTGCTCTGTATCGCCGACGCCGTTCCCGCAAGCTGCGGCAGGAGCGGCGCGAGCGCTTCACGCACCCGCGCGCGCGCGGCCGCATAATCGTAGAGCGTGGCTTGGATCAAGGGCTGGGCCTCGAGCGCGATCGCAATGCACTCGTCGACGGTGAGGACTCGGCCGACGACGATCGGCGGTGCCGCCTGAGCGAGCGCAGCGGCAGGCAAGCTCAGGGCGAGGAACAGGGCGAGAACGATCGGTCGTAGTCTTGTCATTCGGATCCTCCATGAATGGGACACCCGAGCAAGGTGAGTTGCGCGTACCCTGCGCCAGCACGCGCTCAGCGAAGATCTCGAGCATGCGAGCGGCGGGAAATCAGCGGAGCCGAGCATCAGGTCGATGGTGGACGCCCCAATGAGACGTGAGGCATTTCCGATTGCGCTGATGCGCTATCGGCAACGGCGCCCGGCATCGAGCACGTCTGTCGGTGAGCTCGGGATGACTCGCAGGATCTCGCTCGTCGCCGCCTGCTGCTCCAGGCGCTCCCGTCACAACGCGGTTGCGCGCCTCGAGTTCTGTGAACAGCCGCACGTTCTCGACTGCAATAACGTCCTGGTCGGCAAAGGTCTGGAGAAGGTCGACCCGACCGTTCGGCAACGGCCCTTCCTCCAACCCGGAAACGCCCGGCCGCCACGACCAAGCGACAGAGGCCGAGGCCGCAGCCAAGAGATTGAGCGTGGAGGTTCGGCCGGTGGAGGTACGAAGCCCGGGCGAGCTGGACGATGTCTTCACGGCGTTGACCCGAAATGGTGTGCCGAGATGCTGTACGGGGCAAGCTCAATGTTCTTGGTCCACCGGGCACGCATTGCCGAACGCGCGGTGAACAGCCGTCTGCCGACGGTCTGCGTCGCGCCCTCCTACGTCCGGCGCGGCTGTCTCATGTCCTACTCCCTGAACTTCCAGGATCTGTACCGCCCGGCCGCGTACTTCGTGGACAAGATCCTCAAGGGTGCAGGAGGCCTCGGCCGGGTCGATGGGGTCGTATCACTTACAAGGTGCGGTTCGCCCAAACCTGGACGACAAACGCATCGCCTCCTTGGCTCAGTAGCCCGTGCAACAGAAAGTCGACGTCACTGTCGCAGTCGGGACGCCGCCGACCGAAGCGGCGCGGCGAGCCACGACAACCATTCCGAGGTGATGTCCGCGGTCCGGGGATGCGCTCGCCGCTGGATTAGAGTCTACAACTCTCCGACCCGACGCCAAATCTCGGGGTTATCGGTGCTCTTCACCGGGATGGCAGGAGAACTTCGAGCTGGCCCAGAGTCGCTTCGAGGCTGGTGCCGGTCAATCTTGGAACTGACCGGCGCCTAGCTCGCCCTCACCCAGGTCTCAGAGCGCTGAGGCGGCAGCCCTCGACGACTTCCGGATCGCTTTGGCCGCTTGACCGTGCGCTTGGTCGCCGCTGAGTCAGTCGGCGGTGGCCAGCGCGCCGGAATCTGGCCACCGCCTGCGACGTTGTACCCACGACTTTGGTCGCGAACCGACGGCCGTGTGGTGACCCGAGACGTGCGCTATACTACTGGCCCTGATGAGCCAAGTTACCTCGCGCCGGCGAGCGAGCAGCTGGTATCTCACCCGGCTGGTGTGTACCGCCAAGGCTCGCGAGCTCTACTACACGGTGATACGCTACAGGGTGATACGCAGGAAAAGGACCGACTGGCGCCGCCGCGCCATGCTGCTCGGAACCGTCCCGGTCGTGGCCGGAGTACTCGTCGGCGCCCATCTCTATGGCCGAGGCAACGGGAGCCAAACCGGGTTCCGCACTGTCAAGGTCGAGCGCGGGTCCCTGACGGCCACCGTCGCCACCACCGGCACTCTGAACGCCGTGGTCACAGTCCAGGTGGGCACCCAGATTTCGGGCCAGATCAAAGAGCTGTTCGCCGATTTCAACTCGCGGGTCACCAAGGGCCAGCTCATCGCACGGATCGAGCCCGCCATCTTCGAGACCAAGGTCGTGCAAGCGCGAGCTGACGTCGAGGCCGCTGAGGCCAACGTACTGACCCAGCGCGCCCAGGTGGAGCGCGCCCGCGCTGACGTGGAGAACGCTCGGGCCGCGCTGGCTTCGGCGAAAGCCCAAACGGCCAAGGCTGAGGTCGCGTTGCTCGATGCAAAACGCGATCTAAATCGCAAGAACACGCTTGCCAGCAAGCGACTGATTGCTCAAAGTGACAGGGACATCTCTGAAGGGATCCACGACGCGGCGATGGCGCAGATCGCTACCAACCGAGCGCAGGAAGAAGCGTTCGCGTCGGCGATTCGGTCGGCTCAGGCTCAACTGGAGGTGACCCAGGCTCAGCTCAAATCGGCGCAGGCCACCGTCCGTCAAAAGCAGGGCGCCCTCCAGCAGGCCGTCGTCGATCTTGGCAACACCGCGATTCACTCGCCGGTCGATGGCGTAGTCATCTCTCGTGACGTCGCCCTCGGCCAGACGGTGGCCGCCAGTCTCTCTTCCCCGATCCTCTATACCATCGCCCAAGACCTGACGAAGATGCAGGTGGACACCAATGTCGACGAGGCGGATATCGGGCGTGTCTGGGAGGGCCAACCCGCGACCTTCACCGTGGATTCCTTTCGGGGCGAAGTCTTTTCGGGAGTGGTGACCCAGGTCCGAAAGGCAGCCAAGGTCGTCCAGAACGTCGTCACCTACAACGTGGTGATTGAGTTCCCAAATCCCAGGCAGAAGCTCCTGCCGGGCCTGACCGCGAACATTCGTATCGTCGTTGATAGCCGGCCTAATGTGCTCAAGCTGCCCAACACCGCGTTTCGCTTTCGTCCGTCAGCGGATGCGTCCCCGGTAACCTCGTCGGGAGAATCATCACGGCAAGACGATCCGATCCGCGCGACCAGCGTCGAGTCCATCGAGAAGACCAGAGAGCAACTCACACGCGAGCTCAGACTCACCGATAGCCAACAGAAGGCTTTGGACTCCATCCTGGAAGAACGGCGTCACCAGCTCTTCGGCGTGGAGCGTCTGCCTCGGCCCCAACGCCGTTCTGCCGCTCTGCGCATTCGCGAAGATATCCTGGGCAAGGTCCGTGCCCTGCTGACTGCGGATCAGCAGGCTCGGTACGACCAGCTTCCAATCGGCCAGCCGACTCGCTCCGATTCCCCTAGCCGGCCAGGAACCGTGTGGGTTCTCGACGAGCAGGGAAGGCCAGGCGCGGTCGCCCTGCGGCTGGGTATCACCGACGGAAGCGCTACGGAGATCCTGGAAGGTAACCTCAGGGAAGGTCAAGAGGTCGTCGTCGGCATGTCCACTCCGTCGGCCTCCGCTCCCCCGTCGAGTTCGGGCCCGCGTCTACGCTTTTAGTGTGAGCATCTTCGTCTCCGCCCGCATCGCCCTGCGCGCGCTGCGGGCGAACGTCCTCCGCAGCGTTCTCACCACGCTGGGCATCATCATCGGGGTGGGCGCGGTGATCGCCATGATCTCCATCGGGGCTGGCGCTCAGGCGCGCGTGGCCGAGCAGCTCAAGAGGCTGGGCTCCAACCTCGTGTACATCACCCCGGGCAGCGTGTCCTCGGGAGGCGTTCGGCTCGGGTACGGGACACGGCCCTCGATCACCCTGGACGACGCGACAGCGATCTCGCGAGAGATTCCTCCCGTTCTCGCGGCCGCGCCGTCCGTCTGGACCTCCAGCCAGCTGGTCTATGGAAACATGAACTGGTGGGCGGGCATCCACGGAACCAGTCCCGCCTTCGAGGATGTCCGCAGCTGGCCCGTCGTCGCCGGCCGGTACTTCAGCGACGACGACGTCGAGACAGGCGCCAAAGTGGCTCTCCTCGGCCAGACAACCGCCAGTAATCTGTTCGGGGCCGATGATCCGGTCGGCCAGGTTATTCGCATCGCCCACATCCCCTTCACCGTCGTCGGCGTCCTGGAGCGCAAAGGTCAGAATGCCCGGGGTGAAGACCAGGACGACAACGTCCTCATTCCGATCACGACGGCGACGATGAGGGTGATCGGGCCGGGAGGGCCGCAAGGGGGGGCCGTTCACGGCATCACTGTCAAGGTCCGGGACGGCGAGAATGTCCAAGCCGTCGAGGATCAGATCCGGCACCTCTTGAGGCAACGGCACAACCTGCAGGCATTTCAGGACGACGACTTTCGGATTCGGAATCTCTCCGAGATGCTGCAGGCGGAGGAGGAATCCACGAGGGTCCTCACGATTTTGCTCGGCGCGATCGCCTCCGTGTCGCTGCTCGTCGGGGGGATCGGTATCACGAACATCATGCTCGTGTCCGTGACGGAGCGAACGCGCGAGATCGGCCTCCGCATGGCCGTGGGCGCCCGGCGCACCGAAATTCTCACCCAATTTCTAGTGGAGGCTATCACCCTCTCCCTCGTCGGCGGTCTCATCGGAATCGGGTTAGGCGTCGCTGGCTCCTACGTCATCGCATACCTGGCGGGGTGGCGGACACTGGTCAATGTCCCGGCGATCGTGCTCGCGTTCGGCTTCGCCGCCCTGGTCGGAGTATTTTTCGGCCTCTATCCGGCGCGCAAGGCCGCCAGGCTCGATCCGATCGAGGCGCTTCGCTACGAATGACACGCGCTCGAATTAATTAGCTTAGTTCGAGCGGGCCGCTAGTGCGACGTTCATCAGCGGGCAAAATCGGGACGCTTCGCTCGCGGAAGTCAAGTGCGTGCCAGTTCACGGAAGGTGATTAGTCGAATTCCCAACTCATCGACCAGTTCCCGCACCCTCGGGTTGGTCAGGGCCTCAAGTTCCGTAATTCGTTGTTCAAGTAACCGCATCCCCGTCTGACGCAGCAAGTCGTCTGAATAGCCGGGGTGGCACATGAGTTCGGAGCTGCCCTCAGGCACATCGCAGAGGATCTCTACCAGCCTACGCGAGTCCAGAAATCCGGTCTCTGTAAATCCGTAGAAGCGCATCGGGGTAACGACTGCGCTTCCTGCATTCGCGTTCGGAAGGTGTACGCCAGGGCCGAGAACGCGCGGGCCTTCAGATTTTGCTTGAGCAACTCAAGAGTGGTACGCGGCCCATTGGTCCCTTGCCAGGTCCGGCGTAAGAGCGGAGCTAAACGAACCGGTGATTCGACGGCGAACCGGACGGCTGAGATTCCGAATTCTCGGGTCAAGCGCACGATGATTGGCGCCATGCCAGGAAGCACGTGGACATGTTTATGACCGTCGAGGTGTGTGATCGCGATTCCTGCGCGGGAGATGCTTTCGATTTGCGCCGCCCATTCGCGTTCGATCTCTCGAGGCCTCGCCCGACCGAGCACGACAGCCTGCACGAGTCCTGCCGGCGAATAACGAAAACGGCCCGTTGCATCCACGAGGCTCGCGATCTCCGAAGGCTTTGAAATTGCGTGGCCTAGGGTGAGGTTCAGATGGACGCCCACTCCGAGTCGCGGCGCGCTACGCGCAAGACTGACCGCCGAGTGAAAGGAGCGTTCGCGAGCAGGGTCGTGCTGGTGAGGATGCCTCTCTGATGCGCCTCGAGGACGCCGCGGTTCATCCCTTCGGTCAAACCGAAATCATCGGCGTTCACGACGCGCAGTTTCATGCCGTGACGCCCGGGTGGCGCCTGCTCCCTGCGACTCATTTCAAGGTTGCTGGCTGCCTTCTGTCCAATTCCATTTTCGGCCCATCTGCTCGACCATCGTCGAGCAACGCGGCCGCCCATTCACGCGATTAACACGAACTGCGGGCGCCGCGCCTACCGCGTAGAGAATAAGAAATGACGCCCGCGACTAGTCCTCCGACGAGGATAATCGTTTCCCAGACCAACCCCACTGCGACTGTCATCGCGGGCGGGGCCCCAAACGGCGCCGCCAGCGCCGCTTCACATACCCCGATTCCGCCTTGCGTGACTGGGTGCGCTGGGTGCGGGGCCGATGGCGGTAGCCCAGGTCGGGGAGCGAGGCATAGGCTGGCCACCCGTCTGTCAGGATGAGGGTCCCGGGGGCGACGGTCCGCTTCACGAGGTAGGCGGCCCAGAACCAGACCGTCAGTGGGACGAGACGGCGTGGGCGCTGCTGCACAAGCTCCGTCGGGCGATGGCGGAAACGGAAGAAATCCTACGCCAGGGCAGTTTCAAGAACCTGCCTGACCACCTTTTTCGAATCAAAGTATTCTTCGGCCAGTTGCCTGGCCAATCGGCATTGGTGTTCGTAACCGGCGGCGACCACGTCCAAGCATTGGGCTGCAGCCTCTACAGTCTTGAATCGAAATAGACCCGCTGAATCCGGCAAAAACCTGCTAGGTCCGGTATCCTCGACGATCACGGGTTTGCCGCTGGCCAGGTAACAGATGCTGCGGTCACTGATCCAGGCATTCCGCAGACGGAGGCAAAGTGGCTTAGCGGCAGAGAACTCTCCTTTTGAACCTTGGATGTAGCTTTGATAGTCACCGGGGCTCGAGGTTACATCCCATGCCTGACGGACGTTCCATCCAAAATCGCGCAGCTTTTTCTGGTCATTGTCGGAGTCTGTCCCCAGACATAGGGCGAGCTCCAGAGGCTGGCTGGTGCGGCTGGGCAGATCGAGAAAAGGAGCAAAGGCCTGACGTTTATCGTTGATGTAGTCGCCGCTGCCGTCCTTAATCACGCTGCCTTCGTTCCAATGCGAGACGGTGGTAAACGCCGCTCCGACCGGTGCCGGGTGGACGGGCCAGGATTCAAGATGAACGCAAGGCGGCGTATAATGCCACTTCACACCCAGGTCTGGAATAAGAGATCCAGGCTGACCCACGGTCTCTCCTATGCTGAAGTAGAAATCATGCGGAGCCAAATCCCGGTGGGATTTGACAGCACGTAGACTTTGGCTCAGGCCCGGGTCGATATCTATCAGGGCGGAACGCCGAAACCGCCCCACCACGTGCGGCCAAGTCAAATAGTCCATATCAATCAGAAGGTCGGCTTCATCCGCGGTCGTCATATCAATCCAATCCGAGGAGGAATCCGCAAGAATCGGGTTCTCCGGACTGGAACAAAGGGCTACCCGATCTTCAAAGCCAAAGGCTCTCAGCGCAGATCTAAGGGCCGC
>Ga0066692_10001110_pt1 | contig 10219 bp, 8 predicted proteins | sample GraSoiAngelo_141_FD_66456 | JGI IMG/M metagenome (GOLD analysis project Ga0066692, IMG submission 66456) | Grasslands soil microbial communities from the Angelo Coastal Reserve, California, USA - 14_0929_12_40cm | ecosystem: Environmental > Terrestrial > Soil > Grasslands | place: USA... | reverse complement strand
TTGTGGCATGACACCTTCACCATCAATTCGCTGTCGCACCTCTTCGGTTCGCGCCGCTACCAAACAACTGATACCAGCCGCAATAACTGGCTGCTCGCCCTGCTCACGCTCGGCGAAGGCTGGCACAACAACCATCATCACTTTATGGCCTCGGCGCGCCAGGGTTTCTTCTGGTGGGAGATCGACATCACTTACTACACGCTGAAGATCATGTCCTGGCTGGGGATCGTGTGGGACCTCCGCAAAGTCCCCGCGCATCTGCTCACTCAGCAGACCATCGCGGCCTAGCGCAATTCCCGTTCGTGGTGCCGACTTCGCTTCGATAACTATTCGATCGTCCTCAGCTGGCTTCCTCTCGCTTTCGCCCGAAGTCCGTGGAGATTCGTAAAAATCTTCTGGACTTTCCGCGAATTTCCGCGCATAACGTCTACACCAACCGGCCCATCCAAAACATCCCCACACGGAGGTTAGAACATGCGAATCAACAGGTATGCCGTATTCACAGCGGCACTGCTGCTGGTGGCTCTCGCTCTGGCGGTTACAGCAGCGGCTGCCGATCAGCATTCCGGAACCTGGAAGATGAATCCCGATAAGTCCAAGTACAGTCCGGGACCGGCGCCGAAGAATACCACCGTAAAGATCGAAGCTGACGACAAGGGCGTCAAGATCAACGCCGAAGGCACCAATGCCGACGGAAGTGAGCTTCACGTTCAGTACGACGCAAAATTCGACGGCAAGGACTACCCGGTGACCGGCGTTCCCTACGCTGACATGGTCTCGGTAAAGCGAGTTGGTGCCGACACGATAGAGTCCACGATGAAGAAGGGCGGCCAAGTGACCATGACCGTGACTTCGAAGGTCTCCAAAGACGGAAAAACGCGCACTTCGACCTTCAAGGGCAAGGACGCGGAGGGACATGACGTACTCAACGTCGTGGTCTCCGACAAACAGTAGGGCTGTTGGTTCAGCCACGGATGATTTGACAGGCGAGGCCCGGCACTCCCGCTTTTCATCAAATGACTGCCGCCTGACGCAAGACCAGTCTCCATAATCTGGGACAGACAGCAATGTCTGTCCCGCTTTCATTTTCACTGCGGAGCTAAAGCGCACTCTCCATGCAATCTGCAGAGGCCACTTTTCACGGCCGATCGGCGTCAGAGTTACAAGTAAGACTGACCTCTTTGAGCCGTCCTATGGCGAGAAAGCTGCTAGTTGTGATGCTGACCGCTTGTGCCATCCTCGGCCAAGCGCAGCAATCGTCCACGCAGGAGAGCTCACCAGCCCAAACGCAGGCGTCACAACCCGCCTCTCAGCAAAGCGAGGCCAGAACCAAGATCAGCGTCAATTCTGACCTCGTCGTCCTTCCCGTCACTGTCAGAGATCGCCATGGCAATCTCGTTCCTGATCTTCAAAGGGAAGAGTTCCGCATTTTTGACGACAACGTTGAGCAAGCCATTGACGTTTTCACTGCCGAAGCTTTTCCGCTCTCATTGGTTGTCCTCATCGACGACGACCTGAAATCGGCGGATGCCGCGCAGATGGCTCCCACTCTGCGTGCCATCACCGCTGGAATCAGCTCCAGCGACGAAGCCCTAATCTGTCGCTTCGACTTGTCGTTTTATCCAGGCGATGGTTTCACAGGCGACCTTAACAAGCTATGGGCCGACCTGAAGGACGCCCAAGAGCACAGCGGCCCTTCTACCGCTGGCCCCGTCCCCTTCGTCACCTCGCCATCGACCCACCCTCTCGGCGTGGGCGAACCGCCACAGGCGGCGCCGACCAACCTTGGGTCCCGGCCAACCAAAGCCCTGGACGACGCCGTCCATTCCGCCGCTGAGTTGCTTCATGATCGTGGAGCCAGTCGCCGCAAAATCATCCTTCTGATCTCCGATGGTGTTAATGGGCCACAATTTAACCGCCACACGTATCCTGATACTCTCGAGGCTCTCCTCCACGACAACATATCGGTATACAGCTTGGCTGTCGGCCACTCTCTAAAGCGAAAATTCTCCCGCCTAGTCAATTACTCGAACGACTCCGGTGGCGACATCTATTACGCCGTCCAAAGCGCCGCCATGGAAAAGCTCTATTCGCGAATAAGCGAAGAAGCTCGCCACGAGTACACCCTGGCGTACGTGCCTCGCGGCAACAATCGCAGCGCCAACTATCACAGGGTAGAAGTCCGTACGACGCGCGAAGGCGTCACCATCAAGACTCGCCAGGGCTATTACACCGGTCCTCTCGTCGATCTCCCAAAGCGATAGAGGGCGACGCACTCTGAAAACGCTATTCAATAAAGCACCTATCGCTGAAATTGGGTTGGTTCGAGGAGGCTGCCGGCCGCAAGTGCACGTTTTTCAGGGCCGGGTTAACACTTGTGAGCCGTTCTGCGTCTTGGCTGGGTGTAAAGGAGACCCCGAACGCCGAAGGCGTCAGGAAGGCCGGCCATGCCACGAAAACCATTGCTCTTATCGGTCTACGCATTGCTCGTTTGCTGTTTTGCCATCTCATCTCATTCACTGGGCGGTGAAGCGCGCCCTGTCTATTCGAGTCTCACCGCCCATGAATGGGGCACCTTTACTTCGATTGCTGGTAGTGACGGACAAGCAGTCGAATGGTCACCGCTCACCGGGTCCACAGATCTGCCCGCGTTCGTCGAACACTTTCGCGATCCCGGCTTCAAGCTCGGCTTGCGTGGCACCGTGCGAATGGAAACGCCGGTCCTTTACTTCTACAGTTCAAAGGAAGAGATCGTGTCGGTCAGCGTGGCCTTCGCCAAAGGTGTGATCACTGAATGGTATCCGCGCGCCAGCCGTGTCGAGCCCACGGCGAATCTCTATGATGGAATTCTCCATCAAGCAAGCGCCCGGGGAGGCATCGCATGGGACTCGGTCACGCTTGCGCCAAATGAGAGAGCGGAATTCCCGGCCGGAGACCGAAATAATCATTACTTCGCCGCACGAATGACTTCTTCGACGCCGGTGCGGGTGAAGACGGCGGCAGGTGAGCAGCAGGAAAAGTTTCTCTTCTATAGAGGCGTCTCCACACTTTCCGTGCCGCTTTCCGCAACACTTGACACAGCAGGGAAGCTGCGGGTCAAAAATCAAGGCGATCAGGAGATCCCAACGACTATTCTCTTCGAGCGGCGTGGCGAGAGAGTAGGCTACCGCATCGGAGGTTCACTCAAGGAAGAAGCGATTCTGGATCCGCCGGAGTTGACCGCTGCCATCGATGAACTGGGGAGGGACCTGGAAGGAATGCTTGTTACGCAGGGTCTGTACCAGGACGAAGCGCATGCCATGGTCGAAACCTGGAGGAATTCCTGGTTTGAGGAAGGCAGCCGGCTGCTGTATATCGTTCCGCCGCCGTTTGTGAACGAGGTGCTGCCTCTTTCGATCAATCCCGCGCCCGCGCAAACCGTGCGCGTGTTTGTGGGACGGCTGGAACTCGTCACGCCAGCGACGGAAAAAGCGGTCAAGACAGCGTTTGCCGCTCATGACACCACAAAATTGAAAGCCTACGGCCGGTTTCTTGAGCCGATTCTTGCCACGATGATCAAGAAGGAAACGAATGCGGCTCAAACGCGACGATTCCAGGAGTACCTGAATTTCGTTTACGGCCGGTTGGTAGAGCAAAACCTCGGGCGAAACTAATTGGCCTTGTTCACGGCTGTCCCGTGCGCCCTGGTTGGCCAAATCGCCTGGGGTGAAAGGTGCTGCCGCATTCCTCCGTGCTCCTCCTACTTGCCGATCAGACTGAGCTGACTGGCAATGCAAAGCCATTGGCCGTCTTTCTTGATCCAGGTATCGGTGAATCGGCCTAGATGCGAAAATGGTTTGCCTTTCTCAGTGCCCTTTTCGCGAGTCGAGCCGATGACAATGACGGTATCACCGTGGCGGTAGAGCTTCATGTTCTCGGAGACTTCGACGGTGAGCTGGGTGGATTTGTCGCGGATCGTGGCCAGGAATTGGCCCTTATTGAACACCGTTCCGTCGTAATCAGTGAGCACAAAATCTCCGTCCAACATACTTCCCATGGCGTCCGCGTCATGGTTGATCTGCATCTGATTCCAGAGGTTTTCCAGCGCGATGATCTTCGTTTCGTCCCCTTGGGCTCTGGAAATGTTCTGGGAGAAGGGTAAGAAGACGAGCGCAAGCAAGAGAATGAGAGGGCGTGGCATCAAGACGGCTCCTTTAGGTTGTATGTTCCATCCGAGAATGACACGAATTAAAAGGTTTGCAGCCGGGGAATTTCCGATTCTGTCCGTTCAGATAAGGGGGCGGCGGCGAGCAGGCCCAGCCAAATTGTCGGTTGCGCGGGTGTGGGGATTGCGCGAAAATTGAAGTTCCCGCCGTAGCAAAACAGAGTCCCCGAAAGCGCTTTCGCGGGCGGTTCGAGATTCAGCAGCGAGAATTAAGTACAAGAATAAAGAAGGACAAAACGTCATGACGCAACACGTTGGCGAACTCAATCCTCCCGTTCGGTTGATGCTTACGCCCGGGCCGTCTTCCATCGATCCGCGCGTCTATCGCGCGATGGCCACGCCGCTAGTGGGGCACATGGATCCGTGGTTCAAAGGGTGCATGGACGAGACACAAATCCTGTTGCGGCATATTTTTCAGACGGAAAATCGCATCACTATGCCGCTTTCGGCGTCGGGCTCGGGCGGGATTGAAGCGTCGGTGCTGAATACGCTGGAAGAAGGCGATGAAGGCATCGTGGCAGTCAACGGCGTCTTTTCCGAGCGCATGTACGAGATTGCGACCCGGGCGTCGTCGAAAGTCGTGAAAGTTGAAGCGCCATACGGGAAGCCAGTGGAAGCCGAAGATGTGCGCCGGGCAGGCAAGGGCAAGAAGATCAAGATCATCGGCTTCGCGCACGGGGAGACTTCCACCGGCGTGATCACCGGCATTGACGCCTACCGAAAAGTCGCGGACGAATTGGGGGCGCTGCTGATTGTGGACACGGTCGCGTCGCTCGCAGCTGTGCCGCTCGATGTGGATAAGCAGCGGATTGATATTTGCTTTAGCGGTTCGCAGAAGGCTATCAGCGCGCCGCCGGGAATGTCGCCGATTACCGTGAGTCCCGCCGCCGAGGAAGTGTTTCGCAAGCGCAAGACGAAAGTGCAGAGCTGGTATTTCGATCTGACGACGGCGATGAACTATTGGGGCAAAGACCGGCTGTATCATCACACGCCGCCGATTTCGCTGATCTTCGCGTTGCGCGAAGCGATGCGGCTGGTGGTGGAAGAGGGCTTGGAGGCGCGCTGGGAGCGGCATCGCGTGAATCAGTTCGCGCTGATCGCGGGCCTCGAGGCCATGGGGCTGGACCTGCTGGTGAAAAACCCGGCGGACAGATTGCCCACGGTCACGGCGGTGATGATTCCCAGTGGGGTTGACGATGGGAAAGTGCGAAATCAATTGCTCGACGAATTCAACATCGAAATCGCCGGCGGATTCGGGCCGGTGAAGGGCAAAATTTGGCGCGTCGGTCTCATGGGCTACTGCAGCCAGAAGCCATTTGTGCTGCTGTTCCTGGCGGCGCTGGAAAAGTGCTTGCTCGATCAAGGATTCCGGGTGCCGAGTGGCACGGGCGTAGGAGCGGCGATTCGAAGTTACTCGCAAGTGGAGACCGCGGTGGCGGTCAGCAAATAAGAAAATAGAAAGTGGAAGACAGAAGAGGGAGACTGCGTGACGACACGCCCCGTACTTGCGAATACCGGCGCGATGAGCCAATTCATAGGCGCCTTCGAAGTGACTTCCAAATTGAGCGGGCAAACGTATCAGTGCCGCTTCTCGCACATGTGGAACGGCATTGCGACGCGGCATTCGGACACTATTGACACGAAGTTTTTTGTCGATGGCGAAGCTCATGTTGTCGGATTGGCGCATACTGCGTTTGTGAAATTCCGCGAGAAGGCCCGGCGCGACCTGACCGACCGCGAAGCGAGCTATATCGCTGCGGAGTATTTGCGCGAGCGGCTTGAGGAAGAAGATGTGCGGCCGCTCTACGACGTACCCGAAGCCGAAGTCCTTCGCCTAATCTCGCGCGTCGGGATCAAGTAGAAATCACCAACGATTGATTGTGAACAGGCGGGCTTCGGCCTGCCACGGTTTGGTTTGAGCGGTCAGTCATCAGCTTCGGCGTGGAATGCGTCGAGAGTGGAATGCCGAATCCCATCCCTCCGGATAAAGTGAATTACCAGAAGCATAAGCAGCGCGCCGCACACCATGACGGCGACCGCAATTTGCAGGCCAAGTTGCAAATCGCGCATATCAGAAATCTTGCCTATCACGTGCGGCCCCAGTCCCCCAATCAACTGCGTCGCAAACATGTAGACACCAATGGAAGTCGCGTGCGCGCGGCGCGGCATCATGTCATGAAGAACGGCAGTTACAGGACCGTGATACCAGGACATGAAAAAGCCGGCAACTGAAAGGCCGATGAGCACGGTTGATTTCTCTTCCGATTGGATGGCCAGCAGGAGAAAGGGAGCCGCGAGCAGGAACGCGGCGGCGATGGCAATAATGCGTCCGTAGGAAAATCTGCGATGCAAACGGTCCGCAACAAATCCGCCCATGAGGACGCCGAATAATGCCGATAGGAGTCCTATGACCGCGAGCGAGACGGAGGCTTCACGCAAACTGAAGTCCTTATAGCTGTGGGCGAAGTCCGTTCCCCAGGTGAGGAGCGAGACGCTGGAAAAAGTAATGCAAATCCCGGCGAAGATCATGGAGACAAAGGCTGGGACACGGAGAAGCCGGGCGATTGGCACGACTTCAGAGCGCGGGCCGCGCGGTGGCTCTTCAATCCAGAAAAGAGCAATGCCGGGGGCAATTCCGGCGAGAGCAACGATGAACAAAGCATCCTGCCAGCCGTAGCGTGCACCAATGATGCCGCCGAGCGCTTGGCCGGCGGCGCCCCCAAGCAACATCCCCGAAGCAAAAATGGCTTGCGCGACCGCGCGCCGTTCCTGCGGAAATGCTCCGGAAATCATGGATTGAGCCGCGGGCGCGTAAGCGGCTTCGCCGAGCCCGACAACAGCCCTGGCGATCAGGAAAAAAAGGAAACTGGAGGCGAGGCCGCCTGCAAAGGTCGCTACGCTCCAAAACAGGATACCGGCAGCGATGATAGCCTTGCGGCTGAAACGGTCGGCGAGGAATCCAAAAGGGATGCTGCCGGCGGCGAGAACCACCAGGAGAAATGTTTGCAGCGAGCCGAGCTCGGCGTCCGTAACATGCAGGTGATCGCGCAAGAGCGGAATCAGCGGAACAAGGACCTGGCGCGCGGCGAAGTTGACAAAATTGATCAAAGCAAGTACAGCAAGAAGACGAATCTGGTGGGAATTGAGCGGGATGGACTTCGTAGACATTCGGAATGGACTCGGTGATCCGCGCGCGACCTGGTGGAGCGTAGGCCGGAACTTATCAGCCTTTGCCCAGCCTATCAAGATTATATGACGACTAACAATCCTGCCCCTTCGGCGAACGCGACCACGAGTGACCGCTTAACCACTGTTCTTTCCTACGGTGTGTTGCTGCTGCTGATCTATCTTGTTTTTCGGATCTACGAACCGTTCCTCGCCGCGCTCGGATGGGCGGCCATTCTGGTGATTTTTTTCTACCCCATGCACGACCGGCTGGCGCGGAAATTCTCCGCCAGGCGGGCCGCGGTCTTCAGCACGCTGGCGGTGACCATTTTGCTCATCGTGCCGGCCATTCTGGTAACCACCCTGTTCGTGCGCGAAGCAGTTTCGATTTCGCGCGGTGTGCAGCATTCCATCGTGGAAGAGCACGCGCCGACGGTAGCGAGAAAGTGGGCGTGGATCGCGCAACACGTTCCGGGATTGGATCCCAACGCTGATGTAGCGGAGATGGTGGAGCAGGGCGTTCAGAAAGAGGCGGGATTTCTCGCGGAGCGGCTGGGCACCATCCTGCGGAACATCGCGGAGTTTATTTTCGACCTTTTTGTGATGCTCTTCGCGATGTTCTATTTCTTTCGCGATGGCGACCAGATTATCCGCGGGGTGCGCAGCATTCTGCCGTTTGACGCCGAGCACCGGGACACCATGATGAAGCAGGCACGCGATCTTATTTCTGCGAGCGTCACGACCAGCCTGATCATCGCGGCGATTCAGGGGATTCTTGGCGGCCTGGGATTCGCCATCGTGAAATTGCCGACGCCTCTTTTCTGGGGCGTAGCGATGGCTTTTTTTTCGCTGGTGCCCGTCGTGGGCTCCGGTCTGATCTTCGTGCCGGCCTCGTTATGGCTCGGCTTCACGGGGCATTGGGGGCGGGCCATTCTGCTGCTGGTGATTTGCGCGGGAGTATCCACGATCGTCGACAACGTCTTGCGGCCCCTGTTGCTCGGCGGGCGAACCGAACTCAGCGGCTTGGTGATCTTCATCAGTGTGGTTGGCGGCGTCGGCCTCTTCGGAATGCTCGGTCTGGTTCTGGGTCCGATCCTGGTGGCCACGGCCGCGGGAGTCCTGGCGGTATACATGGACCGGCCCGAAAGCCCGCCCATGACGGCTCGATAACACGTTGTTCGTCTCGCCGTGGGAGGGGGACATGAGTGTGCTAGAGTAACGCGCTCGAAGGAATTTCATGACCACCAAACCTGCCCCGAAACCCACGGAGCTTCCCCCGGCGAAGCTGCGGTGGCGGTGCGAGCTATCGCGCATCCCCTTCGAAACAACCGCGCAAGCAGAACTGCGGGAAGGGTTCATCGGGCAAGAGCGCGCGCTGCGCGCACTGAAGATGGGCGCGGAGCTGTCGGCGCCCGGCTACAACGTTTTTGTGTGCGGATTGGCCGGCACCAGCCGCGGTGGAACGATCGCGCGCATGATCGAAGAGCTTCACCCGCCCACGAAAGAGTCGCTCGACCGTTGCTACGTCAACAATTTCAAATTGACGGACCGCCCGCGCTTGCTGGCGTTGCCCCGCGGGCAGGCGAACGCCTTCAAGAAGGACGTACAGGCGGGAATCGATTTTCTGCGGCGGCGCATCCCCCAGGTATTCGAAGGCGAACCGTTCCAGCGCCAAAAAGGGCGGATCGTCGAGCGCTTCACCGTGCGCGAAAAGGAACTGATGGACGATTTCACGCGCAGGATCGCGCGTGAACAATTTGCGCTCGGCCACATGCAAGTGGGCGCCGTAGCGCTGCCGGAGATCTTTCCCGTGCTCGAAGGCCAGATGGTGCCGATCGAGGACATCTCCAAGATGGTCCACGAGGGGAAACTCGAAAGCCCTGTGGCGGAGGATATCGAGCGAAAGTACGAGCAGTTCCGGCAGGAATTTACGGTGGTGTACCGGAAGACGCTGACGCTCTCGCGGGAACTGGCCAGCGAATTGAGCTACCTGGAGCAGGAAGCGGCCTCCGTGTTGGTCGATGGAGTCATCGAGGAACTCAAGGAAAAGTATCCCGGAAGCAGCGTCGCCGAATATCTCGAAGAAGTTCGCCACCATCTTCTCGACAATCTCGACCCCTTTAAGGAGCGCGAGGGCGAAGGCGAACACGATGAAGAAACGCCGGACGGTTTGCCCAAGCCGCAGGCTGGTCCGGAGCGCGATCCCTTCCGCGTGTATGGGGTGAACGTGATTCTCGCGCATGACAGCGAAGACAAATCTCCAGTCATTTTCGAGACCACGCCCACCTACGCCAATCTCTTCGGAACCATCCAGCGCGCCTATGACGCGCGAGGCGGCTGGACCAGCGACTTCATGGACCTGCGCGCGGGTTCGCTCTTGCGCGCCGATGGCGGCTTCCTGATCATGTATTCGCTGGAAGCATTGTCGGAAGTTGGCGTGTGGCGCGCGCTGAAGCGCACGCTAAATCACAACCGCCTGGAAATTCAGCCGCTCGAAATGTTTTATCCCTTCGGCGGCAGCGCGCAGAAGCCCGAAGCTATCGACATCAACGTAAAAGTGATCCTCATCGGCGATCGCTCCCTGTACGAACTGCTTTACGAATATGAGGAAGACTTCCGCAAAATTTTCAAGGTGCGCGTGGAATTTGACGAAGAAATGGCCATGAGCGACGGCGTCATCGCGGAATATGCCGGGCGGCTGCGCGCCTTGTCCGAAAAAGAAAATTTATACCCGTTCGACCGCGGTGCATTTGCCGCCATGCTCGAGTATGGCGTGCGCCAGGCGGGGCGAAGAAACAAGGTTACGGCGCGCTTCATCGAAATCGCCGACCTGGCCCGCGAAGCGCATTA
>Ga0066692_10001106_pt1 | contig 10232 bp, 3 predicted proteins | sample GraSoiAngelo_141_FD_66456 | JGI IMG/M metagenome (GOLD analysis project Ga0066692, IMG submission 66456) | Grasslands soil microbial communities from the Angelo Coastal Reserve, California, USA - 14_0929_12_40cm | ecosystem: Environmental > Terrestrial > Soil > Grasslands | place: USA... | reverse complement strand
TACGGTCCATTCTGCCAGCCCAAGGCGATCCGGCTCAGCACCGGCAGGAAGCGGCGGCAGAAAGTGCGGGACTCCCGGCCGAACTCGCTCGGTACGAGCGTCGTAAACTCCGCGAGTCAGCATATCGGCATATGCGAGTCCCGGTGCTTCCTCGCTGACCAGAGTAATGCTGCCATCTTTGGAAAGTCCCTCCAGTTCCTTGTTCAGCTCCGCAATTTTCAAGGTCAGAGAGGGCACGACCTCGTCACGTCGAGCGAAATAGAAGTCGCTTACAACTTTGAATTCATCTTCTGACCATTGGGAAAGCGGTTTCCGAACGATTTCCGAAACATAGTCTTCGAATGGCAGGCGTGCGGCCTCATCCGCCGCGAGTTCACGAGAGTAAAAGCGAAAATCCTGGAATGCAGACTGCCTCAGTGGGTCTGCATCGGGCGACATTCGTCCGAAGGTTAGCGGCGATGATGTTCGGACCGCACCATCCAGTTTATCTTTCACGACCTTCAACTCCGCCGGTTTCCCATCCACATAGAGCGTCATCCCGTCGGCTTTTTCTGAACCGGAGTAGGTCGCAACGATATGATTCCAGCGTCCTTGAATCAGAACTGTCTCTTTCGTCTCGATCGTGGCTGCATTCTGTAAACCCTGGTGCGTGAGCGCAAATGACAACTTTCGCTTGTTGATACGAAGCTTCCAGCCGCGACCTCCCTCCTCGGCATTGGCACGCGCCAGAATCACACCGTCCGGCTTCTTGGTGTCTTTCGATTCCAGCGGATGCAGGTCTGGACGCAGCCAGAAAGCCACGGTAAACGGCTGGTCCCGCTCGATGTCGCCAACGTCCGGCAAATCGAGGCGGGTGCTGATATCCATTCTCATGTAAGGCCACAGCCAGATTCCCTCGCCCCAGATCACCGGGCTCTCAGTCGCGGTGGCATTCGTCGGTTTACCCGCCGGCGCCGAATTGCCAAATGTCACACTCTTCTGTTCGTTGAACCGGAAACGCGCCTGCAACCCGGTTGTACTTACGGCCTGCGCTGGCGACCTGGCCTCGGTAAGCCAGGCGCCCACCAGTTCGCGGGCTCGGGAACGACGTTGGCGAATCTGGTTTTCCAGTTCCGCACGCTTCGCCAGAACTTCTTCGTAAGCTGCCCGATTATTTTCCTTCGGCACACGGATGTAGGGAGGCCAGTCCTCCCGGTCGTCATTGGAGGGATTTTCTGTCAGGTTGTTAAAGAAGGCCGTCAGCTGGTAGAAATCTTTGCGTGTAATCGGATCGAACTTGTGGTCGTGACAAACTGCGCAGCCTGTCGTGAGGCCGAGGAACGCAGCGCCGAAGGCCTCTGCCCGTTCACGCTTGTTGTTCACTCGCAGCTCTTCGATGAGTGTACCGCCTTCGCCGGAACTGATGCCGGCGCGCAAAAATGCCGATGCGATCAGCGTATCCAGCGTCTTCCTCGGCAACAGATCTCCCGCGATCTGTTCTTTCACAAACTGGTCAAACGGTTTGTTCTGATTGAAGGACTTGATAACGTAATCGCGGTACGGCCAGATGCTGCGGAAATTATCCAGATGCAATCCGTGAGTGTCCCCGTAACGGGCCACATCGAGCCAGTAGTGAGCGCGATGCTCGCCATAACGCTCACTGGCCAGCAACCGATCGACAACTTTTTCATACGCATCGGGGGATCCATCTGCCAGAAATCCCGCGACCTCGTCTGGAGTCGGTGGCAAGCCGGTCAGGTCATAAGTTACGCGCCGAATGAGCGCCTGCTTGGCGGCCTCCTCCGAGGGTTTCAGACCTTCTTTTTCGAGTCGGCTAAGAATGAATCGATCGATTGGATTCCGCGCCCAGCCGTGGTCCTTCGTCTCCGGAATCTCCGGACGCTTCGGCGTAATGAAAGACCAGTGTTCTTGGTAGACCGCGCCCTCTTTTACCCACCGCCGGAGCAAAGCAATCTGCTCGGGCTTAAGCGTGTGGCGGGCCTCCGCAGGCGGCATTCTCTGTTTCGGGTCTTGAGACTCAATTCGCTGCACCAGGGGACTTTTGTCCGGATTTCCCCGAATGATCGCCGGACCATATTTTTCGTGCGCGGCAAAAGCAAACTCGCTTCGATCCAAGCGCAGCCCTGCCTTCCGGGCGCCGGGATCAGGACCGTGGCATGCATAGCAGTTCTCGGAAAGAATGGGTTGGATCGTCTGGTTGAACGACAGTCTTCCGGCATTCGACCCGCCCGCGTGGCGGGCAATCCACCAAATGGCGATCCCAAAGAAGAGGCCAAGGAAGACCGTGAATACAGCCCAGCTGATTCGCTTTGGTCCAGGATGCCGTCCCGGTGATGACTGAATTCCGAGTTCGTTCGTATTCATTGTGACGCCGCTATTCCGCCTCCGTCGCCTGGTAGCGAGCCCTCCGGAGGACCAAGAAATTCCTCGTAACACTTGGTGCAGACGGAAAATAAATTGTCCACTAGTTTAAATAGCGCATCCTCGGCTTGCCGAGATTCAGAATCCCCTCACTCGATTGTGACCTGATTGGACCCTCGGAAATCATACTCTGGGTTCCTACATGCCGCACTGGCGAGCCTTTGTGGTCTTAGTAGCTTTGGACCGCGTAAACATTCAGGACGCCAAGCACTCGGCGTTCCGGACCGCTAGTCTTTAGATCGTGTGGAACCGCTTTCATCACTGCGTTTCACGATTTGCTCAATTGCGTGCCCTTTCACGGCGCTCATCTTAATCCCTAACAATGCAGCTAGGGTGGGCGCAACATCGAGATTGGAAATGTGTCCGAGTTGAATGCCCCTTGGAATGCCGCTACCCCAAGCGATGAAGATGGCCTGCATATGGGGATCGGTGTTGAGATAGCCATGTGTTCCGCCGCCGGGTCCACGCGTGATGTAAGCGCCTTCTGACTCGTTGCCGAACATATAGTCGGGCTTGGCGACAATCATCAAGTCGGGTGACTGATCGCTCTGCATTGGTGTGGGCAATCCAAGTGTCCAAAAAGCCTCTGCGCTATACACATCTTCAACGCCTTCAGCGCCGGTGAAGATGGCGCGTAGTTTAGGAACTAATTCAACTCTCCGAGCAGAATCGGTCACGTACACCATGGCAGTGCCCCCTTCGGGCATAACCCAGGCATCCCCCTTTGCTTTATCACCGTCGCCGCTCAACATTCCGTTCTCGCGCAGGAGCACGTTGCCTTGGATCCGGTTCTTGTAGCTTCGGAACCCGTGATCCGAAACGATAATGAGGGTCGCATTTCCTAAAAGGCCCGTACGCTTGAGAGCGTCAACAATCTGTTTCACCTTGGCATCTAGAAATGCCATAGCAGTCAGGCTCACATTGGTCATCGGACCATATTCGTGATTCGTGTCGTCGAGCGTAAGCAGATGAAGAAGGAGAAGATCAGGCTTATGTTTCTCGAGGATGTCTTCTGCTGCCGTGGTCCAGATTTCGTCTTGCCATGCTTGAGTGCTGGCCTCGAATGTCCGCAACTGCTCGGGCGTAACCGTTCCAGCCGAAATTAATTCTCGCTCGATTGGGCCTTCTGGATCAGGCAATTCCGGGAATTGCCAAGTGATCGTTTTGGCTCGATAGATCGCGACCCAATCCACTTGCGCGGTCGTCAGCCCTGCCTCGTAAGCCGCGTCGTAAATAGTTTGGGCATGAACCAACTGTTCTTTATCTCGCCAGGGCTCAATCAATGGCTTTGCACCCCCTTCGGAGCGCAGAATTAAGCCGTTGTAGAGAACTTGATGTTCTGCAGGCTCGACGCCAGTGACGATCGCTGTGTGGTTTGGCCAGGTGACTGTGGGATTTACCGGCCGCATCGACGTAGCGACGGCACCCTCACGAGCCAGTTTGCGCAGGGTTGGAATAGGAAGCTTGGGGTTGTCCAGTGCGTATGCAGGAAAACCGTCTAGACTGATCACAACCACAGTGCGATGCTTGCCTGTTTTTGTCGCGGCTACCAGGCGGAGTGGGACCGCACATCCGATTAGCGCCAGCACGCACAACCACCGCAGAACATTGTCCCGATTCTTCAACGATTGTCCTCTCGAGTTCTGCTTAGCATAACGCGGCAACACCCACCGCGGGTTCTGACCTCGATATCTCATCTCTCCCTACGCGCGAAGGAGAAATCGAAAAGTCATGTTCTCACCGAACCACATGATGTAGTTGGTTCCCCAGGCATTGTTGAACAGGTTGCAATGAATACCTGCAGTTAGATCCGGTTGGCTATTGGAAAAGCAGAGGGGTGACTTTGTGCCTAATGTCACGATTGGCGCGTCCAGAGTCTCTACAAAGAAGGCGCCGTCCTCATCCTTGTAGCCGAATCCCTTTGAGACGGCGTGCATATGACGATTACCAGAGCGCACGACATTCAAGGGAGATACAGACTCCCCCGACTTCTCCAGTGTCCAGCCCTTCGGATCGGGGGCAATCGGATGAAACGTCAGCCATAAAGCCTCGGGAAGGCGCGTTGCCGGTTTTTGGAACCAGGAAAAACTCAAATGGATCATGGGCTCTGCCTTAGGCAAGAGTAGTTCCAGATACATCTTCTCCGGGAAAGATGCTCGCCCGCTCCGCTGGCCTTCGGCATCGTTGACCTGAAGATGCGCCGACAGGCGATGGCCTCGCTCGTCCTCCTCTACCTGCAACTCTGCAAGGGAGGACTGCCACTCCCTGCTCTCGGCTCCAAAGCGCTCAATGTTGGGCTTTCCAAAATCCTTCTTGGCCCAGTCCTCGCTGCTGACGACGTAGCTATCAAAGAACTGCGCATAATCCTGTTGCGATAACGTCTGATAAGAAAAAAGGGCCAGCGGGTGATCGCCGGAGGCCCATTCCCGCTTCGACTTCTTGCTACGCAGCCGACGAATGGCTCCAGTAGTTGCATCGATACCCACGATGAAGTGCTGTGTCTCGACGTCATTTCCAGCCGGGTGGTGAGGAATTGGGTGGGTCAACTGCGGTGGTACCGCTTCCAGACTGCGTACTGCCGTCTGCGCCTGCTCGCGCAATGCGGGCGGAAGTGCAGCGATTCCGGTGAAAAGATCCTCGCGCTTCTCTTGCCAGCTAGACTGGACGACCTTGTAGTTCTTGGTGTCGAGCATCGCGGCCAAATCTTTGGGAACGTAGTGTTCAAAATCGAGCCAGGTTTTGGTGTCGGTGCCCCAGGTGTGTTCAACTTCCAGGAGCAGACTGCGAAGCAAGGCAACATCCGTGGTATCTCCCACGGCAAACTTCCCGTCTGCTAGCCAACCCTCGCGCAACCGTGCGATTTCGCGATACCTGGCGACCTTCAGAGGGTCGCTCGCCACTCCGTGGATCCAGGTGTCGCCAATCTCGTCAGTCAACACAGGAACAGAACCGCGATGAGGTTCAATCGAGTTCGCGATCTCGGTCAGGCTTGTAGGCTTAATCTGCGCGTTAGGAAATCGGCCACTCAGAGTTGCGTAGGTTTCCCGAATCTCTTCCACTGTATGGGGTCCGCTGTTGTCGTCTCGTACAACTATGGCAAGGGTGAGGTCGGAGTCCGGCACACGAACCACACCACCGTAGCCGTGGTGATACATGACTACCAGTGACGATCCGTCCGACGTCTTCCATAGAAACAACGGCGGAACTTCCGCTGGTGTGCTCGCATCGTTCACGCCGATGTCCAGGAACTTGACGTCTTGCGCAGCTAGCGGCGCGATCAATCCGCGGGTGTGGCCGGGCACGTCGGTCATCTTGGCGCCGGTAGTCGCCCGCCCGAAACGGCGGTCTAGTGCCTTCGACAGGCCAATGCCGCCGGAGATCATTGATGCGTCCATCAGTTCGGTCTGCCACGTAAACGGGAGCGCATGCCATGCAATGTCGCCCAGAGAGATTGCCTTCTCCATCCTCGTGCGTTGCTTTGGCGTGGCTTGTTCCAGATATTCGTAAAGCAGCCATGAACCCGTGGTCCATACGTAGCGTTGATCGCCCGACTGGCGCAGATGGCTGGCAAGGTCCATGGCTCGCGGAAAATACTCCGCGAAATAGCGCCGAACCACGGCTTTTTGAGTGTCGATGAAGCCGGCGTCAAAATGACATTTGAACATCACCAGGACGCGCTTGACGTTGGGATCAGGCGCTGGCGACGTGGCGGACACCTGACGAGCGAGCAACGCGGGCGCCTTCCACAATAAAGCGCTGCTCAAAGCCGATTTTATGAACTCACGGCGCCGCACGCTTCCACCCCTTGATCATGCTGGCTGAAAACCACTGATGTTATTTCCAAACGAGCGTTGCGATCGAATTTTCTTCGAGTGGGACCGTTGCTAAATTAAGTCCATCATTGACTTGGACGCTTCGGGCGGCACCGAGATTCGTGAGGATGAGAACCTTCTGGCCTCCAGGATTCTCTAAGGCGACATGTCCCAGGTTGGGCGCTTGGCTCTGGGACTCAAACCTCCGGGCGCCCCGTCGTATCGTCCGCGAAAAATGCGCCAAAGCCCAGTACTGCCCGCTGCGAATAACCTCTTGCGTGCGCGGATTGATGATCAAGATGCCTCCGCACGGATATGGCCCGATGTTAGGCTTCCCATGTTCGTCCGTGGCCATGTTCCAGGCGACGGCGGCTCGGCACCAGTTGTTGAGCACATCCGTATACGTCTTACTCCACTTCGTCCAGTCATCCTGATAATGAGGATCGTTATAATCCGTGCTGCCTTCCGTATAGTACATTTCCGCGTCTGGATGAGCGGCGTGGACTTTGCTGATCATGCTGGGGTCTCCGGTGTAGGCGTGCCAGGCAACTGAATTGGCGTATCTCCGGAAGTCAGGGTCGTCGAGTTCCGAGATGACCCGTCCCCAATACACAAAGTTATGATCCAGAATCCATATTTTGGTTGCGGTATTCGTCTTTTCGAAGAGCGGCCCAAGGTGGTCGATGATGAATTCCATGTCGCACTCCTGCGACCATGTACACGCGGGCATCTGACCATGCTGGTCAGTGTCAATTTCGTTCTGCGTAGTGATTGCCTGAATTGGCACGCCTTCCGCCGCATACGCCTGCAAGAACTTGAGCAAGTATTGCGCGTATGACGAAAGATACTGGCGGCTCATGGAGCCACCCAGCATCGACTTGTTCCACTTCATCCAGCCCGGTGGGCTCCACGGAGAAGAAAAGTAAAATGTCTCGGGATTGATCTCACGCACTTGACGGAGCAGCGGGAGAATATATTCGCGATCATGCTCGATGGAAAATCGCTTGAGTTCGGGGTCGGGTTCTCCCTCGTCATAGCTATACAACATCGCTGCTGAGTCGGCTGCTCCGATGCAGGTGCGATTGACGCTCAATCCCATCGCCGATGGATGGAACATCTCATGAAGTAATTGCTCGCGGGCAGGCGCGGGCAGTTGGTTGATTACGTAACACGCCGCATCGGAGAAGCAACCACCGAATCCCAGAATGTCTTGAAACTTGTTGGCTTCGATGAGGCGAACGGAATCATTCGACACTGTGGCTGATGCCGGCTGCCATGGAATCGGCGGGCCCGCAGCAAAGCGCTGTTTCTGATTCGTAAACCAGACCGCAACATCCGATTCAGGTGGCTTTGTTTCTGCGTCAGGGGCAGTGATAAACGGATCTGAGAGATATGCGCTCGCTGAGGCCAATGCCGACGCGCGTGAACCAATCACCCCAAGGCCCAGAGCTGAAGCCTTAATGAAGGCCCGCCTTGAACCAGGATTTTTCATTTGTTTGATGCGATCTTCTCGGGTCTGGGGCCTGATTGTCTCAAATGCGAGGGGCGCGAATACGAGCGACCGACATATTCATGCAAGGGATAGAGCCAAGATTCTATCTCAGATGGTCCGCCTCCCGGCGAACCATCTGACCTACGCGATTACAGAGCCTTTGGCGCAATTAGAAGAGCAGCTTGAGAGACAACTGCATGATCCGCGGATCTTTCGCGGATGTGATCGTGCCAAACCCCTGGAGTCGTCCAGTATCCGGACTGACGGTCTGGGAATCTGTGATGTTCCCGTCTGGCAGATTAAACTGGGCGTGGTTGAAGGCGTTGAACAGTTCTGCACGGAACTCGAGATTCATGCCTTCCTTAATGAGCGTATCTTTCAGCAAAGCCATATCCCAGTTGTTGAGGCCGGGGCCCGAAAAGAACCGCCGCCTCGCATTGCCCAGCGTACCTGGCGCCGCCTGAGTGGCTTCCGGGCTAAATAGCGAAGTATTGAAGTAGGGCGTTGCGGCCGAACGCGCGTCGCCGACCCTCACAGCGCCGCCAGCAAAATTCGGCATATCGATCGGGAGCGAGATAGCCCCGGCACCGCCGGTACCGAGCAGAGAAAGGTCGTCGGTTTCAACCAGTGTGACGGGTAGACCGGTGGAGAACCTGGTGATTCCGCTCAACCTCCACCCCTTCACCAACCTACTCGGCCCGCCCCAGCGGTCGAAGGGCATCTGGTAGTCATAGCTGACAACGAAGTTGTGTCTGATGTCGAACGACGAAAGCGACCTCTCATTCGGACGAACAAAGTTAATCTGCTCACCATATCCGGAACCGTTGTCGAGAGACTTGGAATAGGTATAGCCGGCCAGGAACTGCAGCCGCGAAATTCGTTGCTGAATACTTAGTTGTGCGGAATTGTAGCCGGACTTTCCGATGGTCATGAAGTAGCCATCGCTGCTGAAGTTGCCACCGAATGGACCACGGGTGCTGTTGATTGTGCCGCCTGCTACTGGGAGATAAACTCCGTTCTCTTTATTCGGTCCGCAGGTGTTTCCATCTGTAACCTGACTAGCTTGGCTCAGGCTCAAGCAGAGAGACGGGTTACCAGGGTTAGCCTCCAGCGACGATAACAAGTGATGGCCCTGGCTTCCGACGTAGCTGGCAGTCAGTAAAGTGCTCGGACCGACCTGTCGCTGAATCGACAGTTGGTACTCTTCGGTGTACGGCAAAACATTTCTGTACCAGAAAGCAGGCGAAGTGCCGATGGGCAGGAAATTCGGCCAGTTGATTACAGTGTTCGTCGTTGGAAGGGGCACTGGAAATCGCTGACCCTCAATGTGGCCGGTACCTCGATCCACGAAGGGCGTCACAAATTCCGGCGGCACCGGGCTGCCATAAAATGCCCCGAACGGCGCGTCCCCGATCTCGTTGAAGTTGGTAGCACCTTCGAAGGTGCTGTAGAACATTCCCCAACCCACACGAATGCTGGTCCTACCGGGTCCGCCGGTCAACGCCTTCATAAGGCCACTGACCGATGAAGGAGAGTAAGCGAGTCCGACACGAGGGGCAAAATTGTTATACCGAGTCGGAGCCAAGGTACTCGGGATGCCGGGATCGCCGGGGAAAACCCAGCCCGTGGGCGAACCGGGAAATCTTGTAGACTGCAGGCCGAGGACCAGAGTTTCCAGTTGGCCATACTTCTCAGACCATGGCCTGCTAACATCCCACCGAAATCCGTAGTTAAGAGTCAAATTTGACTTTACACGCCAACTATCCTGGGCAAACAGACCGATATATCGCGAACGCCCGTAGGAAGGATACCCCTGTCCTTGCGAATATCCCGTTGGAGCACCGATCAGAAAGTCAGCAAAATCCACTCCGGTTTCCGCACCGTTAAATGTGAAATCGCCGTTCGACCCTCCGTTGTATTCCGTCAACTGGTTGTAACGGAACTGTCCGCCGAACGTTAGGGTGTGGGTGCGGATGACTTTGCTGAAGTTATCAATTACCTGAACTGTGGTTTCGGTAACACCTAGAGGCCCGCCGGATGCCCCAAAACTAAGACCATTGTTGAGATGGATGTTTGGGACATGCGCGTACTGAGGCAGTGAAGGTGAAATCCCTAAAGTGTCCGCCCCCTGCTCAAAACCCAGTGACTTTGGTGTGACATTGCCACCACCCGTGGGTTTATGCATCAGGAATCTCAGGCGCGTTAGGCCCACGCGCAAGTCATTTACCGACGCTGTGCCAAGGGTCTTCGAATCGCCGATCTCTGCGATCTGGGAGCGTCCGGTGTTGTCGCTGCCGAAACCGGGAAGAAATATGTTCGGTGTACTCTGGCGAAACTGGTCAAAGAAATAGTAGCCCGTGAGCAATCCCAGATGTGAGTTGTAGTCCACCCGACCGCTGGTTTTGTTGTCAGAAAGCCGTATCGGAGAAGCAACCGGAGAGAACACGCCATCCCCTGCGTTGCCCGGAGGGATGAACTGCAGCAAGTTCGTGGAAGGTACAGAAAAC
>Ga0066692_10001101_pt1 | contig 10257 bp, 12 predicted proteins | sample GraSoiAngelo_141_FD_66456 | JGI IMG/M metagenome (GOLD analysis project Ga0066692, IMG submission 66456) | Grasslands soil microbial communities from the Angelo Coastal Reserve, California, USA - 14_0929_12_40cm | ecosystem: Environmental > Terrestrial > Soil > Grasslands | place: USA... | reverse complement strand
TGGGACGGCTCGGGCCGTCGCAAGCAGCACCTCCGCGAGCGCCTGGGCGTTCTCGCCCCGCTCCCGCTGTTTCGCATACCGCCGCGTCCGCCGTGGCGTGCCGCATCGTGGTCTGAGCCGCTCCGCGCCATTCGACATCTAGAAGTTGTCGCACCCGAATGTCTCCTTCACCCTCGGCATCTGGGCTTCGAACTTCCCCAAGTTCTGCAGCATCTGGTTCACTGTGGGCGGGTGCACTCGCATGCCGAGCATCAGGGCTTCCTTCGTGCGGGCGATCCGCTCGCTCGCCGTCTTGGCCTCGGTGCAACTCCTGGAATTCACCATGGCCCGGTATTGGTCGTTCAGCGTCAGCACCGAGGAGAGACCGTACCAGAAACTCGCCTGGATGCGGATCTGCTGGCGCGGGCCTGTCGTGTCGGAAGGAGTTCTAGGAACGACCACCTGCAGGGTCTGGTCCAGCCACGGGTACGCGTGGTCCCAGATGTTCGCTTGGCCAAGCTTGGCGCCGCCCCGGACGAGGATTGCAGCAGCGTTGATCCGCAGGGCGGTGTCCGGAGATGCCAGCGCCATGGCGAGGTAGGTTCGCGCCGAGTCCAGCCTGTTCGCGTACGCGGCGCGCAGCACAGCAAGGTTTGCGGTGTCGCCTGACAGCCGCAACTGGCGTGCGCGCACCGTGTCATACGACGCGCCATCGACGATCCCCTTGGCGGTCAATAATGCGCTGCTTATGTCGCTCGAAGACGGCGCAGCTTCGCGTTGCGGTTGGGCGGGCGGTACTTGGGCGGGCGGTACCTGGGCTGGCGGTACCTGGGCTGGCGGTACCTGGGCTGGCGGTACTTGGGCTGGCGCCCCTTGGGCGAAACCACCGTACGACTTCACCACCGTGGCACCGGACTCGACCTGCACGGTCTCATTCACCGTTCTCCCTCGAATCAGTACGTGGATCCTATGCGTTCCGGCCGTGACCTTGTAGTGGATCACCGGCACCGTGTCCATTTGTTGGTTGTCGATGTAGACCACGGAGGGCCCTTCGCTGACGTTAACGGTGATGAACCCGCTTGCTTCTTCTTCGGCCACAGCACCGTACGACTTCACCACCGTGGCACCGGAGTCGACCTGCACGGTCTCATCCAGCCTTCTACCTCCTCGGCTTCTGTTCAGGTCCACCATGATCCTATGCGGCCCGGCCCAGACCTTGTAGTCGATCACCGGCACCGCGTCCATCATTTCGTTGTCGATGTAGACCAAGGAGGGCCCTCCGCTGACGTTAACGGTGATGAACCCGCTGGCTCTAGCCACAGCTCGGAATTCCCATAGCACCCAGGCTTCGGCCGCCTTTCCATCCTTCAGCGCCACGCGCCAGAGGAGCTGCTTGGCCATGTCCACGGCGGCATCGGTGAACGTGCTCACGTTCGATGGAAACATGGCCTTCGCCTCAACGGTCTCCCCGTGCGGGGAGACCTTGAGCAGCAGGAGCGCGGGGCTCGGCATGACGGAAGCATTGGCCGGCCACAGAAGCGTCGTTGTCCCCTGGCTTTGATCGGGTCTCCATCCAGAGCCTCCCTTCGCCTCGGATACCACCACGCTCTCCCTCACCACCTCATTTCCGACGTGTACCCGGACCGGAGGTGTAGTAACATTGAGCATGGGGCGGGTGTCGAAGCAGATGTTGCCTCTGTTGTAGGCCGGGCTGAATTGGTCGCACGGACCAGCGACAGGGGGGGCACGGCGAACGTCCGCCAGCTTCGTGCACACCGTCTTCCCGCCCAGGTACGGTGCGACGAGCGTATCGCCCTTCCGCGTGAAGACCGCACCCCAGCTAGGCGCGGTCACGGCGACCCTGTCGCCGTCCACCTTGTATTGGCCCGGCAGCTCCTGCATCACCGATCCGCCTGCGAGGAACTGGATGTAGACCACGTCCTTAGGTCTGAACGTGAGCTTGAAATCACACTCCTTGCCACCGTACACGCCCGAAAGGCTCTGAGCAGTCGCGCCGGTTCCCCAGGCTGCGATGGCGACGAGCGACAGCGCCACACGAGCAAGCCACATTTGCATGCGCGTTTTCATTGCTCCTCCCTCCGATGCGGTGTCGCCGCAGCCGCTGGATCCTGAGGACCTGACCGCAGCGGACAAAACACGTGCGGTGCGATTGCCATGCTGCGCCGCCCGGCGATGTGGTGCCCCCGCAGGCAGACTGAGTTGAGTTCGAATATGGACCCCGGACCGCGACCCGCTAGGGCGCCGGCCGCAGGTTATTCTAGGGGCATGCCCAAGAAGCAGAAGCGCAGGGAGCAGGAGATCCAGGACATGATCGTAAGGGACGCGAAGATCCGCCGGGGCTGTACGGAGTTCGAGCCCATCCGCCGGGAATAGGTACTCCACGCGGCGTTACGGGAGCGCGACCGTGCCGACGCTTGCTTGCCGACTGGTCGAGATGGAATACCGCGAGTCCAAACGGACCTCGATGGCCGACCGCGCCACCGGCCGACCCCTTCGGCCCGGCGACATGTTCTACCACCGTGCGGTCCTAACGCGATTTCCCGGCTGGATCGCACCCAACTATCGACGGCAGAATGCTCACCGACCGCCAGTGGCCCTCATCCTGCCCGACACAACGTTGTTCTTGGTCGATGGCCTGCCATACGACTCAGGGAGTGGGTACTACGGCGACGGCTATACAGTGCGCGGTGACGCTCCACGCCTCACGATCACCGAGCCGATCACGGATCACCCGAGCGGCTGGACGGGCTGGCTGGCTGCGGGACGGCGTGCTTGAGTGGGAATGAACCACGACTGACGGCGTTCCGGCTGTGCGCACGCGCTTCCGCCCAAGCGTTCACGGAAACCGTCGCGCGAGCGCGACGCAGGTGTAATATCGCGCACGTGCATTGGGATTGAGACATGCGAAAGGCATTGGTTGTCGGTGGCCTGCTGGTCCTGGCCTTTTCAGCGGTACTCGGGCTCTTGCTGGACTCCAAGGGCTTCGGGGTCAACCTCCTCGCCGGCCTTGTCATCTTGGTAGTCGGGATCGGTACGACATTGTTTGTAATCGACCGATACCAGGAGTTCCACAGAAAGGAGCGATGGGCCAAAACACAAGCGTTCACTCTCAATGCTATCGCCGTCCATTTGGGCGAAATCACGGGCTCGCTTTTTCTCCACTATCCGCTGTCGTCTCAAGCCGTCTCTCTCTTCAACGTTCACTCGACGCCCCGTGACCCAGCCCTCCTCAACGCGTTCGATGCCATCCTTGAGGAGTTACGTCAGGCTCGAAAGGTGACCGCCAAAGACGAATCTTCTTCCGATGCGGCGGTCGGCTACTACGAGGCGCTGCAGTGGGACTTCGCGGAGATTTCGAACGTCCTGATTCCCCGCGTTCTCGAGAGCCCGGCGGACCAGTCTTTGATTGACTCACTCGTGGCGTTTGATGGCGCCCGTCGCGAGCTACGCCATGCCATTATCGCCCACTAACAAGCCGAGACACAGAGCGTCTTTCCAAAGGTCATCAAGCTCATTGAGCGCGCACGGGGTGTTTACGCCGAGTTGCTGAAGGCCAGTTGAGCGAGTACCAGCATGGGACGAAAAGGCCCCGGAGCAATCCGGGGCCTCGTCGTGTCGTGATGTCCGTGGGGACTTCTAGGCCGCGACGACGCGCAACAAACCCGTTCCATACACCTCGGGCTTTGGGAGATCGCCCGGTTGAACGTGCCGCACACGACCTGTCTGGTCGTAAAACCATGCAAGCCCCGGCATGACTGGAGGAAGCTTCGTCGGCTCGGGGATTGGCGCGGCGAGCTCGAGGAGCTTGGCGATGTATGCAGGCTTGATCGCCTCAAGCCGTTCGCGAGCCTCCTCCCGGGTATCGCCCTGGGCCACGCATCCGGGGAGGTCGAGCAGCCACGCGGCAAAATGCTCCTTGCCTTCGGCGTCTTTCTCGATGCCGAACACGGTCAAGTACCCCTTCCGGAGAATCTCGCTGACTTTAGGGTCCATGTGCTCCGCCATGGGTGTGAGCAAGGCGCGCCGCGAACATGTCGATGATTCGGACGATGTGCAAGGTAACCGCGACGTGTACCCGCTCCGTGGGAAACAATACCACGTTCAGGTCTGGGTGTTCGGAGTGATAGCGAAGCGGGACGTCCCAGCCCTGGGCAGTCTTGAGGGGTTCCGAAGATGTAAAGCCGCACAGCGATAACAGCTTATGCAGATCAATGGACGGCCACCCAACAGGGTCCGCCCGCACCTCCTCGAGCAGGTCGAGCGCCGCCTGCGGCAGTCCCGGCCCGGTCACGACGGGGGCAACCCAGGAGTCCCGGTCATCCCAGGAGGGGATCCACCTGGGGAGGTTCCCTCGATGATGATCAGATCGACGCGAGCGCTCTCGACGCCGTCCCACGCAATGTGAAAAGCGTAGGTTCCGGCCTTCCCGAATCCCGTACCAGCGAAGTTCAATACCTGGTTCACGTTCTGAAACCGACCGGGTTCGATCGCCGCCACGTTCGCCTTGGCCGCGGCCCGGAGATACTCCCGCCCGTCCTCGTCTCGCAGGGAAATCGCTAAGTCGTGCGTCCTCCCGCCATCCTCGTAATCCAACCGCAGGCGCAATGCGAGCACCATGAACGGCAGGACGGTCGGAAACGTAGGCGCCCAGATCGTGTCGAAGATGCCCATCACGTTCAGCTTGTCGCCGGCAGCGACATTCGCGTAGTCGGCGAGCACCGCGACCTGCACGTCCATGGGGCTTCTCGTGGGCGAGGGAGGCGCTCAATCTAACGCTAGCGATGCCAAGTCGGACGCTGTTGGTGGGCGTCCGTGTTAGACCAGTCCCCGCACGAACCGGGGCTCCGTTGGCTAGTGATCGGCGTGGGCTTGCGCCTGGCGCGCGTATTCCTGGCGGGCGTGCGGACAGTCGGTCCGGTCGCAATCCCAACAGCGCGCCGCCGTACCGTCCCAGGTTACGCCTTTGCTGGTCGCGGCCCGCTCGCCGATGACCGGTTCGGGTAAGGCGGGAGGCGCGGCGGTGCTCGCGTCGCCGATCGGGACCGCGGTTGCTGCCGCGCGGTCCTGCAACGCCTCCGCCGGCGGGGGTGACGCGTCGATGGTCCTGTGTCTCAGGGCGTCGATGTGCCATTGCGCGATGTTCAGCACGTTCACGTTCACGTCGCCTTTGTCCTCGCCGAACAATTCGCGGTCCCACTTGGAGGCTTCCCAGCGTGCGTGACTCGCCTGCTCCCGCACCTTCGCGATCGCGTCGCGATTCTCTCTGACCTGCTTCACAAGTTCCCCCGTGTGTTCGACCAGCGTGACCGCATACCGGCGTTTGGCTTCTCGAAACGCCCGGACGCGCGCTGGGTCGAGATGAATGACCCGCGACAGAAAGCCTTGCGAGACGCCGAAGCCTTCCGCGATCGCGGTTTGTGTCTCCCCGTTCGCCACCTGATCCCAGACGCTTTCCCAGCCGCCTGCAGCCTCGATGTCGGCGTATAGCTGGGCTTCGATCGGTTTCCCCGGCATGTCGTCCCCCTAGGGAATCCTGGTCGGACAGTGGGACAGACCGTGGGACTCCGGCTTGTGTTCGCTCGTGTTAGGTTGTGCTACTTGGGCTCGCTTGTGCTCCGCGCGGGACAAGCGGACACAAGGTGGCGTGAGGGAGACCGAGCCGGGGCGAGCCCGGCTCGGCATCATAATCCGCGGGTCGTCGGTTCGAGTCCGACCGCCGCTACTATGGCCCTTGGCCGGGGGGGAAGCGAGCCCCCGGCCCGGCCAACCTTCAACCAACCCCCTCAGCGTCCGAAGTACCACCGCACCAGCGCCGTCGCGTTCGTCCCCAGGGCATGACCTTTCGCGTCCGAAGCGGTGAACGTCGCAGGGCCGCTTTGCGTCCAGTGGGGCGTCCCGCTGTGGAGGTAGCCGAGCCCGACCTCGCCGCCGATGCTCAGATGCGAAAACAGATGCTCCCCGCCGACCACCACGTTGGCGTACCAGTCGCTCTGCGTCTCTGTGAGCGAGGAGGCGGAGGATCCGTCGGTGAGATTGTCTCGCGTCCACGCGAGACCGATGCGCGGCCCGTAGTACAGGATGGTCGCCCCGTCACCCGGCTGCTGTGTCCCGAGGAGACCCACGCCGAGCAGCAGCACGCGGCTCGATCCGGACACGCTGTTCACGGGAGCGGCGGGATCGCTCGCCACTTCCTGAAACGAGGTGGTCCGCCAGCCGATTTGCGGCTCCAGCCGGAAGTGGCTGCCGAGGTTCAGAGGAACGAAGAGGTTGAAGAAGCCGGCGAGCTGGCCGGCGGGGCTCGCGATAATGAACGCCATTCCGACGCCGGCCTTGGGGGAGTACGCCTGGCTGTCGGCAGTGGCCCGGCAGACGCCTAGGATCCCCAGCGCAATTCCGATCGCTCGCATGATCGCCTCGCAGCGGAAGTGAAGGGTGGTCTGCTCACCTTCACGAAGAACGCGTCGCTCGCGGGCCGCAAGTCAGAGGGCGCACATCACGCTCATCGAGTTCCAATCTGAGCCGAGCAATTACTGAGCGATGGTTAGGTCAGCTGGACGAAGAGTGGCCCTGGGGTCCGGTCCACACCACCGGCCGAATGTCCCGCGAGCGCTCCGCAGCGTACGCCTGCGCGGCGCGGAGCAGCGCTTCGTACTCGGCCCGCCACTCCGGCGGCATGTGCGCGCGGAAGTGAGCGGCCGTCATTACCGAACCCGTCGCGCTCTGCGCCGCGCCGTGACCCACGTCCAGCACGTCGCCCAGAAAACAGGTGGAGCTCCCCGTATCCATCACGTTTGCCACGCGGCACTCGAAGTGCGCGTAGCAATCGTCGAGCACCGGGACGCCCAGCGTGCCAAGCCGGTGCGGGACGTCCGCGAGCTTGTCGCGCGTGCGCCCGCTCGCGAAGCCGAGGCGGTGGATCAGCTCGAACTGGTCGTCTCGCAAGAGGTGCAGCACGAAGCGGCCGGTCTCGAAGATCAGGTCGTGGCTGTAGTTGAACTTGTGGATGTAGACCGACAGGCGCGGAATCGCGGGCACGATCGACGCCCGGACCGCGCTGTCGGCGATCATGCCGTTGCGCTTTCCACCGCGCTCGGCTGTGATCGCCACGACGGGGGAGGTCAAGTTGCGTAGCAGCTGGTAGATCTGGTCGGGCTGCAGGCTTGGCATGGCCCCATATTAACGGCCCCGCCGGAGCGGCGGGCAAGGCGCGCTGCCCGCAGCCGCCCCGCCAATCATTTATACTACAGGATGACGTCGCTGCTGTCGCGCCTCCGCCACCATCTCGTGCGCACCCGCCTCCTCGGGGAGCCCGGGATCGCCCTGGTGGCCGTGTCGGGCGGCGCCGACTCCGTAGCGCTGCTCGACCTCCTTCACACGCTCGCGCCCGAGCTCGGCCTCTCGCTCGTGGTGGCGCACGTCGATCACGGCATTCGGTCGGACAGCGGGGCGGTCGCACGCGCGGTCCGAGAGCTGGCAGAGCGCTACGAGTTGCCGTTCGAGGTCGGCGAGCTGAGTCTCGGTCCGGACGCCACGGAGACCGTCGCGCGACGGGCGCGCTATGGGTGGCTCGGCGACGTCCAGCGCCGGCACGGCGCGCGCTACCTGGTGACCGCGCATCACCGGGACGACCAGGTCGAGACGATTTTGCTCCGGCTCCTGAAAGGGAGCGCGCCGGCGGGGCTCGCCGGCATTCCCGCGCGCGGGCGCGGCGGGCTCGTGCGGCCGCTGCTCCCCTTTGCCAAAGCGCGGCTCGTGGCGCACGTCGCCGAGCTCGGACTCCCCGTTCACGACGATCCCGCGAATCGCGACCCGCGACACCTGCGCAGCTGGGTGCGCGGCGTGCTCCTGCCGGTCGTCGCGGAGCGCCTGGGGGCGCGCGCGAGCGACGACGTGCTGCGCGCCGGGCGGGCGGCGGCGCGCGAGCGGCGCGCCTGGGACGGCGTCCTCGACCACCTGCCGGACCTGGGACTACACGTCGAGCCGCACCGCATCGAAGTTGCCCGGGGGGGGCTGGCCCGCTATGATGACGTCCTGTCGGCGGCGCTGTTGCGGGCCGCGGCGCGGCGTACCGGCCTCGTACTGGGCGTGCGTCGCGCGCGCCAGCTGGTCGAGTTGGCGCGCCGCCCGTCCGGGCGGCGGCTGCCGCTCGGTGAGAGCTGGATGGCCGAGGTGGCGTTCGATCGGCTGCGAGTGAGCCGCGCGGTCCAGGACGCCGCCGTGGAGGTCGTCCCGACCGGTGAGCGGGGCAGCGCGGTGTTCGGCGAGTTTCGGGTGGCCTGGACGCCCGACCCGGCGCCGGCCCGGTTGCCGCGGACGGACTGGACGACGTGGATCGCGGGAGCGAACTGGGAAGTGCGGCCGCCTCGTCCGGGCGACCGGCTGGTTCCGCTCGGTGGCATCGGGCGGCGGCCGCTGCGGCGGATGCTGATGGAAGCGCGAGTGCCGCGTAGCGACCGGCCCGGCTACCCGGTCGTCGCCCGCGGCGAAACCATTCTGTGGGTGCCGGGAATCTGCCGGAGTGCGAACGATCTCCCGCGGCCTGGAACCCGGGCGGTACGGGTGGATGTTACCAAGCACGGCGGGCCTCAAGCAGACGGGCGGACGTGAGCTCAAGCGGATCGTCTTCGATGAGGAGACGATCGCGCGCCGGGTCCGCGAGCTCGGGCAGGAAATCACCGCGGCGTACCCCGACGGTGAGCTGCTGGTGCTGGGTCTCCTCAAGGGAAGCTTCATTTTCCTGAGCGATCTCGTGCGCCGCATCGAGCGGCCGCTCCAGGTGGACTTCCTGGTAGCCGCGAGCTACGGCGCCGATACGATGTCGAGTGGGAACGTTCGCCTGTTGTACGATCCGGAAACAGAGCTGCGGGGTAAGCACATCCTCCTGGTCGAGGATATCGTCGATACGGGGAAGACCCTCAACCGGTTGGTGGCGCTCCTGCGCGAGCGCGCGCCGCGGAGCCTGGAGATCTGTGCGTTGTTGCATAAGCATCTGGCTGAGCATCTCGAGCTCGAGCCGGCGTTCGTCGGGTTCGACGCTCCGCGAGTGTTCCTCGTGGGGTACGGGCTCGATCACGCCGAAAACTTCCGACACCTGCCGTACGTCGCGAGCCTGACCTGATGGCCAACCGCATCCCGCCGCCGCGCGAATTCAGCTGGGCCCGGACGCTCCGCACGCTCTCGTTCTGGGCGCTCCTGATCGTGGGCTCCATCGCGCTCGTCCAGTTCGCCGCGACCCGGCGGCAGGAGACGGCGGACCTCTCCTACTCGCGGTTCACTCAGGAGCTCGACAAGGGGACCGTCGACAAGGTCGAAATCACCGAGCGTCAGCAGGTGAAGGGGAGCTTTAAGACCCCCGTGTCCGTCGAGGGTCACAACTTCGACCACTTCACGACGCTCTTACCGTTCGAGTCGAACGACGGTTGGGTCGCCACGCTACGCTCGAAGGGCGTCGATGTGCGGGCCCGCGAGGAGAAGCAGTCGTTCGGCGTGTTCCTCTTCAGCTTCCTGCCATACCTGCTGATCTTCGGCCTGCTGATCTTCATGCTGCGCCAGATGCAGCAGGGGGGCAACCGCGCCTTTGCCTTCGGCAAGTCGAAGGCGAAGCTGCTCGCGGGCGACACGCCCAAGGTGACGTTTGCCGACGTCGCCGGCGCAGACGAAGCAAAGCAGGAGCTCGAAGAGATCATCGACTTCCTGAAGGACCCCCAGAAGTTTCAGCGGCTGGGCGGGCGGTTGCCCAAGGGCGCCCTGCTCGTCGGCCCGCCGGGAACGGGGAAGACGCTGCTCGCCAAGGCGGTGGCGGGCGAGGCGGGCCGGCCGTTCTTCTCGATGTCGGGATCGGACTTCGTGGAGATGTTCGTGGGGGTAGGCGCCTCGCGTGTGCGCGACCTGTTCGAGCAGGGCAAGGCGCACGCGCCCTGTATCATCTTCATCGACGAGATCGACGCCGTCGGACGGCACCGCGGCGCCGGACTGGGCGGCGGGCACGACGAGCGCGAGCAGACGCTCAACCAACTGCTGGTCGAGATGGACGGATTCGAATCGAACGACGGGGTCATCCTCCTCGCGGCCACCAACCGCCCCGACATCCTCGACCCGGCGCTCTTGCGGCCCGGGCGGTTCGACCGCCAGATCGTCGTGGACATGCCGGACGTGAAGGGCCGGGAGCAGATCCTCCGCGTGCACACGCGCAAGATCCCGCTCGGCGGCAACGTGGACCTGGAGCGCATCGCTCGCGGGACGCCGGGCCTCGCCGGC
>Ga0066692_10001092_pt1 | contig 10279 bp, 7 predicted proteins | sample GraSoiAngelo_141_FD_66456 | JGI IMG/M metagenome (GOLD analysis project Ga0066692, IMG submission 66456) | Grasslands soil microbial communities from the Angelo Coastal Reserve, California, USA - 14_0929_12_40cm | ecosystem: Environmental > Terrestrial > Soil > Grasslands | place: USA... | reverse complement strand
GGTTCGAGCATGCGGCACTCGTCGCCGTCGATCCAACGCAGCTCGAGGCGATCCTTGTGCAACTCGAACTGTTCGCGGAAGATGCGCTCCTCCTCATCGATGATCGCCAGAGCGAGGCTTGGCAGCCGGTGGTACATCGGGTCGAGGCCGCTGTCCTCGATGAGTTCGGCGACGTAATCCGGGTAGATCTCGGCACCGATACGGCCAAGCTCAAAGTGCGGGCCGGGGCGGAAGTCCTTGCCGATCAGGCTTACGACTCCATGTCCGTGACCACTCGAGCCCGAGCCGACGGAGTCGCCTTCGAGGATGACCACGCGCTGGCCGGCCTTGGCGAGGAGGTGGGCGATGGCGCCGCCGACCACCCCAGCGCCAACCACCACCGTGTCGGCGGAGTCCTTCGTCGGCGCTAGCCCGCGTTCCATCACACCACTGCCGGCTCCGGTTTTGGTGTGCGTGCGACGAAAGAAAGAGCGACGCCAACGGTGACCAAGAGCGCGAGCGCAACCCAGGCCGGACGAAAGGAATGGGCAACATCTGCCACACGCCCGAACAGAGGAGCCACGGAGAATCCAAGCAAGACGATGCTGAGGCCGGTACCCAGCGCCGACCCGATCGACCGTCGAGGTGCCATCGTAGTGACCAGGCTGATGTAGACGGCGTTCCAGCTCATTGCGGCCAAGCCGAGAACCAGGCAGACGAGAGCGACTGCGACCAGGCTGCTCGTCGAATCGACCAGGGACATGAGGCAGCAGCAGACGGCGGCTAGCGCACTGACAGAAGTTAGCGCCCGCCGATTTCCGATCAGGTCGCCGACCGTTCCCCAGCCGACCCGGCCTACGACCGCGCCGATCAGGGCGACGGCGAGAAACAGAGCGGCAGTGGCTGCGGGCAGGCCCAATGTCTGGTGCAAGTCGACCGTGAGATACGTGAGGGTGCACGCCTGGGCCGCCTGCAACGTGAGCGCACAACCTGTCGCGGCCACGAAGCGGCGGCTGCGATAGATCGACGGTTGGTCGATTCCGCTTTCCACCAGCGGCTCGCCATCACGGTCTCGATAGAGCGCCCAGAACAGGAAGGCGACCAACACCGCGGCGATGGCGACGCATCGGGTGGCGAGGCGCCATTCACCGGCGACTGCGATCGCGGGGAGCAAAACCGAGGCCACCACGCCGCCAAGCGGCACGCCAGTCTGCCGGATGCCTAGAGCGGTCCCGCGGCGGTTCGGCGCGAACCAGCGGATGATCGTCTTGGGTCCGCCCGTCGCCGCGAACGCTGCGCCGATGCTCGCGACGAAGAAGAGGACGGCAAGCACCGGGAAGCTGGTCGAGAAAGACGCGGCGAACATCGCCAGTCCGCCGCCGCCGACGCCGATAGTCATGATCGTGCGTTCGCTGAAGCGGTCGCTCAACACCCCGCCGGGGAGCAATCCGATAGCCATGCCGCCGATGAGGGCCGCCGAGAGCAATCCCAATGCGGCCTGGTTGATGCCGAGGTCGGTCTCCAGCAGCGGACCCAGGACTCCTGGAACCGTCTGATAGGCCGCGGTGGCCGCCAGCAGGCCAGTGGCCATCACCAGGACCGAAGTCGGGCGGCCGGCCAGACTTCGGACCGGCAAGCTGAGCGACCGCATGTGAAACCTCAGATGACGCCGGCGGCTCGAAGCTCGTCCAGCTCGCGCCTGCCGAGCCCAAGCCATTCATGCAGGACCTGCGCGGTGTGCTCGCCGAGACGTGGCCCCGCGTGCTTGATCCGGCCAGGCGTGCGCGACAGCTTCGAGACCACGTTTTGCATGCGCACTTTGCCGAGCTCGTCATCGGCCAGGGTTGCGATGTTCTCGCGCGCCGCGAAATGTGGGTCGGCGAAGATGTCGCGCATGTCGTAGATGGGCGCCACCGCCGCTCCGGCCCCGTTCAATGTCGTGAGTACTTCATCCGCATCTCGGTTGCCAATCCACTCCGCAAAGATGTCGTCGATGGCTTTGTGGTTGACCGTTCGAGCCGGGTTGTCGACGAACCGCGGATCCGTGATCAATTCTGGCCGGCCGATCGCGTGACACGCGCGTGCGAAAACGCTCTGCGCGCTGCAAGACATGGCGAGCCACCGTCCGTCGCGGCTGCGGTAAGTGTTGCGAGGAGATGCAAAGGTCAGTCTGGATCCGAGCCGTTCTGCGATGACGCCGAGCTGGTCGAACTCGATGAAGGGGTGTCCGAGGACCGTCATCAACGGCTCGTAGATCGCAAGGTCGATGGCCTGGCCTTGCCCGCTCACCGTGTCGCGTTCGTGGAGCGCGACCATGATGGCGTAGGCGCCGCACAGGCCGGTGATCCCGTCGGCGAGCCCGAATCCTGGCAGCGTCGGCGGTCCATCCGGGCTGCCGGTCATGTGCGCGAATCCGCTCATCGCCTCAGCCAGAGTTCCAAAGCCGGCCCGCCGGCTGTACGGCCCCGTTTGTCCAAAGGCCGAGATGCTGAGCATCACGAGTCGCGGATTGACCCGCCTCAGCGACTCGTAGTCCAGGTCCCAGCGCGCCAGCGTGCCGGGCCGAAAATTCTCGACAAGGACATCGGTCCTCGCGGCCATCGATTTCAGAATCTCCTGGCCCTTTGGTTGATGAAGGTCAAGAGTCATCGACTTCTTGTTGCGACCGACAACCTTCCAGAACAGCGGCACCCCGTCTTTGGAGCTGCCCCAAGAGCGCATCATGTCGCCCTTCGGGTGCTCGATCTTGATCACGTCGGCGCCAAAGTCGGCGAGCCACATCGCGGTCATCGGTGCGGCCATGAACGAGGCGGCGTCGAGCACCTTCACGTTGGCGAGCGGTCCGGCTTCCGTCATGTGGTGTAGGCGCGTCGCTCCAAGTCGGTGATCAGATGAAGCTCGTGCGCGCGATCGGCGGAGAGCAGACCCCAGGCCGTCGCGCGCCGCAGCAGTTGGCGCACGTGCCGATCGGTGCCGATGTCCAGGAGCTGGCCCGAAGAGGCGGCGACGGCTCCCAGGTCGTTGGCGATGGCGCGCGAGAACTCCTCAAGCGTCGCCACATGTTCCCGGATGGAGTCCTCACCAAAAAAGGATCGAAACGCGAGCAGCGTCGCAACCAGCTGAAGTGGGTGACCGACCCAGCGACCGGACATGCCAAGGTCGATCGAGTGAAGCGCGTCGTTGAAGTTCGTGGCCATGCGGTCCAGAACGAATTTCCGATTGGCTTGTGCGTCCAGCTCCGGACGGCCCACGGGAAAGTCGAGCGTCATACCGTCGATCGCGGGCACACCGCACGCGCCGGCTACCGTCACGATCATCATCCGCGCCCACTCCGCGATTGGGTGCTTGAACCTGACCTCGGGCAGGAGGACGTCGGCGCCCAGGTCGACCGTGCCCAGGATGATTCCGGCAAGGCGGTTGAGCCCGGCCGCAGCCAACTCGGGAAGTTTGGCCAGACCCCATCCCGTCTCGACCAGAAAGCAGACGCGAATGCTGTCCGGCGGAAGGCTGACGTCCTTCTCGATCTTGGCGAGTAGCTCGTCGAGCCAGCGGACCTCGTGGACGTGGCGAACTTTGGGAAAGACGATTCCGTCAATCGGGTAGCGGTTCGCCGCAAGCCCGTGCCCAGCGTCCACCAGCATCTAGACGAGGTCGTCTGCGCAGCGTGGATCTGTGATGCCCGGCGGACGTACAAAACAGAGAGTTCGGCCGCGGTCGATCTCGCGTGCCAGCCTGACCACGTTCGCCCGCGCGGCGTCGACGAGGTGCGGCGGCACGCCATCCTCGAGGTCGAGCACCACCACCGGAGCGCCCACTTCTTCGAGCACCGACGTGACGACCCCCGCATCGACGCCGAGCCGCTCACCGACTGCCTCCGCGTCGAGACCGTACCGATCGAGCAGCCGCGATGCGACGCCCGTGGCGTTGCTCAATGCCTTCTCGGCAAGCTTTGCGTCGGAAGCCGGCGCGGTCAGGTGTGCCTGCTGGCGGAGGTAACGAAGCGGCAGCTCGGCACGCAGCGCCGCGGTTTGCTGTGCGGCTTTCTGCCGATGCCGCTCGGCCGAATCGCGAAGCGCGCCTGCCGTCACTCGACCTCTCCTTCGGGCTGCCTAATCCGGGTCGCGGTCCGCCTTTCCGGGTCGACTTCGACGCCATAATCCGCGCGCGCCGCCGTGCGGCTCACGTAGCCGGCTATGACGTCGCGCAGGACCGCCTCCAGCGGCCTCTCCAGCGGATCGCCCCAGCCGCCGCCACCACCACCACACAGGATGACCCTGTCGCCGGCTTCGAGGCGGATGCCGTCGCGCTTCAATACGAGCTCGGGCCGGCCGCCGCCTGGGGTTTCGATATAGGCGCTGTTCGGTCTGGCGGCCGCGCCTCCGCGGAGCCCCCACGGCGGGCAGTAGTGCCGGTCCACGTTGAGCTGCATGGAGGCTTCGGACGACAGCAGGCGAAACGTGCGCCGGTACCCGAGACCTCCTCGATGGAGTCCCGGCCCTGCGCTGTCCTGGTCGAGCGTCGACTCCTCGACGAACACTGGGAGCATCGCCTCTTGGATCTCGACCGGAACGTCGGGCGTGTCGCCTTCGTGAAAGCAGACGGTGGCGCTGACTCCATCCTCGGTCGGCCTGCCGCCATGTCCGCCAGGTACCGGCTCGAAGAACACGAAGCGGTTTCCGCGCAGATCGTATCCGTTGATCAGGCACATTGGAATGTCGCCGAAATGTGCCGCAGGCACTGCCGCCGGGATTGCATCGCTGACCGCCCGCAATATGCAGTCGATCGTGGTGCTGGTCGTTCGCGACCACCACCCACATGCGGCTGGAGGGCGGGCGCTGATCACCTTGCCCGGCGGTGCGACGACGTTCAGCGGCCGGAAATGACCTTCGTTCGGGCTCTCGTTGGGCGTGGTCAGGCATTTGAATGCGTGCCGCGCGATCGCGACGGCGCCCGCCGGTCCGGTGTTGATCGAACCTTCCGTCTGATCCGCGAAATCCGAGAAGTCGATCGTCATGCCGTCGCCAGTGACTTCGACGCGCACGCGTATCGGCACCCTCCGGCCGACCGCGACGCCGTCGTCATCGAGAAACGCTTCGGCGCGGTAGACGCCGTCGGGGATCTCGCGCACCGACCTGCGCGCCAGCCTCTCGCCGTGATCGAGCAGCATTCGGCATGATTCGTCGAATGCCTCCCGCCCGTACTTACGCACAATCGCGGTCATCCGGCGCTCGCCGGTGCGGCACGCTGCGACCTGGGCCCTGAGGTCACCGAGGACGGCCTCCGGCATCCGCGTGTTGTCGGCGATGAGCCGGTGAATCGCGGCGACCGGCGTGCCTTCCGCGTACAGCTGCAGCTGGCGGATCCGCAGGCCCTCCTGGAAGATCTCGGTCAGGCGGCTGGACCGAGAACCCGGGACGGTTCCGCCCATATCGACCATATGGCCGCGTACGACGGCGAACCCGACTCTCTCGCCTTCGACAAAGACAGGCGAGTACGTCGCGATGTTGTTGACGTGCGTGCCGATGGTAAAAGGATCGTTTGAGATGTACACGTCTCCGGGCTGAAACGCATCGGGACCCAGCACCTCGAAGCCGTCCCGTACCACCTCTCCGATGTCGGCGAGGAACATCGGCAAGCCGGGCGCGCAGGCGAGGATGTCGGCGCGGTTGTCGAGCAGGCCGACGCAAACGTCCTGGATCTCATGGATGCTCGGGCTGTAAGCCGCGTGCTTGACGTTGATCATCATCTCGCCGGCCGCGGCAATCAGACCGTGGCGCACGACCTCGACGGTTATTGGATCGATTCCCACGCGCGTTTGGCTCATGCGGCCGTCCCTCCGACGGTGATCATCAGGTGGCCGCCGGGCACAACTTCCGCTTTGTCTGTGGGGCCGAGGACGATGTTGGTGTCGGCATCCTCGACGATGGCGGGGCCGCGAAGCGACTGGCCCGAAACGAGCTCGTGGCGGCGGCTCACGCGGCACGTGTGCCAGGAGCCGTCATCGAACATCACGCGCCGCGAACGCTGATGAACACTCGAGGGCGGGCGCATCCGGGATATGCCCGAGGTCTCCGGCTTGGCGATCTTCAGCACAGAAGTCACGCGAATCGCCGTCACCTCGATCGGCTCGACCGGCGCGTTGTGGCCGTAGCGCTCGAGGTGTGCGGCATGGAACAGATCCGGGATGCGTGCATGCAGGCCGTCGCCGGCCGTCGGGAGCGTGAGCGTCAGCGGGTGGAACTGGCCGACGTAGCGCAGGTCCAGGCGCCGTACGAAATCGGGCCTCGGCGCGATGTCGACTGTGAGTTCGGAGCCGACGTAGGTCGCCGCCTCTTCTTCGAGACCGGCGAACATCGAGCCCATCTCGGCCTCGGCAAACGCGTCAAGCCGACGGTGGACGGTCCGCGCCTGGTCGTGTCGGATTTCTGTGACGAGCATGCCGAACGCGCCGTGGGTTCCGGGACCGGCCGGGATCAGCACGCGCGGGATGCCCAGCTCAGCGGCGAGCGCGGTGGCGTGTAGCGGTCCGGCGCCGCCATAGGCCACCAGCGTGAAATCGCGGGGGTCGCGTCCCCGCTCGACGGTGACGGCTCGGATCGCGCCAGCCATGATCGCGTTGGCGACCTGGATCACGCCGAGGGCGCAGGACTCGAGTTCCATTCCAAGTGCGGCCGCAAGCTTGCCCACGGCTGACCGTGCCAGGTCCATCCGGAGCCGCATCTCGCCGCCGAGGAAGTATTCCGGTGTGATCCGGCCGACGACAATGTTCGCGTCGGTGATGGTCGGCTCGGTCCCACCGAGGCCATACGCCGCCGGACCAGGTACCGACCCTGCGCTGCGTGGTCCAACTTTGAGCGCCCTGCCGGCGTCGACGTAGGCGATGCTCCCCCCGCCAGCGCCCACCTCAACGATGTCGAGAAATGGAACCTGAACCGGAAGGCCGTTCTGGCGGCCTCCGACGTAGTACTCCGCGGCGGCCTCAGGCTCGCCGTGCTGCACGACACATGCCTTCGCGCTGGTGCCCCCCATATCAAACGCGATCAGGTCGTTGAGCTGGAGGGTCCTGCCGAGCCACGCGGCTCCGGTGACGCCGGCAGCGGGCCCGGACTCCATGGTTCTGACGGGCTGCCGAACCGCCACATCAGACGTCATCACTCCACCATTGGACTGGGTGATCAACAGGGGCGCCGACGAGCCGCTGCGCTCGAGATATGCGGCGAGCTCCGCTACATAGGTCGCGACAAGCGGCCCGACGTACGCGTTCGCCACGGCGGTGCAGGTTCTTTCGTACTCACGCGCCTCGCCGGAAAGCTCCGTCGAGATGCACGTGTACACGTCGGGTCGCGCGTCTCGGACAACATCCGCCGCGCGCCGCTCGTGGCCGGGGTTCGCATACGCATGGATGAAGCAGATCGCGACCGCCTGAATCTCCGCGGGCAGAGCCGCGACGATCGCGCGCAGCTCCTCCTCTTCAATCTCCTTGATCACCGCGCCGTCGGCGGACAGCCGCTCGTCGACCTCGAATCGGTCCTCGCGAGCGACTGGGCAAGGCGGAGCCTTGAAGAACAGGTTGTACATGTCGGGTCGGTTCTTCCGTCCCATCTCAAGGACGTCGCGAAAACCGCGTGTGGTCAGCAGCGCCGTCCTCGCGCCGGTGCCCTGCAATACGGCGTTGATCGCGACAGTCGAGCCGTGGAGGAACATCGACGTGTCTCGAAGCTCGATGCCGGCCTTCTCGATGGCGGCGATCACCCCGCGGACGGGCTCATCCGGCACGGTGAGCACCTTGGCGCGTTTGATCTCGTTCGACTCGTGGCGCCAGGCCGCGAGGTCGGTGAACGTACCGCCGATGTCGACGGCGACTGTCCAGGCAGCAATCATGCCGGCGAGGCGCGCACTGGGTTGCGGATGCCGCCGATGCTGTCGATCGACGTTTCGACGACATCACCGTCCTGAAGCCATCGGGGAGGCGTGCGCGACTGACCGACGCCGCCGGGTGTGCCGGTCATGATGAGATCTCCCGGCTCGAGCGTCGCGACCTGCGATACATAGGCGATCAACGCCGGGATGTCGAAGATCAAGTTCGCGAGCGCGTCCTCCTGGAGCTGCTCGCCGTTGACCGTGCACCGGACGCGGCGCGACGCCGGATCGCCGAACTCATCAGGCGTGACGATCCACGGGCCAAGGGGCAGGAAGGTGTCGAAGCTCTTGCCCAGCAGCCATTGGGCCCCTGGCTTCTTGAGTTGCCAATCGCGTGCCGACACGTCGTTGCCGACCGTGTAGCCAGCCACATGCTCAAGCGCCTCTGCGGCTTCGATGTCCCGGCCGCGGCGCCCGACGACCACGACGAGCTCGGCCTCGTAGTCGACCCTGCGGGGCGCGGCTTTGGGCAGGATGATTGCCTCGTCTGGACCGATGATCGCAGAGGGCAGCTTGGAGAAAAAGATCGGCTCGGCGGGCCGCTCGAAGTCGGACTCTTCCATGTGCGGCACGTAGTTGATCCCGACGCAAAGGACCTTCGACGGCCGTGCTACTGGAGGCAGCAGCCTAACCCTGGCAAGCTCGTGCCGCGGTCCTCTCAAAACCGCGGCCTCGTCAATGTCGCCGAGCATCTCGATGGGCGCACCAGGAACCTCGTACACGGCGTCTTCCTTGAAGAGTCCCAGGCGCGGCGCCCTGCCGTCGAGAGAGAAGCGTCCAACTCGCATCTCAGCCAGGCCTCAGCAAGCTCTTGGCGATCACGCGCAGCGCAAGCACGTCCTCTGCGCCTTCGAAGATGCTGAGCACGCGCGCGTCGACGAAGTACCGCGAGACGTCGGTCTCTTCCGCGTAGCCCATCCCGCCGTGCAATTGCATGGCGTCCCGTGTCACCTGCTCGGCAGCGCGCGAGGCGTACAGCTTGGCGAGCGACGCCTCCATCTGCCCTTCTCCGCGCCCGACTAGCCGCGCTGCCCGATAGCTGAGCTGGCGCGACGCAGCCAGCCGCAGCACCATCTTGCCGAGCGTTGCCTTCGGTAATCCGTAGGCGCTGATAGCACGCCCGAATACGACTCGTTCATTCGTGTAGCGCATGGTGGAGTCCACTGCCGCCTGCATCAAGCCAACAGCTCGTCCCGCCGTCTGCAACCTACCCATGGCAAAGCTCTCGAGCTGAAGGTAGAAGCCTCGGTTCAACCAGTCCTGGCCGCCGACAAGCGCGGAGTCGGGGAGGAAGAATCTGTCGAAAGCCAGCTCGAACGTGTGCATGCCGCGGTAGCCAATGGTCGGAATCGCGCGCCCTTTCAAGACACCGCCAGTGTCTTGTGCGTACAGGAATTCATGGCCGGGAAACGCAGGCTTCTCGAGGACGAACACCGATAGCCCGCGGTGTCCCGCCTCACTGGTCCGCAACAGCAGCATGAGTAGCTCCGCGCGGCCGGCAAACGTGCACCATAGCTTGGTTCCGGTGACGAACCAGCCCCCCTCGGCGGGGTCGGCGCGGCAACGGATGCCCGCGACGTCCGAACCGAAGTCCGGTTCGGTCGTTGCCACCGCGACGAGCTGCCGACCGCTTGCGATTGCCGGCAGCCACCGCTGCTTTTGCTCCAGAGTGCCCGCGCGAACGAGTGCCCGGACCAGGATCTCCGGGCGCGTGATGAGGCTCCCACCCGCCGCGAGCGAGACATAGGAGAGCTCCTCGGTGACGATGAGCATCGCTTCGAAGTCATCGGCGGCACCCCGCAATCCTCCAAACGCTTCCGGAATCGAAAGGCCGAACACACCAAGCTCAGCCAGCCCCCGGATGATGTCTTCAGGTATGTCGAGGTCGTCGCGGTGGATAGCCGCGGCGCGGGGCGCGATCCTGGTGCGGGCGAAATCCCGAAACGTCGCGCGGAGCATGCGCTGCTCCGGCGCCGCTCCAAGCTCAGCTGGTGGCGGATTGTGGGCGATCCACTCCAGATGGTCCGCTCGACCGATGGTGCTCAGTGTGGTGCGCATACCGAGCTGCTCGAGCGCTTCGATGATCGCCGCGCCGGCGACTGCTCGGGCCGTCGGATCGCCCGTAGCCTGAGCCCAGTCATCGCAGGCCGCTGCGGCCTCCACGCGTGCGTATGTCCACGCCAGCTCGTTGGCGGCCACCTGGTTCTCATCGACGTCGCCACTTGGGATCAGAGAGCGGACCTTCGCAACTAGATCGGCGCGTGCGGCTGTCAGCTGATCGAGCGAGGGCCCTGCTATGTGCTCGGCCCCCGCAGGCTCACGCGAGGGCATCAGATCCGCCCCGCGTGCATCGTGTCCTTATTCTTGTTTCCACCGGGAG
>Ga0066692_10001089_pt1 | contig 10294 bp, 7 predicted proteins | sample GraSoiAngelo_141_FD_66456 | JGI IMG/M metagenome (GOLD analysis project Ga0066692, IMG submission 66456) | Grasslands soil microbial communities from the Angelo Coastal Reserve, California, USA - 14_0929_12_40cm | ecosystem: Environmental > Terrestrial > Soil > Grasslands | place: USA... | reverse complement strand
GACCGCTGGGATCGGCCAGAATGATCACCGGGATCACCTGGTCGGTGCCGGTGCACTGGAAGTACGGCAGGTAGCCGGTTCCATGCGCAATCGACTTGCCGACGGCTTGCTCGACGACCAAGCTACTCCCCATCGTGGACCAGCCAGCCGGGCAGGATGCGGTCATGGTCACTTGCACTTCGAGCTTCGCGGTGAGTGTCGCGTCTGGGGCCACGCTCAGGTTGACGCCGTTGTCGGCCATCGCCACGGTCGCGGACGACACGGCAAGGATCGCCAGCGTCGGGATGATTAAGGCGGCGCGGACAAGTTTGGACATGGGAACAGGCTCCTTTTGTTTGACGGATTGCACGCCGCCCGGGTTGCGGCCGATCGCGCTACTCACCACAACGCCGCGAGCCCGCCCGAGGTATCGCCGATGTCAGCGAAAGTATTCGCGCATCTGCGCCGTGCATGCGCAACCGGCGCCGCCGAGCCGGGAGAGGCCCCAGGAATCCTCGATCGTCCGTAGCAGGCTGTAGTGGGTCTCCTGCACCGTGGATTGAAATCCGGTCCGTGCCAGGGGCGAGATCACGAGCGTAGCGATCCGTCCGCCGGCCGCATTCGTGCAGCATCCGGCGTTGGTGCTTCCCTCGTCCCAGGTGATGAACAGAACGCCGTTGGTGCGGAAGGCGGCCGAGTTGAGGATGGCCGGAACTTGACGGCTGAGCCATGTATCTCCGGTTGCGATCGAGCAGTCGTGCATGTCGTTGCACATGTTGGGCGTGATGAAGACGTAGTTCGGCACGGATCCGTTGGCGAGATCGGTGGCTAACTGTGTGTACGGCACCACGTGCGCGGCGCAGCGCGCCGCATTCGTCCGAATGTCGTTGTAATAGATCCACGGATTGTGCTTCTGCATGTAGGGATAGGCATCCCCCACGAAGCAGGCCGACGGCATTCCTTCCTGGTAGGACTTCCAGCTCCGGCCGCTGGCCTCGATCTGGTCCGCCAGGTTGGTGGCGTTGACCCAACAGGTTGTGCAGTCGCTGGTGATACCGAAGGTACTGCCTGCGGTGAGCGCGAGATAGTTCGGCAGGCTGGGGTGACTGATCGCATACGACTGGGTCGCCAGCCCGTAGCTGTTCGCCAACCCATTGATATAGGGAGCCGTGCTGTTCCCGATGATGCTGGTCGACTCTTCGTTCTCCATCACGATCACGAAGACGTGGCTGAACGTCGGGAGAGCGGGTGTAGGCGTTGGCGTTGGCGTTGGCGTTGGCGTCGGCGTTGGGGTTGGCGTTGGAGTTGGCGTTGGAGTCGGCGTGGGCGGTGGCGTTGGTGTCGGACTCGGCCTCGGTGTCGGCGTCGGACTCGGTGTCGGTGTCGGTGCAGCGGTCGCCGTTGCTGTCGGCGCCGGCGTCCGAGTCGGAGTGGCGCCTGGTTTTGGCGTCGGATGCGCTGTCGCGCCTGGCGTCGGGTGCGATGCACTGCTGTTCGGTCTGGCGGTAGGCGAGCCCGATGAAGAAGATGGCAGCAAAGCGAGCGGAGATTTTGCCGTCGATGGTGCTGCATGTTGCGGCCCGAGCAGCAACGACGACATCCAGAGGACTAACGCGCCCATCCCCGCCCAAATGACGAGCCGTCTGAGCATCGACATGAGTGGATCGCCTCCCACTGATCACTACACGGCACCACCGTTCGTAATACAAGTCGTAACGCGCAACCAATCGGTAACGGGATTAGCGCGAACCACCCTCAGTGATGGGTCTGCCGCGGGGGCGAATCGTGCAGGCACTGTCGGGCGGGCGAAATTTTTGCGCGTTTGTTGACATCGATCGCCACCCGATTTGCGCCCGGTGCCAGCTTTGGCTAGGCTGATACTTGCCGCGCTTGAAGACGTGACAGGTGCGGCCGGTAGGCTCCCGTCCGAGGGCCTCCGAAGGGGAAGGCTTGGCCAGGCTTGTTTCGGACAAGTCAAGGATTGCGTTTTTCCGGCGGCGGCGGACTCGGTCGTTGCCGGCAACGACAGTCCGTCCAGCTGAACTGCCGGTCGAAACCCTCCGGGCAAAAACGCTGGGATCAGTGCATGTCCGGCTGGCGCTTGTCCTCACGCTTGCGACCGCCTTCATCGGGCTATACGCCGCCCAGGATTTTCTCTGGCAGCGCGGCCGCCCGCCTGCCAACTTCTTTGAGCAGGTGGTCTGGGCGCTCACCTTCTTCTGGATCTTTCCCGTGTTGCCCTCACTGCTCGCCTGCGTCGGGATGCTGCTCCACCGCCCGCCGCGCGAAACACCGCTCCTCCCGATGCCCATCCCGGTTTGTTTTCGAGTGGTCTCCCGCGGACAGAATGCGGCGGTCTTGCGCGAGACGGTCCTCAACGTCCGCGAGCAGATGAGCCGCTTGCGCCTCTTCCCCTACCGGATCGAGGTGGTAACCGACATCCCGGTCGAGCTCGCTATCAGCGATGACCTGGTGCGGCTGGTCGTCCCGACCGATTTCCGCCCCTCGCGCGGCACCCGCTTCAAGGCGCGCGCCCTCGAGTATGCCCGGTGCCAGTCGAATCTACCGACGAATGCATGGATCCTTCATCTCGACGAGGAGTCGCGCATCACCCCGTCACTGATCGCCGGCGTGCGCACTGCCGTCTTGGAGGAGGAAGAGTCAGGCCGCTTCCGCATCGGCCAGGGCACCATCCTCTACCACCGCAACCTCCGGCGAAACCCGATCCTGACCCTGGCGGATTCGTTGCGCACCGGTGATGACCTTGGTCGATTTCATCTCCAGCAACGGCTGGGCGTCACGCTCTTCGGCCTCCACGGTTCGTTCATCCTGGTCCGTAATAGCGTCGAGTTGGAATCGACGTTCGACGTCGGTCCCGCGGGATCGATCACCGAGGACGCCTGGTGGGCACTCGTGCAGATGGAACACGGGCGTCGCTGTCGCTGGGTCGATGGGTATGTCGTGGAACAGTCACCGGAGACGATCCGGGATTTCATCAAGCAGCGCCGGCGCTGGTATGTCGGACTCGTCAAATGCGTGCTGCATGCGCCGACCCGGCTCCGCTACCGACTGCCGCTGGGACTCACGCTTTTCCTCTGGTCGGTGTCGTGGATCGGCGTGCTGGCCATGTACCTCGACCTGATCGCCGGGCAGTCGACGCTGCCCGTTGTGCGAGTCGCCGGCAATTTTTCCTTCGCCGCCTACATCACGTCCTATGTCTTCGGCCTCAAGATGAACCTCGACAACCTGCGCCCCCGTCCCTGGTTGCTGCGACCGTTACGCCTACCCCTCTACGCGCTGCAGATCGCGCTGATCCCATTCTTTTCTATCGTCGAGGCACTGGGCGTCATCTATGGACTGCTGAGTCCCGACTCCGGGTTCCACATCATCAACAAACCCGGGCGATCCGACGCCGTCACCCCGCATGCCTGGGTGCATGTCCGGGCCGCGGCGGCGGTCGCCTGCCTGCTGACCGGCGTGATCGTGGCCAGCCACCTGCCGCCGACCAGCCCGCTCGCGCAGGCCGTCGTTCACCTGCCGAGCGTGACCGGTTTCGCCAGCACACAGCGCTCGCCGTCGCTGCCCACTTCGGTGGCGCCCGTGACCTTACCAGAACAATCCACCGGCAATCGCATGCAGGCTGCCATGACCGCGGCCGGCTTCCAGGGCGGCGTGACGCTCTATGTCGACTCGGCCGGCGGCGGGCAACAGGACCTCGCCTGGAGCGCTCAAAACCTCTTTCAACGGCTGGCCGGCCTGGGTGCGAACAGCGTCGGCGTCGCGTTTCCCGTGTTCATGGCGGGCGTGGCCGCCAGCACGGTGTACACCGATCCGCAGCAGACTCCCACCACCGGCACGCTGTCGACCATCATCGACGCGGCGCATCGCCAGCATCTCGCCGTGATGCTACGTCCCATCCTGGATGAGCAGACCCTGATGGATCCGCAGGGTGACTGGCGGGGAACGATTCGGCCGGCGGATGCGAGGCACTGGTTCGCGAGTTATGGTGCATTGCTGCGGCAATACGCGCAGATCGCTCGAGCGGACCAGGTCGAAGTCGTCGACGTGGGGACTGAACTGAACTCCATGCAGGGTGACGCTGCGGCCTGGCGGAACCTGATCGCGGACGTCCGCGCCGTCTACCCCGGGCAAGTCACCTATTCAGTCAATTTCGACTTCCAGCAGCTCGGCTTTGCCGACGCCCTTGATTTCCTTGGGATCGACGCCTACTACCCTCTCAACGTCCCAGAAGGCGCGAGTGTCAAGCAGTTGGAGGGCGCCTGGTTGACTTGGATTTCCGACCTGAACCGCCTGGGGGCGATGGCCGGCAGACCCGCGGTGATCACGGAGCTGGGCGTCCGCTCAGAACCCGGCGCCCACCTGAAGCCCTGGGTATGGTACACGCGGGCCGTCCCGGACATGGGAGAGCAGCAGCGCTACTACGAGGCATCCTGCTCGGCCGTATCTCAGGCCGTCGCCGGCATCTACTGGTGGCTTGTCACGCTGGACTCACCCTACGCGGATGCGCTGCACGACACGAGCTACGACCCGCTGGGAAAGCCCGCCGAGGAGTCGATCAAGGCCTGCTTCTCCCGCTGGCTGCCGCCGCTGACAACGAGGCGTCGCGGCTGAGGTCAGTTTGGATGGAAGCTCGATACGTAGCTCGAGGATTGGATGCCAGCCCGGAACGCGCTCTGGCTTGCGGCGGAGGAGCCAATTCGGAAATCCTGGCCGTTCCTGTTGTCCTGATCGAACCACACGAACGCCTGGACTCTTGGGAAGTGGGTGACGAGCTCCGAGTGCAGCATCGAATGGATCCAGGTTGCTTTCGACAGCCCGGGCGGCGCTCCCACCTCTACACAACCGACCTCAGCAATCATCAGCGGCTTCGTGGTCAGCCGCGCGAGCCGGAAGTAGCTGGCGCCGAACACCCCGGTGAACGAGCGCCAGGGCGTGTAGCCGTTACTCATGCCCCAGTTGTAGCCGTCGAGCCCGACCCAATCGACGTAATCGTCCCCTGGATACATGGCCTCGAACGGCATGGCGCCCGGGTAGTCGACATTCGGCGACCAGACCCAGCGCACGTTGGTCGCGCCTTCCTCCACGAAGACGTCGTGGACGTGCCGCCACATGGCGACATAGCTCGCCGGCGTGTTGCCATTGATGCCCGGAGCCCAGGCATACCAGTTGCCGTTCATCTCGTGGTCGAGCCGGAGCAAAACCAGGCGGCCCGTCGCCTTCAGCCCGTCGGCCCAGTCGCGGATGAACGCGTCAAATCCACCGCTGGTGATGCGCTGATTCGAGTAGGCGCCTTCCACTCGAGGATTCGGATAGCCGGCGATCGTGTAGTCGTCAGACATCCAGGTGATCATCGGGACGGACCCGTGGGAAGCCACCGCATCCACCCACTGGGGGTAGAAATTGTTCCAGGCGCCGCCCCAGTGCTTGTACCACATCAGGATCGCGGCCGGCTTGCCGATTGCTGCCTCGGCTGCCGACACCGTCGGCATGTCGTCGGGGACACCCGGGTTGTACAGGCCGAATGCGATGTGACTGGCCACTTGAGGGACAGGTGGCGCCGATGGACTGGTCCGGGTCAATCGCGCCGCCGGCACGGCGGCCGCATGGTGAGCGATTGGTGCCGGCAGCTGCTCTCCGCCAACCAAGAGACTCACGCCACCGGCCAGCATCGCTACGGTCGTCGACCACTTTCGCATCCGCGCGCTCCTTTCCGCTGGTGGAGCGCGCGAAGTTCAGTAAGGGGCTGGAACTTCGGTAACCCGGCTGGCTGGCTTCTCGATGGAGCCAGCTCCGTGGCTTTGCGCCCCCACCTCGCGGTGGGTTTGCCTTTCTCGGTTCGGTCGGGATGCTAGCACTACCGTTTCGTCACGCACGTCACGATCCGGAAACCAGGCGGTTAAGGCGCGTAAGGCCCTGGTGGCGCCCGCGCCACTGGTGGTGGCTGCCGTTGATCGGTGCGCTAGGCGTGGTCGCCATTAGCAGCATCCAGCTCGGGATGACCGGTTCCCAGCTGGTGGGCGCCCGCGATGATCTGCTAAGCGGCCGATTCGCGGTGGCGGAAAACGAGTTCAGCCAGGCGCGCGACGGGCTTCACAATAACCCGTTGCTCGACGTGCTGCGGGTGTTACCGCCTGCCCGGCGACAACTCGAGGCCCTCGGGATCCTGGCCGACATGGGGACACATGCCGCTCGGGCCGCTCGAATGGGTGAAGCGGCCATTCGCGGGCAGGACATGGCGCAGCTCAGCCAGATGGGCCAAGAGTTGAGGCGGCTGTCTGCGGATCGCTCCCAAATCCCGCCGTCGGGTCTCGCGCCACCGATCCGGCAGGCCGTCGCGCTGTTCGACGCCCGCTACGACCAGGCGAAGAACGTGCTGACGATGTTACCGCTGGTCAGCCGTGTGCTCGGAAATGGCGGGACAGACTCGTACCTTGTGCTGCAACAGGATCCGGCCGAGCTGCGAGCCACCGGTGGCTTCATCGGGAGCGTCGCCTTCCTCGACTTCGACCATGGGAAGATGCGGCCGGTTGAGCCGATCGACATCGAGGCACTGGATGGCCGGCATCTTCACCGCGTGCTTGGCGTGGCCGGCGACCCGAAATACGTGGCCCCTCCGGCGCCACTGACGCGCGTTCTCGACCCGGGGGACAGCTGGGAATTGCGGGATGAGAATTTCTCCCCCGACTTTCCAACCACCGCTCGCCAGGCCGAATTCTTCCTCGCCCGCGAGACCGGGCGCCGAGTCGAGGGCGTCATCGCGGTCGATCCTTATCTCGTTGCGGATCTCCTTTCCATTACGGGGCCGGTCACGGTTCCCCAGACCGGTGATGTTCTCACCTCCCAGAATGTCTTCGAGACCACGTTGCGTCGGGTTGAGCTCCACCGCGGCCCCACGCCCCGCAAGAGTTTCCTTTCGGAGGCGACGACCGCGGTCCTCGATCGCTTGAAGAAGATGCCGGCGGGCTCCTGGATGAAGCTCGCCAACGTGCTCCAACGGGCTTGCTCGAGCAAGGATATCCAGGCCTATTTCGACGATCCTGCGGCGGAGGCACTCGTCAGTCGCTTCTCCTGCGGCGGACAGGTTCCGGTATTCAGGCAGGACGGGTTGATGGTCGTGGATACGAACCTGAATTCGAACAAAGACGACTTCTGGATCACTCGTTCATTTAGCCTCGACATCCAACGAGGTTCGGGTGATGCCGCCCGGCATACCCTGCGGATCTCATACGGGCCCTTCCCCGAGCTGGAGCAGTTAACGACGCCATATTTCGACTGGCTGCGCCTCTATCTGCCGTCGGACGCGCGCCTGGTCAGCGCGTCCGGGATCAGTGCGCACCAGGGTGCCGAGCTTGGCGACTCCGTGGTTCAGGGCTGGGTGCAGTTCGCATCCGGCGAGCGCAAAGAGGTCACCATCGTTTACGACGTGCCCCAGGTGCGGATGCTAGGCGCTGACCGGAGGATGTCCCTGACCTGGCTCAAACAGGCCGGCCGCATCGCCGACCCGATCGCCTTGCGTGTCGCCCAGGCCAGCGGTGATCATGGCACGACCATTCGCACCGACCTCCGGCAGGATCGCGTCTTCGTTATCGACTGAGCTCGGTGCGCCGTCAGGGCGACTGCACCCCGGCGACGCCGTCAGCGCCGACGGTCGCCGGGTAAGATCATCGCCCGAACCGACGGCGCGACACGCTTGACCGCGGCTGCCGCATCTGTCGGGCTAGGTTCGAGCGGCGAGCTCCGCCACGAGTCGTGCGGACACCAGCGAGAGCCACGCCCAACCAAGGATCACCGCGCCCCAGAAGGCGAGAACGAGGGCCGATTGCTTCGCGCCGGACGCGATTCCGACGAACGCGCCGAGAAACAGAATCCCGGTCAGAAGGGAATAGGTTGCCCACCCCCGTTGCTGAAGGGCGGCGAATCGGCGGGCGAGGACGAAGCAGGCCGCGATGAGTCCGACGAAAGCGACGGCCGCGCTCACGAAGTGGAGAAGTGCGTGCCAGCTGATGGTGCTCGACTCCGGCGTGCCCGGTGGAAAGCCGTTCATCGGGTCCGCGACGAATATCCCAGCCGCGATAAAACCCAGACCGTAAAGGCCGACCAGCAGGGGTCCCCAGGTCCGGCCCCGGCCAGACCGCATAACTTGTCGCATTCCGGCCGCGCAACCGAGGACTAGCAGACCAGTAACCAGGAAGCTCGCAATCTGGATCCAGCCGAGATCTCCGATGCTCATCAGGCTCAGCTCATGCCGCCTGATGTCGAAACCCGGGCGAATCAGGATTTCGATCACGCCAATCCCCATGTAGAGCGGGCCGGCGACCACGCCGCCGGCCAACAACGCCTTAGTCATGGCCGGATTCAACGGGCCTTCTCCTGGCTCCGGGGCGACGCGGCCACAGGAAGCGGCTGCGAGAAGCGGATGTGGTTGCCGAACGGATCGCGAAGCCCGCAGTCGATGCCGTACGGTCGCTCGGTCGGCTCCTCGGTGAACTCCACGCCTTTCGCTCGGAGCTCGTTGTAGGTCTTACGGCAGTCGTCAGCGGTGAAGAACAGGTGTCCACCTGTGGCCCCCTTAGTGAGCAACTCGCGGACCGGTGCGGCGGTCTTCTGGTCGAGCGCCGGCGGTCCCGGGGTCTGCAGCAGGACCTGGCGGTCACGATCGCCTGGGACACTCACCGTCAGCCAGCGCATGAAGCCGAGGTCCTGGTCGGTGTTGACCTCGAGGCCGAGTTTGCCGACGTAGAATTCGAGCGCCTTGTCCTGGTCGAGGACGTAGATCGAGGAAATCGCGAGAGTATTGAACATCGGAACCCTCCTTAGTTTTGTGAAATTGATCGTGCCCCTACGCTAGACGATGTTTCGCGCCGGGGCTTCTCCAAAACTGCTCGGTCGCGTCCAGGCCATCGCGAAGCAGTTGGGTACGGCATGGATGGGCCCACGCTCGCGGTAGGCGCTCGGTGCCTGGCCGACGATGTCCCGAAAGATCCGGCTGAACGTACCCAGGCTGGCGAAGCCGACGTCGAGGCAGATGTCCGTCACGCTCCGATCGGTCGCCCGCAAGAGGTACATGGCGCGCTCGACCCGGCGACGCTGGAGATAGCGGTGCGGCGTCTCGTCAAACGTTGCCCGAAAGGTTCGGATGAAGTGCGCCTCTGACACGCTGGCGATCCGGGCAAGGGCCGGGACGTCGAGCGGCTGCGCGTAAGCCCGATCCATGGCATCGCGCGCGCGCAGCATCCGGCGATTGAGCTCCTCAGTGGCCCGGCTCACCCTGGCATCAGCGAGAGAACGTCAGCGACATGGACCGACGACCGTTGCCTTTATCGTCGACAGCTGCATTAGGCCCTGAGAGCCTCGGTACAGCCAGACGCCCCGATCGTCGGTGAACCAGATGCCATGAGTGTCGCCGATCACCCAGGCTTCTTGAATGTGGGCAACGACATGACCCTGATTCGCAGCTGGAACCTGCCAGACCTCAGTGCCCGGCAGCCCACCGTCGCCGACGGCAATGAGAGGTTTCTTGTCCTGGTCGAAGCCAATGACCCAGACGGTCTTACCGGGCTGGTAGAACCAGCGAACGGTCGGTCCGCCGTTTAAGTCTCGGCGGAGGATCTGGTTTGGCAAATTGTCGCCTGTGTATTGGGAAAAGACGGGGTGTGGATCGGCGGAGTTCACATCCGATAGCCAGGCTGCGAACCCGCCGACCGCTTGCACCGGTCTGTCCGTGAAGACCGTGTCGACTTTGCCACTGACCGGATTGAGTAGCCAGAGTCCCGGTCCGGTAGGGCCTTCCCACTCGTGGTTGAAATAGATGCCTTCTCGAGCGTAGTACAGGACGGTATCAGGGCCCTCAGGTGCCTTGAGAGCCCGGTCTCTGCCAGTCGCGATATCGACGTCATGAATCGTGCCGAACTCCTCTTGATAGGCGTAATGCGACCCATCAGGCGAAACATTTCGTGGAGTGACCGGGAGCCAGCGCCGCATCTGAAGATCGTAGGCGCCAGGTCCCGGGCCCCCGCCGTACAGATAGGGCCGGGCAGCAGTCCGGTAGCGGCTTCCGTCAACAATGATCTCGCTCGCGGGGTCGGGGCTGAACTGTCCACCTGGAAAGGAGATGAAGCCGCCACTGGGCACGGCGTCTTGAGGTGTCTGAGTCCACTGCACCACGGGAAGGCGGCAGCCGAGCGCAGCACCAGTTGATGCCGCCGCCGATGGACTCGACGTGCTCGACCTGATTGCGGCGGATGACGAAGTCGTCCCACCCATAGGGCCGGCAGATCCGGCGCAGGCGGTGAGG
>Ga0066692_10001085_pt1 | contig 10323 bp, 13 predicted proteins | sample GraSoiAngelo_141_FD_66456 | JGI IMG/M metagenome (GOLD analysis project Ga0066692, IMG submission 66456) | Grasslands soil microbial communities from the Angelo Coastal Reserve, California, USA - 14_0929_12_40cm | ecosystem: Environmental > Terrestrial > Soil > Grasslands | place: USA... | reverse complement strand
TATTATATAGAAATCTTCGGGTGAATTAGAATTGATCTCAAACCAAGATAAAGTATCAGAAATATCGCTTTGAAGAATATTTATACACGGATTTATATAATCCGTATTTGTAGTCGTAGCTCCCAAAGCATGTGAAAATTCATTATTATAAGGAGCCTGATTCCATTTAGAAGTTTGATAAATTTGTTTTGGCTTCAATAAAATATTAGAAGTCGTAATTGGAGTAATTATGTTTCCATCAATATTTTTAGTACTAAATAAATCGACCTTTACGGAACTTCTTCGTTTTATTATTTGGACTTCACTTATCTCGATACATTTGCATTTGAAATATTCCAAATCGTCGGTTATGGCAGTTTTAAAATCTAAATCCATCAAAATGGATTCTCCATTTGAAAATTCAATTCCTAATTGGGCTTTTGCTTCAAATCCATAATAATGGAAATAATAAAGAAGTCGGTCTAAATAATGATTTCTGAAATTGCAAAATTCCATTTGAGCTTCTCCGCCATTAAAAAAAATATCACGTCCGTAGCCTTTATCTTTTTGCTCAACATCAAAAGAAATAGTATTGAAACCTATAGGTTCATCGATATAAACTTTCCCTGAACCATCTGAAATAAAATTGATATAAAATTTTTCCCCCATAATTAAACTCTTATTCCTAATCCAGCACCTCTATTTCCAGCCTCACGTGTTATATTTCCATTTCGGCTAATGTAAGAAGAGAATCCGTTTCTATCAAAATTAATATGCTGTGATGTTTTATTGCCTAAATTTCTTCGCATAATGTCATCCATTTGGGCATAATTCAAAGTATTATTTTGTGGATTTTCCCGCATTGAAATTCCTTTACTTCCGAGCATTTCATTAAGTTTTTCATTCCATTGGTCATGTGTATAAATCTGTGTTCCTCTTGGCGCATCTAATAATACATTTCGCCCTTCCGGTTGCATAATCTTACCATCGGGAGTCATAATAGTTTCTTGGAAATTAGAACCTGATCCATCATTCACCATCATTAAACCTCCTCCGTGCGTTCCCCCTTTCCAATATTGAGGTATTTTTTGAGAAGCTACCATCGCTTCCTGTGCTATCCCCGCCGCCAATACAAAAGCAGAAAAAGGCAATCCAAATGTTTCAGGACTGGCGGCAATTGCACCCATTACTGCTTGAGCTGTATCTATAGCAATATTAAACATAGCCTGTTGCTGTTTTGCCTTAGCCTCTTTTGCCTGGATTTTAGCTAATTGCAATTGATATTCATTTTCGATTTTAGTTTTTGCCGCGACACTATCGCCGGCATAGCTTTCGGCTATATTCTTTTGTTTTTCTAACCTCGATTTTTCATTTTCGAAATTTGCTTGTCCCATTTCATTTATTAAATTGAAAGCTTCTTGCCCACTTTCAGCAATAGCATTAAAATAAACTGCAAATTCTTTTCCTGTTCCTTTAGCGCCTTCTAATAATTTGGTAAAAGTGCCATCAAAGAAAGTATTCAAACTTTTTAAAGGCGATTTACTTATAAAGTCAGAACTGAATGATTCTAGCCATTTTTCTGTTTCATCTTGTAATTTTTTTATTGGACTTTTTTCGCCCATTTCTATTAATTGGGCATTTAAGATTTTATATTTCTTAGTAATATAATCTAGATTTTCTCCTGATTTGTCATTCGCTTTTTCAGATGCCTCATCAATAGCCAATTTTTGTTTTGAGAGATTTATAAATTGATCAAAAGCTGCTTGCCTAAGTACAATCGATTTCGTCTCATCATCGGCGATTTGTTTACTTAGATTGATTTGATTATCCAGGATTAAAGAATCCGTTTTTTGTTTTATTTCTTGCTTTTTTGTTTCAATACTCTCAAAGAAATCGGCATCGCTTTTTAAAATATCCTGATATTTAGAGCTTATTTCATTATCCGATTTTTGCTTTTCTTCGATATATCTCGTGTTTATATTATTGAGATTAGTCAAGTATTCTTTATCGCTTATAATTTTTTTATCATGAAGAGCTTTATTTTTTACTAAATCGTCGGTATATTTATTTGTATAAACTTCTTTTTCCTTCTCATTTTCTAAGTTTAAAAGCTCGATTGATTTATCTGTGAAGCCTTTTCGCGCCACGATACGATCATTGAAAGATTTTGTTTCATCGAAAGATATTTGGGAATAATCCGTTTTTTCTTTTTCAAGAATTTGTTTCTTTAAATCGTATTCGGCTGTATATTCTTTTAACGCCAAATCCGCTGCCATTGATCGGGCTTTTTCTCTTTCTTGTTCGAATTTCTCAGCTGCTTTTTTTGAATTCTCAGCATCTTTTTGTCTTTTCTGCTCCGCTTTATCGTATAATTGATTTTCTCGATTTTGGGCCTTTTCGAGAATCTGATTTTTTTCTTGTTCTAATTGCTCCCGCTTGATAAGAAGATCCTGATAAGTTTTTAATTCATCATCACCGAGATTCTTTTTAACTTTTAAGCTTCTAATTGCTGCATAATCATCATTATCAAGTATTTTTTGTTCAGCTGCACTAACTTGTTTTCCCTCAAATAGCTTTTTCTTAGCTATCTCAATGGCCGTATTATTTAAATCATTTGTTCTCTTAAAAGCTTTTTCTTCGACTATCTGCGCCTGATTAATAAGATTGATTCTTTCTTTTTCCGTTTTGGTTCTATCCTTTGATTGAAGAATAAGATCTTGGACCTGCGTTTTGGATCTCTCCATCGCAACGGCATTTATATCTTGTGCCTTCGCCAAATCCTTTTCTGCTTTTACTAAATTATAAGCTTCTTTTGCAGCATTACCTACGGATTCTCCAAAATTATCAAATATCTCAGTTAAGCTCCGAGCTCCGGTAGCTAAATCAAAAATATCTTGTTTTATTGTAGTAAACACGGCGGACAATCCGGCAAATGCTGCCTTTATCGGCGTGACTATCGGGGCAAAATCTTTGAAGATATATATTAAGGCGGCTATTGCAGCGACCACCAAAGTAACTGGGGCTAATAAAATCCCCAAAGCGACATCTAAAGTTCCCGTCGCAACTGTGGCTACTTCTTCCGCGACGGCCATTCCCTCCGTCGCTACAATAGCGGCTTCGGTTATGGCTATATTTTCCGCTGTGGCTACTGTGGCGGCTGTTTGAGAAGTTCTAAAACCTATCGTTGCGGCTGTGACGGCCTCTGTAGCTATTGTATTAGTATCATTGGCTATTATCTCCGCCTCTGTAGCTATAATTGCCGTTTCTGTAGCCTGAGTTAAATTTAATTTAGCCGTAACAAATCCAGTCACATTTTTGGCACCTGAAATAACAGAAGTGTTTATGTCGGAAATCTTCCCAATAAAATCTTTTCCGGTCTGAACAAAGCCGATAGCTGTTCTCGACATTTCGCCAAGCTTCCCATTAAAAAAGCCCATCTTCTCAAATGCCCCTTGTATACTCTCGGCATAATTCCCGACATTTAATTTCTGTTGGGTGAGCTTATCCGAATTATCTTTAATGAAAGCATTATTTTTATCTAGGATAGCATTATACTCCACTAATTTTTTTTTCCCTTCTTCAGTATTTACATTTAGATTATTTCGAGCCTGAACGAGTAATTTATTTTGAGCGGTTGCATCGGTTATGGATTTGATTCCTTTCTGTAAAGATCGTGTTAATTGATCCGAAGCATCTACATTGGCTTTATTTAATTGGTTTTGCTGTGCTATCTGAGCATTTAAAGTGGCTAATTGTTGACCTTCTGCTGATCTGGCAAAGGTAAGTCGTTTTTGTGCGGCTTCTAATTTAGCTATTTCTGCGGCTTGATCTTTAATACCCTTATTTACGTCTTGTTGGCCTTTTATGAATTTATTAAAATCACTCGGGGTATTAATTTTACCGACTTGCTTTCCCGCATTCAAAGCATCTGTAGCTAAAGAATTTAACGCCTTATCCGCATCCGAAAGTTTTTTGATTAAAGAATCAAGGCCACTTAAGGCATCACTGGTTACGATTAAATCTATCTTATCCGCCATTACTTAAAATAAAAAAGACTCTCGTTTATAGAGAGTCCGTGTTGTTAAGGCAAATATACATTAATTAATCTGTTTTGGTTTTTCTTTCATCATTTTTGTCATTTCAATCCATTCAGCAATATTGATTTCTTTCGGATTTAATCGATAACCTAATTGAAGTCCTTTAGAAACTAAAAGCAATTGTTTTTGAAGAGATTGTTTTTCTTGCTGGCCTTCTTCTTTTAATTCGACTTGTAGAATGCTTATTTGGGTTTTGATGGATTGAATTTTTGTGAATATTAATTCAATTTCTTTCAAATCCCCTTCATAATTATTTAACAGAGGCATTTTAAAACCTGATTTTCCCAAAGTCTTTATAAACATCGCTCGATGCTCTTGTTCTTCTATGGAGAAACCCAATTCAAAACGTTTTAAAATAGCGACAATAGCAGAATATTTACTGCTTAAAGCCTCTATTCTAGCCCATTTTTGAAGCTTTAATATAAAAGAAGCATCATTTAGCAATTTAAAATAATCATCATGCAATTTGACTTCTAAAATTGTGAGTTCTTCGGATTCTATAATTTTTTGTCGCCCATTGAAATTAGAAATAAACCAATTATTACAATTAGTAGCCAAATAACGGTCCCAATTATATAAGGGCATTTCTTCTAAAGTTTCATAATACTCTATCTGCATTTTGAATATATATCATTCATTTTGGCATTATATTCATTTGTTATCTTTTGCATCGCAGCAGTATTTCCGCCGGAATATTGTAAAGCCTGATTATATTGGTCCGTGGCCTGTTTTGCCTGCGAAGCGCAATCATCGCTAGAACATGAATAAAATGATAATAGAATTATTGATAATGTGATTAATTTTTTCATAATTTGATTTTTTAATTAACTAAATGTGTACTATAATTTTTATTTTTTAATTTCTTCTATATTAATATAAACAATAAAAGAGACAAATTGTACAATAAATAATGATAATCCCATAAAGAAATAAAGCCAATGTCTATATCCCCAATGTATATGTGATGCTTCCCAATATATACCATCATGTGATCCTATTATAGTACAATATACATCCCCAAAGAAATTAGGGAATAATTCAGGAAGAAAAGACATTAATATTCCTGCTGTAAACATTAAAATAATTCTTAATGATATAATTATTATTTTATTATTCATAATTTAATTTTTATTTTAATTGCCCTTCGGCCGTTATTATACCGTTATAACCGATACCATTTGTATTACTTTTCAAACTATATAATACTTCCACATCATTAGGATTATAGATTCCGGAAGATAGATTCATTTCTGTATATCTAGAAATAATTAAGGAGCATTCAGGTCTTGGAGCATCCATTTTATAATTAATGCCAATCATAATAACATCACCATTATATAAACTAATTTCATACTTCTTAGAAAGAATATTATTATAATGTAATTCTTGTCCTTGCCTATAAATAGTTAATTCCATATAAGGTTCACCCTGATTAGAATCCCAATCAATTGCATATTTATGCATTGTTTGCGATTGGCCCAATTTAATATCATCAGGTAAAGGCTCTCCAGTACAAGATAATAGGCTAAAGCCTAATAAAAATAAAGCGATTAATTTTTTCATAGTTTATTTTCTTAATTCAATTATAAATTCACGTACTTTGATTTCTTCGTCTTTAGTTAATCGAAATGATACTGGTTTTTTTTGTATTTCTGATAGTTTACGTCCTGCGTTTTCACGAGAACCACCCCTATTATCGGAACGGTTTGGATTTAATTTTTGTGCCATTATTTTACTAAATAATAATCATTAGAATTAAGAAATTGTTTCCAATCGTTTTGGGTATTATACTCATTGCTTTCAAAGTCTTGCTTACTCATTTGATTAGTTCTGTATTTTGAATTTAATTTTCCGTCAACAAAAGTTCTAATAGTGAATGTTCTTGCTGATCTGTTCGCTTTAACTTCTAATGTTTGATTTTTTACAGTCATGATTTCTAAGTGTTATATTTTTGTTTCGCTTTATTGCTGAGACAAATATACGACTACTTTTGAATTATGCAAACACTTTTCTAAACTTTAACATTTTATAATTTTGAATTTAAGTAGTTCAATATTTCAGGATAAAGAATTTCCTGATTTACGATAGTTGTATTTTTAGCATCAAGCCCGAAAAGATTCTTATATCCATCAAAAAAAGCTTTTTTATTACCGGATCCCGTTCCTGTGCTGAATAATAAAAAGCTTAATTTATCGCTTGACATTTGTATTTGCAATCCTGATAAAAAAGCGCCTGTCCATGCGAAATTATATAAATCTCCTACATTCTTAGGCGCGATAGGCGAAGAAGGAATGCCGAGGGCAGCATAAGAATGAGTAAGCGGTTGATATACTCCTGAATAAATAGAATTGGCATTTTTTAAAATCTGATCATCTGAACCTTGTCCTTTATCAATTTGAGAAGTCTGCAATTGAACAATCTTATTTTCATTCTTAATTATAATATTTTCTGATTCGTCCAAAAGATTTACCCGAACTTCTTTTGCTCGCTGTAAATAAGCTTTTATTGTCGCCATATTAATTTAAATATATAAAATAAATATTATCTAAAGCCAAAATTAATTCCTTTCGATGGTGCATGAGATAAGTATTCTCTTTTATATCGGCAAAAGTAATAGTATCTTTTTTAATTATTACTTTAAGACGGTCATCAATTCTTGAAATTTCTGTTTTTATTTTACTTGATTTTTTCATTTAAGTTTAATGATTTGATTTCTATTAAACTAAAGATAATAAAAAACCGGAGCAAATAAATTACTCCGGTTCTAAAAAGATATAACAAATTTCGTGATTATGTTACAATTATGCTTGCTTCATTTGATTTATATAAAATTCCAGAAGCGTCAATTAAAACTACGTTTTTCAAAGTAGTAGTATCATAAGTCTGAATTGTATAAGTTCCCGTAGTTGCCGCCGGAATAGTAAAAGTATAAGTCATCGCCGTAGGATTTGCAGTTACTGTCGTAGGCACTATTGAGACACCATTCTTTTTAATAATAAAATCTCCCACAACCATACCGTTTGCAAAATGAGTATTATCGATTAAAGTAGCCGTAACAACCATTGATGTAGCTCCAGTAAGCACAGGCGAAGGAGTTAATACAATATCGTTGATGCCATCTACATCATTAATACCGAAATCAATTTCATCACCATTAACGAAAACTTGGTTTTCCATTTCCTTATAATCGTTCAATTGAACGTCGAATTTGAATTCAGCGGGTGTATTTCCTTCTTTTCCTTTATATTGCCCGGCAAATATCATCTGTGTGCCAAAACCTTTAAAATCTCCGGCCTTTGTTTCGCAGAAAATTTTATTTCCTTGGACGTCATAAAAAGCTATATTATAGACTCCACCATTAGAATTAAATTTACGAAGGGCTTTCCAGAAATTATACCCTTTGTAACGAACTAATCCGGTATATTTATAAGGCAATTCTCCATCTACTGTTTCAAGACCAGAACCGTCATTGGTTGTGATCTTAGGCTCAACCGGAACCAATGCGAAAGAATCAAAACCTTTAATCAAAAAGATTTCTTCTTTCTGCTGAGCTTCTTGCATATTGACCAATGTCACATCTTGCGTGTAACGATATGATCTAGCCGTGAATTCAATTGCAACAATTCTGTCCCAATCGAAAGTACATGCTGCATTTCCGGTCCCGATTAGGTCCCCCGCGCCGCATGCAATTTTATTTATTTGTGTTTCTAATGCCATAATTATTTAATATAATTTTCGTTTAACAATTTTTCTATGACTTTTTTATCGGCGCTTTCAAAAATCGAACTTTTACGATAAAATTTATCTAAAGTGAAAGCTTTCATAACTCTAAAAAATTTTACAATTTTTACTTTCTCTTTTATTTCTTCCGGTATTTTTAGCGGAATATTTTCTTCTTCTAAATTCATAAATTTAACACTTTTTTTGGTTAATTGGGTATTCTAATATAAAGGTGACTTTAAAACAAGCTTTTGGCTGCATAAAATCATTTGGTTTGAAAGCATAGCCATTAAATACTTGGTCAGGATTCGTAATACAGATTAAATTTATATCGGCGCTGCATTCAGCTAAAGCTTTAAATATATCTGCTCTTGCTTCTTCATCCGCACGGCCTGAAATATTAGCATAGATTTCGCCTAAATTAATTGTAAAAAATAAATCTACTTTTGTCGAATAAATAGTTTCGCTCAATCTATCTATTTGATTCTCAGCTAAGAAAAAGATTTTATTTTTTTCAGAAGAGATTAAATTTTTATATTCTTTTTCCCCCGCATAAAATTCTATTATTTTGACTTTATTTCTGAAATTACTATAGCATCTTGGATAAGCCTCAAGATTACCCCATTTCTGAATTAATTTATCGTATAATTTCTTTTGGATTTTTCCGATTGAAATATCTATTCCTGTTTGATTTTCTTTTTCGTAAATCATTATTCTTGAGTATAAACCATTATGCCATCTCCAAAATAACCCGCTTTCAATTTATCGATTTCATCCTTTATCTGAATTATTTCTCGTAAAAATTGAGGCATTAATCCATCTATTTTAATATTCCCGTTTGACCCACTTGATCCCCCTATTTCAAGCATCGCGCGCGAAATTATATTATCTGAAATTCGTTCATTCGAATTGCTTCTTAATGTAGTCGCATAGCTATGCAAAAAAGAAATAATACAATCTAAATTAATAGCTCGGGCAAATAAATTTTTATTCTGAATAATCAAATCAGTGAAATCATCATAGACGGTAATATCTAAATTAAGCCCATTGGCCTCATTCATAAATTGAAGAGTATTTAAATCCCATAAAATATTTGTAGTTACATTAGGAACATAAATTTTATCAATTTCCAAATGCGTTATGGCACTCATCTTAATACCATCGAGATAATTTCGCTTAAAAGGCGCTACAGTTAATTCGGTAGAAATATAACCAATATAATAATCCCCTTTGTAAGTCTTACCTGAATTGTCGATAACCCAATCCAAAATAACTTCTTGATGATCCGAAGCGATTGTTATATTCTGTGTTTTAATTGGTGCTTTCTGTGCGGTATTGAATAAAAGCAATTCAAAATCTCCGGTTCCTTCAAAATCAAGTAAAACACGACTTATTTTAAAAGCAATATTCTTATCAGGATCAACTCTAAATCTGTAGCCCACAAATCCATGCGGTAGAGTTTCTATTTGCGTTTTATTTGAAGCTTTCGTATAAATTAGATTTCTATCAATATAGGCAGAATCATTAAATACTTGACTGCAAACATTTATACAAGAACTTGAGACCATCCTTCTAAGCAAATTATTGAAATCTAAATCACCAATATCCACAAAATCCTGAGTATCTTTCAGGAATTCAATTTTGGCATACGGATTATCAGTTACGTAAAGGCCTGAATAACTTTGTTGATTTTCAGAATCCACGATAGCGTAATCAGGATTGTAAGGCTGTCTAAAGCCTACAATCCCTTTTAACGCTGTCGATATTTGGATAGGATCAAACATCTATTATTTAAGAGCAAATGCTTGAATAGGTGTTTCATTCGCTGTTGAGCTTGGCGAATATTGAAAACTCAAATCAATAGAAATTTCACTTTCTGTTGAAACGTCTTGTACTTGTCCATTTACTGAAGTTCCATCAATACGAGTTTCGTAGCTATGCAAAGCATATTGCAAACTATCAACCGGGTTCATAATACTTCCATACATAGATACAGTATTTTCAACGCCTTGTCTGTTTTGAGTTGGGATCCAATCTAAGCAAGCCACATGAGATTGAGGAACAGCCATCCAAAAACCCTTGATGTAAGTAGCATCTAAAGCCACAGCTAAAGCGGCCAATTGAGGAGCGTGAACAAAATTAGTTCCCATGAACTGGAAGCTTAAATTTGTAGCATTCTGCGCGCCTTGTGCTGCTTGTTGCAAGAAGGTAGTCCATGAAGCAGAATCACAAACGATATTCATAGTTTGACCTTGATATTTATTAATGTCCATTACTGCTTTAGTAATAGTCATCGCTTGATTACCATAAGTCGCGTCTACAATTTCATAAGCATGATTTGTCGCATTAAAAGTACCTTTAACAGCTGCCGGGTTTACGCTTGACTTATTTGCAAATAAATAATTGACTGCTGCCGAATCTAAACCATTAGCGAAATCGATAAATGAATTTCTCAATTCATTGTTTAATTGTTCTTGGAAATTGAAAACAGAAGTATCTGCTTGCTTTAAAGTCATTGAGAAAGGAC